>ERZ761609.523-NODE-523-length-43812-cov-56.879265_pt1 | contig 43812 bp, 36 predicted proteins | sample MGYA00511163_ERZ761609 | MGnify/ENA primary metagenome ERZ761609 (study PRJEB28899, sample SAMN02445070) | bioreactor sludge metagenome | biome: EBPR sludge | place: Australia: Brisbane, Thorneside Wastewater Treatment Plant | collected 2011-12-16 ... | reverse complement strand
CCACCGAGATCTACACTCTTTCCCTACACGACGCTCTTCCGATCTGTCTGGCGGCGCCGCCGAGGGGGCCATCGGCGGGGATGGCGGGGAGGAGTTGGCCGGCGTGGGTGGCGGCCATCCAGATGGGGGTGGTGCCGGGGAGGGTGGCGACGAGGTCGAGGAGGGGCTGATTGGATTTCCAGCCGGGCTGGTCGCGGCGGTCGACGATTTTCTTGAGGTCCTCGATCTGTCCGGCGGCGGCGGCGCCGGTATTCATGAACAGGACGCCGGGACCATCGCCGTAGACGATGTAGTAGCCCTTGTAGCTCATGCGCTGGAGGCCGGGTTGTTTGAATTCGGGTTCGAGGCCGAAGGAACCGCCGAATTTACCGCGAATGAGGACGAAGGGGGCGCCGTCCTTCTGGAGGACGAGGAGGAGTTCCCAGATGTCCTTGCGGACGTCGAGGCCGGTCTGTTCGGCGAAGCGCTCGAGTTGGGGGAGTTTGCGGGGCTCGATGAACTGCTTGTGGAAGGGGGTTTTCTTGATGCGGTCGAGGCGGATGCAGGCGATGGCGAGGGCGTCTTCGGGGATGAGGGGGGCGAGGGCGGCATCGACGCGGGCGAATTCGGGTTCGCGGCGGCAGGAGGCAAGGGGGAGCAGGAGGAGGGCGGCGAGGGAGAGGGAGAGGAGACGGGTCATCGTGGAGTTCACCAAACAGACAAGACGCACGCGGGGGGCGGAAGCTTCAGGGATTTTGCTGAGGCGCGCACTGAGGCAAAAAACAGGGGCGGCGGCATGACTCCTTTTCCTTCAGAGTAGCGCTTAGAAGGGTTGAGGAGTGTTGAGTTGATATCAGGATGGATGGAGGATTGGGGATTGTTGGAGACGCTGGCCGTGGGGTTAATGGCTTTCCTGGCGTGGGTGATGTACCTGTACCGGCAGGAGCGGCAGCAGAGGATGAGGGCGGAGGTGCGACGGAGGCTGCTGGGGGCGGAGTAGGGGGGCCGAGGAGGCGAGTTGATAGAATGAAAAAGTGAAGATTCGAATGGCAGTCCTGGCGCTGCTGGCCGGGCTGGGCGGGTTGGCGCTGGCGCAAGAACCCGAGGAATCGCATTCAACATCGCCACCCGCGGGGCGGGAGTCGAAAGTGGTGGAGGAGTTGAAGTACAAGCAGCATCCGGGGCTGGCGTACGCGGCCTCGAAGATCTACTTCTCGGACAAACGCTACTCGATCAGCGGCTACGGCGAGGTGAATGCGGTCAAGGCCTCGGAGGATCAGAGTGCGGGCGGTGGCGACCTGGAGCTCTATTACACCAATCTCTATCGTTTTTCGACGTTTCTTGGTTACAAAATCAAGCCGAACCTGATCTTCAATTTTGAGTTTCTGGGTGAGTTCCTGCATGACGGGACACAGGAGTATGGGCGAGATATTGTGATCGAGGCGATGCTGGATTATCTGATCCATCGCAATTTCAATCTGCGCTTTGGGTTTTATCCGCTGCCAATGGGGTACATCAACAATAACGATGAGCCGGTGATGTTCCGGTCGGTGAACCGGCCGGAGGTGGAGCGGCTGATCATTCCGTCGTCGTGGATCAGTTTGGGGGTGATGGGCTTTGGGGCGGTGCCGCGGACGGAGAGCCTCACGTGGTCGCTTGGGGTAGTGGGTGGACTGGACGCGGCGGAGTTTCAGCCGGGTTCGTGGCTGCGTCAGGGGCGGCAGATTCATCACGGATTGCCGAAGGACGCGGCGGCGCACGGGCAGTTGGGCTGGTCGAGCGGAGAGCACCTGCAATTGGGGCTCTCGGGGTACTATGGGCAATCGGGCGCGGAAGCGCCGGACGCAGTGGAGCGGGTGCGAGCCACGACGAGTCTGGGGGCGGTGCATTTCCGGTATGCCCCGGGGCGGGCATCGGTGGTGGGGGTAGCGTCGATGGGCGGATTGAGGAACACGGAGGGGCTGTACGAATTGACGGGAAGGACGCTGGGCGCGCGGACGAACGGAATGTACGTGGAGCCGTCGTATGCCTTCCGGAACGGCAAGTTGCCGCTGTTCGCTCGATTTGAGCGCCTGAATACGCATGCGCGGGTGGCGGGCGCACTGCAGCCTTTCCGGGCGAATGAGGGCGACCTGCGGATCGTGACGACGGGTGTGAATTACCTGCCGAAGCGCAATCTCGTCTTCAAGGCGAATTACCAGTTCCGCTGGAACCGGTCGCCCTTCGCCGCTCCCGAGGCAAACCTGATGGAGTTCGGGTTCGGCTTCATCTATTAGCGGGGCGGCATTGGGGGTGGCGGCTGTGATAGGCTTCCCCGCAAGCCATGCTGCCTGAATACATCGCCAAAGCCTTGCCGAATCCGGCGTCGAACCGTGCGCCGTGGTGGACGAACACGGGTCCGAGTTACGCGGGGGTCCATTTCTGGATCGCCTTCTACAACATGATCGCGGTGGGAACGATCACGCGGGGATCGCTGCCACTGTGTCTGTTTGCGATTTTCACGGCGGGATTGTTGAGTTGGGCGCTGTTCTACTATGCGCCGGCGATGATGGGGATGAAGTCGGGGTTTTCTTTGTACGTGGTGGGGTCGTCGACGTTCGGGACGCGGGGCGGGTACGCGATGCCGGGGTTATTGATGGGCCTGCTGCAGGTGGGGTGGTTCGCGGTGGGGACGTATTTCGCGACCCGGTTCATGCTGAACGCGGCGGGGTCCTCCGCGGGGCCGAACACGATGCCATTCGTGATCGCAGGGTTCGCGTGGGGGTTGACGATGGCCTACATCGGGGTGAAGGGGATCGGGTATGTCGCGAAGGTAGCGACGTTTCTGAACTTCATTCCGCTGATCATGTTGATCTACATCTTCTACCGGGTGGCACCGGGGATTCCGCAGCATGTGCCTTCGGAGCCGAACAGTTTCATCGCGTTCACGTTCATGCTGCAGATGGTCATCGGGTTCTTCTCGACGGCGGGGGCGGCGGGGGCGGATTTTGGGGTGAACAACCGGCACGCGGGGGACGTGCGGTGGGGGGGATTCGTGGGGATCACGGTCTCGATCACTCTGGCGGCGGGATTGGCGCTGGTGTCGGTGGCTGGGGCGCGGGTGCTGTACCCGTCGATTCAGGGATTCCAGTATGACGAGGTGGTGGCGACGGCCGGGGGCGGACTGGCATCGGCGATGTTCCTGCTGTTCACGCTGGCGTCGATACCTTCGGCGTGTTTCTGCGCGTTCATCGCGAGCAATTCTTTTTCGACGATGATTCCGAAGGTGCCGCGGCTGAGTTCGACGATGACGGCGGCGGTGATCGCGATCATTCTGGCGGTGACGGGGGTGGCGGAGAATCTGGTGGAGTTTTTCACGATCGTGGGGGCGTCGTTCGGGCCGATTTGCGGAGCGATGGCGGCGGATTACTGGCTGAGCGGGAAGAAGTGGGCGGGACCGCGAAAGGGGATCAACTGGGCGGGGTACGGGGCGTGGGCGGCGGGTTTCGTGGTGGGCATTCTGCCCTTCCTGCCTGTATCGGAGGCGGTGAAGACGTACGGGCAGCCGGCGGTGCTGTACAGCTTCTTCACGGGGTTCGTGGTGTATGTGGTTCTGGCGAAGTTGGGGTTGGAGCCGGAGGGGGTGGAGATGCCGCAGAAAGTGTGATTTTTCCGCGCTCGGGTGAGAGGATTTGGGGCCGGAACGCGCTTAAGAGTCAGGAGGGCGGAGATTCGCCGTCAGAGCAGCCGGTGCGATCGGAGGAGCCGCACCGGCTGTCTTTGCGTCCGGGGGGAGGATTGGAGGGGTGGCTTACTCGCCGAAGTCTTCCGGGGAGAGACCGAGGACGGCGCAGAGGGCGGGTTGATCGGCGGTTTCGGCGAGGATGGTGAGGGCGTCGCCGGGTTCGAGGCGGGTATCGCCACGGGGAGCGAGGAAGGTGTCGCCGCGGCCAATGAGGACAACGAGGGCGGTCTTGGGGAGGTTGAGGTCGAGGATGCGGAGGGAGGCGGCGGGGGAGTCCGGGGGGAGTTCGAGTTCAAACATGCGGCTGGTGGTGCGGGTGGTGGGGACGAATTCGAGGGGGTACTGCTTGCGGGTGGGGAGCGGGGCTTCGAGTTTGAGGAGGCGGGTGACGAGGGGGATGGTGGTGCCCTGGAGGAGGACGGAGGTCAAGACGATAAAGAAGACAAGGTTGAAGAAGAGACCGGCGGCGGGGAGGCCGGCGAGGAGGGGGAAGGTGGCGAGGATGATGGGGACGGCGCCGCGGAGGCCAACCCAGCCGACGAGAGCCTTCTGCCGGAAGCGGATCTGAGCGAAGGCAAGGGCAGCAAAGACGGCGGCGGGGCGGGCGATGAAGATGAGAAAGAGGGCGAGCAGGAGGCCGGGAAGGGCGACGGGCGGCAATTGTGAGGGGAAGACGAGGAGGCCGAGGACGAGGAACATGGCGATCTGCATGAGCCAGGCGAGGGCGTCGTGGAAGCGGACGAGGGAGCGCTTGTGGAGGAAATCGCCATTACCGAGGAGGATGCCGGCGAGGTAAACGGCGAGGAAGCCGTTGCCCTGGAGGAGAGAGGCGCCGCTGTAAGTGAGCAGGACGACCGCGATGGTAAAGGCGGGGTAGAGGCCGTCGCTTTCGAGTTTGAAGCGGTTGAGGGTCCAGAGGGCGGCACGTCCGGCGGCGTAGCCGGCGACAGCGCCGACGGCGAGCTGGAGGACGAGGATGGCGAGGAGGCGGACGGGCCCGGTATCGGGCTGGGAGATGGCTTCGATCAGTCCGACGGTGAGGAGGACGGCCATGGGGTCGTTGCTGCCGGATTCGAGTTCGAGGAGGGGCTGGGTACGGCCCTTCATGCTGACGGACTTGGAGCGGAGGATGGAGAAGACGGCGGCGGCATCGGTGGAACTGACAATGGCGCCAAGCAGGAGACCTTCCAGCCAGGTGGTCTTGAGGATGAAGTGGGCGAACGTGCCGATCAGGAGGGCGGTGAAGGCAACGCCGAGGGTGGAGAGGCTGAGGCCTTGCCAGAGGACGGGGCGGATGGCGCGCCGGTCGGTTTCGAGTCCGCCGGAGAAGAGGATGAAGGCGAGGGCGATGACGCCGACGGATTGGGAGAGGCGGGCGTCGTCAAACCAGATGCCTCCGGGCCCGTCGGAACCGGCGAGCATCCCGATGGCGATGAAGAGGAGAAGACCGGGAACACCAAGGCGGTAAGAGAGTTTGGAAGCCCCCAGCGCGGCGAGCAGGAGCACGGCAGTGATGAGCATGACCGGGCTGAGGGGATCGGAGGGCACCATTCCATCGTAAGCGAGGGGGGCGGGCGAGGTGGAGATGGGAGTATGATGGCGGATTCGGTCTGGTGGAGCGATGAAAGAGGGAGTTGAGTTCACTTTATGACGCAGACGAATGGGCGCCTGTTGCCGCCGGGGATTCTCTGGCCGTTTATCCTGCTGACGAGTTGCTTCGCGTGGTGGGGTTTGGCGAACAACATGACAGACACGCTGCTGGCGGCGTTCAAGCGAATCCAGAGCATGTCGGACTTCCAGACATCGCTGATTCAGATTGCGTTTTACGGGTCCTACTTCTGCTTCGCGTTGCCGGCGGCGATCTTCATCAAGAAGTTCTCGTACAAGGCGGGAGTTCTGTTAGGGTTGTCGCTATTCAGCGTCGGGGGGCTGCTGTTTTATCCGGCGAGCCAGACGATGGTGTACTGGCATTTTCTGGCGGCTTTGTACATTCTGGCGGGGGGATTGTCGATTCTGGAGACGAGCGCGAACCCCTATATCATTGTTCTGGGGCCGGAGGCGACGGGGACGCAGCGGCTGAACCTGGCGCAGTCGTTCAATCCGATCGGCTCGATCATGGGGGTGGTGATCAGCAAAATCTGGATTCTGTCGGAGTTGCGGGAGTTGTCGGCGGAGCAGCGGGCGGCGTTGCCGGCGGCGGAGCTGGAGAGGATTCAGATGGGAGAACTGGAGGCGGTGATGGGGCCGTATGTCGTGGTGGCGGTGGGGATGCTGGTGATTGGAGGGCTGATCTGGTTCTGCCGGATGCCGAACTCCTCGGATCAGGGCAACGGGGAGGAGACAAAGCTGAACCTGGGGGCGACGCTGGGGCGGCTGGTGAGGAACCCACGGTATATGACGGGGGTGGTGGCGCAGTTCTTCTATGTGGGGGCGCAGATCGGGGTCTGGTCGTTCACGATCCGCTACGTGATGAAGGAGCTGAATCTGAATGAGGAGCAGTCATCGAACTATTACATCGCGGCGCTGGTCCTGTTCGCGGCATCGCGTTTCATTTGCACGGGGTTGATGAGCGTGTATGCGCCGGGAAAGATCCTGATGACGCTGGCGGTGCTGGCGATGGCATGCACGGCGGGGGTGATCTGGGCGGGAGGGATTGTGGGGGTGTACGCGCTGGTGGGGATATCGGGGTGCATGTCGTTGATGTTCCCGACGATTTACGGGCTGGCGGTGCGCGGATTGGGGCCGGACACGAAGATCGGAGGCTCGGGGCTGATCATGGCGATTCTGGGTGGGGCGGTGATTACGGCGGTGCAGGGGCAGGTTTCGGACGGGACGGGGAATATCAATCTGTCGTATCTGGTGCCGCTCGCGTGTTTTGGGGTGATTGCGCTGTATGCGTTGATGGAGACGCGGCATCCGGTGCAGCGGTGAGCGATTGGCGATTAAGGCCGCTGCGGCTGGAGGATGCGGCGGCGCTGCATGAGGGGATGGCGGACGCGGAGGTGATGAGGTACTGGTCGACGCCGCCACACGGGACGCTGGGGGAGACGGAGGCGTTCCTGCGGGCGGGGTTGGAGGGGGGCGCGCGGGAATTTGTGATCGAGTGCGAAGGAGCAGTAGCAGGGCGGGTGGCGGTGTATGGAGATGATGAGGTGGGGTTCTTTCTGCTGCGCCGCTACTGGGGGCGGGGATTGATGCGGCGTGCGTTGGAGGAGGTAGCGCGGCGGGCGTTCGAGGAGTGGGGGATGGAACGGCTGTTCGCGGACGTGGATCCGCGAAATGCGGGGTCGCTGGGGGTGCTGACGCGGGTGGGATTCGTGCGGACGGGTGAGGCGGCGCGGACGTGGCTGGTGGGCGGGGAGTGGTGTGACAGCGTGTATCTGGAGTTGCGGCGGGATCAGGCGGCGGGGCGGTAGTCGAGGGCGAAATTGAGGGAGTTCCGGGCGAGTTGGCGGAGTTCCTCGCGGGAGAAGCCGAAGTGGGTGTGGGCGAGTTGGTATTCGTCGAGGAGGGTGGTGTGGAACATGGGGGGATCGTCGGTATTGAGGGTGATGGGGACGCCGGCGTCGAAAAGGCGGCGGACGGGGTGATTTTCGAGGCGGTCGACGACGCCGGTGCAGATGTTGGAGGAGATGGAGATGTCGAGGGGGATCTGGTGGTCACGGAGGTGCTGAACGAGGAGGGGGTCGTCGATGGCGCGGATGCCGTGGCCGATGCGGGCGGCGCCGCCTTCGAGGGCGGCCCAGATGGATTTGGGGCCGTCGGCTTCACCGGCGTGGGGGAGGATGTGGAGGCCGGCGTCGCGGGCGAAGGCGAAGATATCGTGAAAGATTTCGGCGGGACCGCGGGTCTCGTCGCCCCCGATGCCGAAGCCGATGACGCCGCGGTGGCGGCATTGGGCGGCGAGGCGGGCGACCTTTGAGGCGGGTTCGAGGCCGAACTGGCGGACGGCATCGAAGATAAAGCGAACAGGGATGGGCCCTTCGGCGGCGGCGGCTTCGATGGCGTCGAAGATGGGGTGAAAGGGCTGGTTGCGCCAGAGGAGGACGCCGATGCTGAGGTTGATTTCGGCGTAGAGGACGCCCTGGCCGGCGAGGGCATGGAGGAGGCGGCGGGTGACGAGGGCGTAGTCGGCGGGAGTGCGGAGGAAATGGTTGACCCATTTGTAGGCGTCAAGGAAGCCGGGGAAGGTGTCGTAGCGGTAGCGGGCGAGGACTTCTTCGCGGGTGACGGAGGGTTCGAGTTCCAGGATAGTGTCCGGAGAGATGGAGCCTTCGAGGTGGAGGTGGAGTTCGGCTTTGGGCAGAGAGCGGAGAAAATCTTCCATTGTTGCCATAATAGCGGCATGACCCCGGCAGACCTGGAAGCGATTGTAGGCGGATACCACGGCGACCCGTTCGCGCACCTGGGACCGCATCTGGACGCGGAGGAAGGGGCCGTGGTGCGGGCGTTCCTGCCGCATGCGGCGGAGGTGGAACTGGTGGAGGGCGGCGGCGTGGAACGGGCGATGGAACGGGTCCACGCGGAGGGATTCTGGCGGTTGAAGGGGGAGCGGTTGCCGGAGCGGTACAGGTTGCGGGTGACGCGGTGGGACGGGGAGGTCGAGGAGATCGAGGATCCGTACCGGTTTGCGCCGATGTTGACGGCGTTTGACCTGCATTTGCACGCGGAGGGAACGAATTACGAGGCGTGGCGGTGGATGGGGGCGCACGTGGTGGAGTGGGAGGGGGTGAAGGGGGTCCGGTTCGCGGTGTGGGCGCCGCACGCGGAGATGGTGAGTGTCACGGGGGATTTCAATCAGTGGGATGCGCGGCGGCACCCGATGCGGAAGCGGGACGGGGGGGTGTGGGAGATCTTCGTGCCGGAGGCGCGCGAGGGGCACATTTACAAGTACTTCGTGCGGTCTCAGATCTTTGGGGTGCATGGGTTGAAGTGTGATCCGTATGGTTTTGCGTCGGAGGTGCCGCCGAAGCAGGGGTCGATCGTGCACGATCTGGGGCACTACGGTTGGGGGGACGGGGAATGGATGGAGCGGCGGGGGCGGACAGAGTGGCTGGAGCGGCCGGTATCGGTGTATGAAGTGCACCTGGAAAGCTGGATGAAGACGCCGGACGGGAAGGCGTTGACGTACCGGGAGATGGCGGAGCGGCTGATTCCGTACGTAAAGAATCTCGGGTTCACGCATCTGGAGTTGATGCCGCCGATGGAGCATCCGTATTCGGGATCGTGGGGGTATCAGGTGGTGGGGTTCTATGCGCCGACGTCGCGATTCGGGACGCCGGATGATTTCCGCTATTTCGTGGATCAGTGCCACCGGCACGACCTGGGAGTGATTATTGACTGGGTGCCGGCGCATTTTCCGAAAGATGCGCACGGGCTGGCACGGTTTGACGGGACGGCGTGCTACGAGCACGAGGATCCGCGGAAGGGGGAACACAAGGAGTGGGGGACGCTGGTGTTCAACTTCGGGCGGAACGAAGTGCGGAATTTTCTGATTTCGAACGCGCTGTTCTGGCTGAAGGAGTACCACATTGACGGGCTGCGGGTGGACGCAGTGGCGTCGATGCTGTATCTGGATTACGCGCGTGAGCCTGGGGAGTGGATTCCCAATGAGTACGGAGGGAATCACAATCTGGAGGCGATCCGGTTCCTGCAGCGGTTCAACGAAGAGGTGCACAAGGTGCCGGGGGCGGTGACGCTGGCGGAGGAGAGCACATCGTACGCGGGGGTGTCGCGTCCGGTGTACACGGGCGGGTTGGGATTCACGATGAAGTGGAACATGGGGTGGATGCACGACATGTTCGCGTACTTCAAGAGCGATCCGATTTACCGGAAGTTCAACCACAATCACATTACGTTCAGCCTGGTGTACGCGTTTTCGGAGAACTTCATGCTGCCGATTTCGCATGACGAGGTGGTCCACGGGAAAGCGTCGTTGATTGGGAAGATGCCGGGAGATGAGTGGCGGCGTTTCGCGAATTTGCGAGCGTTCCTGGGCTATATGTGGACGCATCCGGGGAAGAAACTGCTCTTCATGGGGTCGGAGCTGGGGCAGTATGAGGAGTGGAACTGGCAGGGGTCGCTGCGTTGGGACTTGTTGCAATATCCGATGCATCGCGGGGCGCAGGAGTGGGTGAAGGAATTGAACCGCTTTTACTGTCACGAGCCATCGCTGTACGAAGTGGATTTTCACTGGAGCGGGTTTGAGTGGATCGATTTCCACGATGTGGAGAATTCAGTGATCAGTTTCGTGCGGCGGGCGAAGGATCGGGGGGATTTCGTGGTGGTGGTGTGCAATTTCACGCCGGTGGTGCGACACAACTATCACGTGGGGGTACCGGAGCCGGGTGGATACCTGGAGGTACTGAACAGTGATTCGGAGTCGTATGGAGGGAGTGGAGTGAGGAACGCTGGGGAGCTATGGACGAAGCAGGAGCGGATGCAGACACAGGATCAGCATGTGACGCTGACGCTGCCCCCATTGGGGATGGTGGTGCTGCGGAAAGTGGCGGGACCGGGAGGAGAACGGCACCGTGGGTGATCCGCTGTTCCTAAGTTTCTGGCTAAAGGGCTTTCAGGCGATGGGGCTGCCGGTGTATTTCGAGAAGGCGCTGGAGGTATTTCCGTTCTCGAAGTTACGGCCGGAGGCGATATTGCGGGTCAATGCGGTGTCGTTCAGTGAACCGCCGCAATTGGAGAGAGCATTCGCGGGGGAGTTTGACCTGAAGGAAATGGCTGGTTTGGCGCGGGAATTCCTGCACACCGATGTGGCGTTTACATTGGAGGCGTACTGGGATTTGTGGCAATGGGACGAGGAGTGGGCATTGAAGCCGGCGCGGGTATCGATGGAGATGTACGCGCCGGATTTCGAAAGCGGACGGGGGGAACATCTGCTGGTGGAGGCGGGGCCGGAGCATATATTCCTGCCACATCCGGAGAGTGATCAGTGGCGGCCGGTGCAATCGAATATCCGCAGTGTATTGCATCTGGCGCAGGATCTGGATGGAGCGCTGCCGGTGGAGCGGCGGCTTCTGTGGTCAGATACGGAAGAGAATTTTCTGGAACGTTTGGAGGAATATCTGGCTTAGGCGAGGAGGGTATCCATGGCGTCGATGAGGGATTTGGGCATAAATGGTTTGAGGATGGAGGCGGTGCGGGGCCGGAATTCGGGGGGGAGGTGGTCGGAGGTCCAGGCGCTGCCTGAGGAGATGAGGACGCGGATGGAAGGGGAAGTTTCGAGGAGGCGGATCAGGACCTCGTCGCCGGGGAGGTCGGGAAGTTTGAGGTCGAGAACGGCAATCTGGAAGCGGCCGGGGTTTTCGCGGCAGAGATCGAGGGCTGCCTGGCCGGTATCGCAGGGGGCGACGTCATAGCCGCGGCGTTGGAGAAACGTGGCGAGGAGAGCGAGCAGAGGGCGCTCGTCGTCCACGAGGAGAATGCTTTGGGGCATGAAATTAGAACATATCATGCTGAAAGGGTGCCGCACTTGACGGCATAACGGGGACAGGAGCCGAAGAAATCATGAAACAGATTCTGAGTGTGATGCTGGCGGCGGCGTTGACGCTGAGCGGGGCGGAGTTGCCGGTGACGAAGGTGGTGATTTATAAGAACGGCGTCGCGTATTACGAGAGGGCTGGTTCGGTGGCGGCGGGGGAGTCGGCGCGGCTGGAGTTCAGGGCGGAGGAGATGAACGACGTACTGAAGTCGCTGGTGGTGGAGGACCGGGGGGGCGGCGCGGTGACGCAGGTCCGGTATGAACTGGACGAGACGCTGGAGAAGAAGTTGGCGGATGCGGGATTGAGGCTGGAGGCGGGGCAGCCGCTGGCAGTGCTGCTGGACAAGTGGAAGGGCGCCCGGGTGGAAATGAATTATGGCGGGGCGATGGTGAAGGGGACGATTCTGAGCGGGCGGATGGCGGCGGCGGGACAGGATCAGGGGCAGCGGCAGGAATTGACGCTGCTATTGGATTCGGGCGAGATCAAGATTGTGGCGCTGGAGAACGCTTCGGGGTTGAAGTTGGAGGATGCGCGGGCGCGGGAGCAACTGGCGGCGGTGTTGCGGGCATACACACAGAGCCGGTCGGCGGAGAAGCGGTCGGTGTTTATCGACGCGGCGGGACAGGGGGCGCGGACGCTGGCGGCGCGGTATGTGGTGCCGGCGCCGGTGTGGAAGTCGAGCTACCGGCTGACGCTGCCGGAGACGGGCGAAGCGATGCTGGAGGGTTGGGCGATTGTCGAGAACAACACGGGGGAGGATTGGTCGAAGGTGGAGTTGACGGTAGTTTCGGGCAAGCCGGTGAGCTTCATCAGCCAGTTGTACGAGCCTCGGTATGTGCGGCGGCAGGTGGCATCGCTGGGCGAGGAGGAGGGGGTGGCGCCGGAGTTGTACGCGGGGGCGGTGCGGGAGGAGGCGGTGGTGGCGGAGTTGATGGCGGATGCGAACGAGGGGCGGGCGAAGTCGGCGCAGCGGTTGGCGGTGGGGAGTGCGGGTGGCGTTGGCACGGGTCGATTCGTTGCTCCCGCAGCGGCGCCGATGATGAGCAGTGTGGCGGTTTCGGCGGCGGCACGGGAGGCGGGGGAGTTGTTTGAGTACAGGTTCGGGGCGGCGGTGTCGGCGCGGCGGGGCGAATCGTTGCTGTTGCCGTTCGTGCAGCAGAAGATTACGGCGCGGCGGTTGCTGGTGTATTCGGACCGGTCGAGCGTGAATCCGCGGGCGGCGGCGGAGTTGACGAACAACACGGGCAAGACGCTGGACGGCGGTCCGATCACGGTGGCGCAGGCGGGGGCGTACGCGGGCGAGGCGTTGATGGAGACATTCAAGGCGGGGGACAAGCGGCTGATCAGCTACGCGGTGGATCTGGGGACGCGGATCACGACGAAGCTGGATTCGGGCGCGGCGGTAACGCGTCAGATCACGGCGCGGCGCGGGGTGATCACGACGCGGAGCGCGGTGGAGATGAAGACGGTGTACACGGTGAACAACGTGGACGCGCGGGCGAAGACGCTGGTGGTGGAGCATCCGCTTTCGCCGGGGGTGAAGCTGGTGTCGCCGGCGGCGGCGGAGACGACGGCGAGCGACTACCGGTTCAGCGTGAGCCTGCCAGCGAATGGCGGGCAGACATTGACGGTGGTGGAGGAGCGGGAGTTGCGGCAGGCGACGCAGGTGAGTTCACTGACGCCGGACGCGCTGTTCAGCTACCTGGAGAACAAGGCTCTGTCGGCGAGTGCGCGGAAGCAGCTTGAAGCGATTGCGGCGCAGAAGCGCGAGGTGGCGGCGGTGGACGCGGAGGCGCAGGCGCTGAACACGGAAATGGCAGGGATCACGCGGGACCAGGAGCGGATCCGGCAGAATCTGAGCGCGCTGCGGCAGGTGGCGGGTCAGGAACAGCGGGTGCAGGGTTACGCGGCCGAGCTGCAGAAGGGCGACACGCGGATGGTGCAGGCGCGGGACCGGCAGGCGGAGTTGCAGAAGCGCAAGGCGGCGCTGGAGGCGCAGGTCCAATCTCTGATCGAGGGGCTGGATTTTTGAGGCTGGCGCTGATCGGGTATGGCAACGTGGCGCGGGCGCTGGCGCACCTGTTGAAGCAGAAGCGCGGCGAGCATCCGTTCGTGGTGACGGGCGCAGTGACGCGCAGGGGTTATGTGATGGATCCGGCGGGCATTCCGCCGGATCCGGTCTTTGTGGGGACGGGTTGCACGGTGGAGGCATTTCTGGACGAGTGCCCGTGCGAGGTGGTGGTGGAGTTGACGACCCTGAATCCGGTGGACGGCGAGCCGGCGGTTTCGCACATCCGGGCGGCGATGGATCGGGGCAAGCACGTGGTGACGGCGAACAAGGGTCCGGTGGCGTGCGCGTACCGGGAGTTACGGGAAAAGGCGGCGGCGCGGGGGGTGCAGTTCCTGCACGAAGCGGTGGTGATGGACGGGACGCCGGTTTTCAATCTAATGCGGCACACGTTGGCGGGGGTGAAGGTGCTGGGAATTGCGGGAGTGTTGAATTCGACATCGCAGATCGTGCTGGGAGCGATGCTGCGGGGTTTGCCTTTCGAGGAGGGGGTGGCGGAGGCGCGGCGGTTGGGGATTGCGGAGGCGGACCCGTGGTATGACGTGGAGGGGTGGGATTCGGCGTGCAAGGCGGCGGCGCTGGCGAATGTTTTGATGGACGCGGGGGTGACGCCGGGCGAGGTGGACCGCAAGGGGATCACGCGGTTGACGCCGGAGAGGTTGGCGGAGTTGGAGGCGAAGGGCAAGCGGGTGGCGCTGGTGAGCCGGGCACACCGTGGGCGGGAGGGAGTGAAGTTGCGGGTGCGGGCGGAGGTGCTGGAGCGGGACGACGTGTTGGCGGGAGGGAACGGGCGGCGGAGTGTGCTGGTGCTGGAGACCGATTTGATGGGGCAGGTGGGAGTGTTTTCGGTGGGGTCGCAAGTGGAGCAGACGGCGTATGGGGTTTACGCCGATCTGCTGGAAGTCGCGCGGATCAGCGGCGGGGTTTGAAGAAGCCCATCCACTGGCTGCCGGGGACGTGCTCGCGTTTTTCGACGAGTTGGAAGCCGTGGGCTTCGACCTCCTTGATGACGTCGTCCATGTCGAGGCGGACATGCTCGACGGCATCGACTCGGCCGCCCATGGCGCCGGGGCGTTTGTAGTAGTCGATGATGACGAGTTGGCCGCCGGGCTTGAGGGAGCGGGCGAGGGAGGCGAGCATTTCGGCGGGGTAATCGAAGTGGTGGTAGGCGTCGATGGTGACGGCGAGATCGCAGCAGTTGGCGGGGAGTTTGACGTCCTTTTCGCTGCCGAGGACGAACTGGACGTTATTGAGGCCCTGGCTGGCGGCGTTGCGGCGGGCGGCCTCGAGGAAGTCGGGGAAGATGTCCTCGGAGATGACTTTGCCATTGGGGCCGACGGCTTTGCTGAAGAGGGGGAGCATGACACCGGCGCCGGTGCCGATGTCGGCGACGGTCATGCCGGGCTTGAGGGGGAGGGCGGCGATGATGCGTTCGCCCTGGAGGCGGGTGAGGCGCTCGGGGTCGCTGAGGTTGGCGACCATGACGGCGCGGGATTTCTCGTTGTTGTAGGAGCGGTTAGCGTCGGCGGCGACCTGGGCGGCGAGCGCGGAGGAGAAGGCGAGGAAAAGGGCGAGGGTTTTCATAGTCCGGGCTCCAGGGGTAGGGCGAGCGGGGGTTCGACCATGAAGTCGAGGCCGCTCATCTGCTCGAGGGCGCGGGCAACGCGGTCGCCGCTGGTGGTTTCGACGGTGATGACGAAGGGGAGGTTGCGCCAGTCTTCCTTGGGGAGTTGGAGGACGGCGTCGATGGAGATCTCGTGTTCGGCAAGGATAGCGGAGAGGGCGGCGATGATGCCGGGGCGGTCGTGGACGCGGAAGCGGAGGTACCAGGCACGCTGCTGTTCGCCGATGGGGCGGGGCCTGGTGGGGGCGGGTTCGGTGAAGCCGAAGGGGGAGACGCGGCCGGCGGCGCCAGAGCGGAGGTCGCGAGCCAGGCGCATCAGATCGGAAACGACGGCGACGCCGGTGGGATTGGGCCCGGCGCCCTTGCCGTAGTAGAAGGTGTCGGCGCCGTAAGCGCCACGGGCCCAGACGGCGTTGTAGGCGCCGCGAACGGAGGCGAGGATGGCGTCCTTGGGAATCAGGGCGGGACGGACGGCGGCGAAGAGGCCCTCGGGGGTGGATTCAGCGGAGCAGACGAGGCGGATGGTGCAGCCGACCTGGGCGGCGTAGCGGAAGTCGACAGGGGTAATGGGGCGGATGCCGGAAGTGGGGATGTCAGCGGGGGTCAGCTGGACGCCGAAGGCGAGGGAGGCGAGGAGGGCGAGTTTGGAGCGGGCATCGAAGCCGTCGATGTCGGCGGTGGGGTCGGCTTCGGCGTAGCCGAGGCGCTGGGCTTCGGCGAGAACGGCGTTGAATTCGCTGTTATTTTGCTCGATTTCGCTGAGGATGTAGTTACTGGTTCCGTTGAGAATGCCGTAGAGGGCTTCGAGGCGGTCGGCGGCGATACCTTCGCGAAGGACGCCATGGACGGGAATGCCGCCGCAGACGCTGGCTTCCATGGCGAGGAGGACGCCCTGGGCGGCGGCCTGGCGCCAGAGGGCGACGCCGTCGAGGGCGATGAGTTCCTTGTTGGCGGTGACGACGGATTTGCCGGCGGCGATGGCGGCCTCGACGACTTCCCGGGCGACGGTGGTGCCGCCGATCAGTTCGGCGACGATCTCGACATCGGGGTGGGCGATGACGTCGCGCCAGTCCTCGGTGACGAGGGCGCCGTCAAGCCCCGCGGGGAGAGTCTTCGAGGTGGCCGTGCGGCTGCAGACGGCGGAGACGACGAGGCGAAAGCCGAGCTTTTGGGCGATTTGGCTGGCGTTTTCGGTGAGAATGGTAAGAGAACCGGTGCCGACATTGCCGAGACCGATGATGCCGAGATGGACGTCACGCATAAACGATCAGGATAGCAGCGCGTCGAGCGCGAAGAAGGCGAAGCCGACGGTGGAGGAGCGGCGCGCCCTGGAGCACGCGGAGGCGCGGAAGGGGATGGAGAGGCTGCGGGTGTTGGCGCGGGAGTTGCGGGAAGAGTTAGAGGAGACGAAGTATCATGCACTGTCGCTGAAGGCGCTGGACCGGCTGGAGGAGATTGAGAAGTTGAGCCGGGAAGTGCGGGGGAGGCTGCGGCGATGAAGCGGAGGGCGTGGTTGGGATTATTGGGCGTGGCTGGTTGGGCGGGGCAGTTGCCGCCGGGATTTCCGGACGCGCGGGAGAAGCCGAAGCGGTTGCCGGACGGGCGACTGCAGAGCGAGGCGATTCTGCGGGAGGATTACGAGCGAAACCTGCGGGATCTGGAGCGGATGGAGGAGATATTGGAGGAGGTGGAGCGGGCACTGAAGAAGGCGGCGCCGGGCGGGGCGCCGCGAAGCGTGGGGCGGGCATTGGAAGAGGTGGAGAAGATCAGCAAGCGGATGAGCGGGCGGCTGCGCCGGTACTGATTCCGTGTGGTAGTCTGGTCTGTTCAACGGATAAGCTGATGAGTGCGACACGCGACAAAGCCCAATTGATGAGCGCCTCGGAGATCGACCGCACGCTGGTGCGGCTGGCGCACGAAATTCTGGAGAAGACGACGGATCTGACGCAGCTGGCGTTTTTGGGGATCCGGCGGCGGGGAGTGCCGATCGCGCAGCGGCTGGGGGCGAAGATCGAGTCGCTGGAGAATCTGAAGATTCCGGTAGGGGTACTGGATATCAACCTGTACCGGGACGATTTGTCGACGGTGGGTCCGAAGCCGGTGGTCAGTGGGACCCAAATCGACTTTCCCGTGACGGGCAAGGACATCGTTTTGATGGACGATGTGCTGTACACGGGGCGGACGATCCGGGCGGCACTGGATGCTTTGTTTGAGCTGGGGCGTCCGGCTCGGGTGCAGCTGCTGGTGTTGATTGACCGGGGGCACCGGGAGTTGCCGATCGAGGCTCAGTATGTGGGGAGGAAAGTCCCGACGTCGTCGCGAGAGATTATCGAGGTGAAGTTCGCCGAGGTGGATGAGACGGAGAAGGTTCTTCTGGTAGAGAGGATCGGCTAGAGCCGGCGGGAGGAGCGAATGGCGAAAGGACTCCTGGGCATAGAGCCACTGGAGCGGAGCGAGATCGAGGAGGTTCTGACCCGGGCCGAGGCGTTTCAGTGGCACGGGCAAGGGCCGTTTCAGAAATTGACCACCTGCGCGGGGCGTATGGTGGTCAATTTGTTTTACGAGAACTCGACGCGGACGCGGTCCAGTTTCGAAATTGCGGCACGGCGGCTGGGAGCGGACACTTTGTCAATCACGGCTTCGGGATCAAGCGTCTCGAAGGGCGAAAGTCTGGTGGACACGCTGAACACGCTGGTGGCGATGCATCCGTCGGCGATCGTGATGCGGCACGCGGCATCGGGGGCTCCGCATTTTCTGGCGCGGCACCTGACGACGCCGATCGTGAACGCCGGTGACGGGATGCACGAGCATCCGACGCAGGCATTGTTGGATGCGCGGACGATTCTGGACCGGCTGGGGCGGCTGGAGGGGCTGCGGGTGGCGATCATTGGCGATATTCTGCACAGCCGGGTGGCCCGGTCGAACATCCATTTGCTGTCGAAGTTCGGGTCGGAGGTGGTGCTGTGCGGCCCGCCGGCGCTGGCTCCGGCGGAACTGGCACAGATCGCGCCGGGGGTGAGCCTGGAGAACGATATTCGCGAGGCTGTGCGGGAAGCGGATGTGGTGATGATGCTGCGGGTGCAACTGGAGCGGATTCATGAGCCGTCGATGCCGGCGGGCGAATATTTCAGGTTCTACGGCCTGCGGCTGGAACATCTGGAATTGGCGAGGCCGGAGGCGATCGTGATGCATCCGGGTCCGATCAACCGGGGGCGGGAGATTTCGAGCGAGGTTGCGGATTCACAGAGGTCGATGATCCTGAATCAGGTGGAGAACGGCATCGCGGTGCGGATGGCGGTGCTGGAAAGGGTATTGTTGCAGTGAGCAAGCTATTGATTCGCGGCGGACGGGTGATCTGCCCGGCGTCGGGGCATGACGCCGTGGGTGACGTGTTGATTACGGACGGCGTGATCGCTGGTGTGGGTCCACACCTGGAGGTATCCGGAGCGGAGGTCATAGACGCGACAGGCCTGGTGGTGGCGCCGGGGTTCATCGACATCCACGTGCATCTGCGGGAGCCCGGATTTGAGCACGCGGAGACGATCGAGACGGGAGCGCGGGCGGCGGCGGCAGGCGGGTTCACGACGGTGTGCTGCATGCCGAACACGAAGCCGGTGAACGATTCGGCGACGGTGACGAGCTACATTATCGAGAAGGCGCGCAAGCACGCGGTGGTGGAGGTGTTCCCGATCGGTGCGATCACGAAGGGGAGCGCGGGTGAGGAGATGGCGTCGATCGGGTCGATGGTGGCGGCGGGAGCGGTGGCGATCAGTGATGACGGGCGTCCAGTGATGAATTCGCGGGTGATGCGGCGGGCAATGGAGACGGCGCGAGGCCTGGACATCCCGGTGATCGATCACTGCGAGGATCTGAATTTGAGTGCGGGCGGGGACATGCACGAGTGCGTGGAAAGTGTGCGGCTGGGGCTTGGGGGGATTCCTTCGGCGGCGGAGGATGTGATGGTGGCGCGGGACATCATTCTGGCGGAGATGACGGGCGCACGGTATCACGTGGCGCACATTTCGACGAAGAACGCTGTGGCGATGGTAGCGTTCGCGAAGCAGAAGGGACTGCGGGTGACGTCGGAGGTGACGCAGCATCACATCGCGCTGCACACGGGCTTCATGAAGCCGTATGACTCGAACTACAAGATGAAACCGCCGCTGCGGTGCGGGCACGATGTGGAGGCGGTGATTGACGGGGTGGTGAGCGGGGCGGTGGACTGCCTGGCAACGGATCATGCGCCACACGCGGGCGACGACAAGATGCAGGAGTTCGAGAAGTGCCCGTTCGGGATTATCGGGCTGGAGACCGCAGTGGGGGTGTCGTTGGAGGTACTGGTGCACTCGGGGCGGATTTCGCTGCCAAGGCTGGTGGCGCTCTACACAAGTGAGCCGGCGCGGGTGATGGGCTGGACGGGCGAGCGGGAGCGAGGCACGTTGCGAGCGGGCGTGAAGGCGAACGTGACGGTGTTCCATCCGGAGTATCCGTGGACTTACGACGTCACGAAGTCGGAGTCGAAGAGCCGCAATTCGCCCTTCAGTGGGCGGACGTTCCAGGGGGGACCGATTGCGACGATCGTGGGGGGAGAAGTGGTGTGGAGGGCGGCTGGGTTTTAGGCCGAGAATCGACTGTAGTTTGTGGCATTTCGGAACCGTGCCGCAAGTGCGCTGAGCTCCGTTGAACAACCAATCCTCCGCAAGCCGGGCAGCGGGCTTGGACCGCTCGATTCGTCATCGAACCCGCTCCCACCAGGGGCGGGCTCCCGGAGGCTTCCCTCACGACAAACGCCTCATGGGTGGCAGCGCAGCGGTCTAGTGGATGCCGAGACGCTTCTGCATCTGTTCGAGCGTATAACCCTTGGTTTCGGGGAAGACACTCAGGACAACGAAGAACTGGGCGACCATCATGGCGCAGAAGAAGACGAAGGGGCCAGCCTGACTGAGGGCGGCGAGGACGGGGAAGACGGCGGCGATGATGGCGTTCATGGCCCAGTGAGTGAAGCTGCCAAGGCTCTGGCCTTTGGCGCGGACGCGATTGGGGAAGACTTCGCTGAGGTAGACCCAGATGACGGCGCCCTGGGAGAAGGCGAAGGAGGCGGTGAAGCCGGCAAGCATGAAGACGAGGAGATGTTTGTTAGTACCGGTGAAGAAAATCCAGGTAGTGCCGGCGAGGGAAAGAGCGCAGCCGACGGAGCCGATGAGGAGGAGTTTCTTGCGGCCGAGTTTGTCGATGACACTCATGGCGAGGATCGTGAACAGCAGATTGGCGGAGCCAAGAGCGACGGCCTGAAGGTCGCTTGAGACCTTGTCGAAACCGGCCTGAGCGAAGATGTCGTTGAGGTAGTAGAGGATTGCGTTGATACCGGAAAGCTGGTTAAACATCGCGATCGAGATGGCGAGGAAGACGGGGAAGCGGTATTTGCGGGTGAAGAGGGGTTCGTCGGCGTGGCCGTGTTCGGCGTCAATGGACTCGATGATGTTCTGGAGTTCGGCTTCGTAGTTGACCTCGCCGGTGAGTTTGAGGACCTGCCGGGCTTCGTCAATGAGGCCGCGTTTGACGAGCCAACGGGGGCTGCGGGGGATGCCGAACAGGAGGGCGAGGAAGATGGCCGCGGGGACGGCTTCGATGCCGAGTTTCCAACGCCATTCCGAGGCGCCGAGGCCGGCGAGTCCGATGAGGTAATTGGAGAAATAGGCGAGCAGAATACCAAGGACGATATTGAATTGAAAGAGGCCGACGAGACGGCCGCGAAGGCGTGCCGGGGCGATTTCGGCTATGTACATTGGGCCCAGGACGGAAGAAGCGCCGATCGCCAGACCGCCAAGGAAGCGGGCGATGAGGAAGGAATACCAATCCCAGGCGAGGGCGCAACCGAGGGCGGAGAGGAGGTAGAAGAGGCCGAGGAGCCGAAGGGAGTCGCGGCGGCCGAAGCGGTCGCCGGACCAACCGCCAAACATGGCGCCGAGGACAGTTCCCCAGAGGGCGCTGGAGACGGTGGCGCCGAGCATGACGGGGGTGAGTTCGAAGAGATTGGCAAGGGCGGCGGTGGCTCCGGCAATGACCGCGGTATCGAATCCGAAGAGGAGGCCGCCCAGGGCAGCGACGATGGTGGCGCGGAAGAGGTAGGGGTTGAGCGACATGGCGATGGTATGGAGAAACCATTGTGTCGCATTGCGCGGGAAATCGGGAAACGAGAGGCGGGGGTGGATACACTGGTGGAGGGAGAAAAACATGTCAGACACAGCGGGACGCCCGCCTTTCCGGTTCGGGCTTGGGTTCATCGTGATCCTGGTGCTGGTGGCGCTGATGAGCGCACGGGCGGTGGCGCGATTCCTGATCGAGTACCAGTGGTGGCAGGAGATGGGCCAGATCGAGACGTGGTACCGCATCCTGAGCTACAACTACCTGCCTGGGCTGGCGGCGGCGTTGCTGGTATTCGCGTTGTTCTGGATCGCGCATGCGCGGGGGATGAAGCGGGCGGGGACGCGGCTGAGCGAGTATCCGGTGTACGCGCGGCTGGCGACGGCAGCGCTGTTCGTTCTGAGCTTGCTGGTAGCGGCGGCGGCTGTGGATTCGTGGACGATCATGCGGTTCGTTGGGGGGCTGAATGTCGGCACGGAAGGGGCCTGGCGGGATCCGGTTTTTGATCTGCCCTTGAAGTATTACTTTTTCCACGTACCGTTTTACGCACTTTTGTTGAGGCTGCTGCTCGTGACGACGCTGTTCACGGGGGTGATCTACTGGCTGACGGCGCGGGTGTGGTCGTTACGTTCACGGATGCCGGAGTGGAACGCCGAGACTGGAGTGCAGTTCGATCTTCGGGATCTGAACCTGGGGGCGGCGCTGGAAACGCGGTTTATCCGGGTGACGGGCGGAGTGTTCTTGCTGGCCCTGGCAGTCCGATACTTCCTGAAGCGCTACGAACTGCTGTATGAGGATCACAGTTCACTGGTGGGAATGGACTGGACAGCGCAGACGGTGACGATGCCGCTGTTATGGGCCTGCGTGGCGGCGGCGGTCCTGGCGGCCCTGGGGTTGTTTGCGGGGCGATGGAAGCTGGCGCTACTGTTGCCGGCGCTGATTGCGTTGTCGCTGTTCGTGCCCACGATTCTCTACACGCTGTATGTCAGGCCCAGCGAAATCACGATCCAGGCACCGTACATCACGAGGCACATCGCGGCGACGCGCGAAGCCTACGGACTAACAGAGCGGAGCACAGAGATCGAGTTCCCGGCCACTCAAGAGGCGCCGGTGGATCCGACGAAGCACCGGGCGTTGTTCAATAATGTGCGCCTGTGGGACTGGCGGGCGTTCCATGACACGACGACACAGATCCAGGCGCTTAGGCCGTATTATGTGTTTCACGACAGCGATGTGGACCGGTACATCATCGACGGACAATTGCGGCAAGTGCTTCTTTCGCCGCGCGAACTGGATGTGAACCAGTTGCCGGGAGACGCCAAGTCTCGTTGGATCAACCCACATTTCATCTATACACACGGCTATGGGATGGTGGTGGCGGAAGCGGCACGGATCACGACAGACGGTCTGCCCCGGATGCTGGTCCTGAACGCGCCGGCGGAGGTCCGGACCGATTCGCTGAAGCTCACGCGACCGGAGATTTACTACGGTGAAGTGACGCACGAGCCTGTTTTCGTGCGAACGGCACAGCCGGAGTTCAACTACCCATCGGGGAGCGGCAATGTGGAGACGCGTTATGGCGGGAAGGGGGGATTCCCGATTTCCTCGCCGCCGATGCGGCTCGCGGCGGCACTCGCGACGGGGGACTGGAACATTGTCCTGACGAGTTATTTGAAGCCGGAGAGCCGGATGATGATCAGGAGGAAAGTGCGGGAGCGGGTGTCCGCGCTGGCGTCATTCCTGCATTGGGATCCGGATCCGTACCTGGTGATTCGGGAGAACGGGCAACTGGCGTGGATCATCGACGGGTACACGACATCGGACTCGCATCCATATTCGCGTTCTGTCCGGCTGGGTGGAATTGGAGAGATCAGCTACATCCGGAACTCGGTGAAGGCGGTGGTGGACGCGTATGACGGGACGGTGACACTGTACGTTTTCGACGAGAAGGACCCGGTTCTAAGGGCATACAGGCACCTGTTCCCGAAGCTGTTCACGCCGAGCGCAGAGATGCCGGCCGACCTGCGGGAGCACGCCCGGTATCCGGAATTCATGTTCCGGGTCCAGGCGGAGATCTATCGGACATTCCACATGACGGACACCGAAGCGTTCTTCAACAAGGAGGATGTCTGGGAGATCGCGCGGAATCTCAACAATCCATCCGGGAGGGCGGAGCCTGGTGCGCCGACGTATGTGGTGGCGACGCTGCCCGGCGAAGAGGAGCCGGAGTTTCTGCTGATGACGACGTTCACCCCGCGAAATAAGGACAATATGATCGGTTTGATGGTGGCGAGATGCGATGGAGAGAAGTTGGGGGAACTGACCTTCCTGAAACTCTCGAAACAGGAATTGATGTTCGGCAGCATGCAGATCGAAGCGCGCATCAATCAGGATCAGTTCATTTCGAAGGATCTGTCGCTGTGGAACCAGCAGGGATCGCAGGTGTTGCGTGGGCAGATGCTGGTGTTGCCGGTGGATGACACGTTCGTCTATATCGAGCCGATCTATTTGCAGGCAGCGGAGGCGCGGATGCCGCAGTTGAAGAAGGTCGTGATCGCGGTGGGGAACCGATTGATCTACGAAGACACTTACGAATTGGCGCTGTCGTCGCTGGCGGGGCAGGATTTCCTTGACACATCACCGTTACCCGGGGAGACCCGGGCGGCGGCGGAAACGGCGACGGAGGCGGCAGCTTCAATGCCAGCAGCTTCACCCGCTGCGGCGCCAGCATCCGAAACGCTGATGAAGCTGCGGAACCACCTCCGGCGGTACCGTGAATTGCAGGGTCAAGGCAAGTACGGCGAAGCCGGTAGGGAGATGGAGGCGATCGAGAAATTGATCAGCGAACGCGCTTCGCAGTAGGCGTGGCGGGAGGCCGGTCGAGTGAAAGGGCCACGCGCCACGCGTGGCCCTTTCGTCCATCAAAGAGTGATCTTCCAGGGGGAGCGGGCTTCTCGAGCAGCGTAACGGGCGGCTTCGGCGGGGCTGAGCTTTTCGGTGGCAGGGTCGAAGTCGACGCGGCATTTCGCCCGGATGGATATGTTGGCGAGGTGGCAGGTGGTGGTGGACTTGTGGCAAATCTCGATGTCAGAGACGGGCCGCTGGCGAGTCTTGATGCAATCGAGAAAATTCGCCCAGTGGGCGACATTGCCCCCGCCGCGTTCGGCGAGGACTTCGAGGGGTTCGATGCCCGAATCCTTCAGCGGGATGATCTTAAAGCCGGAGCGATCACAGTAGAGGGTGCCCTTCGTGCCGTGGAAGGCGGTGTTGCCGTAGGGGAAGGGTGATGCGCCATTGGCGAGGCGGTTCTCGTAGGTAGCGAGAAACTTCGGATATTCATAGGTGGCTTCGAGCGTGTCCGGAGTGTCCCGGTTGTCCTGGATGTAGGACTTCTTGCCGAGTGCGACGCAGGCGGTGGGCATGGCCTCGCCGAAGGCCATCTGAACGATGTCTAGCAGGTGAACGCCCCAGTCCGTCATCATGCCGCCGGCGTAGTCCCAGAACCAGCGGAAGTGGGAAAATGCCTTCGGGTCGACGCCGAACCGGTTCTTATTGTAGGGGCGCATGGGCGCGGGACCGAGCCACAGATCCCAGTCGAGGTCGGCGGGGGGCTTTTCGTCCGGGGGCGCGCCGATGCCTTCTGGAGTGGTATAGCCGTAGTTACCTGTGCGGACAAACGTGACGTCGCCGATGGCTCCCTCGGCGATCATCTTGGTGAGGCGCTGGTAATGGGGTTGGGACCGCTGCTGGGTGCCGGCCTGGACGACGCGGCCGTACTTGCGGGCGGCCTTGACCATCAACTGGCCCTCTTCGATCGTGACGGAGACGGGTTTCTCTACGTAGACATCCTTGCCGGCCTTGCAGGCTTCGACAGTCATGTAAGCATGCCAGTGATCAGGTGTGGAGATACAGACGAGGTCGATGGACTTGTCGGCGAGGATCTGGCGGAAGTCCTTGATCTTGCGGACGGTGGCCTTGTGCGGGTTTTTCGAGGCGGCGGCGAAGCCAGCTTCCAGGTTGGGCTGATAGACGTCACAGACGGCGACAGGGACGAGGTTATCTTGCCGCATGGCGGCATTCAGGTTGCCCATGCCCATGCGGCCCATGCCGATAAAGGCGGCCTGCACCTTGTCATTGGCGCCCCTGGCGAGGCGAGGAAAGAGATTCGTGGTCAGACCCGCGGCGGACGCGGTTTTAAGAAAGGCGCGACGATCGCTCATTGCGTGAGCGATTGTATCAAAGGCAGCCGGGTGCGGATCGCGTTTGCTATAGTGGTGCTTGCCTTTGACAGACCTTGCCCTCTAGACACGAGCGACCCTAAACCCCGCGGTTGAAGTGTGTCCAGAGGATTTATCAATGAACAATCAGGAATCGCGAGTGGGGCGCGTAGTGCGCCAGGAACGCGGCATTTGGACGGTGGAAATGAACTCCAGCACGTGGCAGGTGGAGCATATCCGGGGTGAGATGCGGCCGGTGGCCGGCGATTTCGTGGAACTGAGGGAGGGCCTGGAGGCGATTGAGCGGGTGCTTCCGCGACGGAGCGTGGTAGTCAGGCGAGCGGCCGGGACGCGGACGGAACCACAGGTGCTTGCTGCGAATGCGGATGTCGCGCTCGTGGTCATGGGATTGGACGGCGACTACAATCCGCGGCGCCTTGAGCGATATCTGGCGATGGCGGCCGGAGGGGGCGTGCGCGCGGCGGTGCTGCTGAACAAGAGCGATCTGGTCTGCGAACCGGAGGTCCGTGCGGCGGAGGTCCGGCGGCTGGGCACCGGGGCGCCAGTCGTGGTGCTCAGTGCGATTCGGGATGATGCCGGGCTTCTGCTTGGCGGATTGGTGAAGCGGGGAGAGACAGCAGTGCTGCTGGGCAGTTCGGGCGCGGGAAAGTCGACGCTGGTGAACCGGCTTCTGGGACACGAGGCCCAGACAACCGGACCGGTGAGGGCAAGAGATGAACGGGGACGGCACACGACGACGTCGCGACGGCTGATTGCGATGCCCGGCGGTTGGTCGCTGATCGATCTGCCTGGGCTTCGGGAAGTGGGGCTGATGCCAGGAATGGCGGACCTGGAAGGAGCCTTTGTCTCCATTCTCGGAATGGCCGAGCGATGCAGGTTCCGCGACTGCACACACACCGTTGAGCCGGGATGCGCGGTGCGCGAAGCGGCGGAGCCGGGGCAGATGGAGTCGCTGAGGAAGTTGCGGGACGAGACGCGGTTCTCGGACAAACAAGAGGCGAAACGAAGACAGCGAGCAATTCGGGCATTTCAGCGGACGGAGCGCTTCAATAGGTGGTGAAGCAGTAGACGGTATTGACGCCCTCAGGGGTCAGGCAGTACTCGCCGTCTTCGATCGGCTCGTTGACTTCGACTTTGAAGAGGCCTTTTTCGAGAGGGGTGACCATGAGGTAGACCGGTTTGGGGGAGTTCTTGCCCGGGCGGTCCGGGAAGCGGATCACGCGGGCGCCCTTCTCGACGGTCATTTTGTAGAGCGTGAGGCGGTCGGCGTTGATACGGTCTGATTTGAAGATGAAGATGGGCTCGGGAACGGGGGTCCGGGCCGGGGATGTGGCTCCGGCGACGGTGTAGAGGGTGAAGCGTTTGTCGGTGGACTGCTTCGCTTCGCCCGCCTCCGTCTCGAGGAGAGTCCGGGCGTGGAGGAGGTACGGCAGGTCCGCTCTTTCGGGACGCGGGCCGTCATAGCGGCTCTGGGCAGCCAGCAGAGTGGCGCCGGCCAGCAGAGTGGCGAAGAAGCGGATGGCGGTGGGCATGAGGTTAGATTCTCTCATTATGATGACGCGGAGAGTGTCGACGAGGTTGCGCGACTCAGCTCGTGGTGCGACGTGCGCGGTTTTCGATTTCGATCAGGACACGGGCCAGTTCCGTGGAAGAGGGCGGCCGGCGAAGAGTGAGAATCTCGCCGGCGGCGGCGGGTGGAGGTGTGGCGGCTTCGTCGCTCTCAGGCAGGAGGACGAAACAGGGGACGTGGCGGTTGCTGCGTTCATGGAGTTGGATCCACGAAGGGTCGGCAGCGGGCACCGCGGCGAGTAGGGCATCGAACCGGAGGCGCCGGCAGAGATGAAGGGCTTCATTGTCCGAGGCGACAGGAACGACGCGGTGATTGCGGGCAGCGAACAGATCAACCAGATGGCGGGATTCGGTGGATTCGGGGGCGAGGAGGAGAAGAGTGAGTGACCGGGTGGTGCCAATTTCGGAGGGGGAGTCCGGTGGAGTGAGGGGCATGAGTGGAAGATCGATCTCGCAGCGGACACCGCGAGGTTCCGTGCTGAGACGAAGCGATCCACCGTGGTTGCCGGCGATGCCGTGAGCGACAGTGAGGCCCCATTCTTCGGGCGGGGACACGATGGGGAACTCGACGACGAGACGGGCTCTCTCCCCATCACGAACGGCAGAAAGGCCAAGGCAGCGGTCGTCCGCAGCCGGGAGGAGTTCCTCGGCCCGCAGGATCACGCTGAGCAGAGCCTGCTCGAGTTGCCCGTAGGACCCAAGGACGAGGAGAGGCGAGTCGGGCAGGTCGAGGCGGGTTTCAACCTGGCGCAAGCGCCACGTTCTCTCACGGAAGTGGGTGAGTTTGCGAAGGACTTCCGCGAGATCGACGGGGCGTGCGAGGGTTTCGCCAGGCCGGCCGAAGGCGATGAGACGGTCAAGGGCCTGGTGTGCGGAGGCGGCCCAGTCCTTGAGCGCCCGAAAGGACTCGTGTCCGGGATCGGCGTCGTAGAGCCGGGAGGCGATCCGGAGGACTTCCGCTACAGGATCCTCCAGTTCGGAGGCAACGCCGGAAAGTAACTGGCCGACAGCGCCGAGCCGTTCACTTCGGAGCACCTGCTCCCGAAGGATACTTTGGTCGAGCAGGCGAAGGGCGATTGCGGCTTGATTGGCGAGGTGGGCAAGGGCGGCTTCCTCGTCCAGGTGAATGCGCCGGCGGGCGGGCCAGTGCAGCTCCAGAACACCAGAGATCGACCCTTCGCAACGCATGGGGAGGAGCAGCAGGAATCCGGCGCCACCGTCATGGCGGACCGGAGCGGAGGCGGCGAAACTCTGCTGGACCGGGTTGCTCCCGGAAGAGAGTGGCATCGGCGAACCGCGCCCGTCGGCGGGTTCGAGGAGACCGGACTGCCGGTCGGCAAGCCAAAGGCGGGGCGTCGCCCCGTCGAGCAGGCTGGGCAGTGCCGCATTCAACACTTGTTGAATCGCGGAGGCGGAGCGTCCGGTGAGGATGTCTTCGGAGAGCCCCTGGATGGCGGTGACGCGCTCGCGGAGGCGCGTGAGCCGCCGGTCACGCCACCACCAGACGAGTGAGGCTGCACCCATGGAGACGAAGGCGGTGACAAGGGGGGGGATCTGGAGGAATTCATCCATGACGGCTAATTGGGTTTCTGGCCGGCAAGCCACTCGAACAGCCGCGGGCTGGTGAAATCGGGGATTGCGAGGTCGGCGACGGGCGCCTCGTCAAGAGTCGTGAGGAGGGCGACGAGGCGGGCGCCGGCGGTGCGGGCCGCAGCCATGCCTCCGGGTGAATCCTCGAAGACAATGCAATTGGCAGGCGGGACGCCCAGACGGCCGGCAGCTTCGAGGTAGACCTCGGGGTCCGGCTTAGGACGGCTCACCTGGTGGCCATCGACGATGGCTTGAAAGAGGCCGTCCAAGCCGGTGTGACGCAGGACAAATTCGACATTCAGCGGTTCTGCGTTGGTCCCCAGCGCCAGAGGGATGCCGGCGGCGGCGGCCTGCTTGATGAACTCAGCCACTCCGGGAACCACGTGCTGGTCAAAGACGGGCATCATGAGTTCGCGGTAGAGACGCTCTTTTTCCGCGCCGTGGCGGTCGACTTCCGCCTGCGGGAGGTCGTGGCCAAACAGGTCACGGACGATCTGGTCATTGCGCTTGCCGAGCATGCGCTGCATGAGCCCAGCGGCGCTCATGTTCAAGGATTCGAGATAGCGCTCCCAGGTAAGGGTGTGCAGACTGGTGGAGTTTATGAGGACTCCGTCCATATCGAAGATGAAGGCGAGGCCCGAGGGCTGGAGATGCGGTGTGCTCACTCGCGGCAAATGATAGCATACGGAGCGCGTACCGCCGTTTGGGGTGCACCGAGGCAATATGGGCAGTTTCCGAATCTACTTTCTACTCGTGGCGGCGGCGATGGGTGCACAGACGGCGGGAGCTCCCGTGGTTTCGTCCGGATGGAGATTGATTTCGTCGGACGATGGGCATCTCGAAAGGCCCTTTCCGGGCACACAGCAGACCGCTTCTGCGGTATTTGACATCAATGGGGACGGGTTGAATGATTTCGTGCTGACGGAAAGGACCGCGGCGCCGAGTGTCGTCGGCTATGTGAGGCAGGGTGGAGCATGGCGGAGAATCGTGATCGACGACGGGGTCCGGCTGATCGAGGCCGGCGCCACGTTTGGGGACGTGGATGGTGACGGGCACCTGGATTTTCTGGCGGGAGGCGAGGGACGGTCGAATGAAATCTGGTGGTATGAGAATCCGGGTTCCGCTCTAGATGCGTCGAAACCCTGGGTTCGGCGGACGATCAAGCGGAGCGGGGGAAAAAAGCACCATGATCTGCTGTGGGCGGACGTGGATGGGGACGGGCGTCCTGAGCTGGCGTTCTGGAACCAAGGCGCGCAGCGGCTGATGCTGGCACGGCCGCCAGCGGACGTGATGACGGCTGAAGAGTGGCCCCTGACGACGGTCTATGAGTACTCTGCCGATAGTGAAACCCGGCAGCGGGGTGATCCGCCGAAGTGGAGGCGCACTAACGAGCACGAGGGGCTGACCATTGCCGACATTGACCTTGATGGAAAGCCGGACCTGGTGGGTGGCGGGCTGTGGTTCAAGCATCTCGGGGGTGACCGGTTCCTGCGGAATGACATTGACGCCGCGTTTCATTTCTCGCGGTCTGCCGCGGGACAACTCAAGACAGGGGGGCGGCCCGAGGTTGCTCTGGCGATCGGCGACGGCACCGGGCCACTGCTCTGGTACGAATGGGTGAGAGGCGCCTGGGTGCCGCATCATCTGGCGGATGTCGACAACGCACACTCCCTGGCGATCGTGGACTTCAACGGCGATGGCCACAAGGATGTCTTCGTGGCCGAAATGCGGCTCAACGGCGGGAATCCCGGGTCGAAGACCTGGATCTTTCTGGGTGACGGCCAGGGCGGATTTCGCCGCGAGGTCGTGGCGACGGGATTGGACAATCACGAGTCCAGACTTGTCGATCTGACCGGCAATGGAAAGCTCGATATCCTGGTGAAGCCCTACAACCATGGAACGCCAGCGGTCCATCTGCTTCTGAACGAAGGGCCGGGCGAATAAGCCCGGTATAATCAGAGAGATCATGGATCTGCTCGAAGAAGTCGTGCGTTTGCGCCGCGAAGGGCGGAAGTGCGCGCTGGCGACGATCGTCGAAGTCAATGGCTCGATTCCGAGTTACGAATCGGCCAAGATTCTCGTGCGTGACGACGGCACGATGGCTGGGACGATTGGCGGCGGCTGCGTGGAAGCGGACGTTTGGGCGGCTGCGCGCGAGGCGATTGAGACGGAGAGGCCCAGGCGGATGAACTTCAATCTCGGGCAGGACGCCGCGTATGACAACGGGCTGATCTGTGGGGGACAGCTGGAGGTCTACATTGAGCCGCTGCTGCCGCAGCCGCGCGCCTTCATTTTCGGAGCTGGGCACATTTCAAAGAGCCTGTGCCAAGTGGCTTCGCTGGCTGGATTTTCGACCGCAGTGATCGACGACCGGGAAAGCTTCGCCAACCGGGAGCGGTTCCCTCTCGCGGATGAAGTGCATGCTGAGGCGTATGAAGAGGTGTTCCCGAAACTGACGGTGAACTCGTCGTCCTACCTGATCATCGTCACCCGTGGGCACCGTGACGATATGCGGGTCCTGCGATGGGCGGTGACGACCTCTGCCCGCTACATTGCCATGATCGGATCGAAGCGAAAGACGATTGCGGTGGTAAGGGAGTTGGAAAAGGAAGGCCTCCCGCGGGCGGCATTCGATCGTCTGTTTGCGCCGATGGGGCTGGATATCGGGGCGATCACACCGGAAGAGATCGCGATTGCGGTGGCGGCGGAGATGATCGCGGTCCGGCGGAACCCAGAATCGGAGTGGCGCGGCGTGGCGAAGTCGGTATTTGCGCATGAGGAGTTGAAAGCGCTACTGAAGTGAAGCCGGAGAACTTCGACTTGGCGGCCGTCGTGCTGGCGGGGGGGGCGTCCTCGCGCATGGGCAGGCCAAAGGCACTATTGGAATATCAGGGCGAGACGTTTCTCGACCGTCTGGTCAGGCTTTTCTCCGCCCACTGCTCATACGTTTGCGCGGTGCTCGGGTACGATGCGGAGCAGATCGCCCGCCGCATGACGCACGCGACGGCGCCGGTGCTTGTACTGAATCCATATCCAGAGCGCGGGCAATTGTCCTCGCTCCAATGTGGATTGCGGTCCCTGCCGCCAGCGATCTCGGCGGCGTTCTTCCATCCCGTCGACATTCCGGGCGTCTCCGAGTCCACGATCGCGCGCCTGGCAGAGGCGTGGACGGCTGCCCCGGCAGGAACTCTGGTATTGCAGCCGGCCCACGACGGCCAGAGGGGACATCCGGTCTTGGTGGCGCGGGCGGTGATCTCGGAACTGCTCACTCTGCCGGCCGGCGCCACCGCGCGAGAGGTTCTTCACCGACGCGCGGCGCAAACCTTGACCGTGGAGGTCACCGATCCACGTATCCGGCAAGACACCGATACCCCAGAGGAGTATCAGAGATTGCGAGCGGGAGAGTCCACGTCATGAGGCGGCCCTGGTTCAGGCGGCTTCTCATCGGACTGGCTGTGCTGCCGCTCCTGTTCATCGCCGCGGCCCTCGCGGCGCCGCAGTTTGAAGCGTCAGCACTCCGCCAGCCACTTCAGGCGGCACTGAGCGAGGTCTTGAACCGGCCGGTGACCTTGGGTTCAGTACACTACAACCTTTTTCCGGCCATAGGTCTGACGGCGACGGATCTGGTGATCCCAGAGGACGCGGCTTTCGGACTGGAACCGGTGGCTTATGTCACGGAATTGCAGGTTGGAATCCACTGGTCGTCGGTCTTCCGCAGGCGGCTGGTCTTCTCATCAATTCGCCTGGTGGAGGCGAGTGTGAATCTGAGCCGGGACGACGCACTGGGCTGGAACGCAGGAATACTGCTCCGGCAGGTGGAGCAGCGGATGCGCGAGCAGGCCCACACGCCTTCTCTTTCGCTGCGACGCGGTCGAATCAACTTCCGCCAGGGCGCGCTGAAATCGGCGTTCTTTCTCAATGGAGTCGACCTCGACATCAGTCCTCCTGCCCGGACGGGCGGAATGCTCAAATGGAGTTTTGAGGCATCGCCCGCCCGGACCGACCGGTCCGAACAGGGTTTTGGACGCTTCAGCGGGGAGGGCCGTTGGAGGCCGATTGATGGTGAGCCTGGACTCGCGGAGGTGGAGATCGAACTCGAACGCAGCGCGACCAGCGAGGTGGCAATCCTCATCGCGGGCCGCGATCTCGGGCTCCAGGGCAGGCTCGCCGCCCGGGTCCAGTTGAGTGGCCCACCATCGCGCTTGCAGTTGCGAGGGCGGCTCCAGGTGGAGGGCTTCGATCGTGGCGGCCGGTTCGCTCCGCGCGGCCGGGAATGGACCCTGCCGTTCGAGGGTGCGCTGGATCTCAAGCAGCAGTCCTTTGAACTGCGTACCGTAGATCCGGCGGGGGAAGCATCCGCCCCGCTCACCATTTTGCTGTCGGCGAGTTCGATCTTCACCCGCCCGAGGGCCGAGGCCGCTTTCACGTTCGACGGCATCCCTGCGTCCACATTCCTCGACGTGGCCCGGCGTCTCGGCGCGGAAACGCCAGCGGGGTTCTCCATGGATGGCTCTCTGCACGGAGCGTTGGCGTTGCCGCGTGAAGGATTCTTGAACGGAGAGGTCGAACTGCGTAATGCGGAAGTCAGACTGCAGGATGCTGGACCGGTGGCGATTCGAGTGGCGACAGTCCGGATGGCGGGCGGCGCATTGGAACTGTTGCCCGCGGAACTGGTCACTCCGAGCGGGGCAACCGCTGAGTTAGCCGGCCGATGGAGCGCGGGCTCTCTGGCTTTTCAGGCTCGCTTCCCTGCCCTGCCTCTGGACGAGTTGAACACGGCACTGCGTCGGTTGCCCGATTGTGCTGCTCCACCTCCCTTGCGATTGTGTCGTGAAGGCACGCTGGGTGGCAATTTGCGCTACGACTTCCAGACGGGTACCGGAGATGGAGCCTGGACAGCGGACCTGCTGCTGCAGGGTGCTTCATGTAACGCGCCTGGCCTGCCAGGTCCCATCCAACTCGTCCGCGCACCCGTCTCGGTCCGGGGCACAGAATGGACCGTGCGCGCAGCCACTGTCCGGTGGAACCAGTTGGATGCGATCATCAGTCTCGTCAGTCCGGCCTCCCCCGCCCGTCGGCTTCACCTCGAGGTACAGGCGCCCGTACTGGATGCGGCCCGGTTGGAAGATGCCATCCGTCCTGCATTTGAACGCCGTTCGTCTTTCCTCGACCGCACGCTTCGCCGCCAACCACCAATGCCGGGCTGGCTGACCGGGCGCCGGCTCGAGTTGAATGTCCGCGCGCGACGGTTCCTGCTGGCGGGCGACGGATATGGCCAACTCAGGCTGCATGGCTTCTGGGATGGTGGACAGATCGAAGTGCCCTCCGTGGAAGTCAAACTCGATGCCGCGTCGTTCACCGGCCGCGGTACCATCCGCCTCGGTGAGGTCGCTCCGGAGTACTACCTCAAGGGCCGACTCGACCGGCTCCCGCTTCGTGACGCCAGCATGGATGCCACGATCGAACTGCGAACCTCAGGATTCGGACGGAGCCTGCTGGAGAGGCTTCGCTTGAATGGCCGCCTCGATGCACGCGGAGTTCCCTACGGCGGAGGGAGTCTCGACTGGATCGCCGCCTGCTACGATTTCGACGCATCCAGACCCGAAGCCACTCAACTCCGCCTCACGTGCCTCGAGGCGCGACAGGGCGGAGAGTTCTTTGCCGGTGAGCCCGTCACGGGCTCGACCACCGATCTGCAACTGGAAATCGAATCCGCGCGGCGCCAGTTGACGGTCAGTTGGCCGCCCACCCCCTGATTCGGTCTTTCGGCCGAATCCCGCTACAATTTCAGTTAAGAATGGCGCAACCCGAAAATCAGCCCGCCGCCGTACCTGGGTTCCTTGAGCCCGAACGCGAGACGCTTCGCGACCAACTCAGCGCAGCGTGGCAACTCCAGACGGAGGAAGTCCAGCAACAGCTGGAGAGAGGCTGGCGCGAACACCTGGCCAGAGCGATCGATGAGCGATTCGTCAGCCTCGCTGCCCGCATCGAAGCAGAAACTGCCCGGCGGTCTACCGAGGCCGCGGAGGCAGCCCGCGAAGCGGCCCGGGAGGCCGCCGCGGCGGACTTGCGCCGCTACACCGAGCGGCTCAATCAGACCGCCCGCCGCCTGGAACAGGCGGAAGACGCACCGGCTTGGGCTAGCGCCCTGCTGGACGGATTGCACTTCTTCGCCCCTCAGGTCACACTATTCAGCGTCCTGACAGGCAAACTCCGTTACGAAGGCCACCGCGCGCCCGCTGGCCGGCAATTCGGCGACTTCGGTCAACTCGACCTGCCTGCGGATGCCGCCCCGGCCTTTGCCAATGTCCTCGAAACGCTGGATACCGTGATCGCTCTTGCGACGCCGGGCGAACTGACGGAACCGCTTGCCCGGACGATGCGGGCCGATCCCGAGAAGCGCATTTGCCTCCTTCCGGTTACGATCGGGAGATCCACGGGCAACCGGCGTGTGGCTGCGGTTGTGTATGCCGAGCCTGGCGGCGCACCGAGCGACACCAATGCCCTCGAGTTGCTCGCCGCTCTCGCCGGCGCAACCCTGGACTGCCGGCTCAACCGCCGAGCCCCCACAACCGTCAAAGCCGTTCCGGCGCAGACGCCTGCCCTGTCAGGTGAATTGGTCAACATTTCCGCTTCAGTCGAGACCCCCGGCGCGGAGCCCCTGGAACCGCCACCCCCACCCCCGCTCGCGGACCTCCCGCGTGTGGAGCAGGAGTGGCACGCCCGCGCTCAACGCTTTGCGCGTGTCCGAGTCGCCGAAATGCGGCTGTATCAAGCACAGGCTGTCCGGCAGGGCCGCGATCAGGCTCGCCTCTATATGGCCTTGCGAGGCGAAATGGATCGATCGCGCGCCCAGTTCAAGCACGAGTTCCTGCATGTCTCTTCGATGGTGGACTACTTCCATCTCGAAGTCGTCAGGACATTGGCCAACGACGATCCCGCCTTGCTCGGGCCCGAGTATCCGGGACCACTCGCCTGAGATGAGGAGATCCGTCCAGCGCCACCTGCCACTGACCGCGGCCCTCGCCTTGCTTCCCATCGCGGCTTTCGCCCAGGAATCTGCGGCGGTCCGGCAGTTGGGCGAGGCCGTTCAGCTTCTCGAGAAAGGGAACGTGACTCAAGCCGCTCGCGCTCTCGCACCGTTACCCGCCCGGCTGCCAGTCCTGGCCGACTATCCGGCGTACTTCCTCGGCCAGGCACGATTCCAGCTGAAGGACTACGCTAATGTTCCCCCGGCGCTTGAGCCGGTCTTCCGCGGACCTTTGCGCTCTCCGCTCGCCGCACGCTCCGCGGTGCTCGCCGCCCGTAGCCTCCTGGAGGTCAATGAGCCACAGTCCGCCCTGACCTGGTTGGGCCGCGTCCCCGCCGCCCTGCGCGCGGAACCGGAATCCTCCCGGCTGGCCGCACTCGCCCAGGAGGCCTTGGGCAACCCGGTCGCGGCAGTCGCAGCGTGGAAAATGATCCATTTCTACTACCCGGTTTCCACCGAGGCCCGGGAGGCCGAAACCGCCCTGGAACGCCATCGGAAGTCGCTGGGCGACCGTTTCCCAACTGTTCCCGCCGAGGCGCATTTCACCCGCGCCGAACTCCTGTTGAAAGCCCGGCAGTACGACCGAGCCCGCGCCGAATACCATGAGATGGCCGCTGACTTCTCTGGACTCGACCGCGAGCGAGCAATGGTTCGTGCCGCCGCCACCCTCTATGAGCAGCGCAATACTACCGCCGCAATCAGCCAACTCAATGCCCTCCACCTCGTCGAACCTGACGCCGACGCCGAACGCCTGTACTGGCTCACGGCATCTCACCGCCGGGCCAATCGCGACGAGGGCATGGAGGCCGCGCTGGCACAACTCGCGCGCCGCGCTCCGCAATCCACCTGGCGACGCGATGCGCTCATCGTGGCCGGAAATCGCTATCTGATCGAGAACGGCCATCAGCAGTATCTCCCTCACTTCTCTGCCTGCGGCGAGAGTTTCCCAAATGACGCCGACGGCGCCTATTGCCACTGGAAAGTCGTCTGGCGCGCCTGGCTGGACAACCGGGCCGATGCCGGTGAACTCCTGCGCCAGCACTTGCGGAATTTCTCGGCATTCGAGAAGGCCGGTGCGGCGCTCTACTATCTGGGCCGCCAGGCCGAGGCACAGAGCCAGTATGGCGCGGCCAAGGCCTATTACGAAGAGAACCTCTCCCGGTTTCCCAACTACTACCACGCGGTGCTCGCCCGCGAGCGCCTGAAGCATCCTCGCATCGCCCATGCCGCACGCCACGAGGCGACGCTCCAGTTCCTCAGGTCCCTTCCCTTCCCTGTGAGAGACCAGAACCCTTCATTCGCCTCCGACCCCGAGACGGACACACGCCTACGCCGGGGCCGCCTGCTGATTCAGGCCAAACTCGATCGCTGGGCCGAAAGCGAAATGCGCTTCGGAGCCCGCAATGGCGCAAATCGCTGGCTGCTCGCCATGGAACTCGCTTCCACGGCCGCTGCCCGCGGCGCTCACGCTCTCGCCCTTCGCTACATCAAGGGCACCGCCCCGGGCTATCTCTTCCTCCCCCGAGAAGCCGCACCGGAAAAATTCTGGCGCCTCGCTTTTCCTTTTCCTTATCGCGCGGAGATCACCCGCTACGCGCGCCAGCGCAACCTCGACCCCTACTTCGTCGCGGCACTCATCCGCCAGGAGTCGGAATTCGACCCCGTCGTCGTCTCCCGCGCCGGAGCGATCGGCTTGATGCAGATCATGCCACCCACGGGACGACAACTCGCCCGCCAACTCCGCCTCGGAACCTCCACCAACGCCCGCCTCCGCCAACCACTCTTTAACCTCAATCTGGGCACCTTTTACTTGCGAAAACTGCTGGATCAGCGTGGCGGATCCGTGGAGGAAACCCTGGCCGGATACAACGCCGGAGCATCACGCGTCGTCCGCTGGAGGACGTGGGGCTCCTTCGACGAACCCAGCGAGTTCGTTGAGACAATTCCATTCACGGAAACCAGAAATTACGTCCAAATTATTCTCAGGAATCAGGACGTCTACGAGTGGCTCTACTCTGGCACCCCCGTCCCCGCCGAACCTGCCGCCGCGCCGAAGCCCGCATCCAAGAAACCGGCCTCCAGGAAACCTGCCTCCGGGAAGCCTGCCCCGAAGAAGCCCGCCGTCCGCCGCAAGTAACCACTCACTCTCGCTGGCCATCCCCATCGCCAAAGTCATATCATGGGGAACCAGAGGAGTGCATGCAATGAGCACCAGTCATCGAAGAGACTTCCTGCGCGCCGCCGGAGCCGCCGCTATCGCCACAGCGGCTCATCCCATTCTTGGCGCCAATGACCGTATCCGCGTCGGCATCATCGGCCTTGGCGGCCGCGGCAACAACCATATGACGTCCTATGCCGCCATCCAGACTTGCGAAGTCGCCGGCCTCTGCGACGTCAATCAGGCCGCCCGCGAGCGGGGCGTCGCCCTCATCCAGAAACTCCGTGGCAACCGCCCCAAGGAGTACCAGGACATGCGCCAGATGTTCGAGGACAAGGATATCGACGCCGTCTCCATGGCCACCCCAAACCACTGGCATTCCCTGGGTACCATCTGGGCTGTCCAGGCCGGCAAGGACGTCTACTGCGAGAAGCCCGCCAGCCACAACATCTACGAGGGTCGCAAAATGACCGAGGCCGCCCGCAAGTACAAGCGGATGGTCCAGATCGGCTCCCAATCCCGTTCCAAGCCCCACATGATCAAGGCCGTCCAACTCCTCAGAGAGGGCGTGATCGGCAAAGTCTACATGGCCAAGGGCCTCTGCTACAAGCGCCGCAAGTCAATCGGCGTCACCCCCGCCGAACCCGTCCCCGCCGGCGTCAATTGGGATATGTTCCTTGGCCCCGCACCCATGCGCCCCTTCACTCAAAACCGCTTCAAGTACAACTGGCACTGGTTCTGGGATACCGGCAACGGCGACATCGGCAACCAGGGCATCCACGAAATGGATATCGCCCGCTGGGGCTTGGGTGTCGATCTGCCCACCAACGCCGTTTCCACCGGCGGGAAGTACGTTTACGTCGACGACCAGGAAACCCCGAATACCCAACTCGCCACTTTCGACTACGGCGACAAGCAGATCGTCTTCGAAGTCCGCGGCATTATCACCGGCGGCGAGTCCAGCTTCCAGCCGCGCGGTAACGCCACCGTGGGCGTCGTCTACTATGGCGGCGACGGCTACATGGTGCTTTCCGGCGGCGGTTTCTCCGTTTATAAGGGCGAGGATCGTCAGCTCACCATGGAAGAGAAACCCGCGCCCGGCGACACCAAGGAGCATATCGAGAACTTCCTCGCCGCCGTTCGCTCCCGCAAGCACACTGACCTGTCCGCCGATGTCGAGATCGGTGCTAAGTCCATGGAACTCGTCCACCTCGCCAACATCAGCTATCGCGTCAAACGGGCCATCCAGTATGACTACGCTTCGATGACCATCAAGAACGATCCCGAAGCCGCGAAGCTGCTGACCCGCGAGTACCGCGCACCCTACCTGATCACCGACAGGGTGTAGCCCGGTTCCCAGTCCTCCGAGGGCCGCCTCCACCAGGGGGCGGCCCTGTTCATTGAATGGCCGGTCAACAGCGCTAAACTAACGCAAGGCGTCCTCGGCGAGACAGATTCGAGCACCCCGCCCACGCCCCAACACCCATGGACGGTCCCGCCCAGAACCCGGATATCCCCGAAAACCTCCGCCGCCGGATCGATGAACTCGAGCAGGAACTCGCCCGCCTCCGGCAGGACCCTCTGGACTGGCTCGCCGCGGCCTCTACCGCCGCAGCCTCCCCACTCCCTCCAGTCTCCCCGCCGGTCGAACGGCTGATCTCCGTCATCGTCCCCCTCTACAACGGCGCCGCCTATATCGGTCGCTGCCTCGATTCCATCGCCAACCAGCAACCCTGTGGCTATGATCTCGAAGTCCTTGTCTGCGACGATGGATCTCACGACGATTCCCTTGCCGCCGCCCGCGCCTGGGCCGCTACCCAAAACACCCTGCGCGTCCGGGTCCTCACCCACCCTGACGCGGGCAACCACGGCGTTAGCGCCACCCGGAACCGCTGCGCCGCCTCCGCGTCGGGCGCCTTCCTCGCCCTGCTCGACGCCGACGACCTCTGGCTCCCCAACAAACTCGCTACCCAGATGCACTACCTCGAACAGCACCCCGAGGCCACCTGCGTCTGTTCCTTCGGACTCAACCGCGACCTCGCCGGCTTACCCATCCCCGGCTGGAGCAAGACCCGTTATGCCGGCGACTTCCGGCAGTCTCCCCCACCGGAAAATTTCCGCGCCCCCTACGATTTCGACCAACTCCTCCAGGGCGACCCCGTCCTCAACTCCTCCGCCCTCTTTCGCCGCACCGCCTTCGACCAGGCCGGCGGCTATCCCGGAACCATGAGCCATCAGGCCGAGGACTGGCTGCTCTTCCTCAAACTCTCTCTCGCCGCCCCCATCCACCTCATCCCCGAACCGCTCATTCAGTACAGCGTCCATAGCGAAAGCTATACCGCCGAATATGTCCGCCAGGGCTTTGCCTTCGGCAGCCGACTCGAGGTCCTGCTCTTTTTGCTCCACTGGATGCTCCCGCATCCGCAGCACCGCGCCCGCGCCCAGCAAGTCTACCGCCGCAACTACGCCACCCTGCTCGCAGGAATGGGCGGAGCACTCCGCCTGGCCGAATCCTTCCACCTCGCGCACCCGGACACCGCCCCCAGCCTTCCCGCGTTCGAACAGCACCTCCAGCAACTCTACCAACGCCTTGACGAACTCGAACACTATCACAACCACATCGAATCGCAGCTTAATCTGCTTCGCCGCCTCCCCGGCCTCAAGTTCCTCTACAACGCAGCGCGCCGCCTCCGCGGCTCCGCCGGTTGACCGGGCCCGCCATGCCCCAGGAACCCTGGCCCCGGATCACCGTCGTCACGCCGAACCTCAATGGCGCCGCCTTTCTCGAACAGACCATTCTCAGCGTTTCCGGGCAGGATTACCCCAATCTCGAATACATCGTCGTCGATGGCGGTTCCACCGACGCTTCGTTGGACATCCTCAACCGCCACTCCCATCGCATCAGCCACCTCATCCAGGGCCCCGACCGCAACCTCTATGACGCAGTCGCCAGAGGCTTCGATGCCGCCACCGGTGACATCCTCGCCTGGCTCAACAGCGATGACCTCTACGAACCCGGCGCCCTCCACCGCACCGCCGAGGCCTTCCGCAGCCATCCCCAACGCCAGGTCATCTACTTCAACAGTTCCATCCTCAAGGACGGCTGGCGCCTCCAGAACCGTCCCCAGCGCCCTGCCGGCTATCAGGAACTGATGAGCGGTCACATCCTCTACCAGGAAAGCGTCTTCTTCACCCGCGCGGCCTATCAATCTGTCGGCGGCCTCGATCGCATCCACTTCCGCCTCGCCGGCGACTACGATCTCTGGCTCCGTCTCGCCGCCCGCTACCCCTTCCACTTCTTCCCTCAATCGGCCGCATGCTTCCGCATCCGGCCCGGCCAACTCTCCGGCAACCCCGCTCAATACCAGCGCGAAATGGAAATTGCCCGCCTGTTCGCCGTCCAGCGCGAGGTACAACACGCACCCGTCCAAACCACGCCGGCCGCCACACCGCCTTCGAGCCCCTTCACCTTCCCTCTTCACAACGAGCACCTCCCCTGGCCTGTCCTCGACACCCCCGAGGTCACCGTCAGCGCCCGCTGCCCCCAGTGCCGCCAGCCACCTCCACGCCTGCTCTTCACCACCGGCGCCGGCCGGATCTGGTACCTCTGCTCCGCCTGCCACCTCGCATTCGTGATCAATCCGCCAGCACGGCTGATCCGGCCGGAGTCGTTCCGCCCCTTCGCCACCACCTCCCAATTGTCCCCAAGACCGCTCTACAACCTCCTCGGCCACTTCCGTCACACCTCCCCCGTCGAGCCTCCCCTCCTCGGTGGACTGCCCCAAAACCTGCCTGCGGCCGACTTCGCCGCCCCCAACCTCGACAGCATCTGGGCCGAGCGCTATGGCCCCGCCTGGCGCTACTGGCACCACCCCGAGGTCTCCGTCATCTACTCCCGTCGGGCGCTCCGACTGCTCGCCAGCAAAACCGGCCACCGCCTCCACTCGCTCCGCACCCTCACCCCAACCGCCTCCCTCGTCCACTCCGACCTCCAGGCTCCCCACGGCGCCTGCCCTGATGTCAGTCCTGAAGACATCACCGCGGCCCGCCACCTCCATGCCCCGGCCCGCGGCGCCGCCCTCCTCTGGGATGCCCGCGGCCGCGGCGACCTTCTCGTCGCCCGCTTCAACCAGTAATCGTTCGGCTGTACACTGGTTGAAACTCCCTGGGACCATGATCGCCCTCCTGTTCATCCTGTCCGCCCTCACTGCCTCGGCACAGTCCGTCAGCTTCAACCAGCACGTCCGCCCCATCCTCTCCGACAAGTGCTACGCCTGCCACGGCCCCGATTCCGCCAGCGCCCAGTCCAAACTCCGCCTCGATCAACCCGGCCACAACCGTGGCGCGGACATTCTCAAACGCGTCACCTCAAAGAGCCCTGTCCTCCGCATGCCGCCTCAGTATGCCGGCAAGGACCCGCTCTCCCCCGCCGAAATCGACACTCTCCGCCGCTGGATCGAGTCCGGCGCGCGGTACGAATCCCACTGGGCCTTCTCTCCCCCCGCGCGCCCGCCACTGCCCGAAGTCCGCGATTCGAAGTGGGTTCGAAACCCGATCGACCACTTCATCCTTGCCCGGCTTGAACAGGAAGGACTCGCGCCTTCCCCCGAAGCCGCTCCCGCCAAACTCCGCCGCCGCGCCGCCCTCGATCTCACCGGCCTCCCCCCAAACCCGCAATCCTCCCCTTACGAAGCCTTCATCGATACCCTCCTCGCCTCTCCCCGCCACGCCGAACGAATGGCCCTCGACTGGCTCGAAGCCGCCCGTTACGCCGATACCAACGGTTATCAGTCCGACGGGGTCCGGGACATGTGGCGCTGGCGCGATTGGGTCATCCAGGCCTTCGCCTCCAACATGCCCTTCGACCGCTTCACCGTTGAGCAGATCGCCGGGGACCTCCTCCCCAATCCCACCATGGATCAGCGCCTCGCCACCGGCTTCCACCGCAACCACCGCACCTCGGCCGAAGGTGGCATCGTTGACGAGGAGTTCCGCGTCGAGTACGTCGCTGACCGCACCGAAACCACTGCCAACGTCTGGCTCGGCCTCACAGTCGGCTGCGCCCGCTGCCACGACCACAAATACGACCCGATTCCCCAGAAAGACTTTTACCGTCTCTTCGCCTTCTTCAATAGCGTCCCCGAACGCGGCTTCGTCTGGAATTTCGGGAACGAACCGCCCCTGATGAAGGCCCCCCTGCCCGACCAGGCCCTCCGCTTGGCCGAGCTCGACGCCCGCGTCTCCCAAGCCCAATCCCGCTGGAACGCGCTCCAGGCTCTCATCGAACAGCGCCGCCCCCAATGGGCCGAGAATCAGGCGAACCTCGATTGGACTCCCACCGAAGGCCTGACTGCCCACCTCCCCCTGCACGCCCACCAGGACTTTAAGTCGGTTCCGGGTCCGAACGGGCCCGCCCTCCAGTTCAACTCCAACCGCTACCTCAACACCTCCGGCGAAAGCGCCCGTTTCAACAACCAGGACCCCTTCACCTTCGCCGCCTGGATCAAACCCGAAACCGAAAATGGCGCCATCCTCTCCCATTCCGAAGACTACTTCGAAGGCTCCGGCCACACTCTTTACATCCTGAACGGCAAACTCCGCCTCCACGCCATCTTCCGCTGGTCCGACCTAGGCATGCGCATCGAAAGCGCCGAACCCCTTCAGCAGGGCCAGTGGCAGCACGTTGCCGCCACTTACGACGGTTCCATGCGCGCCGCCGGTGTTCGCATGTACGTCAACGGCCGGCCCGTCAAAACGAACATCCTGTTCGACTACATGATTTGGCCCATCACTCTGAAAGCCCCCCTCCGCATCGGCGCGGGCGGTGGCCTCCGCTTCAATGGCGCCATCGGCGACGCCCGCGTCTACAACCGTGCTCTGTCGCCCCTCGAAGCCGCTTCCCTCGCCGGTGATCGCGACGCCACCCTCCGCCTCGCTTTTCTCGACCTCGGCGCCCCCCCGGAAGTCCAGAAATCCCGCGCCGAACTGAAAGCCGCCACCACCGCCCGCGACCAGTTCCTTGGCACCATCCCCACCTCCATGGTGATGGCCGAACTCCCCGAACCACGCGAAACCCGCGTCCTGCTCCGCGGCGCTTATGACGCTCCGGGCGACCCCGTCTCCCCCGCCGTCCCCTCCATCCTGCAGATCGGAAGAGCGTCGTGTAGGGAAAGAGTGTAGATCTCGGTGGTC
>ERZ761609.521-NODE-521-length-43956-cov-59.351177_pt1 | contig 43956 bp, 36 predicted proteins | sample MGYA00511163_ERZ761609 | MGnify/ENA primary metagenome ERZ761609 (study PRJEB28899, sample SAMN02445070) | bioreactor sludge metagenome | biome: EBPR sludge | place: Australia: Brisbane, Thorneside Wastewater Treatment Plant | collected 2011-12-16 ... | reverse complement strand
CCGCAAGCCTGCTATTTGAAGCGGGCCTGACCGATGAGGAGGTCGCGGTGGTGCTGTTGGCGGCGCCGCCGACGAAGCCCCCGGCGTCGCCGGCGGCGACCATCAGGGCGGCGAAATCGAGGGGGCGGCGGGCGGCCTGGCGGGCTTCGCGCTGGGTCACACCGCGGTGACGGCGGCGCTCGTAATAGAGGGCGGCGTAGCGTTCGGCGGCGGCATCGTCCGTGATGACACGCGGAACGAGGACAGGCTCGACAAGACCGCGGGCTTCGAGGCGATGGGCGGCTTCGCGGACGCGCGGGTCCTCGCCTTCGGGGAAGACGATGCGCGGGCGCGGAGCATGGCCGGCGAGCCGGACTTCGATCCGCTCGAGGAACTCGGAGGCTGCGACGGGCAGGGGCACGAACCTCTATTCTAAGCGGGCAACGCGGCGGCAGACGAGAGTTTACAGATTCGCCGCGCCGCGGCGGAACGAAGCAGACGCCCATCCGTATCAAGGATGAGGACGCGCGCAACGGAATCGCAGGAAAGGCAGGACCACGGATGAAAGCAGGGCGATGGTTCACAGAAGCCGGGCAGGACTTCCGCTTCGGCCTGCGGCAATTGCGCCGCAATCCGGGATTCGCGCTGACCGCCATCGCTTCGCTGGCGCTGGGCATCGGGGCCAACACGGCGATCTTCACCCTGTTTGACCAGATCCTGCTGCGGCTGCTGCCGGTTGAACGCCCGCAGGAACTGGTCCAACTGCGAATGGAGGGAGGACGGTTCGGCTCGCAGAGCGGCGACGGTCTGCACACGTTTTCCCACCCCCTCTATCTTGCATTCAGGGACCGCAATCAGACCCTGGCGGGCCTGACGGGACAGCGTGTTGAGCGGACGAGCCTGGTGGGGGAGGACAGCAGCGAGATGATCTCCGCCGGGCTGGTGGCGGGGAACTTCTTTCAGGTGCTCGGCGTGCGGCCCGCGCGTGGCCGGATGCTCACGCCGGAGGACGACCAGACGGCGAACAGCCATGCCGTGGCGGTGCTGCAGCATGACTTTTGGCTGGATCGCTATGCGGGGCGCGAGGACATCCTGGGGTCCACGATCCGGCTGAATGGCCATCCGTTCACGGTGGTGGGGGTGGCTTCGCCCGGGTTCGAGGGAACTGATATCGGGCTTCCGACCCAAGTCTGGATCCCCGTGATGATGAAGCTGGCGATCACGCCGTCCTGGGATTCGCTGGCGGACGAGCGGGACTCCTGGTTTTACCTGTTCGGCCGGCTGAAGCCGGGCGTCACGCGCGAGGCCGCGGAGGCGGAACTGAAAGTACTCTATCAGCAGCGGCAGCAGGAAGAACTGACCGGACCATTTTTCCAGAAGTTCCCGGAGTTGAAGGAGCGGTTTCTGCGGCAGTCGCCTGAACTGATTCCGGCCTCGGGCGGGTTCTCGACGTTGCGGCGGATCGGCGAGCAGCCATTGAAGGTGCTGCAGTGGCTGGTGGGGCTGGTGCTGCTGATCGCGTGTACGAACGTGGCGAACCTGATGCTGGCGCGAGCGGCGGCGCGGCAGAAGGAGGTGGCGGTGCGCGCGGCGCTGGGAGCAGGCCGGGGACGGATCGTGAGGCAACTGCTGGCGGAGAGCCTCGCGCTGGCCGTGGCCGGCGGCGCCGGGGGGGTGATGATCAGCATCTGGGCGACACGCGGACTGGTCAGTTTCCTGCCGTTTGATCCGGGGAATCTGACGCTGTCGACGGTGCCGGATGCACGGGTGCTGCTGTTCGCGGCAGGGGTGACGATGCTGACCGCGGTCGTCTTCGGGCTGACGCCCGCGCTGCAGGCTTCCCGGATCGCGCCGGCGTCCACGCTGAAAGACGAGGCGGGGACGCTGGCCGGCGGGCGGGCGCATGTCCTGCTTCGAAAGTCATTTGTGGGTCTGCAGGTGGCGCTCTCCTGCCTGCTGCTGATCGGCGCGGGCCTCTTTGTGCGGACGCTGCGGAACCTGAACGAGGTCGATCTCGGTTTCCGGACCGAGAATGTGGCGATGTTCGGACTGCGTCCGGCGACTGTCTATGACGACGCCCGCAAGTTGCAGGTGTACCGCGACGTCCTGCAGAGCCTGGCCGCGGTGCCCGGGGTGCGGTCGGTGGGCGCCAACACGACGCGCCTGCTGACCGGAGGCCGCTGGGACAGCAGCATTACGCTGCCGGGAGCGGTGTCGGTAGAGGACGGAGAACCCTGGAGCTTTTTCAACGCGATCACGCCGGGATACTTTGAGACGCTCGGCCTTTCCGTGGTCCGGGGCAGAGACCTGCAATGGAATGATTGGGGCCGGGAGCAGCAGGTGGCACTGGTCAATGAGACGCTGGTGAAGGAGTATCTCGGCGGCGCGGATCCGGTGGGCCGCTTCATGGCCCAGGGCGCCAAGAAGGAGCCGGATACGGAGATCATCGGCGTCTTCTCGGACGCGCGGTACCATGACGTGCGCGGCGAGACCCCGCGCCAGACGTTCGTGAGTATGGGATCGAGGATGCAGTTCGTCAGCGGCGTCAACGTGTATGTCCGGATCGCGGGCGACCCGCGGGCGGTGCTGCCGCTGCTGCGCCAGCAGGTGCGGCGCGTGGACGCGAATCTGGTGGTTTCCGACCTGCGCATGATGGACGAGCAACTCGAGCGGCGGCTGTCCACCGAACGGCTGCTCGGCTTTCTCTCGGCCGGATTTGCGTTCCTGGCCAGCCTGCTGGCGCTGGTGGGGCTGCATGGGGTGCTGTCGTTCGTGGTGCTGCGGCGATCGCGCGAGATCGGGATCCGGATGGCGCTGGGGGCGGGCCAGGGGCGGGTGGTGCGCCTCGTGCTCCAGGAGATCGTCTTCGTGGTCTGCGCCGGGATCGCCGCGGGCGCTGCCGCCGCCGCGGCGGGCGGGCGCTGGATTGAGAGCCAATTGTTCGGGGTCCGGGCCGCGGATCCGGCCGTCTTTGTGGTGTGCATCGCCTTGCTGACAGCGGCGGCCCTGGCGGCGGCATTCCTGCCGGCCTGGCGGGCTTCGCGAATCCACCCGATGCACGCTCTCCGCCAGGACTAGTCGCGAGGAATACAACCAACTACTCCGGACGGAGCTATTCCCTCTCTCCCGGTCGCAGGAGGGAAGGATTTTAACGTTAGGCGGGCGAGAATTTCGGAGTCTGGAATCCACTATTACTGCAGGGAGCCCGATCCGCCGGGTCGGCTTCATTGCCATGTCTGTCATCCTGAAAAACGCATACCGGACCGAATCCGCGCCCAGCGACTGCACGAAGGGGCCGCGCCGCCTCCGCGCGGCGCTGGTGTTGGCGGCTGGAGCACTGCTGACGCTGCCCCAGCCGTCCGCCGCACGCGACCTGATCCTGTCCCGAATCCACTTTCCTGACACATTCCGGCTGCACGCCGATCCGCCCCGCTTCGATCCGCCGCCGGCGCCGTGGCTTGTGGCGTTGGAACCGCCTCTGGCGGAGGAACCGCCGGGCGTGGAACCGCCAGCCCGCGAGATCGCTGAAGTGTATGCTCGCGATGCCTCGGCCAACCTTCTGCAGCGGGCCGAGGGTTCGGATCTGGTGTTGGCGGCCCAACTGGAATCGGTGTGCGCGCCTCTTGGCTTGATTCGCGCGATCTCGCCCGGCGAGTCCCCGGATAGCGGGACGGCCGCGTACCTGATGCTTTCGAGCCTGATTCTGTTCACGGGCAGCACGCTGCTGGGCTACCTGACGCGTCCGCACCCGGCGTACTCACTGACCGACAGGCTGCTGGCCGCCGGAGGGCGGCCACCGCCGCCGCTGCTTCTGCTGCCCGCCGTGCCCGAGCGTGGCTGAGCGGCGCAGCCGGGCGCGGACGTGTTGAAGACAAGCCGGCTGAATCCGGACTGTTGCTCGAAGCTGTCCGGTGGTGGATCCCTGCCGATCTTCCGCACTCCGGGCCGGGGCACGCGTCTGGGCTGCCGCGCTCCGCTCGAGGCCTCCGCCCGTGCCGGCTATACGGCCCAGGATGTGTCCGGAGCTTCCACTTCGACGCGCTGACCCCGGCGCAGCCGCAGAATTTCGAGGCGCATCGCATCGACGAGAGCGCGCCAGGTCGCGCCGATGAGGCTCTCAGACACGCCGAGAGTCGCCCATTGCGCCTCGGGCGTGGACCACTCGATCAGCACACGCACGCGTGCCGCCGAACCCCGTGTCGGATTCAGCACGCGCGTCGAATAGTTCACGAGTTGGACCGCCAGCAATTGCGGATACATCGGCGCCAGACACTCGCGCAGGGCCCGGTCCAAGGCATGCACGGGACCCTCGCCCATGGCCGTGGCGGACATCACGGCCTCGTTCACTTCGAGGGCCACGGAAGCCCGGGTCCTCTCCTCGAATCCGCCAATCCCCTGGGTGTTTACCTCGTAGTTCGAGACGTCGAACAGTGACAGCCCGGGCTCGGCCGCCTCGCGCAGCAGGAGTTCGAAGGAGCCCGGCGCCGCTTCGAGATCATAACCCTCGAATTCAAGCTGCCGGATCCGGTCGGCCAATTCCCGCCGCTGCTCCCGGCTCAGATCGCTGGCCAGCCCCGTGTCATCGATCATGCGAAGCACATCACCGGTGCCCGACAGTACGGACAGAAGCTCCCGCGCTTCGTTGCCCACGGTCGAGGGCAGAATGTGCGCCTCGGGCGCGAAAACACCCGCCACTTCGGTCATGGCATCGCTGGACTTGTGTGCAAAGGCGGCGCGTCCCACGTAGGGAGCGTCCGGACGGACCCCCAGGCCGCCGGTCATCGCCACGAATCGCGCGATTCCGCTCAATTCGGCGAGGCCATCGCGGCCGATTGTGTGGTGATGCAGTTTCAGTTCCAGGTTGGGCAGCACCGTCGTCAGATCGGCGACGCCACAGCGTTCGCCATAGCCGTTGATGGAGCCCTGGACGTGGGAGAAGCCTTCCTCGACCGCCGCGATCGTGTTGGCCACGGCCAGACCCGCGTCGTTGTGGGCATGAATGCCGAGCGGCCCCTCGAACCGGCAGCGCACCGACGCGCAAACGAAGGCGAGTCTGGTGGTCAACGCGCCGCCGAGCGAATCGCACAGCACCAGCGTCTGCGCGCCGGCCTGCTGGGCAGTTTCCAACGCTTCGAGGGCCAGCTTTTCATCCTCGTCGAACGAGTCAAAGAAATGCGCGGCGTCGAAGATCACCTCACGGCCGGCTTTGCGGAAGAAGGCGACCGAATCCCGGATCCGCTCCCGCAAACCGCGCTCGCTGTAGCGCATCTCGCACAGATTGGCGAACAGGCACACCACGGGCGTGCCGGCAGCCAGCAGGGCCTGGGTCTGGGGATCCTCCTCCGCGCTCCGGTGCACGCTGCGCACCGGCCCGAAGGCCGCCAGACGGGCGTGCCGCAGAGTCAGCGCCTGCGCGGCGCGCCGGAAAAACTCCGCATCCAGCCGCGATGCCGCGGGCCAGCCGCCTTCGATCACATCCATGCCCAGTTCGTCCAGCCGGCGTGCAATCGCCAGCTTCTGTTCCACGTCGAACGTCACCAGTTCGCCCTGCACGCCCTCGCGCAGGGTCGTGTCCAAAGTCGTGATCCGCATTGCCTGCAACCTCCCGGTACCGCGGGTTAAACCGCCGCGGGCATGTTCTGATAGACGGGCTCCAGCCAGTGGTGGTAGGCGTCCAGCCGCCCGCGCGTCGCTTCTTCATACAACTGCCGCAGACGCCCGGCCACCGGCCCAATCACGCCCTCGCCCACCGGACGGTGGTCCACCCGCGTGATGGGCGCGAGTTCCACGGCCGTGCCGGTGAAAAACAGTTCGTCACACACATACAGTTCGCTGCGGTCGATGGACCGTTCGACCACGTCGAGGCCCATTTCGCGGCGGGCCAGGGTCATGATGCAGTCCCTGGTGATGCCTTCGAGGATGTTGTCGGTCGCGGCGGGCGTCACCAGTTTTCCGCCGCGGACCATGAAGATATTGCAGGTCGCGCCCTCGGCCACGTGGCCCGACTCGGTCAGAAAGATGGCTTCGTCATAGCCGTTCCGGCGGGCTTCGTCGCTGGCGAGCGCCGAATTGACGTAGGCGCCGCAGATCTTCCCGCGCCCCGGAATCGCGTTGTCCTCGACACGGCGCCAACTGGCGACGCCCGCGTGGATGCCGTTTTCCGACGGCAGGTAGGCGCCAAACGGGATGGCGATCAGGGCGGCGGCGTCGTTGTCGTCGGGCTGCAGGCCGATCCGCGCGGAGGCCTTCCAGCCCAGCGGGCGCATGTAAATGTCGGTTCGGAAGCGGTTGCGCCGGCACAGTTCGACGGCGATCCGGGCCAGTTCGTGGGCGTCCTCGGCGATGTCGATGCGGATGATGCCGCAATTGCGCTTCCAGCGCGCGAAATGCTCGCGCGCCCGCACGAGATACAGTTCACCCTGCGCGTCGTCCCAATAACCGCGGATTCCCTCGAACACGCCCGTCCCGTAGTGGAGCGCGTGCGTGAGGATATTGACATTGGCCTCGGCGAGGGGCCGGTAGCCACCCCGGAACCAGGTCAGGATGTTCGGATCGGGTTCAGACGTACGCATTTGCCAGCTCCTTTCGGGCCGTTTCCCGGCCCAGTTCCAGCGCCCGGCGGTCGAGTTCCAGCCAGCGCGCGGATTTGACGTGCATCTCGAGCGCCCGGTCGATGGCCGCGGCGGGCAGTTGACCGGCGGCCTCGAGCAGCGCCCCCAACATCACGATATTGCCGGCTTTCGGTTCGCCGAGCGTGTCCGCCAGTTCCGTGAACGGAATGCAGAGCACCTCGACGCCCGCCGGCGCGGTCACGCCTTCGGGCAGCGATCGCGAGTTGTAGAGCACCCAGCCGCCCGTTTCCACATCGCCGATGAACTTGCGCAGCGAAGGCTCGTTCATCGCCAGCAGCACGTTCGACTGCGCGACGAGCGGCGAGGCGATGGTCTGGTCCGCGATCCGCACATGGCAGTTCGAGGTGCCCGAGCGCATTTCCGGCCCGTAGCTTGGCAGCCAGGAGACTTCGAGGTCCAGAAGCAGGCCCGCTTCCGCGAGGACTTCGCCGAGCATCAGCACGCCCTGCCCGCCGAAGCCCGCCACTTTGATCCGCAGATCCAGGCCCGCGGGCCGTTCGAGGCCGGTCCGGTCAAACTCGTGGCCTTCGAGGTCGAGCAGCCGGGGCAATTCGTCCAGCCCCGGCGCCGGAGGTGGAGCGGGTCGCGCCGCTCGTTCGGTGGTGTGGTCGCGATACACGCCGGGCGGAAACACCTTGACCATCTCTTCGCGCACGCGCTCCTGCGCCTTGGCGGGGTTCAGCTTCCAGATAGTGGGACAAGGAGAGAGGATCTCCACCAGCGAAAAGCCCAAACCCTTCACCTGATTCGTCAGCGCTTTTTTGATGGCCCGGCTCGCCGCCATGACCTGCTTCGCGTTGCCCAGCGCGACCCGCTCCAGATAGACCGGAGCCTCGAGCGTGGCCAGCAGTTCGCACACATGCAAGGGATACCCTTCGTTGAAGGGATCGCGCCCCAGGGGGCTTGTGGTGGTCCGCTGGCCCAGCATCGTGGTGGGCGCCATCTGCCCGCCGGTCATTCCGTAAATGGCATTGTTGACAAAGAAAACCGTGATGTTTTCGCCGCGGTTGGCGGCGTGCAGAATCTCCGCGGTACCGATGGCGGCGAGGTCGCCGTCGCCCTGGTACGAGAAGACGATCGCTTCCGGCCGCGAGCGTTTGACGGCCGTGGCGACGGCCGGCGCCCGTCCGTGCGCCGATTGGACGTTGCCCGTGTCGAAGTAGTAGTAAGCGAACACCGAGCAGCCCACCGGGCTGACGGCGATCACGCGATCCTGGATTCCCAATTCGTCAATCGCCCGCGCAATCATCTTGTGCGCGAGACCGTGGCCGCAGCCCGGGCAATAGTGCGTCTGCTGCTGCAGTTCGCCCTTCCGCTCGAAGGTGTCGTAAAACGCCTTCGGCCGCTCGTGCAGAACCGTGTACCCGCTGGGAACCTCAGCCATGGCAGACCTCCGTCTTCGTGATCGCATCGGGGATCAGCACCGGCGACGACCGCCGCGCCACCTCCCGCACAACCTGCACCAGCTCCGCCGCCGACGGCGCATTCCCGCCGCAGCGTCCGTAAAACTCCACCGGCTTGCGCCCTTCCAGCGCCAGCCGCACATCCTCGACCATCTGTCCGGTGGACATCTCGACAGTCAGGAACACGTGCGCCTGCCGCGCCAGCGCCCGCAGTTGCACCGACGGGAACGGATACAGCGTGATGGGCCGCAACAGCCCCGCCTTGATCCCTTCCTTCCTGACTTCATCGACGACCGCCTTCAGAATCCGCGCCACAATCCCGTAACCCACCAGCACGATTTCGGCATCGCCGGTCTGGTAGTGTTCGCAGCGGACCGCCTCGCGCTCCGCCCGCAGGTACTTCTGCTCGAGGTGCCGGATGTGCTGCTCGAGCCGGTCCGGCTCCAGATGAATCGAACTCGCCAGATTCGGCCGCGTCTCGCGGTTTCCTTCCACCGCCCACGGCTGCGAGCCCGGCGCCTTCGCCTTGGCCGCGAATTCCACCGGTTCCATCATCTGCCCGATGAAGCCGTCCGCCATCACGACCACCGGGTTCCGGTACGCGTCGGCCAGGTCAAAGGCCAGCGCCGTCAGATCCGCCATCTCCTGGCACGATGCCGGCGCGAGCACCAGCGTCCGGTAACAGCCATGGCCGCCGCCCTTCACCACCTGGTTGTAATCGCCCTGCTCCGGCGCAATGTTGCCCAAGCCTGGGCCGCCTCGCGTGATGTCCGCAATCACGCACGGCAACTCCGCCCCGGCCAGATAGCTGATGCCTTCCTGCATCAGCGACATCCCCGGTCCCGAAGACGCCGACATCGCCCGCACGCCCGCCGATGCCGCCCCGTAGAGCATGTTGACGGCCGACACTTCACTCTCCGCCTGCACGAACACCCCGCCCGCCCGCGGCAGATACAGCGCCGCCGCCTCCGCGATCTCGGAAGCCGGCGTGATCGGATACCCGTAGTACGCCCGGCACCCCGCCAGAACCGCGCTCTTGACGATCGCCTCGTTGCCCTTGATCAGTTGCTTCGCCATCGTGCTGCCTCCTTCAGGCCGCCGCCGGGCGGGCCAGTTTGTAAACCGTGATCGCGCCCGGTTCCGGGCAGCAGTGGAAGCACAGGCCGCAACCCGTGCAGCCCGCGCCCGCATATTCGGCCGGATGATAGCCCTGGTGGTTCAGATGGGCCGCCAGCGCCAGCACGCGCGGCACACACGCCTCCACGCAAAGCCCGCAGCCTTTGCACTCCTCCGCGCTGATCGTGACGTAGCCGCGGTCGGGTTGGACATTCGGTTGGGTCATCGTCGTTGCTCCTCAAGCCATCAGCGCCGGTCGCGCTTCCAGCAGGTGATTCTCCATCGCGAACCGTTCCAGTTCGCCGCGAAACTCCGGCGCCGCAATCGCAATCAACGCTTCCGCGCGCTGCCGCAAATTCTTGCCGTGCAGATACGCGATGCCGTGCTCGGTCACCACGTAATGAACATCCGCCCGCGACGTCACCACGCCTGCTCCCGGCGTCAAAGTGGGCACAATCCGCGACACCGTCCCGTTCTTCGCCGTCGACTGCAGCGCAATCACCGGCTTGCCTCCCTTCGACCGCGCCGCGCCCCGCACGAAGTCCACCTGCCCGCCAAAGCCCGAGTATGGCTTCATCCCGATCGAATCCGACACCACCTGCCCCGTCAGATCCACCTGAATCGCCGAATTCACCGCCACCATCCGCTCGTTTTGCGCAATCCGGAACGGGTCGTTGACGTACCGGGTCCGCTGCATCTCGAACAACATCGACTCGTTCATGAAATCGAACAGCTTCTTCGTGCCCAGGACGAAGCCGATCAGGCTCCGGTGCTGGTGCTCCGCCTTCCGCCGGTTATTGATCACGCCGCTCTCCATCAGCGGAATCACGCCATCCGACACCATCTCGGAATGAATCCCCAGGTCCTTGTGATCCTTCAGACACTCCAGAACCGCGTCCGGAATCGCCCCGATCCCCAGTTGCAGACACGCGCCGTCCGGAATCAGCGACGCGACCAGGCGTCCGATCCGCTCCTGCCAGTCCCCGCCGCGCTCCGGCGGAATCTCGAACAACGGCCGGTTGGTCTCCACCAGCGCCGACACCTGCGACACATGCAGGAAACTGTCCCCGTAGGTCCGCGGCATCTGGTGGTTCACTTCCGCGATGACGTGCTTCGCGCATTCCGCCGCGGTCAGCGTGGCGTCCACGCCCGTCCCGAGCGACAGATAGCCCTGCGCGTCCGGCGGCGAGGTCGATAGCAGCACCGTGTCCAGCGGCATCGCCCCGGACGTGAACAACTCCTCGATCTCGGAAAGAAAGATCGGAATGTAGTCCGCGCGACCTTCCGCCACCGCCCCGCGCACGTTCCCGCCCAGGAACATCCCGTTATGCCGGAACGAACCCTCCATGCCCGGCTTCGCGTACGCCGCCGACCCGAGCGTCAGCATGTGCGCCACTTCGACGTTTTCCAGTTCCGGCGCCCGCGCCGCGAGCGCCTCCACCAGGGTCTCCGGCGTCGCGCACCCCGGATGCACGTACACTCGCGTTCCGGACCGGACCAGCCGCAATGCCTCTTCCGCCGTCCGAAGCCGGTCCCGGTATTGAGAGAGCCAAGTCATTGATCATCCTCACTTTAGTCTTCTTGCCTGATAGCACCTCCTGCTGGTGGTGCTATGCATAACTCTCTGTTATGAGTCTATAAGTAAAACGCTTCCAAGTAAAGAGAATTTCGGTCAACAAACTCCGATATCTGAAGGTGTCGCAGGACTGTCACCGCCCGCCAATCCGCCTGTCACCCGCATCGCCGATACTAAAAGTCATGAATCGTCGCGACTTCTTTGCCGCCACCGCCGCCGCCCTCGCCGCCACTGCCTCCCCCGCCCTCGCCGCCGCCCCGGGCAACTTCCGGTTCGTCCACTTCACCGACCCCCACATCCAGCCGGAACGCAAAGCCGCCGAAGGCACCCTCCGCGCCTTCGAAGCCATCAACAAGGTCAAACCCGACTTCTGCCTCGCCGGCGGCGACCTTGTCTTCGACATCTTCGAACGCAGCCACGACCGCGCCAAAACCCTCTTCGACCTCTACGCCTCCACCGCCCGCAACCTCCGCCCCCGGGTCCACAGCGTCCCCGGTAACCACGACGTTTTCGGCATCTCCAACAAATCAGGGGTCCCCGCCTCCGACCCCCTGTATGGCAAGAAAATGTTCGAGGACCGCCTCGGCGCCCGTTACTCGTCCTTCACCCACAAAGGCTGGCACTTCATCCTCCTCGACTCCATCGGCATCACGCCCGAAAAGTCCTACATCGGCCTCATCGACGAAGAACAGATGGACTGGCTTCGCTCCGACCTCGAGAAGACCGGACGGCAAACCCCCATCGTCGTCCTCACCCACATCCCCCTCGCTACTGGCTTCGGCCAGTTCATCGGCGCCGCCGCGGCAAGCCTCCGCGGAATCCAGGTCACCAACACCAAACAGGTCCTTGACCTCTTCGAAGGCTACCAACTCAAGGCCGTCCTCCAGGGACACACCCACATTCGCGAAGTGCTTGATTACAAAGGCTGTCAGTTCATCACCTCCGGCGCCGTCAGCGGAAACTGGTGGCGCGGCGCCCGTCTCGGCCACCCCGAGGGCTTCGGTGTCATCAGTGTGAAGAACGGCCAGCTTCAGTGGGAGTACAAAACCTACGGCTGGGTCGCCGCGCAGGAATAAGCAGCCCCTACAGCCGGGGCGGTGTTGTGATCACGACCGCCCGCGCCGCCCCCTTCGCCAGCGACCGGTAGCCGTGCGAGTGCCCGCTGTCGAAGTACACGCTGTCACCCGCCTCCAGCACCGTTTCTTCGTCAATGTAGTAGATCCCGAGCGACCCCTCCAGCACGTGGATGAACTCCGCCCCTTCATGCGCGTGGGGGGTCACCTTCTCCGCCTCCATCGGCTGAAACTCCGCCAGGTAGGCCTGCAAACTCTTTTCCTGTGACGAAAACGCCAGACATTCGAAGTGATACGCCGGTGCCGGGGCGTCCGGACGGTCCGGGAACTTCATCCGCTCTCCCTTCCGAACCACTGAAAACAAAGCCTTTTTCCGCCGGTCCGCGAAGAAGTGATCCACCCCCACATCGAACACCATCGCGATCCGCGCCAGCGTTGGCAGCGTCGGCACCATCTTCCCGTTCTCCAGTTGCGAAAGCATCGACGCCGACAGACCCGTGTGCTTGCCCAGGTCCACCAACCCGATCTTCTTCCGCAGCCGTAACTGCTTCAATTTGCGGCCGATCTCGTACGAAGCCAAGACCCGCTTCACCGTTTCCGGACCGCTCTCGTGGGTCATAACAAACATTTTCACCCCCACTGAAGTCTTTGTCTAGCATTTTTGCTTCAGTGAATCTACTTTCATCCTGACTGTTGGAATGGATGCTTTCCCCGCTATTCTGGGTTTGGGAAGAGCAGAAACGACCTTCCCGGCCGGGTCGCCTACCCGCTTCCCGGATGCTGAGACCGCTGATCGAGAGAGGATTTCAACGACCAATGCGTGTCCACAACCCCAACTTTGCCGGCGTCGAAGACGACGCCCTTGTCTGCCTCGCTCAGGACGGCGATAACGACGCCTTCGCCGAACTGATTGAACGCCATTTGTCCACCTGCAAGCGCCTCGCGATGTCGATTCTGCGTGATAAGCAGAATGCCGAGGACGAAGTGCAGAACGCCTGCTGGAAAGCCTTCGAGCACATCAACCAGTTCAATAAAGACGCCAAGTTCTCCACCTGGCTGTCCCGCATCGTGGTCAATCAGTGCCTGATGCGTCTTCGGAAAGACCGCCGCGCGCGCTTCCTCTACCTGGACGACGGCGTCCAGGGTGAAGAAATCGCGACGCTGGACCTGCCCGATGAGACCCCCACGCCAGAAGCGGCCCTCGCCCAGACCGAAATCGGGCGGATCATCGACCAGGAAGTCCGCCGGATCCCCCCACTGCTGCGCGAAGTCTTCATCCTCCGCGATGTCCGCGAACTTCCGATGCCGGATGTCGCTGAACAGCTCGGCATCTCCATCGCCGCCGCCAAGTCCCGCCTCCTGCGCGCCCGCCTCGAACTTCGCGGCCGACTCGAACGGCACACCGGACGCCTTGGCCTCGCCACCCTCACGGCCTGACGCCCGCCCGCCTGCATGGTATATTGAGGCAATCCGCGAGAGCGGGTTGCCTTTTCTGTCATGCCACTCCATCCCTTCGGCGGGAAACGATCTCCCTTGAGGATCCGCATGCTGGACCATCCACGCCTATGAAAGCCCGCGTGCAACTCAGCCGCGGCCTTGAGTCCTTCTTCGGCACTCGCGACGAGAACATCCGCCTCCTGGAAGCCGGCCTCGACGTCACCACGCGTCTCACGCCAGATGCTCTCGAAATCGAAGGCTCCGACGAGGCCGTCGCGCGCGCCAGCCAAATCGTCAGTGACTATCTCGAGCTCACCGGCGCCGGACAGAAGATCTCCCCCGCCGATGTCAATTCCCTGCTCCGGGTCCTTACCGTCGACCCCGCCGCCACCCTCCGCGGCCTCATCGAATCCGGCCGCGCCCGGAATTTCGGCAAGAAGTCCGTGGTCCCCAAGACGGTCAACCAGCGCGTTTACCTCGACACCATCGAGCGGCATGACCTCACTTTCGGCATCGGTCCCGCCGGCACCGGTAAAACCTACCTCGCCGTCGCCATGGCCGTCAGCGCCCTGTTGAATAAACAGGTCGACCGCATCATCCTCACCCGCCCCGCTGTTGAGGCCGGCGAGCGCCTCGGCTTTCTCCCCGGCACCCTCCAGGAGAAGATCGACCCCTATCTGCGGCCGCTGTACGACGCCCTCTTCGACATGCTCGACTCCGACAAGGTCGAGCGCGCCGCCGAACGCAACACCATCGAAATCGCCCCCCTCGCTTTCATGCGCGGCCGCACCCTCAATAACGCTTTCATCATCCTCGACGAAGCTCAGAACTCCACCGCCGAACAGATGAAGATGATGCTGACCCGCGTCGGCTTCAACTCCAAACTCGTCGTCACCGGCGATCTGACCCAGATCGACCTGCCCTTGCCGAAACGCTGCGGATTGCAGGACGCCCTCGACGTCCTCCAGGGCGTCGAAGGGATCAGTTTCGTCTTCTTCGACCAGCGCGACGTCGTTCGCAACCCCCTCGTCCAGCGCATCGTCAAGGCTTACGAGCGCTACGGCGAACTCACCGGCGCCGCCCGGCAGATGTCGCTCCCCATGGAGGGCAAACCGGCCGGCGACCCGCCCACCGGATCGCCCGCTCCCTGACCGCCTCCAATGCCCCCCTCAGACCCCTTACTTCTGTTCCAGTCCCGGGTGGCCCGGCTTGACCGGGCCTGGCTCCGCGATTTTGCCCTCCGCCTCCAGGTCGAAGTCGCCGGCGGCGCCCCCTTCACCGCCCTGCTGACCTCCGACCGGCACCTGCGCCAGTTGAATCGCGACTTCCTCGGCAAGGACGCCCCCACCGACGTCCTCAGTTTTCCCGCCCCGGACCCTGCCGGCGGCCTTGGCGAAATGGCCATCAGCGTCCCCCGCGCCCTCGATCAGGCCAATGCCCTCGGCCACCCCGTCGAACAGGAGATCGCCATCCTGCTCCTCCACGGCCTCCTCCACCTCCTCGGCCACGACCACGAAACCGACCGCGGCGCGATGCGCCGCCTCGAAACCCGCTGGCGCCGACGCCTCGGACTTCCCCCAGGTCTGATCGAAAGGACCTCCGCCCGATGACCCTCCTGATCCTCGGCCTGACTCTCTTCCTCCTGCTCGCTCTCGTCTCCTGGGTCCAACTCCTCTACCTCGAAGCCCTCCGCCTTCGCGGCCGCGACTCCGAAGCCCTCGACTACTTCAAGGACGAACTCCAGGACCTCCTCGGCTTCGAGACCGAGGCCGGCGCGCTTGTCTTTTCGCTCATCAAACATACCCTCCTGGTCTTCGCCGGCGCATCCTTCGCCGCCGCCACCTTTCTTGCCGCCCCCGGATGGCCTTCCGTCCTCGAAGGCTTCGCCCTCGGCTGGGTGGTCATGATGGCCTCCGCCTACGTTCTCCCTCAAGTCCTCTACCGCCGCTCCCGGGGCGCCTGGCTTCGCCCGCTCCTCCCCTTCCTCCGCTTTCTCGCCCTCCTGTTCCGGCCACTCACCTTCCTCCTCGGCTTCATGCAGTCCCTCTACGAACTCTCCGAACCCGCCCCCGCCGAGGACAAACCCGCCGACCCCTCCGAAGACATCGAAGTTCTCATCAATGCCGGCGAAGAGGAAGGCATCATCGAGAAGGAAGACTCCCGCCTCATCCAGTCCGTCGTCGCCTTCGGCGACAAGCGCGTCCGCGAGGTCATGACCCCCAGACCCTCCATCGTCGCCATCCCCTCCAACCGCAGCCTCGAAGACCTCCGCGCCCTCGTCCGCGCCGAACAGTTCTCCCGCATCCCGGTCTATGAGGGCTCCATCGACCGCATCATCGGCTTTATCCACGTCCGCGACCTCTGGGAACTCAGCGACGAAGAGCGCGAAAATGCCACCCTCGCCGGACTCCTCCGCCCCCTGCAGGGCGTCCCCGAAACCAAACCCGCCGCCGACCTTCTCCGCGAGATGCAGGCCGGCGGCATTCACATGGTCTATGTCGTCGACGAGTACGGCAATACCGCCGGCATCGCCACCTTTGAAGACCTCGTCGAAGAAGTCTTCGGCGAAATCCGTGACGAACACGAACCCGCTCACGACATCCAGCGCCACGACGACGGCTCCGTCACCGTCTCCGGTTCCTTCGACGTCGACCACCTCCACGACCTCTTCGACTTCCGCCCCTCGACCGAACTCGAATCCTCCACCGTCGGCGGCCTCGTCACCGAATGGATGGGCGCCGTCCCCGCCCCCGGCGCAACGGTGGAACGCGACGGCCTCCGCCTCGAAGTCCTCGCCTCCGACGACCTCCGCGTCAAACGCGTCCGCATCGCCCGCGCCGCCGAACCCGAAAACGGCGAATAACCGCCGCCCCGCCCCCGCGCCTGCGACAATGAAGATTGTGAGCAGTCACCCCCAACACGTCGCCGGCTTCGTTTCCCTCCTCGGCCGCCCCAACGCCGGCAAGTCCACCCTCCTCAACGCCCTCGTCGGCGCCAAGGTCGCCATCGTCGCCGACAAGCCCCAAACCACCCGCACCACCATCCAGGGCGTCTGGACCACCGAGCAAGCCCAGGTCGTCTTCATCGACACCCCCGGCATCCACCAGGCCGACACCAAATTCAATCAGCGGATGATGCAGTCCATCCAGGAGGCCCTCGACCAGCGCGACCTCCTCCTCTTCCTCCACGACGCCACCCGCGCCCCCGGCCCCGCCGACGAAGCCGCCCTCGCCATGGTCAAGGCCGCCCGCACCCCCGTCCTTCTCGTCCTCACCAAAATCGACCGCCTCGCCCGCAAGGATGAACTCCTCCCCGTCCTCGAATGGTTCCGCGAACGCCACGACTTCGAGGACTACCTCCCCGTCAGCGCCCCCCAGGACGAAGGCATCGACGACCTCCGCCAGGCCGTCCTCCAGCGCCTCCCCCCCGGTGACCCCTTCTTCCCCGAGGACTTCTACACCGACCAGCCCGAACGCTTCATCGCCGCCGAGATCATCCGCGAGAAGATCCTCGCCCTCACCCGCCAGGAAGTCCCCCACTCCGTCGCCGTCCTCGTTGACCAGTGGGAAGACACCCCCAAGATCACCAACGTCGCCGCCACCATCCACATCGAACGCCCCGGCCAGAAAGCCATCATCCTCGGCACCAAAGCCGAACGCCTCAAACGCATCGGCACCGAAGCCCGCCTCGAACTCGAAGCCCTCCTCGGCCGCCGCTTCTTCCTCCACCTGTTCGTCAAAGTCTCCCCCAAATGGCGCGAAAACCCCGCCTTCCTCCGCGAACTCGACTGGCGCGCCCAACTCGGAGTGGAGACCCTCGGCCTCAAAGGCGATAATGAAGAGGAGTAGTCCCATGCGCCATCTAGCCATCCTCCTCGCTTTCCTGCTGCTCGGCGTCTGCGCCGGAGCGGCCGTCCTTCAGGAAGTGACCGCCGACGACCGGATCTATGACGAAGTCATCCGTCGCCTCGCCGACGACCGCGACATCAAGGGCAATGCCTTCGACATCACCGTCAAGGAAGGCGTCGTCACCGTCAAAGGCACGGTCACCCGCGACAAACACCGCCAGAAGGCCGAAAAGATCATCAAGAAGGTGAAAGGCGTCAAACAGGTCGTCAACGAACTCGTCATCAAGGAGTTTTGACGGCCTCCATGCAACTCCGGCCCATCGGCGTCGTCCACTGCGAGGTCAGATCCCGCAAGCAGATGCCACCCTGGGGCGTCCCTGCCCGCATCGAGCTGCATCAACCCTTCGAACCCGGCCTCCACCGGATCGAAAAACACTCTCACTTGTGGATCCTCGCCTGGCTCGACACCCCACCCACCGGCCACGACTCCCTTGAACGCGACGTCCTCCAGGTCACCCCGCGCGGTGTCCGTGAACCCGGCGAGGAGGGCATCCACGGCGTCTTCGCCGTCCGCTCCCCCGCCCGCCCCAATCCCATCGGCCTCACCGCCGCCCGCCTGCTCGCCATCGACGGCCGCACCCTCTCCCTCGACCGCCTCGACTTCCTCGACGCCACCCCGATCCTCGACATCAAGCCCTATTTCGTCACCCGCGACCTGATCTATTCGGCCACCGGCCGCCAGATCGGCGCCCCCGCCTCCCGCGAAGCCCTCCGCGAATCACTCACCGCCCAGGCCGTCGCCTTTCACGGTCGCCTCGCCCCCTCCATCGCCCTCGGCGTCCGCATCATCGAACACTTCCGCCTCACTCAATTCAACCTCAACGATCCCCCCGCCTGGCGTGTCGAAGCCCCCCTCGGCGATCCCATCCTCGTCGACGCTCTCCTCGGCATCACCCGCACCTCCCCCGGCCGGGGCAATTTCCTCTTCCACAACGAACCCTGCGTCCGCCTCAACCTCGCCGCCGAATACCGCCCCAATCCCGGCCGCCCCTCAGACCCCGCCGAGATCCTCGCCGCCCCCGACGACACCCTCTTCGCCTGCCGCGCCCTCTGACCTACTCCCCCTGCACCCGCTTCAGCAACCCCGCCGCCCGCTCCAGCGCCGCCTTCGCCTCCCCCTCGGCCAGCGGCACCCCCTTGCCGTTGATCGTCTGCCGCGACGCCACCACCCGCCCGTCCGGCGCAAACGCCAGCACCCGCAATATCTCCGGCTGCGTCCCCCGCGCACTCCCGTGCGGCACCGTCCCCAGGCTGCTCTCCCGCACTAGCGCCAGCTTCCCATCCTTGAAAAAGTACCGGATCGACCCCGACCCCTGCTCACCCCGCTCCGCCTGCTCCACAATCAGCACAATCGCCGATCCTTCCCGGAACGCCGCCCACGTGAAGTTATGCTCCCCCTCGACATACTGCCCCGTCTTTCGCGCCAGTTTGTCCAGCCGCCCTTCCACCGTCGCCGCGTAGCGCTCCGCCAATGGCAGACTCTCGACTGGCAACTCCCGCACCGCCGCGTCCGCCACCTCGTCCGGCAGCATCCGCACCGATGTCTCGTCAAACCAAAGATGATCCTGACCCGCGTCCACGAATGCAAACCGGATCTTCGTCACATCCGGCTGATACAGGAAAAATCGCAGACTCTGGTCGTCCCCATGATCCCCGCACACCGCCGCCGGCCCCGCTTCCCGGCGCTGCTCCACCTCCACGGCATACTGCGGTCCCGGCAGAATCTGCAACGTCTGCAATCCGTTAATCCGCATCCGCGGACTCGGCTGCACCGCGCACCCCAGCCGCTCCTTCTCCTCCAATCCGCTCACGAACTGCTCGCGAATCGCCCCGTCCACCGGCTGCATCTCCCGCTTCGTGAATACCTCCACGATCCGCTGCACTTCGCCCCCGCCCGACGGTTTCAACAGAATCGCGTTGCCTTCCTCGACCAGCGCGAACCGCTCCTCCCGGCACTTCTCGTACAGCAGCGAAACCCCCAGCCCTCGCGCCTCGAACGGAGCCCATTCACAGCCGTCGGCCGCGGCCCGCGACGGCGTCGCCGGCGCCGCCGCCGGATCTTTGCTCCCACAGGCGCACAACAGCGCCAGCAACGCGAAGGTAGCGAATTGTTTCATCTCCCTCCGATTCTAACGCCCGCCGCCTCAGGCCAGCATCTTGTGCACCACATTGCCCGCCACGTCCGTCAACCGGAACTCCCGCCCCATGTGCTTGTACGTCAGCCGCGTGTGGTCAAATCCCAGACAATGCATGATCGTCGCCTGCAGGTCGTGGACATGCACCTTGTCCTCCGCCACGTTGAAACCCAGATCGTCGGACTTGCCCACTACCGTCCCGCCCTTGATCCCGCCACCCGCCAGAAACATCGAGTACGCCAGCGGATGGTGGTCGCGCCCCGCGTTATCCGGGTCTTGCGTGTTCCGGATCTCGACCATCGGCGTCCGCCCGAACTCCCCGCCCCACACAATCAGCGTGTCCTCCAGCAACCCCCGCTGCTTCAGATCCTTGATCAGCGCCGCCGTCGGCTTGTCCGTCCGGTCGCAGTTCTTCTTCAACTCGCGGTTCAGGTACGTGTGCTGGTCCCACGACGCGTGCATCATCAGCACAAACCGGACCCCACGCTCCACCAGCCGCCGCGCCAGCAGGCAGTTCGTCCCGAACTGCTTCGTCACCGGATCATCCACGCCATACATCTCCCGGATGTGGGCCGGTTCGCTCGATAGATCCGCCAGTTCCGGCGCCGCCTTCTGCATCCGGTACGCCAGTTCATAACTCTCGATCCGCGAGGCGATCTCCAGGTCGCCCGTTTCGTCCAACCGCGCCTGGTTCAGGTCGCGAATGGCATCCAGCGCGATCCGCTGGTTCTCCGGCGACACCCCTTCGGGATTCGACAGGTACAAAATCGGGTCGCCCTGATTGCGGAAAAGCGTCCCCTGATAGTGGCTCGGCAGGAAGCCCGACGAGAAGTTCGACGCGCCTCCCGAAGTACCCACACCCGACGTCAGCACCACGAATCCTGGCAGGTTCTCGCTCTCGCTGCCCAGCCCATACACGCTCCACGCGCCCATCGTCGGCCGCCCGAACTGGATCGAACCCGTGAACAGCAACAACTGCCCCGGATGATGGTTGAACGCCTCCGTGTGCATCGACCGGACCAGGCATAGATCGTCCGCGCACGAAGCAATGTGCGGGATGTAATCAGAAAACTCGATCCCCGACTGCCCGTGCGGCTTGAAGACCCGCGGACTCGCCATCACCTTCGCGTCCTTCGGAATGAACGCCAGCCGGAGCTGCGAAGTCAGCGAATCCGGCAGCGGCTTGCCACTCCACTTCGCCAGCTCGGGCTTCGGATCGAACAGATCCATCTGGCTCGGCGCGCCTTCCATGAACATGAAGATCACGTTCTTCGCCTTGCCGGGAAAATGCGGCTTCTTGGGAGCCAGCGGCCCCGCCGTCGCGGCCAGCCCGTCCCGGTTCAGCAGGTGCGCCAGGCCCATCATGCCAATGCCGCCTCCCACTTCACGAAGGAAGCGCCGGCGGTTGCGGAGAGAAAGGTAATTCAGTTCGTTCATCGGCATGGCGGCGTTACTCCCGGGTCATGAATTCGTCGAGGTTCAACAGCACCCGCGCGGCGGTCACCCAGGCGGCCTGCCGCGGTTCAATCGCGAACAGTCCGGCCGCTTCGCCCGGCCTGCCCGCCAGCGTGGTCGACTGCTCGTCCAGCAACTGCCGGACTCGCGCCCGTTCCGTCTCCGAAGGCAGTCGCCCCAGCGCATGAAGAAACGCCTCGTCGATCCGCTGCTCCGCCGGCGCGGTCGTCACGAGGCGGTACGCGAACGCCTGCGCCGCTTCGAAGAACACCGGGTCGTTCAGCAAATTGAGCGCCTGCAACGGAGAATTCGACCGCCGCCGCCGGCTGCACGCCACGTTCGAATCCGGCGCGTCGAAGTTCATCAGCATCGGGTACGGGGCCGTCCTCTGGAAGTGAACGTAAAGGCCGCGGCGATACCGCCCGGGCCCTTCATCCTCCTTCCATTTCGCGCTGCCCGCGTACACCAGTTCGGCAATCCCCGCGGGCTGTGGCGGCTTGACGGACGGTCCGCCAATCGAGTCATTCAACAGCCCGGCTGCCGACAGCGCGGCGTCGCGAATCGACTCGGCCGGCAGGCGCATCCGCGACTGCCGCGCCAGCAGAGTGTTGCCCGGATCAATGTCCTTCAAATCCGGCCGCGCGTGCGAAGACTGCCGGTATGCCGCCGACGTCACAATCGTCCGGATCACCTGCTTCAGTCTCCAGCCCTGGTCCATGAACTCGGACGCCAGCCAGTCCAGTAACTCCGGATGCGTCGGCGCTTCGCCCTGCGTCCCGAAGTCCTCGCTCGTCAGCACCAGCCCCCGGCCCCAAAGCTCCTGCCAGATCCGGTTGACCGTCACCCGCGCCGTCAGCGGATTGTCCCGCGACACCAGCCACCGTGCAAACGTCAGCCGGTTCCGCGGCCCTTCCGGCAGCGGCGGAAGCACGGCCAGCGCGCCCGGCTCCACCGGGATCCCCGCTTCCCGGTAGTCGCCCTTCACTGCCAGCCGCGTTTGCGGTGGATTGGGGATCTCCATCATCGCCGGAGCCCGCGTGATGCGCGGCAATTGGGCGTCCAGCGCCGCCAGCCGCCGCCGGAATTCCCGGATCGACGCCATGAAGTAGGGGTCCCGGCCGTCGTCCGGACCGGGGCTTGAAACGAACCGGCGCATCAGCCGGTCTTCGTCATATTCGCTTCGCTCGCCGGGCGGCGTCCGGACCGTCGCTTCAAACCGGTCAAACATCGGCCGCGTGTTCGCGATCGCAAAGTCCCACTCGATGTTCGCGCCCGGATGATCGAGCGTGTAAATCATCTGCTGTTCCCAGGCGCGCTGCAATGGCTTGATGTTGAAGATCTCGATCAGGTGCTGCCGGCTCTCCTGATACGCCGCCAGGTGGCGCAGATGCGGGCCGCGCTCACCCGGCAGCGGAGCCTCGATGTCGATCTCCTCGCTCCGGTCGAAAAACGCAAACAGAGAGTAGTATTCCTTCTGGCTGATCGGATCGTACTTGTGATCGTGGCACTGCGCGCAGCCCACCGTCAGCCCAAGCCAGACCGTCCCCGCCGTGTTCGTCCGGTTCACCAACTGCTCGAACCGGCTCTCCTTCGGATCCGTCCCGCCCTCGCGGTTCGTCAGCGTGTTGCGCTGAAAACCGGTCGCAATCAATTGCGGCTGCGACGGCGCGGGCAGCAGATCCCCGGCAAGCTGTTCCACCGTGAACCGGTCGAACGGCATGTCGCGATTCAACGCCTCGATCACCCAGTCGCGCCAGCGCCACGCGATCGGCCGCTCGTTGTCCTTCTCGTAACCGTCCGAATCGGCGTAACGCGCCAGGTCGAGCCAGTGCCGCGCCCAGCGTTCGCCGAAGTGGGGCGAAGCCAGCAGGCGGTCCACCAGGTGCTCGTAAGCATCGGGGCGCTTGTCTTCCAGAAACGCCCGAACCTCAGCGGGCGTCGGCGGCAGCCCCGTCAGATCGAACGAAAGCCGCCGGATGAGCGTCGTCCTCGCTGCTTCCGGCGACGGAGCAATCTTTTCCTTTTCGAGGCGCGCCAGCACGAAGTGGTCCACCGGATTCCGGGCCCAGGCAGCATTCTTGACAGCCGGCGGCGCAGGCTTGGCCACGGGCTGAAACGCCCAGTGCGTCGATTTCGGCGTCGCGCCCGCTGCGGATTTGCGGGTCCACTGCGCCCCGCCATCGATCCACGAACGCAGCGTCGCCACCTCGGCCGGCGTCAGCGGCGCGCCCATCTTGGGCATCCGCTCCTCCGCTTTCTCCGTGATCACCCGGTGAATCAGCTTGCTCTCGGCGCTCTTGCCCGGCAAAATCACCGGACCCGAATACCCGCCCTCGAGCGCGCTCGGACCATCATCCAGCCGGAGTCCGTTCTGCTTCAGCGTGGCATTGTGACACGAGAAGCACTTCCGGCGGAAGATCGGCCAGACCTCCTTCTCGAAGTCCGGCGGCGCGGCGGCGGCAGCCAGTGGCAGCGCAACGAGGCACACAACACCCAGAACCAGCATCTTGGCCTTCATGACTTTCCGTGTATTGTATCTCTGTGCGCACCCGGGCGCACCCGGTCCCGCGAAACCACGGAAGCCGCGCCCGCGGCGCTATCATCAATAAAAGAGTGCTGGTTACCATTGAAACCAAAGCCCGCCGCCCCGAATGGCTCAAAGCTCCGGCGCCCGTCGGCGACAACTACCGCGAATTGAAGGACCTCGTTCAGCGGCTTCGCCTCCACACCGTCTGCGAAAGCGCCGCCTGCCCGAATGTCGGCGAATGTTGGAACCAGCGGACCGCCACCTTCATGATTCTGGGGAACTTCTGCACCCGCCGCTGCGGCTTCTGCGCCGTCCAGAAAGGCGCGCCCCTCGAAGTGGACCGCGATGAACCCCGCCGCGTCGCCGAAGCCTGCGAAACCCTCGGCCTCAAGTACGCGGTCATCACCAGCGTCAATCGCGACGACCAGAAAGACGGCGGCGCTTCCATCTTCGCCGCCACCATCCGGGCCATCCGCGAACGGATCCCCGGCTGTCAGGTCGAGGTTCTGGTCCCCGACTTCCAGGGCTCCCGCGAGGCCATGGCCATCGTCATGGACGCCGCCCCGGATGTCCTCAATCACAACATCGAAACCGTCCCCCGCCTGTATAAACAGGTCCGGGTCGGCGCGCGCTATGAACGTTCGCTCGAAATGCTCGATTACGCCCACAGCCTCCGCCCCGAGATCCCCACAAAATCTGGCTTGATGGCCGGTCTCGGCGAAACCAACGAAGAGATCATCGACACCCTCGCCGACCTCCGCGACCACCACGTCTCGATCGCCACCGTCGGCCAGTACCTCCGTCCGACTCCTGAACACCTGCCCGTTCTGCGCTATGCCAGTCCCGCTGATTTCGCCTCCATCAAACAGGCCGCCCTCGCGATGGGCTTCGCCCACGTCGAGTCCGGCCCGCTGGTCCGCAGCAGTTATCACGCCGCCGAAGCGGTCACGGCGTGACCACCGAAATTCTCCACGACCATCTCGTCCGCGTCACCCTGCCGATGCGCGGCGCGCCCCCGTCGGTGAACGTCTATCTCCTTCGCGGTCAACGCCAGTGGATTCTGATCGACACCGGGATGCCATACTGCGCGTTCACGCCCCCGGATCTCGAGTTGATCGTCATCACCCACATGCACGCCGACCACAGCGGCCTGGCTGTCGAACTGCGGCGCCAAACCGGCGCCCCGGTCTGGATGCACCGCGACGACACCGCCCTGCTCCACGACCTGAAGTCGGACGGCGTTCATGCTGCGCTCCTCCGCCGCCAGATGGAGAAAGCACGGACCCCCGGCGACATGGCCGAGGCGGTTGTGAAGAGCGCCGGACGCCTGCTGGAACTGTTTCCGGCCTTCACGCCGGACGACGATCTGCCCAACGGAAAACGCTTCGATTCCGCGCTTGGACCCGTGGAAGTGATTCATACTCCTGGACATAGCCCCGGACACTGCTGCCTCTGGCTCGAACAGCCAGGCTGGCTGATCGCCGGCGACCATGTCCTCGAAAAGACGACGCCCCACGTCGGCTTCATCCCCGGCCGCGACGCCCTCGCCGACTACGCCTCCACCCTCGGCCGCCTCCGCGAACTGCCCGCGAAACTGATTCTACCGGGCCATGGAGCGCCGTTTACGGGCCTGAACGAGGCCCTGGAACGGATCGAAAACCATCAAAAAGCGCGCGCCGCGCGCATTCGGGAACTGCTGGCGGAAAGCCCCCGGACGGCCCACGAAATCGTGACGTCCCTGTTCACCCGGGTCAGCCGTCCAGGCGACTATCACTTCGCCTTGACCGCCGTTCTGGCCCATCTGGAGCGCTAAAAACGCGATTCCAGTCGCGTCTCGTACACGTTTCCGTGCTGATCCGAGCTCAAAACAATCCACGGAACCCCTCCCGGGAACCGCGATTTGGGCCCCGTAACGTCATTGAGGCGGACCCCCTCGCCCCGGGTGACGGTGCTGGCGGGCAAGTCCGCCCGCAATCGCGGTAAAGGGCTGACAATCAAGGCGATACCGTCGCGGCGCTGGGCCGCGGGGCCGGGTTCGTAAGCCGTGTAAAGCAGAAAAAGCCGCCCGGGCGCGCCGCCAATCACGGCAATCGGCCGGCTGGGGGTCGCTTCGGGCGTCCGGTTCGCGAACGGGACGCTCGTCCACCAGCCCTGGCTATCCCGAACGCGCAGAACGAGTTGCGGCTCTCCAACGCGGTCCACCGAGTTCTTCATCGCCACATAAAGAGTCCCGTCCGCGCTGACTGCCGCGTTGATGTGGTCGTCGGCGTTCAATCCGCCTTCCTGCACGGTTTCGACCGGTCCGCCGATCCGGCGGAAGTACACGCCGTCGTTCTTCTGGTCGGACCAGATGACGCCGGGGCCGCCGGGGAGAGCGACGATGGCGCAGATGTCATCGTCGGCCATCTCTTTTTCGTTCAACACGATAGCGTCGTTCCAGTGGCGGCCTTCGGGGTCTTTGGAGCCGCGGGCGACGATCTTGTTGCCGTCATCGTGGGCGATCCACCATAGTCCCTGGCGATCACGGGCAATCGTTGCCGTTTCAACGGCTTGCGGCCAGCGGACGGGCGGGCCGGCGGGGACGTAGCGGCCGTTTTCCCAGCGCAGTCCGAGCACCGCGAGTTCCTTTTCGCCCACCAGAACAGCACGGACACCGCTATCGTCGCTCCAGACGTCGGCCTGCCCCGGAAGCCCCTGAAGTGTTGAATCCAAATGAGTTTCGCGTTGCCAGCCGGTTTCGGTCCGGCGCCAGACGCTGCTGCCCGCCTTCGTTGGAAGCCACGCCCACCAGTGGTTATGGGCATGCCAGATCTTGGATTGCGGCTTGTCCCTGGTCGGAAAAGGGACATCGACGCGCAGCACGGCCCGGTCCGCCGCCCCCGCGAGGCCAATAACCATTGTACATGTACAATAGACAATAAACAGCAGGCGTCTCATCGGATCAGATCGAAGGCTTTCTTCATGGCGGTGGCGGTGGCGGCGAGGGCGGCTTCGGGCGCCATTTGGCGAAGCGGGGCATTGAAGGGCTCGCAGCGGACGGGGGCGTCGCAGCCCAACTCGTTGAGGGTATTGAGGAAAGCGCCAACATCGATGACGCCGGTCGCCATGGGCAGTTCGCGCTCCGAGTCGATTTGTTCATCGACAGTCCGGCCTTTGGGGGCATCGTTCAGGTCCACGCTGACGATGTCCCACGAGGTCAACGACTTGAGATCGGCGACGGTCTCGTTGGCGGTGAACCAGTGCCAGGAATCGAGGACGAAGCCGACGTGCCCAACGCCGATTTCAGCGATTAACTCCTTCATTTGCTTCATGGAATGGACAAAGGGAAAGCGGCGGGCGGACCAGAGGGTTTTCGGGCCGACATATTCAAGCCCGACGCGGCAGCCGTGATCCCCGGCGATGCGGGCACACTCGCGCAGGCGGCGGGCATGCATCCGGAGATTGGCGAGGTAGGGCAAATCATTGGAATTAGGCGAGATCCAGGTGCAGACGCGCGTCGCCCCGGCCCGCTGCAGCGCGGCACACTGGGCCGGGAACGCGCCGAGGGTCCGGATGAAGTTCTCTTCCGAAGTCCGGAAGTCGACGGCGAGACCGGCGGTGCCCCAGACGATGTTTTTTGCCTTCATTTCTGCGACAAAATCGCGCAATTGAGCGGCATCGAGGCCGCTTAAAAAGCCCGCCTGCGCGTCGATGGCCTCGTAGCCGAAGCGGTGGGCGTAATCAAGGGCCTGGCGCTGATCGGCCTTGACGCCGATGGACCCGGCGGAAAGGTGAATGGTCATCTTCGTGCGCGGAGCGGCAATCGCGTAACCGGCGACTGCAGGGAGGGCGAGAAGTGCGCGGCGGGTGCAGGTGGCGGGCATGGTATTGCTCCTTGAAAGCGGAGTGTATCGCATAATAGGGGGACTGGGAACGGATGGGCCAAAGAATCGATCAACTGGTGGCGCGCGTGGAGGATCCGGCGAACCCCGTCGTCTGGCTGGACCCTTCGACGAGCGCGGAATTGTGGGCGGCGCTGCCCGCGGCGTTGAAGGAACGGGCGTTCTCGGTGGTGGTGCTGGACGGAGTCGCGGACGCGGCATCGCTCCGGTCGGAACTGCTGGGCGTGTTGGGCGCCCAGGGGCCGATCCGGGAGGCGCTCGCCGGATTGCCGTCGGCGGATGGGGAGCAAGGCTGGGTATTTCTCTATCAGGCGCCGGAACAATTGCGGGAATCAGATGAAGCGGCGTTCGAGGACTTGCTCGAAACGGTCGCGCAGATTCACGAAATCCACTGGTCGGAGCGGCGGACCCATCTTAAGTTAGTCGTCCGGGATTAGATCCCCAACACGCGCCGTTTTCGCGTGTAACTTGTGTGGCCCTCCCGCGAAAATTTCTTGCGTCGGCAAGTTTGCATCCGCTATCTTAGTAATTGCTATGTTAGCGAACACTAGGTCGGCTCCTGGCGCCTCGTCGCGGCACCGGATGACAAGCGAGGAGCGCCGGGCGGCGATCATCGAAGCGGCTGTGGACCAGTTCTCGCAGAACGGGTTCCGGGGGACCACGACGCGGGAGTTGGCGGCAGCGGTTGGCGTCAGCGAACCCGTTCTGTATCAACACTTTGCCGCGAAAAAGGATCTCTACGCGGCGATCGTCGAACACATGTTGAACCATGTGACGACGCGCTTCGAGAACCGGATCCAGGACCTGCCGGACGAAGCCACCGATGAACAGTATTTCCGCTGGCTGGTCGAGCAGATGTGGGACTGGTACGCGGAGGACATGCGCTATGTCCGCCTGCTGATGTTCAGTGCCCTCGAGGGGCATGAACTGGCCGAGATGTGGCATGAACGGGCGCTCGGGGTCCTGCTGGAGCATGTCTGCCGGGTGGTGGACTCGCGGATGGAGGCGGGGGAATTCCGGGAGATGCATCCCATGCTGGCGACCGAGGCGCTGCTGGGTCCGGTGGCGCATGTCTGCATGCTGACCATGATGTTCAAGTGCAAACTGCCGGGGATTACGAAGGAGGCGGTGGTGACGGAGTTTGTCGAGATTTACCTGAACGGAATCCGGAAGCGTTCGTAGAAAGTGAAGGGGTCGAAGGATTTTTATATGTCGAAATTCATGGGATTACTGATCGCCCTGCTGTTGGTCCTGGCCGGCTGCGGAAAGAAGACGGAAGAGGTAAAGGCGGCGCCGGCGCCGGAGGCGCTGGCGGTGCAGACGGCGCTGGCGGAAGCGCGGACGGTGGAGAAGTCGCTGATGGTGACGGGTTCGTTGCACCCGGATGAGCAGACAACGGTCTCGAGCGAAGTGCCGGGGCGGTTGAAGACGGTGGACGTGGATTTCGGGCAGAGTGTGCGGCGCGGCCAGGTGGTGGCGCAATTGGACACGACGGAACTGAGCCTGCAACTGGAGCGGGCGCGCGCGGCCCTGGCGCAGGCGCAGGCGCGTCTCGGACTGGCGCCGGGCGCGGTGGAAGAGCCGGAGTCGACCGCGGGCATGCGCCAGGCGAAGGCGCAACTGGAGGATGCACGGGCGCGTTTTGAACGCTCGCGCAAACTGGTGGAGACGGGCGACATCTCGCGGGAGCGCTTCGAGGAAGCCGAGCGAGGGATGCAGGCCCGGGAAGCCGCCTACGACGCCATGCGCGACGAAATGCGGACGCAACTGGCGAGTCTGCGCGCGTTGCGGGCGGAGGTGCAACTGGCGGAGAAGCGGGTGAAGGACGCGACGATCGTGGCGCCGTTCGACGGCGCGGTGACGGTGAAGCACGTGTCGCCGGGACAGTACATCAAGGAGAACGTGCCCGTGCTGACGATTGTGAAGACCTCGCCGCTGCGGCTGCGCGTGGAGGTGCCCGAGTCGGCGGTCGCGGACGTGCGGGTGGGCACGGAGCTGAAGTTTTCCACCGAAGCTGCTCCGGGGCAGGAGTTTTCGGCGGTGGTCCGGGAGTTGAATCCGTCGCTGGACGCGCGCTCGCGGACGTTGACGGCGGAGGCGCGGCTGTCGCAGGCGGACGGGCGGCTGAAGCCGGGTTCGTTCGTGCAGGTGAAGCTGATTACGGCGAAGGCGTCGCCGGTGATTGCGCTGCCGGCGGCGGCGGTGTACACGGTGGCGGGCTTGAACAAGTTTTTTACGATCGAGGATGGGAAAGCGGTGGAGCGGCGCATCCCGGAGATTCTGGGGTCCAACGGGTGGGTGGAGATTCCGGAGGGGACGGTGCCCGCCGGCGCGCGCGTCGCGATCTCGAATGTACCGCTGCTGACGAACGGAGCGCCGGTCCGGGTGACGGGCGGGCAGAGCTGAAAGCGGGGATAGACGAAGATGCAGAAACTGGCAGAGATCTGTATTCGCCGGCCGGTATTCGCCACGATGCTGATCGTGGCGCTGGTGGTGATCGGCTTTAATTCATACCGCCAATTGGGCGTGGACTATTTCCCGAAGGTGGAATTTCCGTTCGTGACGATCACGACGGTGCTGCCGGGCGCCAGTCCGGAGGAAGTGGAAAGCCAGGTGACGAAGCCGCTGGAAGAGGCGGTGAACACGATCGCGGGCATTGATGAGTTGAACTCGACGTCCGCGGAAGGCATTTCGGTGATCACGATCGGGTTCGTCCTCGAAAAGGACCCGGATGTGGGCGCGCAGGAAGTGCGCGACAAGATCAATTCCGTCCTGGGCGAATTGCCGAGGGACGCGGATCCCCCGACGGTGGAGAAGGTGGCGACGGATGCCTCGCCGATTCTGAACATCGTCGTGTCGGCGAACCGGGATCTGCGCGAGATCACCAAGCTGGTGGACGACCGCCTGAAGAAGAACCTGGAGTCGCTGGACGGCGTGGGTCAGGTCCGTTTCGTGGGCGACCGCGAGCGGCAGGTGCAGGTGATTATCGATCCGGAAAAGCTGTACAGCTACAACCTGAATGTGGATCAGGTGCGCGGGAGTCTGGCGGCACAGAACATCGAGTTGCCGGGCGGGCGCGTGGATCAGGGCAACCGGGAGTTGAGTCTGCGGACGATGGGCCGGATGGAGCGTCCGGAGGATTTCGCGCGGCTCATCGTGGGTCAGGTGAGCGGGTCGCCGGTGCGGATCAGCGACATCGGACGGGTGGAGGACACGTTCGAGGAGCCGAGGTCGGTCGCGACGCTGAACGGCGAACCGGCGGTGGTGCTGCAGGTGCGCAAACAGGCGGGAACGAATACCCTGGACGTCATCGCGCGGGTGAAGGAGCGGGTGGATGAGCTGAAGGCGGGGCTGCCGCCGGATTTCGAGATCACCTACGCGCGCGATCAGTCGGGGTTCATCAACGCGGCCTTCTTCGCGGTGCAGGAGCACCTGGTGCTCGGCGGGATCTTCGCTTCGATCATCGTATTGATCTTCATTCGTAGCTGGCGGTCGACACTGATCGCGGCGGTGGCGATTCCGACCTCGATCATCTCGACGTTCGCGCTGATGCAGTACATGGGCTTCTCGCTGAACCAGATCACGATGCTGGCACTGACGCTGATGGTGGGCATCGTGATCGACGATGCGATCGTGGTGCTCGAGAATATCTTCCGGTTCATGGAAGAGAAGGGCATGCCGCCGATGCAGGCGGCGGTGGAGGGCACGCGCGAGATCGGCCTGGCGGTGCTGGCGACGACCCTGTCGCTGGTGATCATCTTCATTCCGATCGCGCTGATGCCGGGCATCGTGGGCCGGTTCATGTCGAGTTTCGGCTACACGGCGGCCTTCGCGGTGATGGTGAGCCTGCTGGTGAGTTTCGTGCTGACGCCGATGCTGTGTTCACGGTTCCTCAAGCCGTCGAAGCACGGCAAGGCGCATGGCGGGACGAAGGGCGGATTCTTTGACCGGATCTTCGCGGGGCCATACCTGTCGCTGCTGAAATGGTCGATGGCGCACCGGTGGGTGATTGTGATCATCGCGGTGGCGGTGGTGATCAGCACGGGTCCGCTGATGTCGGGCCTGGGTGTTGATTTTCTGCCGTCGGAGGACCAGGGCGAGTTTGAAGTGACGGTGAAGATGCCGGTGGGCTCGTCGCTGGAGGGCACGCAGCAGGTGGTCCGAAAGGTGGAAGCGGACCTGGACCAGATTCCGGGGATCGCCAGCAAGCTGACGCTGATCGGCGCGGACTTCCGGAGGCAGGTGGACCGCGGGACGATCCTGTTGACGCTGGTGCCGGTCAATCAACGCAAGGAGAACCAGAAGCAGTTGATGGACATGGTGCGCGACCGGCTGTCGAAGTACAGGGACCTGACGGTGACGGTGCAGAACCCGGGATTGATCGCCGGTCAGGTGGACGCGGATTTTCAGTACTCGGTACAGGGCCCGGATCTGGATGAACTCGACGTGATTTCGCAGAAATTGATGGCGAACCTGGGCAAAGTACAGGGAATGCGCGATTTGAACAGCTCGTACGAATCGGGCAAGCCCGAAGTGCGGGTGGAGATCAACCGCGACAAGGCCGCGGATCTGGGGGTGAACGTGGCGGCGATCGCGGGAGCGATGCGCGTGCTGGTGGGCGGCGATGATCAGGTGACCACGTACAAGGAAGGGGACGACCGCTACGACGTCCAATTGCGCGTGGACAAGCGATTCCGGAGTTCGGCGGCGGCGATGGAGCGGCTGTACGTGCCATCGGCGGCGCTCGGAAATGTGCCGCTGTCGAACGTGGCACGCCTGGAGGCCGGCGAGGGTCCGCTGTCGATCGACCGGTACAACCGGCAGCGGCGGATTCTGATTCAGGGGAATCTGTCGGGCGGTCTGGCGTTGAACGACGTGCTGATCATGGCGGATAACGAGATGCGGTCGATGAACCTGCCTCCGGAGTATCAGTTCGGCGCGGTGGGGAAGTCGAAGGAATTGGGCCGCGCGATGCAGAATTTCTTCATTGCCTTCCTGCTCTCGCTGATGTTCATGTACATGATTCTGGCGGCGAACTACGAGAGTTTCATCGATCCGGTGACGATTCTGCTGTCGCTGCCGCTGTCGGTGCCGTTCGCGCTGATGGCGTTGTATCTGGCCCGGGAGAACTTCTCGATCGTGTACACGTCGCTCGGCATTCTGGTGCTGTTCGGGATCGTGAAGAAGAATTCGATTCTGCAGATCGACCACATCAAGGGATTGCGGCGGGCGGGCATGCACCGCCTGGAGGCAATCTACCGGGGCTGCGAGGACCGGTTGCGGCCGATTCTGATGACGACGATGGCGCTGGTGGCGGGCATGATCCCGCTGGCGCTGGGCACGGGTCCGGGCGCCGGAACGCGGCGGACGGTGGCGGTGGTCGTGATCGGCGGGCAGTCGATGGCGCTGCTGCTGACACTGCTGGTGACGCCGGTGGCGTACTCGCTGTTCGACGATCTGGCGCATTCCCGGTTGTGGGGAAAACTGTTCAAACCGTTCCGGCGGCGCGGCGCGGAACCGGAGCCGATACCGAGCGAATTGTCGGGAGATTAGGAGAGTTATGCGAGCAATCATACTGGCCCTGGTGGTGATGAGTGCGTCCGCGTGGGCGCAGGAGGCGGCACGGCCGCGCGTGGGCGTGACGGGACCGGAGCGGAAGTTGACGCTCGATGACGCGATCCAGCAGGCGCTCGGCAGTAATCTGCAGATCGAGATCGAGCGGACGAACGTGGACACGGCGGCACAGGTATTGAAGGCGGCGCGGGGCGTATTCGACCCGGTGCTGCGGTACCGGCCCTCACTCGAGACGCGGAACAACCCGACGCCGAGCGTGCTGATTTCGCCCACCGGAACGTTGACGGAGCGGATTCACCGGGAGGATTTCTCGGTGCAGCAGATGACGCCGTGGCGGGGGATGAGCCTGTCGGCCAACTTCGACAATGCGCGGCAGTCCACCAACAATCCGTTCGTGGGGCTGAATCCCTACCTGGAGTCCCGGCTGACGTTTGGGATCACGGTGCCGCTTTGGCGGGGCCGGGAGATCGACGGGGCGCGGGCGCAGATCAAGGTGCGGGCCAAGCAGCGGGAAGTGTCGGAGACAGAACTGTCGCTGCGGGTGATCGACGTGGTGACCCAGGTGCAGAACGCTTACTGGAGCCTGGTGGCGGCACGGCGCGAGCGCGAAGTGCGCGCGGACGGCGTAGCGCTCGGGCGCGAACAATTGGCCCGGAGCAAGCGGCAGATCGACAGCGGGACGCTCGCACCGGTGGAACTGGCGGCGGCGGAAGCGGAACTGCAGCGGCGCATCGACAGCTACATGGCGAGCGTGAACGCGGTGACGCAGACCGAGAACGGGTTGAAGATGCTGCTGGCGGGTTCGCGCGAAGACGGGTTGTGGAGCGAGGAACTGGCGCCGGTGGACGCGCGTCCGCTGGACCCGCCGGTGAAGGAGTTGGGGGCGGCGGTCCGGACGGGCCTCGAGAAGCGGCCGGAATTGAAGGCCGTCCGGCTGATGACCGAGGCCAACGAGGTGCAGGCCTCGCTGGCGCGGGACAAGCGGAAACCGCAAGTCAATCTGGTGGCGGGCTATTCGACGGCCGGACTGGCGGGGACGATCAACACGGCGCCGAATCCGTTCGAGGGCCTGAATGCGCCGCTGAATGCGCGCGTGGACCAGTTGTCCCTGCTGGCGGGGTTGCCGCCGCTGCCGGGCGGCGGGTTCGTGGGACCGCCGGAACGGTTTCTGGGCGGGTATGGACGGGCGTTGTCGAACCTCGGCGGAGGCTCGTTCTACACGCTGCAGGGGGGGATTCAGCTCGAGTGGAATCCGCGGAACCGGACAGCGGACGCGGAACTGGCGCAGACGGCGATCGCGGAACGGCGGTTGAAACTGCAGATGCGGCAGGCCGAGCAGGGAGTGGAAGTGGAGGTCCGGAATGCGCTGCAGGCGCTGGATTCGGCTTCGGCGCGGATCGAGGCGGCGCAGGCGAGTGAACGGGCGGCGCAGGAAAAGCTGGAGAGTGAAATCCGGCTGTTCCAGACCGGAGAAAGCACGAATTTTCTGGTGCTGACGCGGCAGAACGAGTTTCTGGATTCGCGTTTGCGGGCGGTGATCGCGGTGCTCGAGTACAACCGGGCGGTGGCGCGGTTGGAACAGGCGACGGGGTTGACGCTGGAGGCGCACCGGATCGCGTTGAATTGAAAGGCCGGGCGGCGGTTGGTTCATCGCTCCAGTCAAATGTCATAGACTATGGAGACGCCGCCGGGCGCAAGATGCCCGGGCGGCGACTGGAGGACTACTGGACGTTATGGGTACACAACCGCAACCCCCCGCCAATACGGGCCTGGACGAAAACATGGCGTGCGCGCTCTGTTATCTGCTGGGTCTGCTGACCGGGATTCTGTTTCTGGTGCTGGAGCCGCACAACCGGAATCCGCGGGTGAAATTTCACGCGTGGCAGGCGATTTTGATGGGTGTCGGGTTCTTCGCGCTGTACATCGCGCTGGGCTTTTTGGGGATCGTGCTTTCGTTCGTCGGGATCGGGGCAATCGCGCTGCTGATGTACCCGGTGCTGGGTATCTGCATGTTTTTGCTGTGGTTGTTCCTGATGTACAAGGCGTACAACGGAGACAATTTCCAGCTTCCGCTGATTGCGGACTTCGCGAAGAAGCAGGCCGGGTTCGCGGGCTGAGGCAGAGCCGAGGGGATTGTCTATTGTATATGTACAATAGACAATCCCGGTCAGAGCGAGCGGACGAGGCGGCCGGGGAGGGCGAACAGCGCCGCGATCAGGTCGAAGACGCCCGTGACGACCACGCCGAGAAGGCGGAAGGGCAACAGAATCAACCAGATGACCGGATAGAGCAGGAGTGCGAGCAGGGCCAGGGGCCAGCAGAGCACGCACAGAATCACGAAGAGAAGAAACGCTGCCATGGTGGTCGCTCCTGTCATTTAAGTACGCGCGAAACGGGGAAAAGTTCGCTGTTTTAGTGTGCGGAAGAAGGGTATAGAATGGGCGCAGCCATGCAACGCCGCAACTTTCTTCTCTCCGCCGCGCCGCTGATTCTGCCCCGCCGGGTATTCGGCGCCAATGACCGTCTGAAGCTGGCCGTGATCGGCCTGGGAAACCGGGCGAAGTGGCTGCTGAAGAACGAGGAGTTTCCGCAGGCGGACTTCGTGGCGTTTTCGGACTGCAACGCGCCGCGGATGGACGAAGCGCGGCAGATCAAGCCGAGTCTGGAGCGGGCGAAGACGTTCGTCGAGTTCCGGACGATGATCGAGCGGGAAAAGCCGGACGCGGTTTTCGTGGAGACGACGACGCACGCGCGGGTCTGGGTGGCGATGCAGGCGATGCAGATGGGGGTGGACGTTTACGCGGAGAAGCCGATGTCGCTGACGATCGCGGAGGGGCGGGCGATGGCGGACGCGGCGAAGAAGTGGAAGCGGGTGGTGCAGGTGGGGACGCAGCAGCGGTCGATTCCGATCAACGAGTGGGCGAGCCGGCGGATCCGGGAGGGTTTGTTGGGGCGGGTGCACACGGTGGTGGTGTGCAATTTCGAGGCGCCGAAGGTCTGGGAGCCGAAGCCGGCGCAGCCAATTCCGGAGGGGTTGAACTGGGATGTGTGGTGCAACCAGACGGAGTTGCGGCCGTATCACCGGGATTTGCAGACGCGCTGGGCGATGTGGAGGGATTATGACGGGGGCGGGCAGAGTTGGGGGGTGACGGGTTGGGGGACGCACTCGCTGGACCAGGTGCATTGCGCGCTGGGCAAGGACGACACGGGTCCGGTGGAGATCTGGCCGGAGGAACCGGGACAGGAGGGGCGGGTGACGATGCGCTATGCGGACGGCACTCTGCTGCGCCTGGTGGGCAAGAAGCGGCCGGAGGATCATTCGGATCTGGGGGCGATTTTCCACGGGGAGAACGGAACGCTGGAGATCAAGCGGGGGCTGCTGGTGGGCGACGCGGAGTTGCGTAAAGGAGCGCCGCCGGACACGATCGAGGGGCCGGGCGAGAACGCGTGGCACATTCAGAATTTCCTGAACGCGGTGCGGACGCGGAAGGCGGCGAACGCGGATGCGGAAGTGGGGCACCGGTCGACGACGGTGTGCTGCCTGGTGAACATTTGCCGGGATCTGGGGCGGCGTTTGCAGTGGGATCCGGTAAAGGAGCAGTTTGTGAACGACGCGGAGGCGAATTTACATGTTTCGCGGCCGAGGCGGAAGGGTTACGAACTGCCGGCGCTGGGGTAGCGCTTAAAATGGGGAAATGCGCCCTGTCCGGGGCGCGCGGTTGGCGATCCCGAGGAGACGCTGATGACCCCGACGATACTGCTTGCGCTGGCCCTGCTGGCGCCGAATGCCCAGGAGGCGCCGAAGACGACGATGCAGGCCCCGAAGGCGGCGCAGAAGCCGCAAGTCCTTGAAAAACATAATCACAAGCGGGTGGACGAGTATTACTGGCTCCGCGACCGGGAAAACCCGGAGGTGATTCAGTACCTGAAGGACGAAAACGCGTATCTGGACGCGGCGATGGCGCACACGAAGGGGTTGCAGGAGGCGCTGCAGACCGAATTCAAGACGCGGATCAAGCAGACAGACGAGAGCGTGCCATACCGGCGGGACGGTTACTGGTATTACTACCGGACGATCGAGGGCAAGAACTATCCGGTGATCTGCCGGCGCAAGGGGACGATGGAGGCGCCGGAAGAGATCCTGGTGGACGGCAACAAGGAGGCGGAGGGGACGAAGTTCTTCAGCCTGGGGGCGGTGGATGTGAGCCCGGACAACCGTTTGCTGGCCTGGGGGTCGGACACGGTGGGCCGGCGGTTTTACACGGTCCGGTTCCGGGATCTGAGCACGGGCGAGGCGTTGCCGGACGTGCTGAAGGACATCACCTCGTCGCTGGAGTGGGCGAACGACAACAAGACGCTGTTTTACGCGAAGCAGGACCCGGAGACGCTGCGTTCGTTCCGGATTTACCGGCACGTTCTGGGGACGGAGCAGGCGGCGGACACGCTGGTTTACGAGGAAAAAGACGTCGAATTCAGCGTGGGCGTGGGCAAGACGAGGTCGAAGAAGTACATCGTGATCGGGTCGAGCCAGACGGTGACGAGCGAGTACCGGATCATCGACGCGGACAAGCCGGAATCGGCGCCGCTGGTGTTCACGCCGCGGTCGCGCGGGCATGAACATTCGATCGATCATTTCGGAGACCGGTTCTACATCCTGACGAACCGGGGGGCGCGCAATTTCCGGCTGATGAGCACGCCCGTGGCGAAGACGGGCGTCGAGAACTGGACGGAAGTGATCGGGCACCGCGAAGACACGCTGCTGGAGGGGATGACGATCTTCAAGGACTTCCTGCTGCTGACGGAGCGGCGGAATGCGCTGGTGCATTTGCGGGTGAAGCCGTGGACTGGCGCCGGGGAGCATTACATCGATTTTGGTGAACCGGCGTACGCGGCGGGCCTGGCTCAGAACGAGGAGTATGACACCGAACTGGTGCGCTACCGCTACAGTTCGCTGACGACTCCGGGTTCGGTTTATGACTACAACACGAAGACGAAGGGGCGGACGCTGCTGAAGCGGGATGAAGTGCTGGGGGGCTTCGAGCAGACGAATTACGTGACGGAGCGGGTGTGGGCGACGGCGCACGACGGGGTGAAGGTGCCGGTGAGCGTGGTGTACCGCAAGGGGACGCCGCTGAAGGGCGACCGTCCGCTGTATCAGTATGCATACGGGTCTTACGGGTACTCGACGGACGCGTATTTCAACCCGTTCGTGATCTCGCTGGTGGACCGGGGGTTTGTGTACGCGATCGCGCACATCCGGGGCGGGCAGGAGATGGGCCGGCGATGGTATGACGACGGCAAACTGATGAAGAAGAAGAACACGTTCCGGGACTTCATCAGCGTGACGGAGCACTTGGTGAAGACGGGCTACGCGGATCCGAAGCGGGTGTACGCGATGGGCGGCAGCGCCGGGGGCCTGTTGATGGGCGCGGTGATGAATATGCGCCCGGACCTGTATCACGGGATGGTGGCGCAGGTTCCGTTCGTGGACGTGATCACAACGATGCTGGACGACACGATTCCGCTGACGACGTTCGAGTACGACGAGTGGGGGAATCCGAACGAGCAGGCGGCGTATGAATACATGCATTCGTACTCGCCTTACGATCAGGTGGAGAAGAAGGCGTACCCGAACCTGCTGGTGACGACGGGGCTGCACGATTCGCAGGTGCAGTACTGGGAGCCGGCGAAGTGGGTGGCGCGGTTGCGGGCGAAGAAGACGGACAGCAACCGGTTGTTGTTCCACACGAACCTGGACGCGGGGCACGGGGGGGCGTCGGCGCGGTATCAGCGGTATGCCGAGATGGCGCGGGTGTTTGCGTTCATGATTGACTTGGCGGGGGTGAAGTAGGGGGGGAGGGTCAGACGAGGAGGGCTTCGCCGCGTTCGAGGGCGAGGAGGCGGCGCTTGACGTCGAGGCCGCCGGCGTAGCCTGTCAGTTGTCCGGCGGCGCCGATGACGCGATGGCAGGGGATGACGATGGCGATCGGGTTGGCGCCATTGGCGAGGCCGACGGCGCGGACGGCGGCGGGGTTGCCGAGTTGGGCGGCGAGCGTTCCATAGGAGCGGGTTTCCCCGAAGGGGATGTCGAGCAAGGCGGCCCAGACGCGAAGTTGGAAGTCCGTGCCAGCCGGACGCAAGGGGAGGTCGAAGGTCCGGAGGCGGCCATCGAAGTAGAGGGACAACTGGCGGACGGCCTCGTCGAACGCGCCCGGTTCGCCACCTGGGAGCGGGACGTGCCCGAAGCGGAGGGATTCAATGATGTCGTCGCGGCCGGCGATGGTGAGCGGACCGGCGGGGCTGTGCAGGATGCGATAACGCAGGACGGTGTCCGGGGCGGGGGGAGGAGAAGGGAAGGCGTCGTGCGCGGGCGGGGACATGGCCAGGGGAATCCACCGATCCAACCTCAATTTATCATCAGTCGGGCGTTCCGGGAGGGGCGGGCGAAAAAATGCGCCGGGCGGACGCGGCCCGGCGCTTTCTGAGTTTCCAAGAGTTGATGAACGAAGGTCTTAGCGGCCGGTGGTCTTGAGGGTGTAGCTCGAGAGCACCTTCATGTAGTTGGCGCGTTCGAAAGCGGCGGGTTCGGCGACGCTTTGGGAACTCATGGAGCCGCGCATCTGGAGGATGGACTCGTATTCGTGTTCTTCCATCCAGTCGATGAGGTCTTCCTCGACTTTGGCGAGGTAGTCGGTGCCGTGGCGGAGGAGGGCGGAGGTCATCATGGTGACGCGGGCGCCGGCCATGACGCTCTTGAGGACGTCCTCGGCGGTGTGGACGCCGCCGGTGATGGCGAGGTCGGGGCGGATGCGGTTATAGAGCAGGGCGGTCCAGTGGAGGCGGAGGCGGAGTTCACTGGAGTCGCTGAGGATGAGATTGGGGACGACTTCAAGGGCTTCGAGGTCGAAATCGGGCTGATAGAAGCGGTTGAAGAGGACGAGGCCGTCGGCGCCGGCGGTATCGAGGCGGCGGGCCATGTTGGCGAAGGCGGTGAACTGGGAGCCGACCTTGACGCCGACGGGGATGCGGACACTGGCCTTGACGTGGCTGACGAGGTCGGTGTAGATTTCCTCGACCTTTTCGCCGGTCATTTCGAGGTCGGTGGGCATGTAGTAGATGTTGAGTTCGAGGGCGTCGGCGCCGGCCTGTTCCATCATCTGGGCGTAGCGGATCCAGCCACCGGTGGAGACGCCGTTGAGGGAGGCGATGACGGGGATGTCCACGGACTCCTTGGCCTTGCGGATGTGTTCGAGGTAGGGCTCGGGGCCGAAGTTGTAGGAACCCATTTCGGGGAAGTAGTTGAGGGCTTCCCCGTGGGTATCGGCGGTTTCGGTGAGGTAGCGGTCGAGTTCACCGCTCTCGACCTGGATCTGCTCCTCGAAGAGGGAGTGGAGGACGACGGCGGAGGCGCCGGAGTCTTCGAGGCGCAGGATGCTGGCGAGGTCCTTGCAGAGGGGGGAGGAAGAAGCCACCAGGGGAGTGCGCAGCTTCAGTCCGAGGTATCCGGTAGTGAGATCGATCATGGCTTACTTGGCTCCTTCAGTGGTGGCTTCGGCGACCGGGGCGGCGGGCATGGAGGCCATCTGTTCATAGATGCGCCAGCGGTTCATGGCGTCGGCCTGGGCTTCGGCGAGCAGGCGCTTCGCGTTTTCAGGCTGCGAATGCACGAGCATGGTGTAGCGGGTTTCGTTGTAGATGTACTTCTCGAGCGGGACCGAGGGGGCCTTGCAGTCGAGAACGAAGGGGTTCTTGCCTTCGGGGATGAGCATGGGGTTGTAGCGGAACAGAGGCCAGTGGCCGGTCTGGACGGCGAGTTTCTGCTGTTCCAGGCCGAACTGCATGTCATAGCCGTGGGCGATGCAGTGGGAGTAGGCGATGATCAGCGAGGGTCCATCCCACTTCTCGGCTTCGAGGAAGGCCTTGACGGTCTGCATGTCGCTGGAGCCCATGGCGATGCGGGCGACATAGGTGTTGCCGTAGGCGACGGCCATCATGGCGAGATCCTTCTTGTTGGAAGGCTTGCCGGCGGCTGCGAACTTGGCGACGGCGCCGCGCGGGGTGGCTTTGGAGCACTGGCCGCCGGTGTTGGAGTAGACCTCGGTATCGAGAACGAGGATGTTGACGTTCTTGCCGGAGGCGAAGACGTGGTCGAGGCCGCCGTAGCCGATATCGTAAGCCCAACCGTCGCCGCCGAGGATCCAGACGCTCTTTTTGGCGAGCATGTCGGAGACGGCGAGGAGATCGCGGAGGGCGGCGCCGCTGCCGTTCTGGCCGGCGGCGAGCAGTTCGTTGATCCTGGTCTTGAGGGCTTCGATGCGTTCGCGCTGGGCGAAGATGCCGGGTTCGGTGGACTGGTCGGCTTCGAGAATCTCTTTGGCGAGATTGTCGCCGATCTTGACGGCGAGGCGCTGGACGAGTTCGCGGGCGTACTTTTCCTGCTGGTCGACAGCGAGGCGCATGCCGAGGCCGAATTCGGCGTTGTCCTCGAACAGGGAGTTGGACCAGGCGGGACCGCGGCCGGCGAGGTTCTGGGTGTAGGGGGTGGTGGGGAGGTTGCCGCCATAGATGGAGGAGCAACCGGTGGCGTTGGCGATGAGGGTGCGATCGCCGAAGAGCTGGGTGAGCAGCTTGACGTAGGGGGTTTCGCCGCAGCCGGAGCAGGCGCCGGAGAACTCGAAGAGGGGTTCGAGCACCTGAAGGTCCTTGACCTGGTTATGGGAGAGTTTGGAGCGGTCGAACTCGGGGAGTTTGAGGAAGTAGTCCCAGTTGGCGGCCTCCTGCTCGCGGAGCGGGGGCTGCTCTTCCATGTTGATGGCGCGGCGTTTGGGGTTGGTTTTGTCCTTCACGGGGCAGGCCTGGACGCAGAGGGCGCAGCCGGTGCAGTCCTCGGGGGCCACCTGAAGGGTGTAGGCCATGTGTTTGTAGTCTTTCCAGCGGGCTTCGACACCTTTGAAGCCGGAGGGGGCGCCTTCGAGGTGATCGCGCTCGTAGATCTTGGAGCGGATGGTGGCGTGGGGGCAGACGAGGACGCACTTGCCGCACTGGATGCAGAGGTTTTCGTCCCAGACGGGGATTTCCAGGGCGATATTGCGCTTTTCCCAAAGAGCGGTGGCGGTGGGGAAGGTGCCATCGACGGGGAGGGCGGAGACGGGGAGGGTGTCGCCGTCGCCGGCGATGATGGTCCCGAGAACTTCGCGGACGAATTCGGGCGCCTGGGCGGGCACGGCCGGGCGCATCTGCTGGGTGCTGGAGGCTTCGGCGGGGACCTCGACCAGTTTGAGGTGTTCGAGGGTGGCGTCGACGGCTTCGAAGTTCTTGCGGACGACGGCTTCACCGCGGCGGCCGTAGGTCTTTTCGATGGCCTTCTTGATCTGGGCGATGGCCTCTTCGCGCGGGAGAACGCCGCTGATGGCGAAGAAGCAGGTCTGCATCACGGTGTTGATGCGGGTCCCCATGCCGGTGGCCTTGGCGACGGTGTAGGCATCGATGGTGTAGAACTTGATCTTCTTCGAGATGATCTGATCCTGGACCTTGCGGGGGAGGTGGTTCCAAACGTCACCGGCCTCGAAGGGGGCGTTGAGGAGGAAGGTGGCGCCTTCCTCGGCCCAGCGGAGCATGTCGAGGCGTTCGAGGAACGAGAACTGGTGGCAGGCGATGAAGCTGGCGTGAGAAATCAGGTACGTGCTGCGGATGGGGTTGGGGCCGAAGCGGAGGTGGCTGACGGTGATGGCGCCGGACTTCTTGGAGTCGTAGACGAAGTAGCCCTGGGCGTAGTTGTCGGTCTCTTCGGCGATGATTTTGACCGAATTCTTGTTGGCGCCGACGGTGCCATCGGCGCCGAGGCCGTAAAAGAGGGCGCGGACACCCTGGGGGTCCTCGGTGGAGAAGGAGGCGTCGACGGTGAGAGAGGAGTGGGTGACGTCGTCGTTGATGCCGACGGTGAAGTGGTTTTTGGGATCGGCCTTGGCGGCTTCGTCGAAGACCGACTTGACCATGGCGGGGGTGAATTCCTTGGAGGAGAGGCCGTAGCGTCCGCCGATGACGCGGGGCATGGCGGCGAAGGGGAGTTTGCCGGCGGCCTGGGCTTCGCTGAGGACGGTGATGATGTCCTCGTAGAGGGGTTCACCGGTGGCGCCGGGTTCCTTGGTGCGGTCGAGGACGGCGAGGGTCTTGACGGAGGGGGGCAGGGCGGCGAGGAAGTGTTCGGCGGAGAAGGGCCGGTAGAGGCGGACCTTGAGCATGCCGACCTTTTCGCCTTTGGCGGTGAGGGCATGGACGGTTTCGTGGGCGGTTTCGGCGCCGGAGCCCATGAGGATGATGACGCGTTCGGCGTCGGGGGCGCCTTCGTATTCGAAGAGTTTATATTTCCGGCCGACGACCTCGGCGAAGCGGTCCATGGCCTTCTGGAAGATGGCGGGGGCGGCGAGGTAGTAGGGGTTGACGGTTTCGCGGGCCTGGAAGTAGACGTCGGGGTTCTGGGCGGTGCCGCGGATGACGGGGCGGTCGGGGGAGAGAGAGCGGCTGCGATGCTCGCGGATGAGTTCATCGGGGAGCATGGCCTTCATGTCCTCGACGCCGAGGGCTTCGACGCGGACGACTTCGTGGGAAGTGCGGAAGCCGTCAAAGAAGTGCATGACGGGGACGCGGGCTTCAAGGGTGGCCGCCTGAGCGATGAGGGCGATATCCATGACCTCCTGGACCGAGTTGGAGGCGAGCATGGCCCAGCCGGTGGCGCGGCAGCTCATGACGTCCTGGTGGTCGCCGAAGATGGAGAGGGCGTGGGCGGCGAGGGAGCGTGCGGCGATGTGGAAGACCGTGGGCGTGAGTTCGCCGGCGATCTTGTACATGTTGGGGATCATCAGCAGGAGCCCCTGGGCCGAGGTGAAGGTGGTGGTGAGGGCACCGGCCTGAAGAGCGCCGTGGACGGCGCCGGCGGCGCCGCCTTCGCTCTGCATTTCGATGACCGAGGGGACGCTGCCCCAGATATTGGGCCGGCCTTCGCTCGACCACTGGTCACTCCATTCGCCCATGGGCGAAGAAGGCGTGATTGGGTAAATCGCGATGACTTCGTTCGTCTGATGGGCTACAAACGCGGCAGCTTCATTTCCGTCCAGGGTTACTTTTTTTCGGGGCATAAAGATCTCAATCTCGCTCTCGCAAGTCTTCTGCCATTCTATCCTAATCGGATGCGGTTATCTGCAAGAGTCCTGGAAACACCCACTTACCGCCAGTGGGCAACCTGTATGCTTCAATCCGGATTG
>ERZ761609.520-NODE-520-length-44009-cov-49.617418_pt1 | contig 44009 bp, 35 predicted proteins | sample MGYA00511163_ERZ761609 | MGnify/ENA primary metagenome ERZ761609 (study PRJEB28899, sample SAMN02445070) | bioreactor sludge metagenome | biome: EBPR sludge | place: Australia: Brisbane, Thorneside Wastewater Treatment Plant | collected 2011-12-16 ... | reverse complement strand
TTCAGTTTGCCCTGAAATCCGCTATCTTATCCGCCACAGGATAGCCAAACACGAGTGCCCCCAGCTTACGCTGGGGGCTCAAGCGGGTTTAACCCGGACAGTTGTGCGCAACCACATCGGTCACACCTGATGGATGGTGATGCGTTGCGGCTGGGGGCGCGGCCTAAAATTCGTACCGCAGGGCGAACTGGAGGACGCGGGCGGGCATGGCGGACTGGAACTCGCCGAAGACCGACGGGCGGTCGCCACGGAGGCTCGCGTTGAAGAAGTTCACGTTGTTGAAGGCGTTGAAGGCTTCAGCGCGGAACTGGAGCGTGTGGCCTTCAAAGGGGAGGAAGAAGCGCTTGGCGGCGGCGAGGTCGAAGTTGGTCATCGACGCCAGGCGGACGATGGCGCGGGTGCCGGTGAGGCCGGGGTACTGCGGCGCGAAGGCCGAAACCGCGGCGGACGTGGGGAAGATGGAGGGGTTGCCGTTCGCGTTGAACTGCACCCGGTTCTCCGGAGCGGCGACGCCGGGACGGCGGATGGCGAGGGCGGAGTTGAGGTAGTTGGTGGGCCAGACGTCACCGAAGTTGATGGTGGACGGGAGGCCGGAGGTGTAGCGGGAGAGCAGCGAGAGTTGCCAGCCGCCGACCAACTGGTTCATGAGAGCGTTGGACGAGCCGAGGAGCTTCTTGCCCTTGCCGAACGGGAGTTCATAGACCGTGTTGGCGGTGATGTTGTGGCGGATGTCGAAATCGGAGGAGCCGCGGAAGCTCTTGATGTCGAAGGCGTCCTGGAGGACGGCGCCGCCATTGCCGGCGCCGGATTCGGCGGCCGAGGCGTTGTCGATGGAGTGGGACAGGGTGTAGTTGAAGTCGAAGCCGAAGCCCCGGGTAGTGGCGCGGCGAATGGTGAGGGTACCGCCGTGGAAGCTGCCCACGCCGGCGTTGACCCAACTGCGCATGCCGGCGTTCTGGAGCGCGAAGAAGGTGTTGCAGCCGGTGCGGACAAGGCAGGAGCCGTTGGCCTGACGTTCGCGGTCAACGTCGTTGAGGGCGTCGAGGAAGCTGCCAGCGTACTGGTTATAGGCGAGGTGGAAGAAGTTCTGCGTAGCCGTGCCGGGCACATAGTGGTTGGCAAGGGCGGGCATCATGTTCTCGAAGAAGGCGACGGCGGGCATCTGGTTGAAGCGGAGGCCCGAGTCGAAAGCGGCGCGGATCTGGCCGGCGGCATCGGCCCAGGTGAGGCCGGACTGGGGATCGGTGAAGCGCGTAAGCGGCTGGAAGAAGTCTGACTGGAGCAGCTGCTTGCGCGAGAGGCGGCCGACGTAGCCGACTTCCATGGTGACAGAGGAGGGCAGGTTGCGGGCGTAGGTGAGGTTGAGCAGGTGGGCGTAGGGCGCGACGATATCGGGCGAGACGCCGACCTGGCTGTTGAAGCCGCCGAGGATGGTGGGCGGGGTGAAGGGGAACTGCGCGGTGGGCGCGGCGGGCAGAGCGGGCAAAGCGCCGCCGGCGTAGCGGGGCGAGTCAGAGAAGTTGGTGTTGCGCGGCTGGGTGACCTGGGTGGCGAGGCCGGGCGAGCCGGTACGGTCGAACTCAACGACGAGATCGTTACCGTAGCGGTCATAGACCAGGGCGTAGCTGCCGCGGAGGGCGCTGCCCTTGCCGAAGATGCGGCCAAGCAGGTTGTCAGATTCCGGCGACCAGGCGAAGCCAAAACGCGGCGCCCAATTGTTGTTGTCGCGGGCGAACCAGGAGGGTTGGCCGTTGACGGGACCGGCGAAGGCGTAGGTGAGAGCGGCGTTGGGCATGGCGTGGCCAGGAACGCCGAAGCGGGAGGCGCCGACGCGCTCAGCGAAAAAGGTATCGAGTCCGGTGGTGGTGCGGACCTGGATGCCGTTGGCTTCCCAAGGGGGAGCGGCGTTGGAGTAGCGGAGGCCGTAGTTGAGGGTGAGGGAGCGGCGGGCGCGCCAGGAGTCCTGAATGTAGAACTCGTATTCGTTGGTGCGGAAGTTGCGGGCGAGAGGCTGGCCGAAGGGGATGGCGTCGCCGTCGCGCTCGAAGTTGTAGGTGGCGCTGTACTGATTGATGAGGCCGTAGAGCGTGCCAACGGCGCGGATGACGTTGGCGGCTTCGGTCATCCGGAGATTGGGATTGCCGCTGCGCTGCTGGAGGTAGGGGTTGATGATGTTTTCCATGTCCTGGCCGAGGCCGCGGAGGGTGTTGCGGCTGAAGCTGTAGGAGGGAAAGCTGTTCTGGAAGGAGTCGCGGATATTGCTGACGAAGCGGAAGTTCACACCAGCCTGGATGGTGTGCGTGCCTTTGGACCAGGTGGTGTCGTTGATGAAGTTGTGAGTGGGGATGATGCGGCCGAAGGCGCGGGCGCCGAAGTTGACGGGGGTGCTGAGCGAATCGAAGGCGAGGCTGGCGCCGCCGACGCCGGACTGGGCGATGCCGAGCCGGGTGTAGCCGTAGTTGAAGACGTTGACCACAGAGGGCGTGAGGACGCCGGTGTAGCGGAGCGAGAGGCCGCGGCTGTTATCGAGCTGGCGGGCGGCGGGATCCTGGCCGGGGAACTGGGCGACGGTGACGTCCTGGACGTTATCGGCGAGGGTGCCGCGGGCGGCGACGGTGTGGCGACCGGAGCTGTCGAGGTTGAAGTCGAGCTTGGCGACGTAGGCTTTGTCGTCGCGGCGGAAGGGGGCATTGAAGCGGAGGGTAGAGTAATTGAGGCCGCGGTCGAGGCCGGACTGCGGGTCGTTGCCTTCTGGGTAGGCGCGGAGGATGTCGAGCATGGTCTGGCTGACGCCCATGCTGAGGGGGTCGAGCGAGCGGAGTTCGGCGGGGGTCAACTGGCCGATGGTGCCATCGCTCTGCCGGAGGCGGATGATGCCCTGACGCATGGTGTCGGTGGGGACGGTGCGGGACTGGGCGCGGCCACTGGCGTCGATGCGCTGCTCCCAATTGGCGAAGAAGAAGGCACGGTTCCGCTTGATGGGGCCGCCGAGGGAGGCGCCGAACTGGTTGCGCACGAGAGGCTCGCGGTTGATGCCGGCGCGGTTGGAGAACCAGTTGTTGGCGGCGGTGGCGGTGTTGCGGTGGAACTCATAGAGCGAACCGTGGAATTCGTTGGAGCCGGACTTGGTGACGAGGGAGACCTGGCCGCCGGAGGAGCGGCCCTGGGCGGCACCCTGGCCACCGACAGTGACGCGGAATTCCTGGAGGGAGTCGAGGGGCAGGGGGAGGGCGGCGGTAAGGCCGGCGTCGCCGGGGTTGTTTCCGTTGGAGCCGCTACCGCCGCCGGAGCTGGCGATGCCGGCGCGCTGGTTATCGTTGATGTCGACGCCGTCGAGGGTGACGTTGTTCTGGTCGCGGCGGGCGCCGAGGACTTCGCCGGTGGCGGTGACGCCGGGCTGAACGCTGAGCAGTTCGACGACGTTGCGGGTCTGAAGCGGGAGCTGGAGGATCTGGGTTTTGGTGAAGGGGTTGCCGACGGTGGCGTCGACGGTATTCACGGTGGCGCCTTCGGCCTCGACGTTAATGGTTTCGGAGACCTGGCCGAGTTCGAGCTTGATGTCGGCGGTGAGGGGGACGTTCACCTGAAGAGTGACGCGGGTGGTGGAGGTGCGGAAGCCCTCCATTTGCACTTCGACGGTGTAAGCGCCGGGCTGAAGCGAGGGGAAAAGGTAATCGCCGCGCTCATCGGAAAGAGTGCTGCGGGTGGCGGCGGTTTCGAGGTTGCGGATGGAAATGGCGGCCGAAGGGATGGCCGCGCCGCTGGTATCAGTAATGGTGCCCCGCAGGGTCGAGGTGCCCTGGGCGAGAAGCCCGGAGGCGGCAAGCAGGAAGGCACACAGCAAACGCGCGCGTGTCAACAATGTCTTAATCTCCTTGGAAACGCTAATCAGGGTTGGCGCGGACAGGAGCGCCGGATCGGCTAGGGCTTCGGCAGGAGAGGGCGGCGGAGCGAAACACCCGGTTGCGCTCGCGCCACGCTGGCGCTCGAAAGCAGCGAGACGATCACCCAGGATCGCGATCACCAGCAGGGGGGTGAGGGGCTGACAGGAGCCCGGACACCGAAGCGATTTCTAGCGATGGTACGGCGGGGGGCGGGCGGGTGTCAATGGTTTTGGGTTAAATTGGCCATTCGCAAGTTCTTATCCGGGGTATCGAAAAAACTAATTATGCGAATTGAGCGGTTGCTGTTTTAATCAGGGATATGGCATTGCCGACGCAGAAGCAGAGTTCACGCGGGCACATTACGCTGCGCGTGTTTCTGCGGTTAACGGCGATGGATGTGTGCTGCGGCCCGCCCTGTCTTCTCCCGCGCTGAACATTCGAATTCGATTGAGCAGGACGTGTTTGCCGCGCCGGGCGCGGCGAAAAGGAGAAGTCTTCAGAAAATGCCGGAAAACGGGATGTTGTGGGAGACAACGGTTCGCGGAGGTGAGACGTGGTCGCACATTGTGAAGCGTGGAACCGCGCTGCGAGTGATGGATCTGGAGGGCGGGGGGAATGTGGCGCTGCTGTGTTACCACGCGGCGAATCCGACTGAAAGGTTTAATCTACCCGATACATTGAAGGCGCAGCACATTGCGCGGTTGACGCGAGGGTTTGTGCTGTATTCGGACATGGGGCGGATTCTGCTGTCGATGACCGAGGATACGGTGGGCTGGCATGACCCGTTGGGCGGGTATTCGAACGCGGCGCTGGTCGAGGCCAAGTATGGCGAGGCGAGCTACCAGCGATGCCGGAACGAGTGGCACCAGGATGCGTTCACAGGGCTGCTGGTGGAGATCGGGAAGTACGGGCTGAGGGAGCGGGACCTGACGCCGTCACTGAACCTGTTCAGCAAGGTGTGGGTGGATGAAAGCGGGCGGATGCACTTCGTGGAGAACCATTCGACCGCCGGCAGCATGGTGGAGTTGCGGGCGGAGCTGGACACGCTGGTGGTGTTGAACACGTGTCAGCATCCGATGGATCCGAATCCGCAGTATGCACCGAAGCCGGTGCGGGTGTCGATCCGGCGCGTGCCGCCGGCGGCGGCGGATGATGCGTGCCGGTTATCGCGGCCGGAGAACGAGCGGGGCTTCGTGAACACGGAGAGGTACCACCTGTGAGCGCATTCGTGGAGAGCACACTGAATCCGGCGGATGCGGTGTACCGCCATACGCTGGCGGCGGGCGACGGTTGGTTGCACGAGGTGAAGCGTGGACAGACGTTCCGGATTCATGATCTCGAGGGCAACCAGGCGGCCGATACGCTGTTCTTCAATGCGCGCGATCCGGAGGACCGCTACAGCGCGATTGATACGATCCGGGCGCAGGGCAGCATTTATCTGACGACGGGCACGCGGCTGTTGACGCAGCGCGGGACGGTGCTGATGACGATTGTGGCCGATACGTGCGGCAGGCACGACACGCTGGGCGGAGCGTGCGCGCAGGAGAGCAACATGGTGCGCTACGACCTGGAGAAGCGCTTCATGCACGCGTGCCGGCAGACGTTTTTGAAGCAGGCGCTGGTGGCGCGGTTGGGGCTGGACAAGCGCGACCTGGCGCCGAACGTAAACTTCTTCATGAATGTGCCAGTGACGGCGGAGGGGCGGTTGACGTTTGAAGACGGGATCTCCGAGCCGGGCAAGTATGTGGAGATGCGGGCGGAGACGGACACGCTGGTGCTGATCAGCAACTGTCCGCAGTTGAACAATCCGTGCAATGCGTTCAATCCGACGCCGGTGGAATTGCTGATCTGGGACGCGGCGGCATGATCAGGAAGATTCTCATCGCGAACCGCGGGGCGATTGCCGTCCGGCTGATGCGGACGTTCCGGCGGATGGGGATCGCGACGGTGGCGGTGTATTCGGAAGCTGACCGCGGCGCAATGCACGTTTTGCTGGCCGATGAGGCGGTGTGCCTGGGGCCGGCGCCAGCGGCGCAGAGTTACCTGGCGGTGGACCGGATCCTGGGGGCGGCTAAGCACACCGGGGCCGAGGCGATTCATCCGGGCTACGGTTTTCTGAGCGAGAATGCGGCGTTTGCGGAGGCGTGCGAGGCGGCGGGACTGATCTTCATCGGGCCGACGCCGGAGCAGATGCGGCAGTTTGGCCTGAAGCACACGGCAAGGGAGATCGCGGCGCGCGAAGGGGTTCCGCTGCTGCCCGGGACACCGATTCTGGCTTCGGCGGAAGAGGCAGTGGCGGCGGCGGCGCGAATCGGCTACCCGGTGATGCTGAAGAGCACGGCAGGTGGCGGGGGGATTGGGATGCGGCTGTGCGGGTCCGATGAGGAGTTGCGGGAAGCTTTTGATGCGGTGGAGCGGTTGGGACGGGCGAACTTCAGCCAGAGCGGGGCGTATCTGGAGAAGTTCGTGGAGCAGGCGCGGCACATCGAGGTGCAAGTCTTTGGGGACGGGCGCGGGCATGTGCTGGCGCTGGGCGAGCGCGATTGCTCGGCGCAGCGGCGCAATCAGAAGGTGATCGAAGAGACGCCGGCGCCGGGGCTGACGGCAGAGGCGCGGGCGCGGCTGTTCGAGGCGGCGGTGCGCATGGGGCGGGCGGTGCAGTACCGGAACGCGGGGACGGTGGAGTTTGTCTATGACAACCGGACGGGCGAGTTCTATTTCCTCGAGGTGAACACGCGGCTGCAGGTGGAGCATGGGGTAACCGAGGAGGCGACGGGCGTCGATCTGGTGGAGTGGATGGTGCGCGTAGCGAGCGGAGAGCCGCTGCCAGCCGAGTCGCCTTTGCCGCGGGGCGCGGCAATTCAGGTGCGGCTGTATGCGGAGGATCCGGCCGCGGGCTTTCAGCCATGCTCGGGGCAACTGACACATGTGGCCTTTCCGGATGGAGTGCGAGTGGACACGTGGGTGGAAGCGGGCGCGGAGGTGACGCCTTATTACGATCCGCTACTGGCGAAGCTGATTGTGCGGGGAGAGACGAGGGAGGAGGCCGCGGACCGGCTGGCGGAGGCGCTCGAGCACACGCGTCTGGATGGGCTGGAAACAAACCTACGGTATCTGTGCACAGTGGTGCGCGACGAGCGGTTCCGAGCAGGCGGCTTCACGACGCGGACCTTGGCCGAGATACCCTATACCCCTATTGCGCTGGAGGTGGTGGAAGGCGGGACGCAGACAACGGTGCAAGCATCGCCGGGACGGCTGGGCTACTGGGATGTGGGCGTGCCTCCGTCGGGGCCGATGGACAGCCTGGCGCTGAGGCTTGCGAACCGGGTGGTGGGGAATCCGGCGACGGCGGCGGGACTGGAGATGGCAGTGATAGGGGCGACGGTGAAGTTCCGGCACGGGGCGGTGTTTGCGCTGGGCGGGGCGGAGATGCAGGCGACGCTGGATGGTAAGGCAGTGGAGCGGTATGTGCCCACAACCGCGGCGGCGGGGGCGGTGTTGAGGTTGGGAGCGGCGGCGGGCGCAGGGCAGCGCGGCTATCTCGCGGTGCGGGGTGGCATTGACGTACCAGAGTACCTGGGCAGCAAGAGCACATTTATCCTGGGCCGGTTTGGCGGCCACGCGGGGCGACCACTACGGGCGGGCGATGTACTGCACCTGGGTCCGGAACCGACCGAGGCACCGGCTGCGCTCCCGCCCGGGTTGGCCCCGGAGTTGCGGAACGAGTGGAGGGTGGGCGTGCTGTATGGTCCACATGGCGCGCCGGACTTCTTCACGGCCGAGGACATCGAGATGTTCTTCAGCACGAGTTGGGAGGTCCACTACAATTCCGACCGCACGGGCGTGCGCCTGATCGGACCGAAGCCAAGGTGGGCGAGGACTGACGGGGGTGAGGCGGGGCTGCATCCATCGAACATTCACGACAACGCGTATGCGGTGGGGACGGTGGATTTCACGGGCGATATGCCAGTGATTCTGGGGCCGGACGGGCCAAGCCTGGGCGGGTTTGTCTGCCCGGCGACGATCGTAAACGCTGAGTTGTGGAAGATGGGCCAATTGCGGCCGGGCGATCGCGTGCGGTTCGAGAGGTTGAGTGAAGACGAGGCCGAGGCGCTCTCGCTAACCGTGGAGGAGGCAATCGAGGCGCGCGCGGGCAAGTTGCCGGAGTTACCCCGGGGGGGTATAGGAGAACCGGCGATCGTCCACCGGCAGGGCGACCGGGTGACGCGCGCGGACGGCGACCGGGCGCTGCTGGTGGAGTTTGGCGAGAATGTGCTGGACCTGAACCTGAGGTTCCGCGTTCATGCGCTGACGGAATGGCTGCGCGAGAACCGGCTGCCAGGGATGATCGACCTGACGCCGGGCATCCGGAGCCTGCAAATCCACTACGATCCGCGGCGTCTGACGAGGGCGCATCTGCTGGAGGCGCTGGATGCCGCGGAGGCCTCGTTAAGGGACCTGGACGCGTTGACGGTGCCCACGCGGACGGTGTACCTGCCGCTGAGTTGGGACGATCCAGCGACGCAACTCGCGATTCAGAAGTACGTACAAGGCGTACGTCCGGATGCGCCGTGGTGCCCGTCGAACATCGAGTTCATCCGGAGGATCAACGGGCTGGATTCGGTGGATGAGGTGCACCGGATCGTCTTCGAGGCCAGCTACCTGGTGATGGGATTGGGCGATGTGTATCTGGGCGCGCCGGTGGCGACGCCGCTGGATCCGCGGCACCGGCTAGTGACGACGAAGTACAATCCGGCGCGGACCTGGACGCCGGAGAACGCGGTGGGCATTGGCGGGGCGTATCTCTGCATTTACGGCATGGAAGGGCCGGGGGGGTATCAGTTTGTCGGCCGGACGGTGCAAATGTGGAACACCTACCGGACGACGCGCGAATTTACGCCCGGGCATCCGTGGCTGCTGCGGTTCTTCGACCAGATCCGCTTCTATCCGGTGAGCGCGGCGGAGCTGATGGAGTTGCGGCGGGAGTTTCCCGCAGGGCAGCATCGGCTGCGGATCGAAGAAGGTGAATTCCGGTTGCGCGACTACCACCGTTTTCTGGAGTCGATCCGAAAGCCGGCGGCAGAGTTCAAGAAGAGACAGCAGGCCGCGTTTGATGAGGAGCGGGCGCGCTGGGCTCTGCTGCCGCCGTATGAAGCGAAGCTGGATGCGGAGCCCGCGCGCAACGGCCACAGTCATGCGCTGCCGGAGGGTTGCGAGGCGGTGCGTTCGCCGATTGCAGCGAGCGTGTGGAATCTGTGTGTGGAGCCGGGCCAGAAGGTGCGGGCAGGCGACCGATTGGTAGTGGTGGAAGCGATGAAGATGGAAGTGGCAGTGACGGCGCACGCCGACGGTATAGTGGAATCGCTGCCGTGCACACCGGGGGCGCTCGTGATGCCAGGGCAGACGCTGGCAGTGATCCGGCCCGGAAGGGGCGCATGAAGCTGCCGCCCACGCTCGACATCACGACGTTGCGGGAAGGATACCGCAAGGGTGAGCTCTCGCCGGATGGGATCATTGAGGCGGTGTACCGGCGAATTCGGGAAGCGGGCGATCCGGCAGTGTGGATCTCGCTGGTCCCGGAGGAGACGGCGCTGCGGACGGCGAGAAACGTGGATGTGTCGCTGCCTTTGGCGGGCATTCCATTTGCGGTGAAGGACAACATCGATGTGGCGGGCATGGCGACGACGGCTGGTTGTCCTGAATTCGCCTACACGCCAGAGGAGACGGCACCGGTGGTGGAGCGCCTGCAGGCGGCGGGCGCGGTGCTGGTCGGCAAGACAAACCTGGATCAGTTTGCGACAGGGCTAGTGGGGGTGCGTTCGCCTTATGGCACGCCGGGGTGCGTGTTCGATGCGACCTACATACCAGGCGGGTCGTCGTCGGGTTCGGCGGTGGCGGTGGCGAGTTCGCTGGTCACTTTCGCTCTGGGGACCGACACCGCGGGTTCGGGGCGGGTACCCGCGGCGTTCAACAATCTGGTTGGGCTGAAGCCCACGCGGGGCCTGCTTTCGACGCGGGGGGTGGTGCCGGCATGCCGTACGCTGGACTGTGTCTCAGTGTTCAGTTTGACCGCCTACGACGCGGGAGAAGTACTCGCCGTGGCCCAAGGAGACGACCGGCTGGACCCTTATTCGCGGACGGGATTACAGCGGACGCTGCCGATGAGCGGCTTCCGGTTTGGCGTGCCCGCGGTGGAGGAACTTGAGTTTTTCGGTGACGGGGAGGCGGCACGACTGTATGAGCGCTCGGTGGAGCACTTGGAGCGGAGCGGCGGGAGGAAGGTGACGATCGACTACGCTCCGTTCCGGGAGGCGGCGGCACTGCTGTATTCAGGGCCCTGGGTGGCGGAGCGGCTGTCAGTGGTGGAATCGCTGCTGGAAAGCAACCCGGAAGCGATTCACCCGACGGTGCGCAGCATCATCTCCGGTGGTGGGCGTTTCACGGCAGTGGACACGTTCCGGGCCATGTACCGGCTGGCTGAATTGCGGCGGGCAGCCGAAGCGGAGTGGGCGCGAATGGACGTGCTGCTGCTGCCGACGACTCCGACGATCTACACGCGGGCGGAAGTAGAAGCCGATCCGGTGCGGCTGAATACAAACCTGGGTTACTACACGAATTTCGTTAATCTGCTGGACCTGTGCGCGGTGGCCGTGCCAGCGGGATTCCGCGGCAACGGGCTGCCGGCGGGGGTCACGCTGCTTGCCCCGGCCTTTACGGATGAGGCGTTGCTGGCGATGGCTTCAACGTTCCACCGGACGCAGGCATTGCCGGCGGGAGCGACGAATCTGAACGTGGCTGAGTTAGCCGCCATGGACCAAATAAGGTTGGCGGGGCGCGTGGACATCGCAGTAGTGGGCGCACATCTGGAAGGGCAGCCGCTGAATCATCAGCTCACCGAGCGTGGCGCCACGCTCCGGCAGCGGACGAGGACGAGCGCGGAGTACCGGTTTTTCGCGCTGAGCGGGACGATGCCGCCGAAGCCGGGATTGGTGCGCGAGCCAGGTTTTGCGGGGCCGGGCATCGAGTTGGAAGTGTGGTCGATGCCGGAAACAGAGTTCGGAAGTTTTGTTGCGGCGGTTCCGCCGCCCTTGACCATTGGCACCGTGACGTTGCACGATGGTTCACACGTGAAATGCTTTCTGTCGGAGCCGTACGCCGCCGCGGCCGCGACCGAGATTACGCAACTGGGCGGCTGGAGAGCATACCTGGCTCAACAAAGTTGTTGAGCGAATTACCCATCCAAGTCGATCGCTGAACCACGTCGAACCTCGCTGGCCCATGACCGGCCGTACCAATTTCTGAAACGAGGTCTTTCAGCGACAGCCATGACAGCCATGTTCTGGCCGGTGGTCATCTTTATGGCCATCTCACTGGCCATCGGTCTCTATACGTACACGCAGGTGAAGGGGTCGTCAAGCCGCTACACCGTATGCGGCAAATCGATGCCCTTTCTGGTGGTTGGCACCGCGCTGGCGGCGCAATCCATTGATGGCAACGCGACATTGGGTAACACTTCGCTCACTTATTCCAACGGAGTGTGGGCGGGACTGGCAATTCCGATCGGGCTGGCGCTGAGCCTACTGATCGTGGGGCGGTTTCTGGCAGAGCCGCTGAACCGGATGAACCTGTTGACGCTGCCGGAGTTCTTTTACCGGCGCTACGGCAAGACGACGGAACTGGTGACGTCGGTATTGACGGTGGTGTGTTTCATAGTCCTGGTGGCAGGCAACCTCTCGGCCGTGGCTTGGATTCTTTCGAATGTGAGCGGGCTGAGCTATGGGACGGCACTGGCGATTGGGACGGGTGTGATTCTCCTTTACACGGTGGCAGGCGGATTATATGCGGCGATCTGGACGGACTTCTTTCAGATCCACATCGCGATTGTGGGTTTCCTGCTGGGCGCGGCGTGGCTCTGGTTCAACCGCGGTTTTGACACGATCATGGCCGCGGTGCCGGAGGCGACACTGAGCCTGTCGCAGATGTTCTCGATTGAAGGCGGCGGACTGACGAACTGGGCGGCTTTGCTTTCGCTGGCAGTCGGTAACGCGATGGCGCTGGATTTCATGGAGCGGGTGTTTTCGGCGCGGACGCCGGGAACCGCGCGCCGGGCGTGCTATTACGCCGCAGGGTGGACGTTGGTGATCGGACTGTGCGCCTCATTCTTGGGCCTGGCGGCGCTGTCGATGGTTTCCGGAGGCAATGATGCGCGGATGGTGCTGCCGCAACTGGCCAACGGGGTGCTGCCGTTCTGGATTGGGGTTCTGATCTTCGTGGGCGTGCTGGGGGCATCGATGTCCACGGCGAACGGGGCGATGCTGGTGATCAGCGTGGTGCTGGCGCGGAACATCTTTCAGCGCTGGTCGGCGAGGCGATTGCAGGATTCGACACTTTTGTTTTTGTCGCGGGCGTTCGCGCTGCCGACGGCGGTGCTGGCAGGGTGGCTGGCGTATGTTCGGCCGGAGCCGGGGATTCTGCTGGTGGTGGCATTCGACATTGTGTTCGCAGGTTGCGTAGTGCCTCTGTTCTTCGGCGTGCACTGGGGGCGGGCGAATGCGAATGGGGCCCTGGCGGCGATTGTCACCGGCACGGTGGCGCGAGTGGTCTGCCACTTCGCGGTGCCGCCGCACCTGGCGGGGTTGGATACGCTGCTGCCCCCGGTTTTCAGCCTCGGCGCATTTCTCGCCGTGTCGCTGGTGACGGAAACTTCAACTGTCTTCGCGCCGACAACGGAGGCGCTGGACGAGGCATTGGATGGATGATGAGACACACGATGAAGACACTGCTTCCCGTTGCCGCGGCGCTGCTGCCGCTGGTGATGGCCCTGGGCCAGAATCCCGCGCCGAAACAAGGCGCGCGTAAAATGCCGCCGAAGCCAGGAATACCGGGGCTGGCCAAGCCTATTGACACGCTGAAGCCCGACGCGGTGTTTCCGGTGGAGGGTGTGCCGGACTGGCTGGCGATGTCTGAGGACGCAGCCTGGGTGTCGAACAAGCCGAAGGATTCGATTTCGCGGCTGGACGTGAAGACGAACAAAGTGGTGGCGACGATCCCAGTGGGCAAGAAGCCGTGCTCGGGGCTCGCGGTGGGTTTCGGCAGCGTGTGGGTGCCCAATTGCGAGGACAAGACGATTTCGCGCGTGGACATCAAGACAAACGCGGTGGTGGCGACGGTGCCCGTGGGACCGGCGCACACCGAGGGCAGCATCACGACGAGCGAAGACAGCGTGTGGATCACAAGCGATCCGAAGGGCATTCTTTCGCGAATCGATCCGGAGACGAACAAGGTAGTGGCCGAGGTTGTGGTGCCGCCGGGCTCGTTCGCGGCGAAGTATGGAATGGGCGCCGTGTGGGTGACGAGTACGGAGAAGAGCGTGGTGACGCGGGTGAATCCGCTCAATAATCTGGTGGAGGCGGAGATCGAGGTGGATGAGAAGCCTCGCTTCCTGACGGTGGGCGAAGGCTTTGTGTGGACGCTGAACCAGGGACGGGGTACGGTGTCAAAGATCGATCCGAAGCTGAACAAGGTGGTGGCGACAATTGAGGTGGGCGTGCCGGGTGGCGGCGGCGAAATCTCGGCGGGCGACGGGAGCGTGTGGGTGACGGCATTCCAGTTCCCTGTGTCGCGGATCGATCCGGAGACGAACAAGGTGACATATCAGCTTGCCGGGCCGGGCGGCGACGCAATCGCGGTGGGGCACAAGTCGGTGTGGCTTTCGAATCTGCGCGAGCAGAATGTGTGGCGCTTCCCGCCGCACCGGGCGGGCGGCAAGGAACTGGATTAAGCGCCGATCATGCCGAGACGCCGCGTCATGGCTTCGACCAGACGCGGCGTAGCGTCGCGGTCGAGGAAGCTCGACTTGGCGAGCCAAGTTTCGTAACCGCCTTCTTCATGGGCGCGCACGGTGGGGACATAGCCGGCGTGGCCGTTGGCGAGGCCGATGGGAAAGACGGCGCGGCCCTTGAGACGGGCGCGAATGTCGAGGCCAAGTTCGACGAAGGGTTCGCCGGTCATGCTAGCAAGGAAGAGATCGCCGATGCGCAAGGCCTGGACTTCGGCGCGAAAAACGGGCGGGAATTCCTGCGCGATGATGAGGGTTTCGCGCGCGAAAACGTGGCGCGCGTCGCGGTATGGAGAGGCAACGCCGTGGAGCACGGCGCGCGCCGCATCCACCTGGGCGGACGAAGGCAGCCGCACGCCGCAATCAACCCATTCTCGCGAAGCGCCAAGTTCAGCGGAGGCAGAGAACTGGAGGGTCTTCATGACGCGCGCACATTCGGCAGCAAGAGTTACAGCGACCTGCTGCATTTTCTGATAGGGCTCGAGTTTCGGGGCGGGACGGCGCACGTCAACATTGTTGATGTCACCCTGGCAGCCATTGGTCAACATGGCGACAAAGTTCGGGCCGGCGCCGGCGTGGCGTGCCATGGCCGAGGCCCAATACCCGAAGTAGTCGGCGGAAACCTCGTTGGCCCGTTCACCGCCGACATAGTGAAGGGAGTAGTTGCCGACGAGGGCAAGGGGCGAGCCGTCGGCCGCGGTGACGGCAAGCAGGCCGACGATGGGGTCCACGGGACCCGCCTCCTTAACGATGTCCGGATTGCCTACGCCGGGATTCATGCGGACCGTTTCGATGCCGCCGAACGGATTGGGCGGGATGGCGCCGGGCTTCATATAGAAGCGGCGGTTGAAGACGAGGGAGTCCTCGCGGCCAAAGCCAGTGGCGATGCGGGCGGGCGCCAGACGGCGGACGGCCATGCGGACGCTGTCCACGATGCGTCCGGTGAGGAAGTCCAGGTATTGCCGATCGGCCTGGGACTGGAACAGGTGCATGGTGGCGGGCGCGGAGTGGGTGTGAGTGGCGGCGATGAGCAGCGCTTCCTCAGGGACGCCCGCTTCGCGCGCGACGCGGAACTTGGCGGCTGCGACGACCTCCGGCGGCAGGACGCAGAGATCGCAGAGAACGAGTCCGGCGCGCATGGAGCCATTGTCAAAGACAAGGGCTTTGGCGAGGAGTTCGTCGTGGTTGTCGATGCTGAAGCGCTCGGTGAAATAGCCGGCGAGCGAAGCGCCGAGGGCGGGCGTGATGACGGCAGTGGCCGCGCCGGCGCGGAGCAGTGCGCCGCCGGTGCGCATGACTTGCGGGGCCGCGGCCACGGTGGCTAGGAATTCACGGCGTTGCATGGGCGCTCCTTCAGGCTTCAGGCGGGCACGATTTCGCGGCGTGCGGCGTTGTAGGTGAAGCGGCGGCCTTCGCGCAGGGCGCGGTCCGCGGCGATGACGGCGACGGAGTGGGCGAAGCCGGCTTCGATGGGGGCAAGGGGGGCTCGGCCGGTGCGGATTGCCTCGATGAAGTCCTGCATATGGTGGGGCGTTTCGGGTTCGTCGATTTCGATGCGCTGGGTGAGGCGGTCCGGTTCACCGGAGCCCTCGCCGGTGGCGACCCAGCGGTCGCGCGGAGAGAGGCGGGCGGCATCCACGGTTCCAAGCGTGCCGAACCATTTCGCGTAGTTGTTGGCTCCGTTGCCGAACATGGTGCAGTAGCGGACGAGGAACCCTTCGGGGTATTCGTAGGCGACTTCGACTGAATCGGGCACGTCGAAGCGGCTTTTCCAGCGATAGGTGCCTCCGAGGGCGACGACTTTCGAGGGAAAAGTGGCGCCGGTGGTGAAGTGCATCAGGTCGATGAAGTGGACCATCAAGTTGGTGTGCGGCCCTTGCGAGAATTCGCTGTAGCCGTACCAATTCTGATACTGGTGGGCATCGAAGGGGCGTTTTTCGCGGCCCATGAGGAAGGCTTGCCAGTCCACGTCCTGTTCGCGCGGCGGGGCGTCCACATACTCCGCGCCGCCGTAGCTCATCCAGTAGGGGCTGTAGCCGTTGCGCACCTGTTCCACTTTGAGCAGGCCGCCGAGGCGGCGCTGCTCGAGGAAGGCTTTGAGGCCGCGCGCCTGAGGATAGCTGCGCATCTGGGTGCCGATCTGGACCACGCGGTTGGATGCTTTGACCGTGTCATAGGCGCGGATCAATTCCTCCATGTTCATGGCCAGCGGCTTTTCGACATACACATGCTTACCCGCCTTGATGGCATCGATGAGCATGGTGCAGTGCTGATGATCGGGCGTGCCGATGACGACAGCGTCCACGTCGCTGCGGTTCATTGCTTCGAGGTAGCGCGGCGTGGCCGCGGGCGTGTTGCCAGCGAACTCCTTGACCGTTGCCACGGCGGCGTCGAGTTTCTGTTTCCAGGTGTCGCAGACGGCGGTGACGGTGATCTGGGCCGTGTCCTTCACGGTGATCAGATCGCGCAAGAGGTTGCGGCGGCCGCAGCCGATGTTGGCCACGCGAATGCGGTCATTGGCGCCGAGGATGCGCTGGTAGCTGAGCGCCGTCATACCGGCGGCGCTGATGAACTGTCTTCGATCCTGCATGATTGACTCCTTGCCCTGCTAAGGCTTGTGTTCGCGCCAGCCGGGGAGCGACACGGTGGTGCGGTAGTTGGATTCGTTGTATTCAGGATTGCGGATGGGAGCGTAAATGCGCTGGCCGTCGAACGGGCGGTCTTGGGTGTAGATCCAGACACGGCGCTGGTCCCAAAGGATGATCTCATCGCGGGCGTCACCAGTGACGTCCATCACAGCATAGGCAAGGTCCGGGTGGCCATCGTCAGGGAACATGACAACACGGCGGAACTCGCCATCGATGAGGCCGCCTTCCCGGGGATTGCCCGAGAGCATGGCAAATTCGATGCCGTCGCCGCGCCAATTGACGGGCAGCAACGGGCTGCCAGAGTGGATGGGCTCGCCCTGTTTGAGGAGATTGCCCTGCCAATCGAAGAGCGAGAGGATACCGGGGTTGCGCCAGTAGTTGATGGTGAGCAACTGGAGACCTTCGACGTCGGCGCGGTACTTACCGACGCTCGGCGACTGGGCATGGCCAATGCGGAGGTGCTTCAGCACATTGCCCTTCAGGTCAAACAGCAGGAAGCCTTCGTCGCTACCGCAGGCATAGATTAGCGGCGGGCGCTTGGGATCGCCGCTGTAGTTGCCGATGGAGATGCCGTCGGCGTGGTCGCGGAAGTCCTTGTCGCGGCTGAAAAGCGGTTTGCCCTCGGGGGACCAAAGCGTATAGCCGAGGGCGAATTCCTCGCGGCCGTCACCATCGACATCCATGGGGTATGGGTAATGACCCGTCTGGCCTTCGCCCTTCCAAAGGAGCTTGAGGTTCTGGTCGTAGATCCAAAAGTAGCGGTAGCGGTCCTTGACGAGGATTTCGCTGCGCCGCCCTTTGCCGGAAAGGTCGAGGAAGGCGATGGAGTCGCCTGAGTTGAGTTCGTAAGGACGTTCCTTGAGGTCCTGCGCCATGGGTTCCATCCAGGTGGACTGGAGCAGGCGGCCGGTGGCGCCCTCGAGGACTTTGAGCTGAAAATCCTGGATCAAGACGACTTCGTGTTTGCCGTCTCCGTCAAGGTCGTGGATCTGGAAGGGCGTGTCATTGGTGAGGAGGCCGAGGCTTTCGTGGGGCCGGCCGGCTTGCCACAGAACGGCGCCATCCAGGCTGACGGCAGTGAGGCACTGGATGTGATCGAAGGCGTCGCCGCGCACGCGGGGCAGGTTTTGCGCGAAAAGCATGTCCGGGCGGCCGTCGCCATTGAGGTCTCCGAAGCGGACGTTGCGGCCGGCGCCGAATCCGGGGGTGTCGAACCTCTTCCAAAGCACGGGTTGGGGGTTAGCGGCGCGGAGGCGGGCGAGCTCGCTTTCACGCGCCTCGATGCGCTGGCGGACGCCAGCCACGACAGGGTCAGGTGCATGGACGTGGAAATCCATGAAACGGGCGGGCATGTTGGCGGTGACGCCGACTTTTCCTTTGGCGGGCTCCTCGTGGCGGGCTTCAATGAGCAGTTGACCGTCGATGTAGGCGCGAATGCGCGCGCCGGTGTTTTCCACCTTGAGGTGGTAGTAGCGGCGGGTGTCGTAGGGGAAGCGGGCGGCGCCAAGGTCGTTCCATGCGGCGGCTCGAAACTCCTGTTCGATGGGCAACCGCAGGCGCAGCACGGCTTCATTGCCGCCGCGCAGCCCAAAAACGAAGAAGTGCCGGTTCGTTTGATAGCGAAAGACAATGCCCGCGACGTCGCCGAATGAGAGAGGCTTGACACGTGCCTCGACAGTGTAATCGCCCCATTCGGGGTCGCCCGTGATCATAAGGGCGTTGAACCACTGCGGACGGTCCACCATCAGGTGCTGTTCGAGGAAGGAGCGGCCGGCTTCATCGCCCACAACCCAGGAATCCAGGTGCACGATTGGGTTAGACCAGGGGCGCGTGTCCACCCCGCGATGCGGGAGGTAGTGGTATTCCTGGATGGCGGCGTTCAACTGGCCGACGGGACGGGAGAGCCAGCCGGGGGGCATTTTGAGAAGTCGTCGCGGAACAGGTCCGCGCTCCAGGCTGGCGCCAGCAGGACGAGCGTGAAAACCAGAAGTCTCATGGCGGGTTCCTTGCATCCTATGCGGTCCCCGCCAGAGGGGTCAACCGGGGCGCAGGCGGTCTAGCGCCCTTCGCTGGACGGCGGGACGATGCCTTTGATGCGCATGTAGGTGACGAGATTGCCGTAGTGCTCCATGGTGTGGAAGGAATTGAAGCCGAGCACCGTGGCTTTGGCCATATCGCGATTGAAGAACTTGATGATCTTCACGCCTTCGGCGTCGTTCATCTGCTCGTAGGCTTTGTCGCAATAGGCGAAGGCAGCTTTGACTGCAGGCACAATCTGATCCTTGGAGGACATGGTCTTTTCGACGCCGGGTGAAGGGGATTTCTCGCCAAGCACCGCAGCGCAGAACATATAGTTTGCATCGGCAACGTGGCCGAGCATCTGGGCGAAGGTCTTCACTTCAGGTGCGGGTTTGAAAGCATAGACATCGTCCGGCACTTTTTCAGCCGACCGGATGATGTTGTTTTTCACAAGCCCGTACAGGAACCGCTCTCCGTCGCTGATCGGGTTCTGCGCAGCGGCGGGCAGCGCCGCGCACAGGATGGCAAAAACAAGGGTCTTCATTGACATTCGCATCCCCTCCCGGGACGGATGACAGGATAGCACGCGGGCGATATGATCAAAGCGCCATGCCTACCCGCTATGCTGCCGACGACCCCCGCGAGTGGCTGAACCGCGCGGGCTGCAATTTCTTCCTGGCGAAGACCAAGACGCCTCGTGTTTACAACGAGGAACTGTGCTTCAACCTTCATGAAACGGCGCAAAAGGCGCTGAAGGCGGTGCTGCTGGCGCGCCAGCAGCCGGCGCCAGCCACGCGCAATCTCGAGACATTGATCAGCATGATCGGCGATGATGCCGAGGCGCTGAGGGCCCATGCCGCAGTGCTGGCGCCATATGAGACCGGCTCCGAATACCCATCGCCGCTGCCGCCCATCACCGATGAAGAGTATGAAACGGCGATGGAGGCGGCCCATCAGATTCTGGAGTGGGCGCGGACGGTGGCTCAGCCGGTTACGGGGTGAGCACAGCGCGGATCGCGCGCGCCACCTGTTCTGCGAGCGCTCGCGAGCCCGCTTCGTGGAAGTGGACGTTCGCGGGCACTTGCCATTCGGCGAGATGCGATTTGGCGTGCCCGTGCAGGTCGTTCCAGGCGACGCCCTGCTCCTTCATGACACGCGCCGCGATTTCGTTGAACAGCACTTCATCACCGGGGACGCGCGGCGGGCTGAGTTTGCCTTCCGGCACGGGCGTGGTAGCCGCAAAGATCAGCCGGGCGCCCGTCTTCTTGAGCCGCTCCACAATCCGGTGCAGGTTGCCTTCGTACTCGCTGTATGACACCTGCCACTGGCCGCCGTCAAGACGGCGGATGTCGTGCAGTCCGAAGTTGAAGTGGATCACTCTCCACTCGCCCGCGCCCAGCCACTGGTTGATCTTCTCGACGCCATTGCGGGTGGGCCCTCCGTTCTCAGGAATCCGGTGGACGTTTGCGGCATCCTTCAACATTTCGCGCACGAACAGCGTGTAGCCGATGGAGATTGAGTCACCGATGAGCAGGACGCGAGGCAGGCCGGGGCGGTCCGTGATGGGCTCCATCGCGCGCGGGTCATTCCAGATCGGCGGTTGCGGCATGCTGCCCATTCTCGCACCAATGGCGTACGATAGCGGGCGATGCGCTACCTTGCTTTTCTGCTTCCACTCATCGCATTTGGTCAAGGTCCAGGTGATCTTGAACTCATCCTGAAGAATCTGCCGCCCTCGAACACTCGCATCACGGGACGGATTAATCTGCTGGACAAGTCGTGGGAAGAGTGGCAACGCCGGACCGGGGAAGTGCCTCCGGATTGGCGGCAGTTTCGTCCGCAACCGTTTCCGCCCGATCCGCTTGCCGATGTGGATACGGGGGCACCCATCACAACCCGCGAGCAATGGGCGCGGCAGCGGGAGCGCATCCGCGACCTGTACCAACGCTGGGTATTCGGCAGGATGCCCCCGCCACCCACGGATCTGAAGGCCCAGGTGATGGGCGAGACGAAAGACGGAGAGGTCACGGTGCGGGATGTCCTCCTCACCTTTGGCCCCAACGGGCGCGCACGACTGCGGCTACAACTGCTCATTCCGCCGGGGGCCGGGCCGTTTCCGGTTTTCCTCACCAACCATCCGCGCACACGGCCGTGGGTTGCGACGGCGGTACGCCGCGGCTACATTGGCTGCATCTACTTCGCGGCTGATCCCATTTATGGGAATACGGATGACAGCGAGAGTTTCCTCGAGGCGTATCCCGACTTCGACTTTTCGACGCTGGCGCGCTGGGCCTGGGCGGCGTCTCGCGCGGTGGACCATCTGCTCGGGCTCCCGATGGTCAAGAAGGATCAGATCGCGATCACCGGCCACTCGCGCAACGGCAAGCAGGCCCTGCTCGCTGCTGCATTTGACGACCGCATTGGAGCCGTGGCGCTTTCTTCCGGCAACACCGGCGAGGGCAACCTATGGCGCTACACGACTGACGCGTTCGCCAACGAGTCAATCGAGCAGATCACGACGAACTTCCCCCACTGGTTTCATCCAAGGTTCCGGTTCTTCGTGGGACGCGAACATCTGCTGCCGGTGGACCAGAACCTGCTGATGGCGATGGTGGCGCCTCGCGGCCTGCTGCTGGCTTCGGCTTATGCAGAGGCCCAGGGCGCGCCCTTCGGCTTCGAACTGGCATACCGCAGCGTCAAGACGGTTTATGAATGGATGAAGGCGCCTTCGCGCGTCGGCCTGTCGCTTCGCGAGGGCGAACACCCCACGACCGCCGAGGACATCGAGCGCTACATTGACTTCTTCGATTCCGTGTTTGGCCGTGGCGGGCCACGCCCACCCGAGGAATTCATCCTTGGGTATCGCTATGAGGACTGGCGTACGCGACATGGGGCAGTTCCCCCGCCACCCGCCGGCACGGCGGCGAGGCTGGCCTGGGTGTTGGGCGAGGAGCCGGCAGGAATCTCTTTTCCGGTTGCGACGGAGGTTCCAAAGGCGGTCCGTACATCCGCCGGACCGCTGGAGTTGCTGTACAACCGGCCACTGACGCTGAAGGGTGCCACCGCCGCGCCACTGGCGTTTGGGGACGACTTGAAGGGCGACCTGTACCTGCCGGAGGCGGGTGCGGGCGGCAAGCGGCCAGCGGTGATCTGGCTCCACGGCTACTCGCATGCCACCGGGTACTCCCGGGATGGAAGGCCCATCCTCCAGCAGTTCATCAATGCCGGCTTCGCCGTGCTGGCTTTCGATCAGCTTGGCTACGGCACGCGGATCCACTCGATGCGCAGGTTCTACGAGAGATACCCGCGCTGGTCGGTCATGGGCCGGATGGTGGCGGACACGCGCGCCGCCATCAGCGCGCTGGCGGCTCTTGAGGTGATTGATGAGAAGCGCATCTACCTGGCGGGCACGTCGCTGGGCGCCAGCGTTGCGTTGTTCACTGCCGCGCGCGATCCACGCCCGGCGGCCATTGCCATGCTCGGCGGATTCACGCCCTTGCGCGCGGCGCGGCGCGAACAGGGTACTGAGGGAGTTGAGATGTATTCGCATCTGCACGGACTACTGCCTCGACTGGGCGAATGGGCTGCGCGTCCCGCAGAGGTTCCGCTGGATTTCGGCGATGTGCTCGGCCTGACTGGAGGACGACCGGTTTTACTGGTCGCCCCCACGCACGACCGTTATGCGCCCATCGAGAACGTCCGCAGCGCACTCAGCGGCCACTCCAACGTGACACTTGAATCGCCCGCCGACTTTCACCGCTTTCCTCGGGCCACGGTCCAGCAAGCAGTGGATTGGCTGCGCGCCCGCGCGGGTCTCAACTAGGATGACTTTATGATCCGTTCCCCGAAGTCCCGATCCGCAGCCGCGCGCGACTGGCAGAAGCACTGGGAGGAGACCTGGCGTACTGCGGGCGCCATGGGCTTCGAACTGCCCGAGCCTGCAAGCGCCAGGCGGCCCAAGGGCGCCGCCCGGGAGCGGAATTTCCTCACGCAAACGCGTGGCCTGGATCGGGAGTTGGAGAGGTTGGCCCGCATCAACGACGAATTCGCCCGCGGCTTCCGGGCATTTTACAAGCTCGGTCCGGCAGTCACCGTTTTCGGGTCGGCCCGCTTCAACGAAGGTCATCCTTACTACGACCTGGGCGTTGCCACCGGACGCGCGCTCGCCCAACGTGGCCTCACGGTGATCACGGGGGGTGGTCCAGGCATGATGGAAGCGGCCAATCGCGGGGCCCACGAGGCCGGCGGTCCTTCGATCGGCGCCAACATCATATTGCCTCATGAGCAAGCCGCCAACCCTTACGTGGATCATGTGGTGACCTTCCACTATTTCTTCGTACGCAAGGTGATGCTGGTGAAGTATTCATGTGCTTTTCTCGCGTTGCCCGGCGGCTTTGGCACGCTGGACGAAGTGTTCGAAGCGGCCACGCTAATCCAGACGGGCAAGATCGGCCCGTTTCCGATCATTCTGATCGGTGAGAAATTCTGGGATTCGATGCGGACGTTCTTTGAGAAGCTGCGCGACGAAGGGGCGATCTCGGATTCCGACCTTGGATTCGGGCGCATCACCGACGATCCGGAAGAGGCCGCCGACCTGGTGGTGAAGAGCCTGCCGAAGGAGATACGCTCCCACCTCAAACCGCTACGCTGACGCGGGGCGGGACGCGCGCCGCATCCCATTCCCGGATGGCCCAGGCGAGCAATTCGCGCGGCGGCAAGACGGGGGGTACCAGCCCAAGGAAGCGAAGGACGGCGGGCAGATCGGCGGGTCCGGCCGGCGGCGCGAGTGTTTGTTTGCTCAGCTTCTCGCCCAGCGGGTTTGTCGCCACAGGCACATGCAGGTAACGGGGCGTGGCCACGCGAAGGGCCTGTTGTAGGGCGATCTGGCGCGGCGTGGAGGCGAGCAGGTCCGCGCCGCGGACGACATCGGTGACCCCCTGGGCGGCATCGTCCACCACCGCGGCCAATTGATAAGCGAAAATCCCATCCGCGCGCAGAAGGACGAAGTCGCCGGTCTCTTGTTGCACTGCCTCGGACTGTGGGCCCTGCACCCGGTCCTGAAACATGAACTCGCCGGGGGGCACACACAGCCGCCATGCCCGCGCTTCACGGCCATCGGGCAGACCGGCGCGGCACGTACCGGGATAAGGCCGCTCGCCCGATGCCCGCACTGGCGCCGAATCCGCAATTTCTTTCCGCGTACAGCCGCAGGGGTAGGCCAGCCCATCCTCCTTCAGGCGTCTGAGCGCTGCCTGGTAGTAGTCCAGCCGGCGGTTCTGGTATTCGACTGGGCCATCCCATTCGAGGCCGCACTCGTCCAGCGTCCGCAGGATTTCGTCGGCCGCGCCCGGCACGCACCGGGGCGTGTCGAGATCTTCCATCCGGACCAACCACTCTCCGTGCGCTGCGCGCGCGTCCAGCCAACTGGCGACAGCAGCCACGAGTGAACCAAAGTGGAGCGGCCCGGTGGGGGATGGCGCGAAACGGCCCCGGTATCTCATCACTGCGGACTTGTGGCCTTGAGACCGGCTATGCCGGCCACAATCAAGGCAATGCACAAAATGCGCGGCCAGGTGCGCGGCTCACCCAGCAGAAACATGCCGAGCAGCGCCACGCCCACCGCGCCGATGCCGGTCCACACCGCATAGGCGGTACCGACAGGCAACGTCTTAAGCGAGGCGGCCAGACAGTAAAAGCTGCCGCCCATGGCCGCGAGCGTCCAGATGCTGGGCCAGAGGCGTGTGAAGCCGGCTGTGTACTTGAGGCCGATTGCCCAGGCAACCTCGAGCAGGCCGGCGATGATGAGGAGAGTCCAGGCCATGGGGAAGCTTTCATTCTACGATCGCAAGATCGCCGCCAGCCGCGGGCAATCCTTGGAACCGCGGCCGATACATCCACATCTATTGCCCCATGGTTGGAGTTTCGCTTGGAGGTGAGTGATGCTGCTTCTCCCAATTCTGATGCTGGCGGTCTGTGCCAGTCCGATGTTGGCAAACCTAAACGGACCCGCCCCTGGCTTGACGGGCGCGCCGGGGGAAAGTAACTGCACCGTTTGCCACTTCGGAGCAGAGTTAAACCAAGGCGGCGGTCAACTCAAGATTGAGCTGCTCAATGCTGCCACATACACGCCAGGGGCGCAACACCGTATCCGCATTACACTCAGCGACCCTGCTGCGCGGCGATGGGGCTTTCAGATCACAGCCCGTCGCAGCGGGACAACCAACGACCGAGCTGGAACTCTAGTATCCGAGAACATTCAGCTCATTGGGATCGACACACTCAACAACCTGCAGTACGCGACCCACACCAGCCAGGGGACTCAGCCGAACATTGCGAATCAGGCGGTTTGGGAACTGCTCTGGACGGCTCCCGCAGCTGGATTTGGATCCGTCACGTTTTATGCCGCGGGCAATGCTGCCAACAATAACCTGACTACCTCCGGCGACAACATCTACACCGCGTCGCTGCAAGTGGCAGAGTCCGGCGCGGCTGCGCCTCTGACGAGCTTTGTGCTGCCACAGTTTGTTTATGGACCGCAGGCGGCCGGAAACCGCTGGAGCACGCAGCTTTACTTCCAGAATGCGAACCAGACGCCGGCGGACATGGAGTTGCTCTTTCGCGATGACTCGGGCGCCGCACTGGACTTCCCTGGCGGTGCGCAACAAACGCGGAGCCTCGCGCCCGGAGAGACCTTGCTGATCGCAACACCCGATGCGCAGGCGTTCGTCTCTGGATGGGTGGAGGCCCGGTTGCCCGCGGGTGTACGCGGCTATGCGGTCTTCCGGCAATCGCTCACCGGGAGGGACGACAACGAGGCTGTCGTCCTGCTGAGTCCCGCGGACCGCACGGACTGGGGCCTGATCCACGATGATGCTGGCTTGATCACCGGTGTTGCGCTGGTGAACCCGAGCGGGTCGTCTGTCACAGTGGAGTACACCGCCCGCAACGCCCTGGGTCAGACGACAGGCGCGGGAACACTGGCGCTCGGGGCGCGCTCCAAGACCGCGGCCAGGCTGGACGCATTGACTGGGCTCAGCGGCGTGGCTGGACAGCGGGGATCGGTGGAGTTCCGGGTGGGCAGCGGAGCGCTGGCGGTGTTGGGCTTGCGCTTCGGGGCTTCGGCGTTTACTTCATTGCCGCCGCTGGAACGATGAACGGCGTTAACGGCCCTCGTGGTAGCGCTCGCCCTGCTTGAGGAACTCGAAAACTACCCGATGGTAGGGGCTGAATTCGGGGTCGGGGATACCATGGGGCGGAACACTGGGATGGCCCGCGCCGAGTTGGAACATGTCGTGATGGTAGGTCGAGTAACCTCCGGCGCGGCGAACTTCGAGGATATGCACGATGTGGTCGAAGGGCGAGGTCTGTTCCTTCGGGCCGCCGTGGAGCGGGGTGCCGTTGCGGCCTGGTTCATCGTCCACGACGGGCTTGCCGTATTTCTCGAGCAGATAGCGGATTTCCGCGGCGGCCACGGCCCAGGTCTTTCCATCGGCCCGCCTGGTCGTGTGCGGACTGAGGTAATCAAGCGCGCGTGATTGCGCCGGCGAACCCTCCAGTACACCGGCAAAGCCGGGTGAGTTTGTCACCAGCCGCTTGGGATCGAGTTCGCGAATGATCTTCACCAGGGGCATGGTGTGCCGGTCATATTCGTTCCAGATTTGGATGGTCACGTTGCGATGGGGGCGCAGTTCCTGGGTGAGCGCGCGCACGGCGGCTTCCATGGCCTCGTCGCTGAGCGGCTCGCCTCGCCGGACAACCTCCTGCGAGAAGAAGACGTACTCAATGGCCATCCGGCGTCCGGCGGCTGCGAGGGCCAAAGCTTTCAGGCGAGAGAGAGGTTCGGCGCGCAGGGCGCCGCTGGCTTCGTACATCGTGCAGGAAGGGCAGGAGTCAACGAAGTCGCCTTTCATACTCCATTGGCCCCACACGCGGAGGACGTTGATGCCGTAGCTCTTGAACTTGTCGAGCCAAATGCCGCGCGTCGGGGCATCGCGATTGAACTCGGCGTTATGGAGTGCATTGAAGAAACTGAGGCCCGTGTAAGGGAAGTGCTGTCCGTCCATGAAGAATCGCGTCCCGTCCACGGTCAGTTCCTGCGCCGCGGCGCCACAGGCCAATGCAAGGAAGGCAGCGAAGACTTTCATGGCATCACCTTGAGCACGGAAACTTGTCCCGGGTCAACGCGCTCGGCGAACCCGGCATGCACTTTGCCGCGGTCCTCGTCCCGCAGCACATCAAAGACCCTCGGCGAACCGCGCAGTCCGTGTTCCTTCCAGATGACATCGATCGACGCGGGCCGCTTGCCCTGGTTGCGAAGGACAAACGCCCAGGCTCCGTCGCGCAGAGGCCGCCGCCAGATCTCCGCGCCATCGTCCTCCCAACGCCTTTCTGCCTTCTCGGGGAGCGCTTCAGCAAACAGGCGGGACATGGCCCTGCTGGCATCAGAAGGAGCAGGCTTCGCTTGCAGGAAGGCTTCCACCAGGGCAGCCGGGCTGGCAGTGAAAAGGACAAGCAGCAGCGGAAGACTCATCGTTTCCGCTTATTCTACGCTTATCTGACGCGCAACTGGCGCATTTTTGCGGCAATGAGAAAGGCGATTTCCAGGGATTGTTCGTAATTGAGCCGCGGGTCCACCATCGTCTCGTAAGCCCGGGGCAGATCGGACTCATCCAGTCCACGCGCGCCGCCGGTACATTCGGTGACGTTTTCGCCCGTCATTTCGATGTGAACCCCGCCCAGCCGGCTTCCGTGTGCGGCATGCAACTCAAACGCGTCCTCGAGTTCGCGCCGGATTTCCTCGAAGTTGCGCGTCTTGTAGCCATTCGAGGTAGCGCGGGTGTTGCCGTGCATCGGGTCGCACACCCACAGCACCGAACGGCCATCGGCCATGACCGCCTGGAGCAGGCGGGGCAGACAGTCGGCGATTTGTGCCGCCCCGAACCGGTGGATCAGCGTCAAACGTCCGGCAACGTTGTGGGGGTGCAACTTGTCCATCAGCCGCAACAGGTGGTCGGGCGTAGTGGACGGCCCCACCTTCACCCCAATCGGGTTCTCGATCCCGCGCAGGAACTCGACATGCGCACCGTCAGGATCCGCAGTGCGCACACCCAGCCACGGGAAGTGGGCGGTGAGGTCATAGAAGCCGGGCCTGTGTGGCACCTGTCGCGTTTGAGCCGATTCGTAGCCCAGATGAAGCGCCTCGTGGGAGGTAAAGAAGTCGATCCGGTCGGTCTCGCCCGCCTTCACACCGAGCACGTTTTCCATGAAACGCAGGCTTTCGGTGATGGTTTCCACCAGGCGCGAATACTCTTCGGCGTGCGCGGACTTCGCGCTCCAGTCGAGGTCGAAATACTCGGGATGATGCAGGTCGGCGAAGCCGCCTTTGGCCAGGGCGCGGGCAAAATTGAGCGTCATCGCCGCGCGTTCGTAGCCGCGGAGAAGCAGCGTTGGGTCAGGCGTGCGAGCCGCCGCCGTGAACTCCGGCCGGTTGATGATGTCGCCCCGGTAGGAAGGCAGAGACACGCCTTCGCGGGTCTCGAAATCATCTGAGCGCGGCTTGGCGTACTGCCCGGCGAAGCGTCCAATGCGGATAACGGGCAACTTTGCCCCCAGCACCAGCACCAGGCTCATCTGCACAAGCACTTTGAGCTTGTTGGCGATCCGGCGGGGCGTACAATCGGCGAAGCGTTCGGCGCAATCGCCGGCCTGGAGGACGAATGCCTCGCCGCGCGACGCGCCCGCCAATTTGTCCCGCAAGCCGGCCACTTCCCAACTCGTCACCAGCGGAGGTAACTGGCGCAGCTCTCCGAGCACGCCGGCGAGCAAGTCCGGATCGGGGTAGGAGGGTTGTTGTAAGGCCGGAAAAGCGCGCCACGATTCAGGCGTCCACACTCCGGCCTGGGGGTCCTGAACGATCATTGAATGACTCAGGGTAGCATAGGGGTGTCGGACCATCGAAGCCACTCTATGCGCCGCACTTTGTTGATGCTGCTTCTTGTCGCACCGCTTTGTCCGGCGCAGCAGCAGCCTGCGCGGCCGAAGGTGGGTGTGGCCTTTGCGGGAGGCTCGGCCTTGGGGCTGGCCCACGTGGGCGTGCTGAAGTGGTTCGAGGAAAACCGCATTCCGATTGACTACATCGCCGGCACCAGCATGGGCGGATTGGTGGGAGGCATCTACGCCACCGGGCGCAGCGCCGAGGAGGTGGAGCAGTTCATCGCCGCCATCGACTGGAACGAAGCTTTGCAGGTATCCGTCCCGTTCCGCCAGCAATCCTTCCGGCGCAAGGAAGACCAGCGCGAGTACCCCAACACGATTGAGATCGGCATGAAGGGACGGTTGCGCTTTCCCTCTGGTCTTTCGAGCGGGCACGGCGTGGGTCTGGTGATCAGTCGCTTCGCTGCGGCCTACGGAGACCTGGAGAACTTTGACGATCTGCCCACTGCTTTCCGGTGCGTCGCCGTGGACCTGGTGAAAGCGCGCGAAGTGGTTTTCGACCAGGGTTCGCTGACCGACGCGCTTCGCGCCACCATGTCAATGCCAGGCGTCTTTGCGCCCGTCCGCCGCGGCGAGATGCTGCTGGTGGATGGCGGCGCGCTGAACAACCTGCCCGTGGAAGTGGTGCGGCGCATGGGGGCCGATGTTGTGATCGCCGTGGCGCTGGACCTCCCACAACCCACCGCGGATGAATTGGCCACGCTGTTCGGCGTCGCGCGTCGCAGCCTCAGCGTGATGATCATCGAGAATGAACGGCGGAACCTCGGTCTGGCCGACCTTGTCCTGATGCCCGACCTCGAAGGCGTGGGCGCCTCCGATTATCCGCGCTGGCCCGAACTCGTCGAGCGAGGCTACAAGAGCGCCCAGCAAAAGGAGCGGATGCTGAGCCAGTTCCAACTCTCCGAGGACGAATATCAGCGCTATGTGAGTGCGCGTCAGTCCCGCCGCCGGCCCGAGAGCGTGCGTCCCCAACTCATCCAGGTGGAAGGCAACCTGGCCGAACGAAGGCGGGAAGCCCTGGTGCAAGCCATCGCGAGCGATCCCAATCTGCCGCTCGACCGCCCAGTCCTCGAAGAGGAACTCACAAAGATCACCGGCATGGGCCGCTTCGATGCGGCCACCTACACGATCTTCAGCCGTGACGGCGTGGAGGGCGTCCGCTTGGCAGTCCACGAGAAGGACCATGGACCACCGTTCTTGAAACCGGCCATTGTGATGGACGCCAACCGCGGCGATGGCATCCAGTTCGGCATCGGTCTCCGCGCCACTTTCCTCGATCTCGGTGGACCTGCCTCGGAGTGGCGCACCGACCTGTCGATCGGCATCATCAACCGGCTGGCCACTGAGTATTACCACCGGATCAGCGGCGGCAAATGGTTTGTCGCACCGCGCCTGGAATACTCGGAACGCGAACAGCCTTTATACGAGGGTTCCCGCCGTCTGGCCGACTTCACCACCCGTGAACGGGGCGGTGGCGTGGACGTGGGCTATGCGTTCGGCCGTTTCCGTGAGTTTCGCGCCGGCTATGTGCTTCAGCACCGCAACACTTACATTTCTCAGGGAAGGGGTGAATTCGATCGCACCCGTGGCGCCGAGCAGGGTATCCGCGCGCGCTTCGTCTATGAGGGACAAGACAGCGCATTCGTGCCCCGATCCGGCTCCCGTCTCGTCGCTCGCGGTGGTTGGATGTTCGACCGGCCAGGTGCTACTCGCCAATTCCCAATCCTTGAATCGGAATACAGCTATGCCCATTCCCTGCCCCGCCGGTTGCTGTTCATTGGAACCGGCGCCGCGGGCACCACTTTCAACCGCGACCCGCTCGGGCTTGAGTTTCAACTCGGCGGGCCACTGCGGCTCAGCGCATTGGCGAGGAGCCAGGTAATTGGCAGCCATTACTACTATGGGGGCGGCTCGCTACTGAGATCGCTGACCAACGAATCGCTCTCCGTCTTTGGGCGGTTTTACGCCCTTACCAGTTATGAATTCGGCAACGCCTGGACCGGCTCGGATCTGATCCGGCCTCGCCACAGCGGCTCGATCGGCCTGATGGGCGAAACCGCGATTGGCATGGTTTATTTCGGCGGCGCGATTGGCGACCGGGGCGACCGCCGCCTTTTCTTCCGGCTCGGCAGGTTCTTCTAAGCCGGATTTCCGGTCTTTCTTGGAGAGGAAGAACACCATGGAAACTCCTGTTCCCGACCGCGAACATACCCGAACCGGGATGAGCGTGGAGGCCCTGAGCAACGCATTTCTCGAGAACCTCTTTTTCGTGCAAGGCCGTTCGCCGTCCAACGCCACGGACCTCGACCTGCACCTGGCGCTCGCCTATACGGTGCGCGACAGGCTGCTGGCCCGCTGGGTCCGCACCGTGGACCGCACCTTTGAAGACCCGGGCACGCGTATCTGCTGCTACCTCTCGGCAGAGTTTCTCCTGGGACCCCACCTCGAAAACAACCTCTACTGCCTGGGCATCCGCGAACAGATGAAGGAAGCCATCGTTGGTCTTGGGTTCGACTATCAACGGCTGGTGGAACTCGAAGAGGAACCGGGGCTCGGCAATGGCGGCCTCGGACGCCTTGCCGCCTGCTTCATGGATTCGCTCGCCACCTTGGATCTGCCTGCGATCGGTTACGGTATCCGTTACGAATATGGCATCTTCGATCAGACAATCCGCGATGGCTGGCAGGTGGAACTCTCCGATCTGTGGCTGCGCTACGGCAACCCCTGGGAGATTCAGCGGCCCAAGCGAGCCGTCGAGGTCATGCTTGGCGGGCACACCGAACAGTATTACGACCTTGACGGGCGCTACCGTGTCCGCTGGGTCCCGAGCCGCGTCGTGAAGGGTGTGCCTTACGACACGCCCATCCTCGGCTTCCACACTGGCACCGCCAATCTGTTGCGCCTGTGGAAGAGCGAGGCCGTGGAGAGCTTCGATTTCGAGGCCTTCAACACCGGCGACTACTTCGGCGCGGTGGAGGAGAAGGTGGTGTCGGAGAACATCTCGAAGGTCCTCTATCCGAACGATTCCGGCGTCCAGGGGAAGCAACTCCGGCTGGAGCAGCAGTTCTTCTTTGTCAGTTGTTCGCTGCAGGACGCCTTGCGCGCCGCCATTCGCATGGGCCTGCCGCCATCACGATTCCACGAACGGTACGCGTTCCAGCTAAACGACACCCATCCGGCGATCGCGGTGGCCGAACTGATGCGCCTGCTGGTGGACGTCCACAACGTCGAATGGGACGTGGCGTGGGACGTCACTCGCCGCACCTTCAGCTATACGAACCACACATTGCTGCCGGAGGCTCTGGAACGCTGGCCGTTGCCGCTGTTCGCCAGCGTGCTGCCGCGTCACCTGGAGATCATCTACGAGATCAACCGCCGCTTCATTGACGAGCTTTATATCCACTTGCCGAATGATCCCGATCGGATCAGCCGCATGTCTTTGATCGACGAGCAGCACCCGAAGTATGTGCGCATGGCCAATCTGGCCACAGTCGGCTCGCACACCGTGAACGGCGTGGCCGCGCTGCACACGCGCCTGCTGAAGGCGCACGTGATGCGCGACTTCGATGAATACTGGCCCGGCAAGTTCGTCAATGTGACCAACGGTGTCACGCCGCGCCGCTGGCTTCTGGTGTCGAACCCGCGACTGGCCGCATTGATCACCAGCCGGATCGGCGATGGGTGGGTGAAGGATCTGGACGACCTGCACCGCCTGGAACCGCTGGCCGGCGACGCCGGGTTCCGCGCCGATTGGGCCCAGGTGCAGGTCGAGGGCCGGCGCGAGCTTGCGAAGTTCATCGAACAGCGCCTGGGCATCATCGTGGACCCGTGGTCGATGTTCGATGTGCTGGTGAAACGCATTCATGAATACAAGCGGCAGCATCTGCTGGTGCTCGCCATCATCGCGATGTATCTGCGCATCAAGGACAATCCCGACGCGGCAGTCGCGCCCCGCACGTTTATCTTCGGCGGAAAGGCCGCGCCGGGCTATCACATGGCGAAGCTGATCATCAAACTGATTCACTCCGTGGGCGAAGTGGTGAACAACGACCCAGCCGTGCGCGGACGTCTCAAGGTGGTCTTCCTGCCCGATTACAACGTTACGCTGGGCCAGCGCGTCTATCCCGCGGCCGACCTCTCTGAGCAGATCTCCATGGCGGGCAAGGAGGCCTCCGGCACCGGCAACATGAAGTTCTCCATGAACGGGGCGCTCACCATCGGCACGCTCGACGGCGCCAATGTCGAGATCCGCGAAGCCGTGGGCGTTGAGAACTTCTTCCTGTTTGGCCACACCACCGAGGAAGTGGCGCGCGTGAAGGCCGGCGGCTATTACCCGCGCGGCATTTACGAAAGCAACGAGACGGTCCGGCGCGTGATCGACACCCTGGCCTCGGGCTGGATGTCGCGCGGCGACCGCGACTTGTTCCGCCCGCTGATCGACTCGCTGCTGTGGCATGACGAATATCTCGTGCTCGCTGATTTCGCCTCGTACCTCGAACAGCAGGACGAGGTCTCCGCCGCCTGGGGCGACCAGGATGAATGGACCCGCAAGTCGATCCTGAACACCGCGCGCATGGGCCGCTTCTCATCGGACCGCTCGATCCGCGAGTACGCAGAAAAGATCTGGAACATCAAGCCGCTCGCACGAGGGTGAGCCCAGGCCCTACCGGAACTCCTCCACCACCGCTTCCAGAGCTTCGCGCCCCGGGCGGACCTTCGACTCAGGCAGCGTGGCAAGTGGTTCCGGAGCGACCTTGAGAATCTCCATCAGGTTGCCTCGGCCGGGTTCAACGTACAGCACGCCCGTCAGCACCTCGCGCGCCGCGGCCGCCGCATACAGGGCTTGCAATGCGTGCAGCCGGTCGCTCGGATCGTAGTCGCGTTCGAGCTTGCGCAGCACGAGCCGCGAGCCATCGTGCAGGGTCACCTCGCGGGCCGACCCTTCCTCGTACTCCACCGAGATGTCCTCGAAACCCGGGACGAAGTCGATATCGTGAATCGGGTACTCGTGGTCCTTCATGTAGGAATAGCTCTTCGTCGAGCCGATGTGGTCATTGAACGTCGTGCACGGCGAGATCACATCCACCACCGCCAGCCCGTTGTGCCCGAGACACGCCTTGAGAATCGCCGACAACTGGCGCTTGTCGCCCGAGAACGACCGCGCCACAAACGTCGCGCCCAGTTCCAGTGCAAGCTGGCAGCAGTCGATCGGCGTCAGCTCATTCTGGATCCCGCTCTTGAGCGTCGAGCCGACATCGGCGGTGGCCGAGAACTGGCCCTTGGTCAGGCCATAGACGCCATTGTTCTCGATGATATAGGTCATCGGCGGATTGCGCCTCAACATGTGGATGAACTGACCCATGCCGATCGATGCCGTGTCGCCGTCGCCACTCACCACCACGCAGCGCAGCGTGCGATTGGCCAGCAGCGCCCCCGTGGCGACCGCGGGCGCGCGCCCGTGCAGTGCGTTGAACCCGTGCGACTGGCCAAGGAAATAGGCGGGCGTCTTCGACGAACAGCCGATGCCCGAGACCTTCGCCACGCGCCAGGGCTCGACCCCCATCGACCAGGCAGCCTCGATCAGCCGTTCGGTGATGGCGTTGTGGCCGCAGCCCGCGCACAGCGTGGTCTTCGACCCCCGATAGTCCAGGATCTCGAAGCCAAGTTGATTGACCTTTTTCACTGGCGCAGTACTCATTGCGCTCCCTCCTGTTCGCGGACCATGATGGCGTCAGTTACGGTTCGGGCATCCAACGGCAGACCACCGTAGTAGGTCACACTGCGCAGCCGGGGAATCAGTTCCGCGGGCAGGAACATCCGCAAGAGCGACTGCATCTGCGCATCACGGTTCTGCTCCACCACATACACCCGGTCACAGGAGGCGCAGAAATCCGCCACTTCCTGGGGGAAAGGCCAGGCCTTGATGCGCAGCAGCGACACCTCCACCCCTTGTTCGGCGCTTAACTGGTCGCGCGACTCTTCACAGGCGTAGCGCGATGTGCCGTAGTAAAGCATGCCAATCCGCGCACCTTCTCGCTGCTGCCACTCGGGCGCGGGCAGCGCTGCGCGGATCGAGTCGAACTTCCGCCGCAGGCGGTCGAGATTGTTCGAGAAATCGTCCTCGCGCTCGCTGTAGCCGGCTTTGTCGTTATGTCCGGTGCCACGGGTGAAGTAGCCCGCCGCTGGATGGGTCGTGCCCGGCAGCGTCCGGTAACAGACGCCGTCGCCATCCACATCTCGATAACGGGCGAAGCCGCCCAGGCGCTCCAGATCCTCGGCCGCGAGAACCTTGCCCCTGTCAATCGGCATTTCGGGATAGTCGAACGGTTCGGACATCCAATTGTTCATGCCCAGATCCAGGTCAGTGTTAACAAACACGGGTGTCTGGAAGCGTTCGGCCACGTCGAACGCATCGTGCGACATGGAGAAGCACTCCTCGGGTGAGGACGGAAAATAGATCGGGTGCAGAGTGTCGCCATGCGACAGCACGGCGTTGGGCAAAGTGTCGCACTGCATGGTGCGCGTTGGCAGACCTGTTGATGGACCGGCCCTCTGGACGTCGATCACCACCACGGGGATTTCGGCATAGTAGCCAAGACCAATGAACTCGGACATCAGTGAGATGCCCGGGCCCGAGGTGCAGGTCATCGCCCGTGCTCCGGCCCAGCCTGCGCCAATCGCCATCCCGATCGCCGCCAGTTCATCCTCCGCCTGCACGATGGCAAACGTGCGAAGGCCGGTTTCCGGATCCAGTCGGAGCTTCTCCAAATAGTGAATCAGTGCTTCGGCCAGCGATGACGAAGGCGTAATCGGATACCAGGTAAGCACGGTGACGCCGGCAAACACGCAGCCAAGCGCTGAGGCGGTGTTGCCGTCGATGATGATACGGCCTTCGGTGGCGTCCATGCGTTCAACACGGTACGGATCCGACTTCGTCAGGTTCGCCGCGGCAAACTCCCGCCCAGCCTGCACCGCACCCCAATTCAACTCGGCCGCCTTACGCTTGCGTTCGCCAAACTGCTTGAACAGCGCCTTGCGAACCTCATCAAGGTCGATCCCCAGCAGGTGCGCCATCACGCCCGTGTAGATCATGTTGCGCACGAGCTTTCGCAGCTTTGCTTCCGGGCACACCGGGGCGACGAGCTTGTCGAAGGGCACCGCATAGAAGTGCAGGTCCGAACGGAGCCGGTCCAGCTTCAGCGGCTCATCGAAAACCACCGCGGCGCCCGGCGCCAGCGCCATCACATCCTCCTCCGCTGACTCCGGGTTCATCGCAACCAGGAAGTCAATCTCCTTCTTCCGGCCGATATACCCATGGCGGTTCGCACGGATGGTGAACCATGTAGGCAGCCCTGCGATGTTGGAGGGGAACAGGTTCTTGCCCGAAACCGGAATGCCCATCTGAAAGATGGACCGCATCAGGACATTGTTCGAGGTTTGACTGCCGCTGCCATTGGCGGTGGCAACCTGAAGGCTGAAATCATTCACGACCGGCGCCCGCCGGCCTGAACTCTCAGTCCCGTCGGACACGGACGGGGCGGTTGGCGTGGCTTGCATCCCTGGCCAGCCTCCTTGCGAATTAGTGCCTCAATTGTAGGCCACAGCCCGGCGGGGGGGCAAGGGGCCAATCGACACGAAAAACAACACAGTGGATAACAGTTCCACCACGTCCCATCACCTCATGGACACTGGGTTACTGCACGCCGCCCTGATCGAGCGAATCCGCGACGCCACCGAACGTGGCCACCCCCTGGGCGACGAAGCCCCCGTCAAGCGGGTCAGGGAAAAGCAGCAGGCGCAGCCCTTGGCGCAACCGCCGGAAACCGTGTTAAACCATGAAATGGCAGCGACTTGAAGGAAAGTGGCAGCCAATCTTGACGACAAGCGATTCCGAACCGGGGTCTTTTCCCCAAGTGCCCGGACGGGAGCCTTGGACGCATAGGGGAGCTACGGAGCAGCAATGAAATTTGTTGTGGTGACTGGGCTGCTGGCGGTTTGTCTGCTGGCAGAATGGTGGTTCTTGCGCGAGAAGGATTTGCCCTACTTGTGGGCGGTGGTAGCTGTGCTGGGGGGCGGCCTGACGCAAATCGGCGCGGCACTGTCGGTCTTGGGGAAGGCGTTCCGCACCACGCAGCAGCCGGAGACCGCCCCCGAACTCTGGCGGGATGGCAACCGGGTGCGCATCGGAGGCGTGGTGCAAGCCACCGGCGAGACGCTCAAGACGCCCTTCACGGGCCAGGATGCGGTCTGCATGGAGTTTGCCCTGCGCGTGGCGGACGTAGGCGAGGGCGAGGTGGATACGGCCCTGAGCAAGCGCCGGCATATTCCGCCGGGCATGTGCGGTTATGATCAGGTCCCCTTTGGGATCGCAACTGCCCGCGGGTTGATCGCCGTGGCCGGCACTCCCTCGCTGAAGCGCTTTGCCGGTTGGGCGAGCTTGGATCCAGACAATTGCGTAAAGGCCGGCGCCCTGTTGGCGCGCGCACGCTGGCGCTTGGGCGACATGCGGCTGAGAGACGGCGTTTATCGCGGTTTTGTGGGTCAGGAGGACAAAGCCGTGCGCCTGTACTTGCTCAATACCAGACTTGCGGAACTGATGCTGATGCCGCCGGGGGAGCCCACCGCGGGCTGGTTGGACGGCTATCCGCCACCCCAACTCGAAGGTGAGGCAGCGGCGGAAGCCCTCGCCCGCCGCATGCGCCAGCGCATCTGGCAGTTCTATGAGCACTCCCTGAGGCCGGGCGCGGAGGTGACCGTCGAGGGCATCTACCGCGAAAGTCCGCCCCGCATCGAGATCAGCAACTGGATCCGCGATTCCCGCGCGATGGAGGCGATCCGCCCCGGCCTGGCGGACGTCTCGGCGAAGTCCCAACTCCGGTTCGAATTCATCAGCTTGGTGCTCGGGGTCATTGTCACCGGCTGGCTCCACTACGCCGTCTATGCCAACGGCGGCGCCCTCTACCGGTCTTTGATCGACAAATTCGCCGCGCCGTAAGCCCTCCTGGCTCAATCAGTCTCCGCTCGAAAAACTTGTCCCGCGAGGGCTACATCGCCGAACCGCGTGATGCAATCGGTTGTCCCAGGCGGAGTGCACGTTCTCCGGCGTGTTCTTGGGCATGATGGTCCCGGCGCCTGAAGCTTGACCACTGTGACTGGCTGTGTATATACTCTATATACAGATGGCCGGGCCGAACGAACTCTTCCTCTCCAACAGCGACAGGACTCCGATGTATGGGCAGATTGTGGAGCAGGTGACCGCCAAGGTCCTGGCGGGCGATTGGCTGCCTGGGCAGGCCATCCCGTCGATCCGCCAATTGGCCGCAGGCAGTAGGGTCAGTGTCATCACGGTGAAGCGGGCGTACCTGGAGTTGGAGCGCGCCGGCATCATCGTGACGCGTCCCGGCAAGGGATCGTTTGTCGCTGAATCCTTGGACCTGCCGCGGCAACTGGCGTTGAAGGATTTCCAGACCGGTTTGCGCGGGATGCTGGAGGCGGCGGAGAGGCTCCAGATGGATCCTGTGGACGTCTTGCGTGAAGTCGAAAGCGAGTTACTGTCGCGTGAGGGCGTGGGACTGGCAGAAGAGCAGAACGGAGAAACGGAATGACGGCAGCGATCACGCTGAAGGGTGTCAGGAAAGAATACGGCGGCTTCGCGCTCGAGGACATTGACCTGGAGCTGCCCGTGGGCCAGGTGATGGGCCTGGTGGGGGTGAACGGCGCCGGCAAGTCCACGATCTTCCGCATTCTGATGGGTCTGATTCAGCCCGATGCCGGGCATGCCGAGGTTTGCGGGCACAGGATGCCCGAAGGCCAGGTGGCGGCCAAGCGCGAGATCGGCTACGCCTCCGACGACATGAGGCTCTACAAGGGCAAGTCGCTGCGCTGGCACATGAACCTCGTCAGCTCCGCCTTCCCGGGCTGGGACGAACCGTACGCGGCGCAGTTGCTGAAGCGGTTTGAACTGCGGGCCGACCAGGCGGTGGGCGGGTTTTCGCACGGGCAGCGGGTCAAAGCGCTCCTGCTGCTAAGTCTGGCGCGGCATCCCAGGTTGCTGCTGCTGGACGAGCCGACGACTGGTCTGGATCCGGTGGCGCGTGGCGAGGTGCTGGAGGCAATCGCGGAAGTCTTGCACGACGAAAACCGCAGTGTGTTGTTCTCGTCGCACAATACCCGCGATATCGAGCAGATCTCCGACTCGATCGCGTTCCTGCACCGCGGGCGACTGGTGGCCGTCGAGGACAAAGAGTCGTTTCTCGAGAGCTGGCGGCGCATCTTGTGCCAGGGTGAATGGCGGGACCAAATCGCGGAGGTTCCGGAGATGGTGTCGGTGCGCCGGAACGGATCGGTGATCGAGATGAAAGTCAGAGATTTCCACCCAGGACTGACGGCGCGGCTGCAGCGCCTGGGGCTCGCCGTCAACACAGTGGATCGAATGGACCTGGAAGACATTTTTATCGCCAGCATCGCGGCGGGAGATCGCCAATGACCCTCTCGGGACACAACAGTCACATGATTCGCCTGCTGGTCGTGAAGGACTGGCAGGTTTACCAGAAGCAACTCGCCGGCTATCTTGCCGGACTGCTGCTGGCGCTGAGCCTGATCGGAACGGGCAAGCCGTGGCCGTTCAACGCGGGCTGCCTGCTGCTGCTCGTGCTGCTCGTCTCAACCGGGTTTTTCGCGATCGGGCACATTGTCGTGAACGAGCGGAAGGAGAATACATTGCCGTTTGTGATGAGCCTTCCGGTCAGTTCGCTGGACGTGTTCATCGCGAAGCTGATCGCGGGCCTGCTGATTTACCTGGTTCCATTCCTGGTGGTGCTGGCCACCACGATTCTGCTCGTGCTGGCCACCGGCCTGCCGGACGGTCTGCTGATGTACGCCATGCTGGTGTATTTCTTCATGCTGATGAGCTACTGCGTCGCGCTTTGCGCAGCGATCGCGGTCACGTCGGAGGGATGGAACATCTTCATCCAGATGGCGCTGATGACCATGTTGAGCCCCTTCATGATCTGGGCGGGCAGCCTCCAGACCATCGCCTCTAACATCCGCACCGACCGGATCGCCTGGAGCCCGGCCATCCTCTCCGTGTTCGGCGGCGAGATGGCGGTAACTGCCCTCGCGCTGGCTGTGACCTGTTGGTATCACACCCGCAAATCCACGGTCCTGCAAAACTCGTGATCGACACCAACCGCCTTCACTATCTGGACAACCTGCGAGCGCTGGCGATGCTGGCAGGCGTCCTCTTTCATGCAGCGCTGGCCTATAGTCCGCTCATGCACAACTACTGGCTGACCGCCGACCGGGGCCAGTCCGGATGGGTGGACGCCGCGGCGTGGTTTCTGCACCTGTTCCGGATGCCGCTGTTCTTCGCGATTGCTGGCTTCTTCGCCGCGCGTCTGGTGACCCAGCGGGGCGTGGGCGGGATGCTGAACAACCGGGTGGCGCGGGTGCTGGTTCCGCTCGTTCTGTTCTGGCCGCTCGTGACGGCTGCCATCGGGTGGCTGGCGGAGCGGGCGGCGTCAAGCGTCCGGAATCCTCCCCCGCTGCTCGAACTGCTTCGCCGGAGCGATCTGCCGGCGTTGCCTCTGACGCTTGCGCACCTCTGGTTTCTGGGCTACCTGCTCGCCTTCTATCTGCTGATCTGGATCGCGGTCACGGCGGAGTGGAAGGTGCCGGCCAGTTGGGCACTCCCGGCGACACCGGCCAGACTGCTGGGCCTCGCTCCGCTGCTTCTCGCCCCGGCCCTTGCCAGTGTCAGCGCGCCCACGCCGGCGCCTGAGGGACTGCTCCCGCAACTCTGGGCCATCGTGTTCTATGGGGCGTTCTTTTTCTTCGGCTACGCGCTCCACTTCCGCCCGTTGCTGCTCAGCTCGATCCTTCCAGGGCAGGCTGCACTGGCGATCGCCTCGGTCGCGGCCTACGCCCTCTTTCTTTGGGTCCTCAAGGCGCAGAGCCGCCAGCTTGGCGCGCATCTGGCCGCGGCGCTGCTTCAGGCTTACATCAGCGTCTGGATGACCGTGTGGTGCCTGCGGGCCGCGCAGGCGTGGTTGGATACCCGGCGTGGCTGGCTTCGCTACCTTGCGGACGGCTCCTACTGGACGTACCTGGTCCATCTGCCCGTGGTGTTTGCGATCCAGTTCCAATTGCTGGATTGGGAGGCCGGCTGGCTGCTGAAATGGGCGGTTTCGGTGCTCGCCACGCTCATCGTCTGTCTGGCCAGCTACCACTTCGCCGTCCGCGGGACGGTGTTGGGCCGCGTGCTGAACGGCAGGCTACGGAGACGAACCGGATGAAATTGCCCGGTGATTTGCGGGCTGCGCTGCACGGCTACACTCCGGCAAGAGTCCGCAGCGGAGAGTCGGGCGCAAAGGTCTACCGGTTCACCCGGATGGGCCGGCGAGCGCTCTACCTCAAATATGCGGCCGGCCGCGTGGCGCGCCAGGTGATGGAAGAAGTGGTGCGCCTGCATTGGCTGAATGGCCATCTGCCGTCACCGCGCCTGCGTTGTTTCGGCGGCGGCCGAAGCAGCGCCTGGATGTTGACCGAAGCTCTTCCCGGCCGCCCCGCCTATGATTGCCTCGCCGCCCAGGACGGGAGTCGCCTGGAGACGGTTCGCGCGATCGCGGGATTCATGCGGCGGCTGCACGGACTGCCCGTGGACTCCTGTCCGTTCCTGTCGGATCACACAATCCGGATGGCGCAGGCTCGCGGCAACATCGAGGCCGGAATCGTGGATGCAGAGGATTTTGATGAGCAGCGCCGGGGCTGGACCGCCGGCAGGGTTTGGTCGGAGTTGAATGCGATCATCCCTGCCCGGTTTGACCGTGTTGTGACTCACGGTGATTTCTCGCTCGACAACATCTTCATTCACCGGGGGCGGGTCACCGGGATAATCGATGCCGGACGGTTGGGGATCGCGGACCGCTACCAGGACCTGGCGATTCTGTGGAACAACCTGGCCGAATTCGGCGCCGGACTGCAGCGGGCGTTTCTCACCGAGTATGGGGTGCGGCGACTGGATCGACGCAGGCTGGAGTTTCACTTATGTCTGGATGAGCTCTTCTGAGTCCCCGAAGCCTCAGCTCCGCCCCCACTCCAACCCCCATCGACCAACGCCCCCACCCCCGCTTGAGCCCCCGTGCGTCAGCCGGGGGCACTAATCAAGGGCCGGCAGGGTCAATTAGGCTCTCCCTTTTGCCCTACAGCCACAAACCAGCGGGGCCTGCTTCGATGACGTATCCCTCAGGTCGCACTGTGAGCTGGGACTATGACGTTGCCGGTCGCGCCGTATCCGTAACCGGCTCCATGGGCGGAGCGGTTGCCGTGTACGCCACCGGCATCACCTACGCTCCCCACGGCGCGGTCTCGTCGATGTCGATTGCGAATGGCGCACGCACCGAGCAATGGTGCTACAACAATCGTATGCAGCCCGTCGGGATTCGGTTGGGCCCATCCTCGGCCGCGACCTGTGATGCGCAGGCGGGCGACCTGCTGCGTCTCACCTTCGGCTACGGCCCCGCCGCCAACAACAACGGCAACATCCTCTCGCAGACCATCGCGCGGCCAACCGCCAATTTCAACTCCACCGAGACCTACACCTACGACCCCTTGAACCGCCTCAAGACCGGCGCCGGCACTGGCTGGGCGCAGACCTACGTTTTCGACCGCTACGGCAATCGCGCCCTTCTCGGAACCTCCACCATCCCGGATGCGGTCCAATCGCCCGTGGTGAGCAATGAAACCGAAGCCGCGGTGCAGACGATCTTTCCTGGCAACCGCTGGAGCGGAGGCACCTACGACCCCGCCGGCAACCAGATCTCGCGGTATGCGGGATCCTTCGCCTACGACGCCGAGGGCCGCCTGAAGTCCTCGACCATCAACTCCGTCACCACCACCTTCGAATACGACGGCGAAGGCCGCCGCGTAAAGAAGGGCAACGAAACCTACGTTTACGACGCCTTCGGCAACCTCGCCGCCGAATACGGAGGCACGGTGTCCACCCCCGGCACCCAATACCTCACCACCGACCACCTCGGCTCCACCCGCCTCATCACCAACGCCGCCGGCGCCGAACCGCGCTGCCTCGACTACTTCCCCTTCGGCGAAGAAATCCCCCGCCCCAGCGTGGCCTGCTACACCCCCACAACCGAACCCAGACAGAAGTTCACCGGCAAGGAACGGGATACGGAGACGGGGCTGGATTACTTCGGGGCCAGATACTTCTCTGGGGCGCAGGGAAGGTTTACCTCACCTGACATCCCGCTGATCGATCAACATGTGCATGATCCTCAGTCATGGAATCTTTACACGTATGGCCGCAACAATCCTCTCAAGAATGTCGATCCGACAGGAAACATCGTTGAGACGGTGTGGGACATTGCCAACGTGGTCATGGATGTGGCCTCTCTTGGCAGCAATTTGGCTGCTGGTAATTGGGCGGGGGCTGCGGTCGATGCTGTTGGATTGGTGGCAGATGCCGCTGCGACTATTGTTCCTGGTGTTCCTGGTGGTGCGGGGGCGGCGATCAAGGCTGCTCGTGCCGCAGACAATCTGGTTGACGGTGCGCAGTCGCTAAAGAGGGCTAGTAACATTGCGGACAATGCAAAGGCTGGCAAGGCATTCGAGCAACAAGCGGTCAGTGCTGTGAAGAAGGAGCAGACCGGAGTAGTCGAGCAATTAACTGTCAAGGCACAAAGCGGAACGAAGGTGCGTTTGGACGCTGCTGGAAAGGACGCCAGCGGTAACGTTGCCCTGACTGAGGCAAAGGGATCGGCAACTGCAGGGCTAACGAAGAACCAGAAGAAAGGCTTCCCTGAGATTCAGCAGGGCGGGGCGACAGTTGTAGGAAAGGGTCGTCCGGGCTATCCTCCTGGAACTCAAATCCCTCCCACGCCTGTCCGAGTCATACGGCCTGACGATCTCAAGAAGATGCAACCGTAGAATGAAAATCAAAGACCTGAAGATTGAACTGCTCACCGCTCTTCAGCCAAGGATGGAGAAGAGCGGATTCAAGTTGCAGAAGAGCAAAGAGCGATTTGCAAAGCGGGTTGACAGTGGGGCGTGGTGGTTTGTTCTTGATTTCACGGTTTACGAGAACCTCCATGTGAAACCTGCAATAGGCTTGCGAGTGGATGCCGTTGAGAGTATCTTCCACCGGACTTCGGGCTTCGAGGGCAAGTATCAATCTGACACGCCTACGCTCTCGCTGTCAGTGCAGAGCCTGATGGGTGATCCGTCGAAGTTCGAGTATGTGCTACGTAGTCTCGATGACGTGAGTGTGGTGGCTGCTCAGATCGAGGTCGACTTTGTCGGTATCGTTTTGCCCTACTTGGAGCGGCATTCAGAGTTGTCCGAGATCGATAGAACGTTGAATGAGAATCCGGAAGGAGAATGCGTTCACTACGCTATGGACTATCTGCGTTCCGCTCATGGCGTGATCGTGGCGCAATTGGTTGGACGACCGGAGTACTCTGAGCTAGTCGAGACATACCGCCGGAAGTTAGCTCTGATTTCGAACGGCTTCTACCTCCCCAAGTTCGAGGCGCTTGTGGCTGATCTTGTGCCATCGTGACCTGTGGGTCACTTCTTTGGCACCGTCAGCGCTTACGCCCACCTCCCCCCCCGCCC
>ERZ761609.519-NODE-519-length-44034-cov-29.914004_pt1 | contig 44034 bp, 51 predicted proteins | sample MGYA00511163_ERZ761609 | MGnify/ENA primary metagenome ERZ761609 (study PRJEB28899, sample SAMN02445070) | bioreactor sludge metagenome | biome: EBPR sludge | place: Australia: Brisbane, Thorneside Wastewater Treatment Plant | collected 2011-12-16 ... | reverse complement strand
TATGCCGAGCTGGCGCGCCGCGGCGCGGGCGACGCGCACTGGCACATCTGGTACGGCGACGAGCGCTGCCTGGCGGCCGATCATCCCGAGCGCAACAGCGCCATGGCGGAGGCCGCCTGGCTCGCGGCATCGAATATCCCTGAAGAGCAACGCTGGCCGATCCCCGCCGAGCATGGCGCCAGTGAAGCCGCAGCGGTGTATGCGGACTGGCTGGCGCGCGTGGGCGATTTCGACGTCGCGCTGCTCGGCATGGGCGAGGACGGCCACACCGCGAGTCTTTTTCCGGGCCGCGACTGGGGGACGGCGGCGGACAGCCCGGATGCGCTGGCCGTGTTCGATGCGCCGAAGCCGCCGCCCGAGCGCGTGAGCCTGTCGGCGGCCCGCTTGAACCGCAGTCGGCGTGTGTGGTTTGTCGTTACGGGTTCAGGCAAGCGCGAAGCGCTGCTGCTCTGGAGACAGGGTGCGAAGCTGCCGGTGTCTGGGGTGCGGGGCGGGCTGGAAACCGTAGCCTGGCTGGATCAGGCGGTCTGGTCGACAGAGAAATAACCCGGTGTCTTGAATCGGCCCTCAGCGGATCATCCGATATGGCTACGGGAATGCTTGGTGTCCCGCCATTGCAGTCGATGACGAACAACCTTCTCTGGCACGCGGGTGGCGGCTTTCAGTATCAGTGCCGTTATGCGTACTCTCGGCCAGGAGCGGCCGGACATCATGCTTGCCTCGATCGTCCCAATCTCGGCCTTTGCCGCCGCTGGCGTACCGCGCCACTTAGGTCGGCCAGGTACCGCAACCGGACATTGACCAGAAATCCCGATGAAGCCATAAGGCAGCCGCACGAACACCATCGAGCATCAAGGCGCCTTGCGTGCGGCCGACGCTCCGAATGCTGGATTTCAGTCTGCTCCGGGATTTCCAGAGCGTCATCAGCCCCGATCCCAAAGTATCGAGCAAGAGTTTATCGATTCCATTCAACGCGCCCACCGCCATTGATCCATCTGTCGTTTGAACGATCTTTCTTCCTCTTCGATCGTGTCCTCGGTGGAATCAGGCGGGCACCCATCGGGCGGAGGGGGGCGATGCTCCCGCATCGCCACGTTGGATGGGGATGAACCGTTCCACGCGAACGGGTTATTGAAAGGCAGGGGCTCTGGCAGGCAGTCAAGCTTATAGCTGGGTGGCCAGCCCGTCTCGTAGGGCAGAAAAGAGATGGTCTGCTCGAAGATGAGCGGTTTTCCTGTAGGTATTGGCGGCAGTGGCGGCAGATTCCGGATCGCCTTCCAAGCGAGCTTTGAGACCACTTCCGAGGTTGACCAAAGCTCTTCCACCTTGGCAATCCTTCCGTCAGACGCGATTTCGATGCGGAACCGGACTACCCCCTGGCCAGGTCCTTCGACGGCCGTTCCCATCATGCTGCGAACCTGCTGTCCCCAGGTGTAGCGATAACGCTTGCTGTTCCTGGGCGTATAGATTGAAGCCAATTGCCATTCCTCAGCCGTAGGCGCGGGCGGCGCAGACATGGATGCCGGCATCTTCTCCGAACTGGGGGGCGTCGGAGATTCAGACACAGCCTGTGGCCTGGCGGGTTTGGGTGGCTTGGCCCTCTGTGGTTCGGGCGGCGGTTTCACCTCGGGCTCAACTCTCAGGCGCAACTGCAAGGGCTCTTCGGGTGCGGGCGGCTTCGGCTTGTCCCACCATGACGGCAACAGACTGGCGTGCAAGGCCAGCGACAAGGCCAGCGCAACGAGAAAACCGCGCTGAGATCGGAGCAGCGTGCCATGCAGGCAATTCAGCTGGGTGAACGGGTACACCAGGCGTAGAGTGCGTCGTACATCACCATGCCCTGGGCAAGCAACGCATGGTCATCCCGATAATTATGGTGGAGTCCCCATGACAGTGCGACCAGACCCGCGACCTCGGGTGCCAGGTCGGGCGCATCGGTATCGGCGCCCCGCACGATGAGGGCCAGCCGATCCAGTGCCGGATCATTGAGCGCATATTTCCTGATGAAGGCGTCGAAGCTGCACAACGGGCCATGATGGCCCAGTTCGACACCGGGAACGTCGAAGGGCGTGGCACCCAGACGTTCGGCCTCCGACATCACCTTGTCTTTTGGAACATAAATGAACTCGGCGTCGTGGTCGATGAAACGCGCGACCAGCCACGGACAGGCGATGCGGTCGATCTTGGGACGTTCACGGGTGATCCATTTCATGGGCCGACGACTTCGCCGCCGGCCGCCTTCCAGCCCTCAATGCCGCCTTCGATGAAGCGGGCCTTCAGGCCCCTGGCCTGCAGAGCATCCACGGCGCTGTTGGATACCGAGCCGCCGCGCGCGCAATAGAGCACGATGTCCTGGCCTTTCGGCAAATTGTCGGCCCATTCGGCAAGCTGCTCCGGATTCTTCCATTGCGCGCCAGGCAGGTGCTCGGGCGCAGCCTCGCGGTCGGCGATGCGACGCACATCCAAGATCAGTTTGCCGAGCAGTTCGGTTTTCAGGGTGTCGGGTTTGATGGTGCGTTCCATGGCGTCAGGCTCCCAGTTTGGTGAAGGTGGCCTCGGCGGCCGTCCAGGAAAGGTTTTGCATGAAGGCGTCGACATAGGCGCCGGCCTTGGCGCCGAAGTCCATGTGGTAGCTGTGTTCGTACATGTCCAGGGCGATCAGCGGTGTGGCGCCGGCCAGGTTGTGGGCGTGATCGGCGGCCCAAGCGTTGACCAAGCGGGCACGACGTGGGCTCCAGGTCAGCACGGTCCAGCCGGAGCCACCTCCTTGGGCCTTGCCCATGGCGCTGAACTCGGTGCGCCAGGCGTCGAGCGAACCGAAGTCACGTTCGATGGCTGCCTTGAGTTTGCTCGCTGGGTCGCCGCCGGCGCCGCCCAGTGAGTCGAAGTAGACCTCGTGCAGGATCATGGAGCCGCTGGCGATCATCTCTTCGCGCTTCAGGCCGTTGATCTCGAACACCGGGGCACTGGCCCACTGGAGTTCGGCAAGCTTTTGCTCGATGGCGTTGAGGCGCTTCACTGCACCGCCGTAATTGTTTTCCCAATGGCTGACGATGAGTTTCTCGGACAGGCCGTTCAATCCGGTCGGATTGCAGGAAAGGGGCTTCAGTTCGTAGGGCATTTCACACTCCTCAAATGATGTAGGTGTAAGCCAGGCCGACCGCCGCGCAGGCGCCGATCACTTTCATGATGTCCATTTTGTATTTCCACAGTGCAATGAAGGCGGCCACGGAGATCAGGGCATAGAACCACTCGAAACCACCGGAGAATGGCGCAGCCTCGCTGGCGCGCGGCCAGATCACGTGCCAGCCGAAGAACAGCGCGAGGTTGAGGATCACCCCTACCACCGCGGCGGTGATGCCGGTAAGCGGTGCGGTGAACTTGAGATTGCCGTGGGTGGCTTCCACCAGCGGCGCGCCGGCCAGGATGAACAGGAAGGATGGCAGGAAGGTGAAGAAGGTCGCCACGCTGGCGCCAATGAAGCCAGCCAGCAACAGGCTGTCTGGGCCGAAAATCTCCTTGGTCCAGGCGCCGACGAAGCCGACGAAGGCCACCACCATGATCAGCGGTCCCGGGGTGGTTTCGCCCAGGGCCAAACCGTCGATCATCTGGGTGGCGGTCAGCCACTGGTAGTGCTCCACCCCGCCCTGGTAGATGTAGGGAAGCACCGCATAGGCGCCGCCGAAGGTGACCAGCGCGGCCTTGGTGAAGAACACCCCCATGTCATGCAGGGTGCCGGCGGGCAGCAGGAGCATGGCTGCGCCCCACAGCGCGACGAACAATCCTGTCAGGATCACCAGCCGACCGAGCCGGAACTTGGTATGGGCCGGCGGCGGCGTGTCGTCGTCGATCAGCGCCGGGCCGTAGGATTTGTTGCTGGCGCCATGGCCGCCGCCCACCTTGAATTTGTCCGGCCAGACCTTGCCGCCGATGAAACCCAGTACGCCGGCTGCCAGCACGATGTAGGGGAACGAGATTTTCAGGGCAAAGATCGCGATGAAGGACGCGGCCGCCAGTGCCCACAGGAGATTGTTCTTCAGCGCGCGCGAACCGATGCGCCAGGCGGCGAATACCACGATAGCCACCACCGCCGGCTTGATGCCGTTGAACATACCCTGCACGAAGGTCAGATCGCCGAAGGCGAGATAGACGTAGGTCAGCGCCGCCAGGATGAACAGCGACGGCAGCACGAATAGCGTGCCCGCGACGATGCCGCCCCAGCTGCGGTGCAGCATCCAGCCGATGTAGATGGCGAGCTGCTGCGCCTCGGGGCCGGGCAGCACCATGCAGTAATTCAGCGCGTGCAGAAAGCGGCGCTCGGAAATCCAGCGGTGTTTTTCCACCAGTTCCTGATGCATGATGGAAATCTGCCCGGCGGGGCCGCCGAAGCTGATGAAGCCGAGCTTCAGCCAGTATCTGAAGGCCTCCCAGAAGCTGGGGTGGGCGGGACGTTCGGTCGGGGTGGTCAAGATGGTCCAGTCAAATCAGGGGCTGTTGAAAACTGCGTATAAGTCGTCCAGCATCTGCCCGCCTTGCTTGAGCAAAGCGTCGTCATCCTTGACGCGCGCCTTCAGGCCTTTCAGCAGCGTCTCGAAACCGGCGGCCTCGGGCGCCTCGCCCCCTACGTCCAGCGCATGGACGATGGTGCCGATGCGCATCAGGGCGGCGTCGTTTTCCAGTCCGAAGCTCGCCAGCAGGGTCTCGAAGGTGACGCGATGCCCGATGTGGGTGAAGCGCGCGCCGTCAAAGTCAAATCCCAGCGCATTAGCCGGACAGTCCTTGACGTGCTCCAGCCAGACGAAGTGCGCGCGGCAGTCGATGAAGCGACGGATCAGCCAGGCGGATGCCAGCCGATCCACCCACAAATCCTGTCGGGTGGCCCAGACCTGCTTCTGAAAATCGGCGAGGGCAAAACGCTCAGGCTGGCCATCCTGGAAATGCGGTTCGTTGGGGGAGAGACGGGACGCCAGCGTGGCTTCCAGCGTCAGCAGCCGCGCTTCTGTATCGAGTTTGCCCGCGCCTGGAAAATAATCCTGTTCAATCAGGGTTTCGTAACGGCGACGCAAGGCCTTCAGGGTTTTGTTTGCGGTTGCGACATTCTCTGCAAGCGGATCGAAGTGCGTCAGGTCTGCCAACAGTTCTGCGTATTCCGCAGACCGGTCGAACATCCTCCGGAACGCAGCCAGCTGATCATCTTCAGCGTCCAATCTGAGAACCCATGCGGTGCCGCCCGCCGTGCGGGTTTCATCTGCCAGCGCCTCTAGCCCCTGCCTCGTGGCAACGGTTTCGGGCAAAAGCCAGGCGCCGTCCCGCAACGCCGCGCACCCCATGCCTTTCAACCCGCGCCAGATGCGCATGCGTGCCGTGGCGTTCTGCGTGGGCAGAGTTAGGATGATCAGAATCCATGTAGCACTATCTACTGTCATGTAGCAATATTTACACAGAATAAAATATAACGTCAATGGCTGCGGCAAAGAAAAACGCACCTGATGGCGCGTTGTTGATTGGGGAGAGCCGTTCTGGTCTGTCGAGCGTTTCAATGTCCGAGATTAGCTGCGCAGCAGTCATGGGTGATCTTCGGGCCAGCGTCGCTATTGGCCGAGGAGCAGGCGTTCTTGGGATAAAGCCTGACAGTCTCTTTAGGGTCGATAGTACGCACTCGTTGATCAGGCAAGCGGACGCTCACCATTAAGTAGGGGCCATTCCCGTGCAGGATCGCGATACTCAAGCCTCTCGACTCAAGGGTGTGCTGGGTCGCGCTCCGCAACAAAACGTGCAACGAAGGCCCCTTCATAGCCTGCTGGGAGGGGAATGCTTACACGATGGCCGCTACCCGGCGCGACGTCGACCGGGGTGTTGTCCTTGCCTTGCATGGTGGTGATCGTCAGTTCCAGGTTGCCCCGGGGGTGGATCAATTCGATGCGGTCGCCGACCGAGAACCGGTTCTTCACGTCGATCTCGGCCCGGCCTTCCGCGTCATACCCCATGACATCGCCGACATACAGGCTGCGGTCTGATTCGGAATGGCCGCGCAGGTAGCTCTGGTATTCGCGGTCCGGATGGCGTTCGTAGAAACCGCCGGTGTAGCCACGGTTGGCCAGGCCATCGAGCTCGCGCAGCAGGGTCGGATCGAGCGGGCGGCCGGCGACGGCATCGTCGATGGCCTGGCGATAGGTCTGGCAGGTGCGCGCGACATAGTAGGGCGACTTGGTGCGGCCTTCGATCTTGAGCGAGTCGACGCCGATTTCGGTCAGCCGCTGGACGTGCTCGATGGCGCGCAGGTCTTTCGAATTGAGGATGTAGGTGCCGTGCTCGTCTTCCTCGATGGGCATGTGGCTGCCCGCGCGTTCCTTTTCTTCCAGCAGGTACACGTCGCCGTCCGGCGCGGCCTTGCTGGGCTGGACGTCATATTCCCAGCGGCAGGAGTTGGTGCAGGCGCCCTGGTTGGGGTCGCGGTGGTTGAAGTAGCCCGACAGCAGGCAGCGGCCGGAATAGGCGATGCACAGCGCGCCATGCACGAAGACTTCCAGTTCCATGTCCGGGCATTCCTGGCGAATCTCGGCGACCTGGTCGAGCGAGAGTTCGCGTGACAGGATGACGCGGCGGATGCCGAGTTTTTTCCAGAAACGGACAGCGGCGTAGTTGACCGTGTTGGCCTGGACGGAGAGATGGACGGGCATCTCGGGCCAGGTTTCGCGAATCATGTCGATCAGGCCCGGGTCGGCCATGATCAGTGCGTCAGGCTTGAGCGCGATGACCGGCGCCATGTCGGCCAGGTAGGTCTTCAGCTTGCTGTTGTGCGGGAAGATGTTGCTGACGACATAGAACTGCTTGCCTCGGCGGTGGGCGGTGTCGATGCCGGTTCCCAGCGCCGCCTCGTCGCGGAAGCTGTTGTTGCGGACGCGCAGGCTGTAGCGCGGCTGGCCGGCGTACACCGCATCCGCGCCGAAGGCGAGCGCCGTTTCCAGCATGGCTTGCGAACCGGCGGGTGCCAGCAGTTCGGGTTGATGCATCCCGGCGTGTTTCACGCGGGATTACCGGGTTCGGGTTTGCTGCGCGTGGCTGCCAGCATGGCATGCCGCGTCGCCGGCGTTTCCAGGCTGATGCGGCCGAGCATGCCGCTGCGGTAGTCTGTGAGCAGGATCATCGCGGCCTTTTCCAGATCGAGTTCGCCGCCGCGGCCCTTGAGGATGCAGCCGCGTTTCTTCGCCACCGCTTCCAGCACGCCGGTGGCATCCAGGCCTTCCAGCGAAAACCCGTAGCGCGCCTTCAGCAGCGCCGGGTAGCGTTCGAGCAGGATGCCCGCCAGAAACACTGCCACCTCCTCGTCGATCACCGCGTTGCGGCCGATGGCGTGGCTGGCCGCCAGCATGAAGCCATCGGAATCGTGCTCGATCTTCGGCCAGGTCATTCCCGGCGTGTCGACCAGGATCAGGCGCGGCGACAGGTTGATGCGCTGCTGCGACTTGGTCACCGCCGGCTCGTCGCCCACCGCGGCGACGCGGCGCTTGACCCAGGTGTTCATCAGCGTGGATTTGCCGACGTTGGGGATGCCCATGATCATCAGCCGCAGCGGCTTGAAGGTGTCGTCGCGGTGCGGCGCGAGCTTCTGCGCCAGCGCCGGCAGCTTTGCCACGTCGGATGCTTTCTTGGCGGAAATCGCCACCGCCAGCACGCCGGGCTGCCTGTTGAAATAGTCCAGCCAGGCGCGGGTGGCGACCGGGTCGGCGAGGTCGGCCTTGTTCAAAAGCTTGAGGCAGGAGCGCTGGCGATGCAGGCGCAGCTCGTGAATCATCGGGTTGCTGCCGGCTTCCGGCAGGCGCGCGTCGAGCACCTCGACCACCACGTCGATCTGCGCCATCGTTTCCGCGGCCTTCTTGCGCGCGGTGGTCATGTGACCGGGGAACCACTGGATCGCCATGGGGTTGGGGGTTCGGGGGAAAGGGCGGGATTATCCCATTAGTCCGGGTTTAGCCGGCGCCGCCACCGCTGCCCACGCCGTGCGCGGCGGCGAGCACCAGCGCATCGAAGTCGGCCGCGCTCATCAGCCCGCGCTCGGCGACGATGTCGCGCACCGGGCGGCCGGATTTTTCCGATTCCTTGGCGACTTCGGCGGCCTGGTTGTAGCCGATCCGGGTGTTGAGCAGGGTGGCGAGCGCGACGCTCTGGTGGATGAAGAAGGCACATCTTTCCCGATTCACGACGATGCCCTTGAGGTTCTTCTCGGTGGCGGCGTTCATCGCGTTGGTGAGCCAGTTCATGGCGTCGAACAGCGCGCTGCCGAGCGCCGGCATCATTACGTTCAATTCCATCTGTCCGGCCTGCACCATGTAGGACACCGCCGCGTCCTGCCCCAGCACCTGGAAGCACACCTGGTTGAGCATCTCGAACATCACCGGGTTGACCTTGCCGGGCATGATGGAAGAGCCCGGCTGCACCGGCGGCAGCTGGATTTCGCCGAGACCCGTGCGCGGGCCGGAGGCGAGCAGGCGCAGGTCGTTGGAGATGCGGGTGAGTTCGAGCGCGAGGTTGCGGATTTCGCCCGACAGCCGCGCGAGGTCGTTCATCGACTGCATCTGCGCGATCAGCTGGCCGACGCGGATCGGCTCGCCGGTGAGCGTGGCCAGTTCGGCGGCGGCGCGCGCCGCATAGTCGGGCGAGGTGTTGAGGCCAGTGCCGGCGGCGGAGCCGCCCAGGCCGATTTCGCATAGCGCCGGGCGCACCGCGTCGAGGCTTGCGGCGCAGCGGGAAAGCGTCCACGCGTAGCCGGCGAATTCCTGCCCCAGGGTGGTCGGCACCGCATCCTGCAGGTGGGTGCGGCCGGACTTCACCGTGTCCTTCTCGCGCTCGGCCAGACGGCTGAATTCGGCGGCCATGGCGTGCACCGCCGCGGTCAGGCGCGGCAGCTTGGCCAGCACGGCGAGGCGTATTGCAGTGGGGATGGTGTCGTTGGTCGACTGCCCCATGTTGACGTCGTCGTTTGGATTGACCGGTTTGTAGCTGCCCTTTTCGCCGCCCAGCGCCACGCTGGCGAGGTTGGCGATGACTTCGTTGCTGTTCATGTTGTGGCTGGTGCCGGCGCCCGCCTGGAAGCGGTCGACCACGAACTGGTCGGCATGCTCGCCGGCGATGATCTTCTCGCAGGCGGCGACGATGGCGTCGCGCTTTTCTTCGGGCAGCCAGCCGGGCTGGCAGTTGGCGCGCGCGGCGGCAAGCTTGATCCGCACGTGCGCTAGTACGAAATCATCATCCGGGCGGCGCCCGGAAATGGGAAAATTGGCGACGGCGCGTGCGGTCTGTGCGCCATACCAGGCATCCCCGGGAACCTTGACTTCGCCGAGCGAGTCTTTTTCGATACGAAATTCGTTCATGATGGAAAAATAATGCAGACGTTACAAAGCCTTCGATTTTATCCGATGTGGCTGGCCGGATTGCTGTTGGCGCTTGCGTCGTCGTGGGTGCAGGCAGCGGATTTCAAGGTGACCGATACCAACGGCAAGACCCACACGCTGTCCGGCCACAAGGGGAAATGGGTATTGGTGAATTACTGGGCAACCTGGTGTCCGCCTTGCCTGGAGGAAATTCCCGATCTGATCGCGCTGCACGGGGACAAAAAGAACAACCTCGTCGTCATCGGCGTGGCCATGGATTATCGAAATGCAAAGCAGGTGACCGATTTCGCCGACGGACTGCTGGTCGACTACCCTATCGTGCTGGGCACCCCCAGGGTCGTGAGCCAGATCGGGCCGGTGCAGGGCTTACCGACCACCTACCTGTATAACCCGGAGGGCAAGATGGTCGCGCGGCAAGTGGGCTTGATCACCCGTGCGGCGGTGGAAAGCTACATTGCCGGCAAGCCGGCCCGCCCAAAAAAATAATACTGCCTGCAAAGTCGAGGAGACATCCATGCGCCAACTGCTTATCGTGTTTTTCATGCTTTTTTCCGCATCCGCCTGGGCGGAAACGCGCGATCCGGCCAGCCATTTCTTCCAGCCCAAATTCGGCGACTTGCAGGCCGATCTGCAGGAGGCCAAAAAGCAGGGCAAGCAAGGCATCTTCCTGTTTTTCGAAATGGAAGACTGCCCGTTTTGCGAGCGCATGAAGACCACCATCCTCAATCAGGCCGAGGTACAGGATGCCTTCCGCGCGAAGTTTCTGGTGTATTCGATCGACGTCAACGGCGACACCGAAATGACCGATTTCCAGGGCAAGGACACCAGCGAAAAGGCCTTCGCCTTTGCCCACCGCGTGCGTGCCACGCCGACGCTCCTGTTCTTCGGCCTCGACGGCAAGCTGGTTGCGCGCCATACCGGCCCCACCAAGGACAAGGCCGAGTTCCTCCTGCTCGGCCGGTATGTCGCGGAGGGCGCCTACGCGACCCAACCCTTCGCCAAGTACAAGCAAGGCAAATGAGGCGCGCCGCATGGAGCGCGCTGCTGGCGTGTGCGTTGTCCGCCGCGGCAGCGGCGGAACGGCTGACGCTGGACGAGGCGCTGGCGGCAGTGAGCGCCGCCCATCCCGACCGTCGCGTGGCGGAGAGCGAACTGGCGTTGTCGCGCGCCGACCGTGAACAGGCAGCGAGCCGGCAGGATTTCAGCCTGTTTCTGGACGGTGCCTTGCGCACGGGGCGTCGTCCAGACGACAACGGGCTCAACCCTTACAGCGGCGACTGGAAACCCGACAACATCGGCCGCATCGTGGCGCGCAAGCCCTTGCTCGATTTCGGCCGCAGCAGCCAGGCGATCGCTGCGGCGGATCAGGAGATCGCAGCCCGCCAGGCAGCGCTCTTCAATGTCGAGAACCTGCGCCGCATCGACATCATGGCGCGCTACTTCGACGTGCTGCTGGCCGACCAGCAGTACGTCGTCGACAACGAGTTCATGACGGTGGCCTATCTCGACTGGGACAAGGCCAGAGAACGTTTCGAGCTGGGAATCGGCAGCCGTCCCGATCTGTTGCAGCTGGAAGCGTTCTACCAGGACTGGCGTGAACGCCGCAGCGCCAGCCTGCAGCGCATGCGCAGCACGCGGCAGAAACTGGCCCATGCCATTTATCGCCCCGGCAAGCTGCCCACCGAACTGGTCGAGCCCCAACTCAAGGACAACGCCCGGCCGCTGCCGGAATACGAATCCATGCTGCCGTGGGTGATCGCCAGGAACCCCCGCGTACTGATGCTGCAGGCGCAGGCAGGGGCGGCAGACGCGCGGCTTGCCGCCGTGCGTGCGGAGCGCAATCCGACCCTGGACGCTGAAGTGATCGGCGGCGGCTATAGCCGCGAATCGACCACCCGCGACGAACTCAGCGCGGGGCTGGTGTTCAACATTCCTCTTTATCAGGGCAGGCGCGTGGATGCCCGGATGGAACGCGAACGGGCGCAAAAGGAGCGCAGCGTCGCCGAACTTGAAAAACTCAAGCTTGACCTGGCGGACACCCTGCTCGCCACGCTGCAGGAGATCGAATGGCTGCGTGACAGCAGCCGTCCCGCCGCCGGCAAACAGATGGAATACCGCGACTGGGCGCTGGAGCGCGCGCGCGCCGAATACGAGCTTGAACTGAAAACCAATCTGGGAAGCAGCATGGCCGAAACCCAGGCGGCGCAGCTGCGCCACAAACAGGTCGAATACCGCCTGGCGCTCGCGCTCGCCCGGCTGGAAGCATTGTCCGGCGGCAGCCTGCCGCCTGTTGAGGGAGCACAGTAATGAAGCAACGCATTGTGGCGATCGCACTCGCCGGGCTTTGCCTGGGAGGGGGCGGCCCGCTATGGGCGGCAGGGCAGGTCGAACTCACCACCCGCGTGTCAGGCGTGGTCGAGGAAGTCCTGGTGAAGCCCGGCCAGCGCGTGAAGAAAGGCGCGGTGCTGCTGCGTCTCGACAAGACCGTGCTGAAGGCCCGGCTCGACGAAGCGACGGCGGATCAGACGCGGGCGGATGCCGACGAGGAGGATGCCGGCCGCGAACTGGAGCGGGCGGAGGAACTGTTCAACCGCACCGTGTCGTCGACCAGCGAACTCGAAGCGGCCACGCTACGCCACACGCGCGCGAAAGCCGCCCTGTCGACCGCCATTGCGCGCCGCGTGATTGCGCAGAAGAACCTCGCCGACGCCGAACTCAGGGCGCCGTTCAACGGTGTTGTCCGTTCGGTGCCGGGCGGGCCGGGCACCGTGGTGACGGCGGACTGCCTGCCGAAGCCGCTGGTTGTCCTGGATTCGGTCCAGCCCTGATCCACCGGGTCGAGGCGGGGCCCATGCGCCCGGCGTGAATGCCACTGCCACCCTGCGGTCACCCGGTCAGGGTGGGGAAGGGTGGGGAAAAGATTCAGCTGCGCGATGCGGCGGACGTGTCGGCCGATTGCGTGCGGGGCACGTAGTCCCAGTGGCGCTTCCAGGCGCCGACGACGAGATTGGGGTATTCCGGGCGTCCCAGGCTGCCGTTGTAGCGGCCCAGCGCGCGGAATAAATCCCCGCGCTCGATGTCGATGTAGTGGCGCAGGATCAGCGCGCCGTAACGCAGATTGGTGCGCAGCTGGAACAGGTTGTGGTCGGGATTGCCGATGGCCTTGACCCAGAACGGCATCACCTGCGTGTAGCCGCGCGCGCCCACCGGAGACACCGCGTATTTGCGGAAGCCGCTTTCGACCTGGATCAGCCCCAGCATCAGTTGCGGGTCGACTCCGGCGCGCGAGGCTTCCCAGTGCAGGGTGGTCAGGAATTCCAGCCGTTCGGCTTCGTCCGGCATGCGCTTGGCGAGCCGGCGCGACATTTCATTCAGCCAGGCCGCCTCATCCGCGACCTGGCGAAACGCGGTGCGGGTGACCGCGGTGTCGGCCAGTCCTCGCTGCAGGGACGAGCGCACATTGGCCGACATCGCTTCTTCGCGCTGCCCGCCCGCCTGCGCGGGCAGGGCAAGCAGCAGGACGACGATCAAGAATCCGGTGTGCGTGGTCTTGTTCATGTCAGCCTCCCAACAATTCCTTCAAAAACACCGTTGCGTCGGCCAGCGCGACTTTTTGCGCTTCGCCGCTTTGACCCGTCGCGGCGCGGCGCGGCTGGTACTCGATCACGCCGTCCGCGAGGCCGCGTTCGCCCACCGTGACGCGGTGTGGAATTCCGACCAGTTCGGCGTCGGCAAACATCACGCCGGGGCGCTCGTCGCGGTCGTCCAGCAGCACGTCAAAGCCGGCGGCAATCAATTCAGCATACAAGGTATCGGCGGCGTGTCTAACCGCCTTGCTCTTGCCGTAGCCGATGGCCACAACCACAAGCAAGAAAGGTGCCATTGTTTCCGGCCAGATGATGCCGCGGTCGTCGTGGTTCTGCTCGATGGCCGAAGCCACGATGCGCGACACGCCGATGCCGTAGCAGCCCATTTCCATTGCCAGCGATTGGCCGGCTTCGTCCAGATACGTGGCGTTCATCGCTTGCGAATACTTGTTGCCGAGCTGGAATACGTGGCCGACCTCGATGCCGCGGCACAGTTGCAGCGTGCCCTGGCCGTCGGGACTGGGGTCGCCGGAGGTCACATTCCTTATATCGGCTACAAAGTCGGGTTCCGGTAGGTCACGCGCGAAATTGACCCCGGCCAGGTGATATTTCGGCTTGTTCGCGCCGCAGACGAAATCGCTCATCGCTGCGACCGTGCGGTCGGCGATGACCTTGATTTTGGCGCGGTCGATCCCGACCGGCCCCAAAAAACCGGGCGGGCAGTCGAAGGCCGCGCGGATTTCGGCCTCGTTCGCCAGCCGGAAATCCGCCATGCCGGGGAGCTTGCCGAGTTTGACTTCGTTCAGCATATGGTCGCCGCGCAGCAGCAGGACGACCATCTGCTCGCCCGCGCTGTCGTTAACCATCCCGGCGATGAGCTTGACGGTGCGGGCCAGCGGGATGTCGAGCAGGGCGGCGACGTCCTCGCAGGTGGTCTGTTTCGGCGTATCCACCTCGCGCAGCATTTCCTGCGGTGCGGCGCGCGGCGTGGCGGGGACAAGCGCCTCGGCCAGTTCGACGTTGGCTGCATAGTCCGAATCCGGGCAGTAGGCGATCAGGTCCTCGCCGGAATCGGCCAGCACGTGGAATTCGTGCGAGGTGGAACCGCCGATGGCGCCGGTGTCGGCGGCCACGGCGCGGAAGGTCAGGCCCAGCCGGCTGAAAATCCGCCCATAGGCGTCGACCATGGTCTGGTAGGTTGCGGCCAGGCTGTCGCGGCCGGCGTGGAAGGAGTATGCGTCCTTCATCAGGAACTCGCGCGCGCGCATGACGCCGAAGCGCGGCCGGATCTCGTCGCGGAACTTCATCTGGATCTGGTAGAAGTTGACCGGCAATTGCCGATAGCTCTTGATCTCGCGGCGCGCCACGTCGGTGATGACTTCCTCGTGGGTGGGGCCGAAGCAGAAATCGCGCTGGTGGCGGTCCTTGATCTTCAGCATCTGCGGACCGAACACCGCCCAGCGCCCGGTTTCCTCCCACAGTTCGGCTGGCTGCACCGCCGGCATCAGGAGTTCGATCGCGCCGGCGCGGTTCATTTCTTCGCGCACGATGGCTTCCACCCGGCGCAGCACGCGCAGCCCCAGCGGCATCCAGGTGTACAGCCCCGAACCCAGGCGCTTGATGAGGCCGGCGCGCAGCATCAGCTTGTGGCTGACGAGTTCGGCTTCGGAGGGGGCTTCCTTGGTGGTGGAAATGAAAAACCGGGTGGCGCGCATAGTGGGGGAGCCGGGACGAAAAACGGCATTTTAGCGTGCGAAGGTGTAATCTTTCGCGCTCGATTTTGGAGTGAAATGGCAATGCGCCTGAAATTTGGTAAACGCCGGGCAACGGATGACGGGCTGGAAGTGACCGAGGAGCGCGGCCTGCGCACGTTGCATCTGGGCAGCCGCGCGATCCAGAGCGCGATGCGGGTGAGCCGGCCGTGGGATCTGGAGCTTGCCTACACCCGCGCGATGATGGGTTTTCTGATGTTCAACCCGATGCCGCAGGAGGTCCTGATGATTGGCCTCGGCGGCGGCTCGCTCGCCAAATTCATCCGCAGGCAGCGCCCGCAGACGCGCGTCACCGCGGTAGAGATTGATCCGCGGGTGATTGCGGCCGCGCGCACGCATTTCGAACTGCCGCCCGACGACGAGACGCTCAGCGTGATCGAGGCCGACGGCGCGCTGTATGTGCGTCAGCATCCCGGCAGCGCCGACGTCATCCTGCTTGACGGCTTCGACGCAGGCAATCAGGTGGAGGCGCTGGCGACCCAGACGTTTTATGCGGCCTGCCGCCGCGCGCTCAAGCCAGGCGGTGTGCTGGTGGTCAATCTATGGGGGCGCGACAAGGCGTTTCCCGAGTATTTGGCGCGCCTTGCACGCGCGTTCGACGGCGAAGTCGGCTGGATTTCGGTGCAGTACAAAACCAACGTGATCGTTTTTGCCTTTAACGAGCCAGGCGCATTGGCGCGGCTTGATGCGGCGCGGTCCGGGTTGGCGGATTTGTCGAAGCGCTGGGGGCTGGATTTGCGCGGCTTCGCGCGGGATTTTCAGTGGACCGAAGGGATCGCTCCGCTGCTGGATTGAACGCGGCCGAGCCCCGTGCTGCCGGACCCGGTCTGGCCGGATTGGAACGACGCGGTGCGATATAACCGTACGCTTTCGTCGTCCGAGCCGGATGCCATCATGTTGCCGTCTGGGCTGAAGCGGATCATCGCACCGCACAGATCGTGAGCCCGATAGCGCTGGACGACCTTGAAGTCGACGGTGTCGAGGACGCGGATTGCGGAGTCGGTGTGGCGTCCCAGCGTCGCCAGGTGGCGGCCGTCCGGACTGAATGCGATTGAAGTCAGCAGGCCGTTATGCTCGGTCGGGATGGAACGTGCGGTACCGCTCGCGACATCCCATAGGCTCAGGCGGAACCAGTTGCCCGCGGCCAGCATGCGGCCGTCCGGACTGAATTGCAGATCGTGCGGCGTGCGCCGTGCCGGTAGGGTCCGGCGTGCCCTGAACTCCACGTCCATCAGCACAATGGCGCGATCGAGGCCGACGGCGAGCCGGTTTCCGCTTGCGCTCAAGGCCGCTACATTATCGTCCACGGCGATTTCGCGCAGGGCTTGCAGCGTGTCCGCCGACCAGACGCGCAGCCGCCGGTCGCGATGGGCGCTGACTACCCGGCCCTGGAACAGCACCAGTGCAATCACGTCGGCGCGTACGCTCTGTGCCTTGATCCGACTGCCATGCCACAGGATCAGACGGCCGTCCTCGCCGCCGCTGACGAAATCGCCCGAGGCCAGCGGCAGAATCGCCCGCACGGCGCCGCGGTGCGCGTGGGCCTCGCCAAGCTGACGCTGCGTTGCCGTGTCCCATATCCGCAGTTCGCCCCGGAAGCCCCCACTGATCAAACGCAGCCCATCAGGCGTATAGGCGAGAGCGGTGGTGCCGAATTCATGGATTCCCGCCAGCACCCGATCCGGTGGCGGGGCGGTCATCAAGTTGGAACACCCAGCGGAAAGAACAATCAAAACAATGCTTAACAGCAGTTTATCGGCCATGGCGGGTTTGCAATTTCCGACGGGTGTGAAAGAATGCAAGTAATCGAATTTCACAGATGGTGGCGGCCATGATCGACCGAGAAGGGTACCGCCCGAACGTAGGCATTGTATTGTGCAACGCGCGCAACCAGGTTTTCTGGGGCAAGCGCGTCAATCAGCACGCTTGGCAGTTTCCCCAGGGCGGCATCAATGCAGGGGAAACGCCGGAACAGGCCATGTTCCGGGAACTTGAAGAAGAAGTGGGATTGCAGGCCGAGCATGTGCGTATTCTAGGGCGTACACGCGAGTGGCTGCGTTACGACGTGCCCGCCCATTGGACCCGGCGCGATAACCGTGGCCTCTACCGCGGCCAGAAGCAGATCTGGTTTTTACTGCGGCTGACCGGGCGCGATTGCGACGTTTCCCTGCGTGCCAGCGAGCACCCCGAGTTCGATGCCTGGCGCTGGAACGAGTACTGGGTGCCGATGGATGCGGTGGTCGACTTCAAGCGCGAGGTTTACCGTCTGGCGCTCGAGGAGCTCGAACGCTATCTGCACAAGGACGTACGTTATTTACGACAACGTGCGCACCGTCTGTGCGACCGGCGTGACGTGGTGCTGGATCTACAGCTGAAGCCCTGAAGCTCGGCGCTGGAGACAGGATGAAGATGCGGATCCATGCCTCAACCACGCTGACGACTGCTTCCTGGCCCGCTCCGGGGGTGCCCTTGTGGCAGATCGCACCCACGCGCGATACGAGCGGCAAGCGGTTGACCGACTTCATGATGCTGATCCCGCGTTTGCGCAGCCGGCCGCTGGTCGAGATCGAACGTGCCTCGCGCGATATTCAGACCGTACTGGCGCTGCATCAGGATGTGGTGTTTGCCGATCTCAATCTGAAACTGAACCTGCTGTGGGTATCGTTGCGCCCGCGGCAGGGGGCGATCAGCGAACTGGTGGCGGCAATCCGGCTGCGCGTGCCTGAGGCCGTGCTGGTGGCGCATTACGCCGAATTCCGATAGCTGCCTTGCCGTGTCGATCAGGCGAATCCGGGTCGTCGGAGGCGCCGCATGAACCAGAAAACACAGCCGGACACTACGCCGGCGTGGCTCAAAGTCCCTGTAAACGGCAGGGAATCCCGCGTCTTTTCAGCGTTTCCTTTTACCCAAAGCAGCAGAATTCGTTAAAATGAGCGATTGCTAATTAACCTGCCGGAGCAACCATGGCCGTTTCTGAACTTCAAGTGCAAACCGCACTGAAAGAGTTGGTCGATCCCAACACCCACAAAGATTACGTCTCGACCAAATCTGCCCGCAACATCAAGATCGACGGCAGCGCCGTTTCGGTCGATATCCTGCTGGGCTACCCGGCGCAGAGTCAGCTGGCCGTCATCAAGCAGCAGGTCGAAGACAAGCTCAAGAGCATCGAAGGTGTCACCGCCGCCACCGCCAACGTCAGCTTCAAGATCGTTTCGCACAGCGTGCAGCGTGGCGTCAAGCTGATTCCCAACGTCAAGAACATCATCGCCGTGGCCTCCGGCAAGGGCGGTGTCGGCAAGTCCACCACCGCCGTCAACCTGGCGCTGGCGCTGTCCGCCGAAGGCGCCCGTGTCGGCATGCTGGACGCCGACATCTACGGCCCGTCGCAGCCGACCATGCTGGGCATCACCGACAAGCCCGAATCGACCGACGGCAAGAATCTCGAGCCGCTGATGGGTCATGGCATCCAGGCAATGTCGATCGGTTTCCTGATCGATGTCGAAACGCCCATGGTGTGGCGCGGCCCGATGGTGACCCAGGCACTGGAGCAGTTGCTCAACAACACCAACTGGAAAGAACTCGACTATCTGGTGGTCGACCTGCCGCCCGGCACCGGCGACATCCAGCTGACGCTCGCCCAGCGCGTCCCGGTGACCGGCGCGGTGATCGTCACCACGCCGCAGGATATCGCGCTGATCGACGCGCGCAAGGGCCTCAAGATGTTCGAGAAGGTGGGCATCCCCATCATCGGCGTGGTCGAGAACATGAGTCTGCACATCTGCTCGAAATGCGGCCACGAGGAGCGCATCTTCGGCGAAGGCGGCGGCGAGCGCATGTGCAAGGACTACAACGTCGAATTCCTCGGTGCGCTGCCGCTCGACGGCAGCATCCGTGCCGACACCGATTCCGGCAAGCCGTCGGTGGTGTCGGATCCGAATGGCCGTGTGACCGATATCTACAAACAGATTGCGCGTCGCGTTGCCGTCAAGATCGGCGAAACCGCGGTGGATCATTCCGCCAAGTTCCCCAACATCGTCATTTCCAATACCTGATGAGCATCAAGTCCGACCGATGGATCCGCCGCATGGCGGCTGAGCATGGCATGATCGAGCCGTTCGAGCCGGGGCAGGTCAAACAGGCCGGTGGCCGATCCATCGTGTCGTACGGCACGTCGAGCTATGGCTACGACGTGCGCTGTGCCAGCGAATTCAAGCTGTTCACCGACATCAATACCACCATCGTCGACCCCAAGGCCTTCGATCCGAATTCCTTTGTCGAGGTGCAGGGCGACTCCTGCATCATCCCGCCGAACTCCTTTGCGCTCGCGCGCACGGTGGAATATTTCCGCATCCCGCGCAATGTGCTGACCATCTGTCTCGGCAAGAGCACCTACGCCCGCTGCGGCATCATCGTCAATGTCACTCCGCTGGAGCCCGAGTGGGAGGGCCACGTGACGCTGGAGTTTTCCAACACCACGCCCTTGCCCGCCCGCATCTACGCCAACGAAGGCGTGGCGCAGATGCTGTTCCTCGAATCCGACGAGGTGTGCGAAACCTCGTACAAGGACCGCGGCGGCAAATATCAGGGCCAGGTCGGCGTGACGCTGCCGAAAATTTAATCCCCGGGGCACCGGGGATTCGTATAATCCGCTTCTTTTAATCCGCCCATTCCGACGGCTTCCCTCTGGAGCAGGCCATGCGCTTTCGTTTTCCCGTTGTCATCATCGACGAAGATTTTCGTTCCGAAAACGCCTCGGGGCTGGGCATCCGCACGCTCGCCGAGGCGATCGAAAAAGAAGGCATGGAAGTGCTGGGCGTCACCAACTACGGCGACCTGACTTCATTCGCCCAGCAACAGGCGCGCGCCTCGGCATTCGTGCTGTCGATCGACGACGAAGAACTCGCGGGCACTGCCGAGGATGCGCAGACGGCGCTGCAAAAACTGCGTGCGTTTGTCGAGGAAGTGCGTTTCCGCAACGCCGAGATCCCGATTTTCCTGCACGGCGAAACCCGCACTGCGCGCCATATCCCGAACGACATCCTGCGTGAACTCAATGGCTTCATCCACATGCTGGAAGATACGCCGGAGTTCCTTGCGCGCTATATCCTGCGCGAAGCGCGGGCCTATCTCGACTCGCTGGTGCCGCCGTTTTTCCGCGCGCTGACCCATTACGCGGCGGATGGCTCGTACTCCTGGCACTGTCCCGGCCACTCGGGCGGCGTGGCGTTTCTGAAGTCGCCGATCGGCCAGATGTTCCACCAGTTCTTCGGCGAGAATCTGCTGCGCGCCGACGTCTGCAATGCGGTAGACGAACTCGGGCAGCTGCTCGATCATACCGGCCCGGTTGCAGCATCCGAGCGCAACGCCGCGCGGATTTTCAACTGCGACCACCTGTTCTTCGTCACCAACGGCACCTCGTCGTCCAACAAGATGGTGTGGCACGCCAACGTCGCCGCGGGCGACATCGTGGTGGTCGACCGTAACTGCCACAAGTCCATCCTGCACGCCATCATCATGTGCGGCGCGATCCCCATTTTCCTGACGCCGACGCGCAACCATTACGGCATCATCGGACCGATTCCGATGGATGAGTTCCGTCCCGAAAACATCGCCAAGAAAATCGCGGCACACCCGTTTGCCAAGGACGCGAAGGGCGGGCCACGCATTCTCACCATCACCCAGTCGACCTACGACGGCATTCTGTACAACGTCGACATGATCAAGGAATTGCTCGGCGACACCATAGACACGCTGCACTTTGACGAAGCCTGGCTGCCGCACGCGACCTTCCACGACTTTTATCGAGGCATGCACGCAATCGGCAAGGATCGCCCGCGCGCCAAGGATGCGCTGGTGTTTGCCACTCAGTCCACGCACAAGCTCCTGGCCGGCTTGAGCCAGGCCTCGCAGATCCTGGTACAGGACGCCGAAACGCGGAAACTCGATTTCCACCGTTTCAACGAAGCCTATCTGATGCACATGTCGACCAGTCCGCAGTACGCGATCATCGCCTCGTGCGATGTGGCGGCGGCGATGATGGAGCCGCCCGGCGGCACTGCGCTGGTCGAGGAATCGATCAAGGAAGCGCTCGATTTCCGTCGCGCCATGCGCAAGGTCGACGAGGAATTCGGCGATTCGTGGTGGTTTACCGTGTGGGGGCCGGAAAAGCTCGCCGAGGAGGGTATCGGCGAACGCGAAGACTGGATGCTGACGGCGAACGACCGCTGGCACGAATTCGGCAAGATCGCGCCGGGTTTCAACATGCTCGACCCGATCAAGGCCACCCTCATCACGCCGGGACTGGACATGGACGGCGCCTTTGCCGACTGGGGCATTCCGGCGGCGATCGTCACCAAATATCTGGCCGAGCACGGCGTCATCGTCGAGAAAACCGGGCTGTATTCGTTTTTTATCATGTTCACCATCGGCATCACCAAGGGCCGCTGGAACACGCTGGTGACCGCCTTGCAGCAGTTCAAGTCGGACTACGACGAGAACCAGCCGCTGTGGCGCGTGCTGCCCGAGTTCGTGGAGAAGCATCCGCGTTATGAAAAGACCGGACTGAAGGATCTGTGCGACCAGATCCACACCATCTACAAGGCCAATGACGTGGCGCGGCTGACCACCGAGATGTATCTGTCGGAGATGGCACCGGCGATGAGACCGGCTGACGCGTTTGCCAGAATGGCGCACCGCGAGATCGAGCGCGTCGAGATCGACCGGCTCGAAGGCCGCATTACCGCCATGCTGGTGACGCCGTATCCGCCGGGAATTCCCCTGCTGATCCCGGGCGAGCGCTTCAACGCGACCATCGTGCGTTATTTGCAGTTCACCCGCGAATTCAACGAGAAATTCCCCGGCTTCGAAACCGACGTGCACGGTTTGGTCGACGACGTGGTCGACGGCAAGACGCGCTATTACGTCGATTGCGTGATCTGACCGGGTGCCCCGGCCGGCTTGATTTGCCAGGCAAAAAGCGTATGATTCGCAGTCCCCGGTTTGCCGGGGATTGTTTTTTGACCTTGGCTGTTTTAAACCTTGCTCCACCGCACCGCAGCGGGGGGCTGAACCGAAAGGAAACTCGATGCGGCATTACGAAATCGTATTTATCGTCCATCCCGATCAGAGCGAGCAGGTGCCCGCCATGATCGAACGCTATAAGGGCAATATCACCACGCGCGGCGGCGGTGTCCACCGTCTGGAAGACTGGGGCCGCCGCCAGATGGCCTATCCGATCCAGAAAGTCCACAAGGCCCATTACGTGCTGATGAACATCGAGTGCGACCAGGAAACCCTGGAAGAACTCGAGCACGGCTTCAAGTTCAACGACGCCGTGCTGCGCCATCTGACCATCAAGCGCGACGCCGCGGTGACCACGGCATCGCCGATGATGAAAGAAGAAAAGTCGCGCGACATGCTGGACAGCGCCAAGCCGGAAGCAGCAGCAGCCGAGCAGCCCGCCGCAGCCTGAGCGAGTGAATCAGCTGGCCATCAGCGGAGCCCTCATCCAGGTTGACCCGGTGCGATACAGCCCGGCGGGCGTGCCGATTGCGGAGGCGGTGATTCTTCACCGCAGCAGTCAATCGATAGCAACCCAGACCAGGCAGGTGGAATGCGAGTTGACGGTGCAGGCGAGCGGATCGCTTGCCGGCCAGTTGGCTCAACTGGCCACCGGAACGCAGGTCAAACTGGAAGGCGCGTTGAACCGGCGCAGCGTGAAAAGCCGACAACTGATCTTGATATTGAATCGAATCGAAAAGGAATAAATCATGGCCCGTCCCATGGGTGGAAAATCCGGCGGCAAGTTCGCCAACAAGCGCCGCGACAGCGGCAACCGCGGTCTCTTCAAGCGCCGCAAGTTCTGCCGCTTCACCGCCGAGAAAGTGGTCGAAGTCGACTACAAGGACATCGACGTGCTGAAGGAATTCATCGCCGAAAACGGCCGCATCATCCCGGCCCGCATCACCGGTACCAAGGCGCACTACCAGCGCCAATTGGGCACCGCGATCAAGCGTGCGCGCTTCCTGGCGCTGATGCCTTACACCGACCTGCATTGAGGAGACGGCCATGCAAGTGATACTGATGGACAAAGTCGTCAACCTGGGCAATCTGGGTGACGTGGTCAAAGTGAAAGACGGTTTCGCCCGCAACTTTCTGATCCCCACCGGCCGTGCGCGCCGCGCCACGCAGGCCAACATGGAAGCGTTTGCCGCGCAGAAGGCCGAACTGGAACGCGTCGCCGCCGAAAAGCTGGCCGACGCCCAGCGCCGCGCTGAAAAGCTGGAAGGCAACAGCGTGACGATCAGCCAGAAAGCCGGTGTCGATGGCCGCCTGTTCGGTTCGATCACCAACGCCGACATCGCCGATGCACTGAAGGCGCAGGGCCATGAAGTCGCCAAGGCGGACATTCGTTTGCCCGACGGCCCGTTCAAGGCCATCGGCGAATACGCCGTGGTGCTGGCGCTGCACACCGATGTGACCGCCAATATCACGGTGGTGGTGACCGGCGAACAGTAATTCCCAGCGGAAACGCTAAAAAAGGGAGCCCGATGGCTCCCTTTTTATTTATGCCCCCAGGGTATTCCCGGATGTTCACGCTTTATCCACAGTCTTATCCCTTGGTGGGGGTAAGGCCGGAGACTAAAATCCTGCCATGGCCGCTATCCACTCGCTGACTGCAAGTTCCGACCCCCAGCTGGCGCAGATGCGCCTGCCGCCGCATTCGCTCGAAGCCGAGCAGGCGGTGCTGGGTGGCCTGCTGCTGGACAACAGCGCGTGGGACCGCATCGGCGACGTGGTCGCGGAAAGCGATTTCTATCGCCAGGACCATCGCCAGATCCTGCGCGCGATCGTGCGGCAGATAGCCGAGAACCATCCGGCGGACGCAGTGACGGTTTCCGAGTCTCTGCAATCGCTCGGCCAGCTCGAAAGCGTCGGCGGACTGGCCTACATCGTCGCGCTGGCGAGCAATACGCCGTCGGCCGCCAACATCCGCCGCTATGCCGAAATCGTGCGCGAGCGCTCGGTGATGCGCCGCCTGGCCGAAGTGGCGACCGGCATTGCCGATACTGCCTACGCGCCGGCTGGGCGCAGCGCTTCGCAGTTGCTCGACGAGGCCGAGGCCAAGGTGTTCGAGATTGCCGAATCGGGCAGCCGCGGTCAGGCGGGCTTCACCGAAATCAAGCCGCTGCTGAAGGAAGTGGTCGAACGCATCGACGAGCTGTATCACCGCGACAACGATTCTGGCATTACCGGCGTGCCCACCGGATTCCATGATCTCGACCAGAAAACCTCGGGCCTGCAGCCGGGCGACCTGGTCATCGTCGCCGGGCGGCCGTCCATGGGCAAGACCGCGTTCTCGATCAACATCGCCGAAAACGTCGCGCTCGACACCGGCCTGCCGGTGGCGGTGTTCTCGATGGAAATGGGCGGAGCGCAGTTGGTGATGCGGATGATCGGTTCGGTCGGCAAGCTCGACCAGCACCGGCTGCGTACCGGCAAGCTCGGCGAAGACGACTGGCAGCGCCTCACCTACGCGCTCGGCAAGCTCAACGAGGCGCCGGTCTTCATCGACGAATCGCCCGGACTCAACGTGCTGGAACTGCGCGCGCGCGCGCGCCGGCTGATGCGCCAGTGCGGCAAGCTCGGCCTGATCGTGATCGACTACATCCAGTTGATGTCGGCCAGCAGTGCCGGGGAAAACCGTGCCACCGAAATTTCGGAAATCTCGCGTGCGCTGAAGGGGCTGGCAAAGGAATTGCACGTGCCGGTGATTGCGTTGTCGCAGTTGAATCGCGGGCTGGAGCAGCGCCCCAACAAGCGCCCGGTGATGTCCGACTTGCGCGAATCAGGCGCCATCGAACAGGATGCCGACGTCATCCTGTTCATCTACCGCGACGAAGTCTACAACCCCGACACGCAGGACAAGGGCACCGCCGAAATCATCATCAGCAAGCAGCGTAACGGCCCTATCGGCACGGTAAGGCTGGCCTTCATCGGTGAATACACGCGCTTCGAATCGCTGGCGCAACCGGGTGCTTACTAGCTTCGATGCGTCCCATCCAGGCACGGATTTCGATTGGTGCGATGGCGCACAATCTGCGTGTGGCGCGCAGTTACGCGGGGACGGCACGTCTGTTTGCCGTGATCAAGGCCAACGCTTACGGTCACGGGCTGTCACGCGCGCGCCGCGGACTGGCGGCGGCCGACGGCTTTGCGGTGCTGACGCTGGAAGAAGCCGCCAATCTGAGGCAGATGGGCGTGGAACAGCCTATCCTGCTGCTCGAGGGGATATTTGGCGCCGATGAAATCGCCCCCTGCGCCGAGCTGGACCTGTGGCCGGTGCTGCACCATGCCGGGCAGCTCGACTGGTTGCGGCGGCAACCACCCGTCCGCCCGATTCAGGTCTTTCTCAAGTTCGACAGCGGCATGCACAGGCTGGGGTTTCCGCTCGCCGAGCATGCTGCCGCCGTCGCGCGGGCGCGGAGTTTGCCCGGCGTGGCCGGCGTCACCCTGATGACCCACTTTGCCCAGGCGGACGAGGGAGCGGGCGTGGACTGGCAGTTGCAACCCTTTCTGCACGAAGTTGCCGGCCACGGCCTGCCATGGAGCAGCGCCAATTCGGCGGCGCTGCTGCGTTACCCGGAAACCCTGGGTGCATGGGCCAGGCCGGGGCTGATGCTGTATGGCGCTTCGCCTTTTGCCGACGCGTCAGCCGAGCAGCTGGGCCTGCGGCCGGCGATGACCCTGCAGTCGGAAATCATCAGCGTGCAGAGCCTGCAAGCGGGTGAAGGAGTAGGCTACGGCCAGCTGTTCCGCGCGGAGCGCCCGATGCGGATGGGTGTGGTTGCCTGCGGCTATGCCGACGGCTATCCGCGCCATGCGCTTACCGGTACACCGGTGCTGCTCAACGGCCGCATGAGCCGAACCCTCGGCCGGATATCGATGGATATGCTGTGCGTGGATTTGAGCGAGCACGCCGACGCAGGGGTCGGCAGCCCGGTGGTGCTGTGGGGGGAGGGGCTGCCGGTGGAGGCAGTGGCCGCTGCCGCGGGCACCAGCAGCTATGAATTGCTGTGCGCGCTGGCCGCGCGGGTGCCGGTGCTGGAGGTGGATTAAAGGCGCAGCGCAGCGCGGCGTGGACGAAGAAGCCGGGTTCGCCCGGCATTTTTTTTATGGCGCCGGGTCGGGTGCGGAAAAACATTCCAGATGGCGTTCGCCGCGGGTGAACGCAGCGCAGTCGAGGGGCGGGGTCGCTGTATTCAGGGCCTCGACAAACGCCGCAAAGTCGGCAATCCCTTCGTAAACCTCCATCCACGTCGATGTGTCGTCGCAGCGGGGCAGCCGCCGTGGCGGGTGGCTGCAATGCACGGCCATCGCGTCCAGCAATGCATCGATCCGTACAGCGGCCAGGTCGGCTTGCGCGGGGTCGATGCGGTAATAGACGTAGGCGTTCCTCACCTATTCGGGTAGCGTGTAGGGTAGCGGTTTCAGCTGCAGCACGGCGCCGTCGGGCGCTTTCAGGTGCAGCGTGTGCAGGGTTGCACTCTCGACCTGGGCCACGGCCAGCACATCGAAACCACCGGTCGGTGCCGGGGCGGCGTTGACCACGGTGCCCGTGGTCTGGCCCTCGATGTCGGCGCTGTACAAGCTGTCGCCCACTGCGGCTTCGGCATCGACATGCGCAAGGAACATGCGGCGCTTGAGTTTGCCCAGGTACTGGCTGCGGGCGACGATTTCCTGGCCCGGATAGCAACCTTTCTGAAAGCTCACGCCGCCGATGGCTTCAAGATTGACCATCTGCGGCACGAACTGCTCCTGGGTGGCGGCGACGATCATCGGAATGCCCGCGTTGAGTCGCAACCAGTCCCATATCGGCGCACCGACCGGGGTGGCCGACTCACGCAGAATTTGCCACACGGCAACGGCGCGCCCGGGCACAAGCGACAGGACGAATTTATCGTCGCCGACGCGGATCACCTGTCCAGCGTCGCCGGCGCAGGTGTGCATCGCGGCCTCGGGGACGGCGCCCATCGCTGCAGCCACGGTTGCCTGCGCCTGTTTGCCGGCCACCACCAGCCGTACGGTTTCATCGCTGGCGTCGCGCGCCTGCACCTTGGCGCGCATGATGAACATGGATAAGCGCTTCAGTACGCTGGCGGCGATGTCGCCGGACAACTGCAGGCAATAATCCTCGCCCTGCCGCCACATCAGGAAATTGCCGAGCAGGCGCCCCTTGGGACTGCAATAGCCGTTCCACTGCGCACTGTCGGCGTGAAGGGCGCGCATGTCGTTGGTAAGCTGGCCCTGCAAAAACGTGGCGGTGTCGTCACCGCGGAACGCGATCACGCCGAGCTGCGATAAATCCGCCACAATGGTGCCGTCCGCGGCGGAACGCTCGGCGGCGGCGTCGCCATAGTGCAGCACGGTGCCGTCTTCGATTGCCGCACCTTGGGATTGCAGAAAGTTTTTCCAGGAATCGATCACGATACGTTCCATTCTAAAGAGGGGATGCGATGAAGCCCAAAAGTGTACACGCTGATGCGCGAGATTGAGCTCAAACCCTCGCGCCGGTTGGGGCTGTTGCTGCTGGGCATGGCGGCGCTCGCACTGGTCGCCATCCATCTCGCGGCCGTGCCGGGAGCGATCCGGATAGCACTCGGTGTGGCCGTGATCGGCCTGGGCGTGCTGGGCTGGTGGCAGGCGCGTCGCATGGATGCATTGCGCGTGGCGGCGGACGGCCGGCTGCAATGCCTGGATGAGGCGGGCGAATGGCGCGACGCCGAGGTGCTGGGCGACAGCCTGGTTTCGCCTGCGCTGATCGTGCTGCGTTATCGCATTGCGGATAAGCGTGTGCGTAGTCTGGCCTTGTTGTCCGACAGCGCGGACGCCGACGACTTGCGCCGGCTCAGGGTAGCGCTTCGCTGGACACGCCGCATACACTCGGGCACATCGTTCCCGGACGCGGGTTGAGTACGGTATTGCCGGCGACCGGCAGCATCTCGGGGTAGTCGCGGCTGTAGTGCAGGCCGCGGCTTTCCTGCCGCAGTTGCGCGCAGCGCACGATGAGGTCGGCGCTTTGCACCAGGTTGCGCAGTTCGATGAGGTCGTTGCTGACGCGGAAATTGCGGTAGAACTCGTCGATTTCTGCGCTCAGCAGGCGGATGCGGTGCGACGCCCGCGTGAGCCGCTTGTTGGTGCGCACGATGCCGACATAGTCCCACATGAAGCGGCGCAGTTCTTCCCAGTTGTGCGAAATCACCACTTCCTCGTCCGGGTCGGTGACGCGCGAGGCGTCCCACGGCGGCAGGTCGAGCGACGGGGCGGGTGGGGTGGCCAGAATGTCGGCGGCGGCGGCGTGGCCGAACACCAGGCATTCGAGCAGCGAATTCGATGCCAGCCGGTTGGCGCCGTGCAGTCCGGTAAAGGTGACCTCGCCCACCGCATGCAGGTTGCACAGATCGGTGCGCGCATCCATGTCGGTGACAACACCGCCGCAGGTGTAATGCGCGGCGGGCACCACCGGGATCGGCTGGCGCGTGATGTCGATGCCGAGTTCCAGGCAGCGGCGGTAAATAGTGGGGAAATGTTCGCGCACGAAATCGGTCGGTTTGTGGCTGATGTCGAGGTAGACGCAGTCGATGCCGCGCTTTTTCATCTCGAAATCGATCGCGCGCGCCACCACGTCGCGCGGCGCGAGTTCGGCGCGCTCATCATGGTATTGCATGAAGCGGCTGCCGTCGGGGAGCAGCAAATACCCCCCTTCGCCGCGCACCGCTTCGGAAATGAGGAAGGACTTGGCGTGCGGGTGATACAGGCAGGTGGGGTGGAACTGCACGAATTCGAGGTTGGCGACACGGCAGCCGGCGCGCCAGGCCATTGCGATGCCGTCGCCGGTCGCGGTATCCGGGTTGGTGGTATAGAGATAGACCTTGCCGGCACCGCCGGTAGCCAGCACGGTGTGGCCGGCGGCGAAGGTCTCGACCTCGCCGCTGCCCTTGTTGAGCGCATACGCGCCGTGGATCTGACGCTCCTGACCGCCGGCGCGCTTGCCGGTGATCAGGTCGATGGCAACGTGCTGCTCGAAGGTGTCGATGTTGCGATGGGCGCGGACGCGGTCGAGCAGGCTGGTCTGTACCGCATGGCCGGTGGCATCGGCCGCATGCACCACGCGGCGCTTGGAATGGCCTCCTTCGCGCGCCAGGTGCAGGCCGCCGGCAGCCTGCGGGTCGGCGGTGAAGGCGACGCCGCTGGCAGTCAGCCAGGCGATCATTTCGCGCGCCTGGCTGGCTACCCGCCGGGTGACTGCTTCGTCGCACAGGCCAGCGCCGGCAACCAGGGTGTCGTGGACGTGGGCCTCGATCGAGTCGCCGCTGTCGACCGCGGCGGCAATGCCGCCCTGCGCCCAGTCGCTGGCGCCATCGGTCATCTGGCGCTTGGTGACAATGGCGACACGGCGCCGATCGGCCAGCTTGAGCGCGGTGGTCAGCGCGGCGAGGCCGCTGCCGAGGATGAGGACGTCATAGTGGTGCATGGTGTCGCCAGATAATAACAGGCCTGAGCCCTGCCCGAATAAGCTTGTCCGGGGTGAACTTTTTTGCCGTGGGCGGCTCACATACGCCAGAAGATGCGGTCACGTATACTTTCAACATAAACAAAAAGCAGCAGGGAGATATGTCGGACCGCGAACTGGATCAGGTGCTGGTCGAACGCGCCCAGCAGGGTGACAAGCGCGCTTTCGAGCTATTGGTGATCAAATATCACCGCAAGCTCGGGCGGTTGTTGTCGCGCATGGTGCGCGATGCGGCCGAGGTGGAAGACATTACGCAGGAGGCCTTTATCAAGGCCTACCGTGCGCTGCCGGGCTTTCGCGGCGAGAGTGCCTTTTACACCTGGCTGTATCGCATCGCCGTGAATACCGCCAAGAACTATCTGGTGGCGCACAAGCGCCAGCCGGTGTCGAGCGATGTGCTGGCCGAAGATGCGGAGAATTACGAGGATGGTGACCTGTTGCGCGACATCGCGACGCCGGACGCGGAACTCCAGACCAAACAGATCGCCCAAGCAGTCAATGAGGCGGTCGATGCGCTGCCCGAGGAATTGCGGACAGCCATCACACTGCGTGAAATCGAAGGCATGAGCTATGAGGAAATCGCGCAGATGATGGAATGTCCGATCGGCACTGTGCGCTCACGGATTTTCCGTGCACGCGAGGCCATTGCAGAAAAAATACGCCCGATGATGGGCACCAGTCAGGATAAAAGGTGGTAACCATGTCAGCACTTCGCAAACCAGACATCCCCTCCCAGGCCGGGCAGACCGATGATATGCCACTGATGTTGTCCGCTATGCTCGACGGCGAGGCGGGACGCGTTGAAACCGAGGCCTGCATCGCGGCCTTGAAACGCGACGACGCCTTGCGGAAGAACTGGTCCGAATACCATTTGATCGGCGACCTGATGCGCGGCGTGGCGCCGGTTCAGGGCGATTTCATGGCGCGCTTCTCAACGCAGCTGGCGGCCGAACCGACCGTGCTCGCACCGCGCCGCAGCGTATGGCCGCAACGGGTGGCGGTGGCGTCGTTCGCCTCGCTTGCCGTATGGGGCGCCATTTCGCTGACCGGGTTGATGTCGCAGGCACCGTCCATCGCACCGCTGGCGACGGCGCCAGCCTTCCAGCACGCTGCACAGGAACCGGTTGCGGCGCGTGACGATGCCCGTCTGGCCCCTTATCTGGTGGCGCATCAGGAATTCGCCCCGATGGCGGTGGCGTCACCCTACCAGCGCACCGTGGCGGTTGTGGTGGAGCCGCGCTGATGTGGACGGTGCTGGCCCGGCGGCAAGGCTGGTGGATTCTGGGCTTTGCCGCACTGATGGTGTTTCCCGGAGCGGGGCGGGCGGACACCGCGCTCGATTGGCTCAACCGTGCCGCCGCTGCGGCCAAACAGCAGAATTACAGTGGCGTCTACGTGTATCACCATGGCGAACACGTCGAGGTGTTGCGTGTGCTGCACCGCACCGATGCGGCAGGCGAACTGGAAAAAATCGAAGTCCTGGACGGGACGCCGCGCCAGTTCCTGCGCATCAACAACGACGTCTACTGCCACTTGCCGGACGGCAAGAGTGTGCGGCTGGAACGCAATGCTCCGCGCCGTTTCTTCCCCGCCTTGCTGCCTGCCCGGCCGGCCGGCCTGCTTGATTACTACGAGGCGACACTTGCCGGAACCGAGCGCGTGGCGGGACGTCCCTGCCAGGTGGTGATGCTGGAGCCGCGCGACGGCTATCGCTATGCCTATACGCTGTGGCTGGACAAGCGCACCGGCTTGCCGCTCAAGTCGCGCATAGTCAACGGCAATGGCAGCGTGGTGTCGATGTTCGTGTTTTCCGAAATCCAGATCGGCAAGGCACCCGATGCCCAATTATTCCGCAATGACATGGCGGGCAAGCGCATCCAGAAAGCCAGCCTCGACACGCCGGCCGCGGTGGCCTGGAGCGTGGCGCCGCCGCCGGGATTCGAGCGGGTGCAGGAGGCGGTGCGCGCACTGCCGGGCAAAACGGCGCCGGTCACCCATCTGGTGTTTTCGGATGGCCTCAGCGTGTTGTCGATGTTCGTCGAACCGGCCGATCCCCAGGCGCAGCGCCTGCAGGGGCTGTCGACCGAAGGCGCGATCGGGGTCTACGCGCGCGAGGTCGACGGCTATAGCGTGACGACCCTGGGCGAAGTGCCGAGCATGGCATTGATCGAAACAGGTAACTCGGTGAAAAGGAAGTAGGCGCCGCATGCTGGAACAAACTGCCGAAGTCGTCAAAACCGCATCGGACGGCATCTGGGTGCAGGCGGTTGAACCGTCGGGCTGCGGCACCTGCGGCGGGCAGGGGTGCTCGTCGCGTCGCATTGCCGAACTGTTCCAGCGCAAACCGCGGCATTTCCTGGTCGACTGCGATTTGTCGCTGGCTCCAGGCGATCGTGTCGTGGTCGGCATTGCCCGTGGCAGCGTACTCAGGAGCGCATTGCGTGCCTATGGCCTGCCATTGGGACTGATGCTGGCGGGCGCGCTGCTGGCACAGGCAATCCAGCCCGGCGACGGCTCCGCGCTCGTCGGCGTGCTGCTTGGCGGGATGGCGGGCTGGCTGGCTGCGCGAGGTGGCCGGGCGGCCCGCCCGGTAGTGCTCAGACGTGAAGACGATTTCAGATTTCGCATGATAAAAGGACAGTCATGATGAGAACAGCTTGGGCAGCGACCGCGCTGGTGTTTGCCTTGTCGGCACCGGTGCTGGCAAAAGACGTGATGGATGTGGCCGACCTGGTTGAAAAGCAGGGGCCGGCAGTGGTCAACATCAGCACGACCAAACTGGTGAAGCGCGGGCCGGAAGGGCTGCCGTTCGCGATTCCCGACGAAGAGGACATGCAGGAGTTTTTCCGCCGTTTCTTCCCCGGTGGGCCGGGCGGCCAAGGAGGACCGGGCGGCCCGATGCAGGAAATCCCCGCGCGTGGCGAGGGTTCCGGGTTTATCGTCAGCAGCGATGGCTACATTTTGACCAACGCGCATGTGGTCAAGGGCGCAGACGAGGTCGTGGTCAAGCTGATCGACAAGCGCAAGTTCACCGCCAAGGTGGTGGGGGCTGATGCCCGCACCGATGTGGCCGTCATCAAGATCACCGCCGACAAGCTGCCCGCCGTCAAGCTGGGCGATCCCACCCGGCTGCGCGTCGGCGAAGCGGTGGCGGCGATCGGTTCGCCGTTCGGTTTCGAAAACTCGGTCACTGCAGGCATCGTCTCGGCCAAGGGGCGTTCGCTGCCGTCGGAAAGCTATGTGCCCTACATCCAGACCGATGTGCCGATCAACCCCGGTAATTCGGGCGGGCCGCTGTTCAATATGAAGGGCGAAGTGGTCGGCATCAATTCGCAGATTTACAGCCGCAGCGGCGGCTACCAAGGCGTCTCGTTCGCGATTCCGATCGATGTGGCGATGGAAGTGGTGGGGCAGCTGAAAAGCAGCGGCAAGGTGTCGCGCGGCTGGCTCGGCGTGGTGATCCAGGAGGTGACCGCCGACCTGGCCGAGTCCTTCGGTCTGGATCGCCCGCGCGGCGCGCTGGTCTCGCAGGTGCAAGAAGACAGTCCTGCGCACAAGGCGGGACTGCAGGCCGCCGATGTCATTCTGGAATTCAATGGCAAGGCGGTGGAAAACTCCGGCGACCTGCCGCGGATGGTCGGCATGACCAAGCCAGGCGTCAAAATCCCGCTGCAGATATGGCGCAAAGGCAAAGCCCAGCAACTGGGTGTGGTACTGGCTGAGTTGCCGGCTGAAACCCAGCAGGCCGGCAATGAAGGAAAAACCTTTTCGCGCGGTGGGTTGGCCTTGTCCGAGTTGAGCGCGGAACAGCGCCGCGCACTCGGGCTCGATCACGGCGTGCTGGTCGTGGATGCCACCGGCGATGCGGCGCGGGCAGGCATTCGCACCGGCGACGTCATCCTGGCAGTGAACAACAGCAAGGTGTCCAACGTGGACGCGTTTCGCAAGGCCATCGCTGCAGTGCCGGTTGGCAAGAGCGCTGCAATCCTGGTGCGGCGCGGCGAAGGCTCGTTGTACATTCCGCTGAAGATCTCGGGTGAGTGAAACGCTCTTGCTGTACACGCGCGCGGGATGCCCGCTGTGCGAGGACATGGAAGCGGAAGTCAGTGCGTTGATCGTGGGGGCCAGACACCGGCTGGCCCTCGTCGACGTCGATGGCGATCCATCGCTCAGGCAGAAATATGGCTGGGACGTGCCGCTCCTGTTCGACGGCGACACCGAAATTTGTCGCCATCAGCTTGATCTGCCCGCGTTCCAGGCATGGCTGCGTGCCCACCCATAGGGCCTGCCGGACACTTTTTTCGCGGCGACTCGGAGGAGCGAGCCGATTCAGGCCATCCTTGGTTGCGGGCTGCATCCATAAGCGGCCCCGTCGCGGCTGCGAAATGGGTGTCGGCAGGCCCTGGAATCCGTTAAAATTCTGCAAGTTATCGCCTCCCTTGCCGGGCACGGAAACGTGCCCGTTTTGTTGTGTCCCAGAATCTGATCCGCAATTTTTCCATCATCGCCCACATCGACCACGGCAAGTCCACCCTGGCCGACCGTCTGATCCAGCATTGCGGCGGCCTGTCCGAACGCGAGATGGAGGCGCAGGTGCTCGATTCGATGGACCTGGAGAAGGAGCGCGGCATCACCATCAAGGCGCAGACCGCCGCGCTCGCCTACAAGGCGCAGGACGGCCAGGTCTACCGCCTGAACCTGATCGATACCCCCGGCCACGTCGACTTTTCCTACGAAGTGTCGCGTTCCCTGTCGGCCTGCGAGGGCGCGCTGCTGGTGGTCGATGCCTCGCAGGGCGTCGAAGCGCAGACGGTGGCCAACTGCTACACCGCGATCGACCTCGGTGTCGAGGTCATCCCGGTGCTGAACAAGATCGACCTGCCGGCGGCCGACCCCGACCGGGTGGCGGAAGAAATCGAAGACATCGTCGGCATCGATGCCACCGATGCGGTGCGTGCCTCCGCCAAGTCCGGCATCGGCATCCCCGAAATCCTCGAAGTGGTGGTGAAACAGGTGCCGCCGCCGCGCGGCGACGAGTCCGCGCCGCTGAAGGCACTGATCATCGACTCCTGGTTCGACAACTACGTCGGCGTGGTGATGCTGGTGCGGGTGGTCGACGGCGTCCTGCGCCCGAAGGACAAGATCCGCTTCATGGCATCCGGTGCACTGCACCTGACCGAGCATGTCGGTGTGTTTACTCCAAAATCGGTCGACCGGCCGCAGTTGTCGGCCGGCGAGGTGGGCTTTGTGATCGCTGGCATCAAGGAGCTCAAATCCGCCCAGGTGGGCGACACCATCACCCTGGTCGAGCGTCCTGCCGGCGAACCGTTGCCTGGCTTCAAGAAGGTGCAGTCACAGGTCTTCGCCGGCCTGTATCCGGTCGAGTCGCACGATTTCGAGGCGCTGCGTGACGCGCTGACCAAACTGCAGCTGAACGACGCGGCGCTGCAGTTCGAGCCCGAAGTTTCGCAGGCGCTGGGCTTCGGTTTCCGCTGCGGCTTCCTCGGTCTGCTGCACATGGACATCGTGCAGGAACGGCTGGAGCGCGAGTACGACATGGACCTCATCACCACCGCGCCGACGGTGGTGTACGAAGTGCTGATGAAGGACGGCACCCTGATCAACGTCGAGAATCCGTTCAAGCTGCCCGAACTGTCGAAGATCGAGGAAATCCGCGAGCCCATCATCACCGCGACGATCTTCGTGCCGGAGGAATACGTCGGCAACGTCATCACGCTGTGCAACCAGAAGCGCGGCATGCAACTCGACATGCAGTACCACGGCAGGCAGGTAATGCTGCGCTACGACTTGCCGATGAACGAAGTGGTGATGGACTTTTTCGACAAGCTGAAGTCGACCAGCCGCGGCTATGCCTCGCTCGACTATGAGTTCAAGGAATACCGCCCGGGCGACCTGGTCAAGCTCGACATCCTTGTCAACAACGAAAAGGTCGACGCGCTGTCGCTGATCGTGCACCGCGCCACCAGTGTGTATCGCGGCCGCGAACTGGCGTCCAAGATGCGCGAGCTGATCCCGCGCCAGATGTTCGACGTCGCGGTGCAGGCGGCGATCGGCGCCAGTATCATCGCTCGCGAGAACGTCAAGGCGCTGCGCAAGAACGTGCTCGCCAAGTGCTACGGCGGCGACATAACGCGCAAGAAGAAGCTGCTGGAAAAACAGAAGGCCGGCAAACGCCGCATGAAGCAGGTCGGCAACGTCGAAATCCCGCAGGAAGCCTTCCTTGCGATCCTCCAGGTCTCGGACAAATAAATGAACTTCGCCCTCATTCTTTTCATCGCGCTCGCTGTCACCGGCGGCATCTGGCTGCTCGACGCGCTGCTGCTCAAGCGCAGCCGCGACAAGGACGCCGGGGAGCCGCTGCTGGTCGAATACGCCAAGAGCTTCTTTCCGGTGATTCTGGTGGTGTTCGCGCTGCGCTCCTTCCTGGTCGAGCCGTTCAAGATTCCGTCCGGTTCGATGATGCCGACGCTGCTGATCGGCGACTTCATCCTCGTCAACAAATACACCTACGGCATCCGCCTGCCGGTGCTCAACAAGAAAATCGTGCAGTTGAACAACCCCGAGCGCGGTGACGTCATGGTGTTCCGCTACCCGGCCGATCCCGGCCTCGACTACATCAAGCGGGTGGTCGGCGTGCCGGGCGATGTGGTCGAATACCGCAACAAGCAGCTCATCGTCAACGGCCAGCCGGTGCCGAGCGTCAACACCGGCACCTATAGCTACGTCGGCAACGGCCTCAACTACATCACCGCCATGGTGTACAACGAGCGTCTCAATGGCGTCGGTCACGCCATGATGACCGAGCCGGGCAAGCCCGCGGTCTATCCGCCCCAGGTGACGGACTTCCCCTACCGTGAAAACTGCTCCTACAATGCCGAGGGCGAAGGCTTTACCTGCAAGGTTCCGGCAGGCCAGTACTTCATGATGGGCGACAATCGCGATGCCAGCAACGACAGCCGTTACTGGGGTTTCGTCCCCGACAGGAACATCGTCGGCAAGGCCTTTTTCATCTGGATGAATTTTGACGATTTCGGCCGTATCGGCACCGTCATTCGATAAGGAGACAGCATGCAGCGCACCCGTTCCACGCCTTCCCGACAACATGGCCTGAGCATGATCGGCTTCCTGTTCGTCGCCATCGTGCTGGTCGCTGTGGCCATGCTGGCGATGAAGCTGGTGCCTGCTTACATCGAATTTTTCTCGGTGAAGAAAATTCTCGCCACGATGGCGCAGGAGCCCGACTTCAAATCGAAAAGCAACGTCGAACTGCGCAACGATTTCATGAAGCGCGCCAACGTGGGCTATGTCACCGTGGTCAAGCCGGAAGACCTCAGCATCGATCGCCGCGGCGGCACTCCGGTCGTTTCCGCCAATTATGCGTTCCGCACCAAACTCGTCGGCAACGCCAGCCTGGTGGTGGATTTCAGTGCCAGCAGCGATCCTAACGCCGCCCCCGCCCAGATTGAATAACGCCTTGCTGAACCAGCGCCTGCAGCAGGCGCTGGGCTACACCTTCATCCGTTCCGAACTCCTGACCCAGGCGCTGACGCACCGCAGCTACGGTGCGCTCAATAACGAGCGGCTCGAATTTCTCGGCGACTCGGTGTTGAACTGCTCGGTTGCCCGCGCGCTCTACGACGCCTTTCCCGATTTGCCCGAAGGCAGCCTGTCGCGCCTGCGCGCCAACCTGGTGCGGCAGGAAACGCTGGCCGATATTGCCGTTGCCCTGAGACTGGGGGATGTCCTGCGTCTCGGCGAAGGCGAACTCAAAAGCGGCGGCTTTCGTCGCCCCTCGATCCTGGCCGATGCGCTGGAATCGCTGTTCGGTGCGATTTTTCTGGATGCCGGGTTCGACCAGGCGCAACGCGTCGTGCGCGGCCTGTTCGACCCGCTGGTGGCGAAAATCGATCCCAAGGCTTCGGGCAAGGATGCCAAGACCCAACTGCAGGAAATGCTGCAATCGCGCCGGCTGCCGCTGCCGGACTATCAACTGGTCGCGACTCAAGGCGAGGCGCACGACCAGAGTTTCATCGTCGAGTGCGTACTGGCGAAGCCTGCGTTCAGCACGCGCGGCGTCGGCAAGAGCCGCCGCGCCGCCGAACAGGAGGCCGCACGTCAGGCGTGCGAAGCGTTGCAAAAATGAGCGAATTCAAGTGTGGTCTCATCGCCATCGTCGGCCGCCCCAACGTCGGCAAGTCGACCTTGCTCAACCGCATCGTCGGACAAAAAATCAGCATCACTTCGCGTAAGGCGCAAACCACGCGCCATCGCGTGATGGGCATCCATACCACTGACGAAGCGCAGTTCGTGTTCGTCGATACCCCGGGGTTCCAGACGCGTCACGGCAGCACCATGAATCGCGCGATGAACAAGCGGGTGCGCGAAACGCTGTCGGATACCGACGTGGTGATGATGCTGGTGGAAGCAGGACGGCTGAAGAACGAGGATCGTCAGGTGATGGAATTATTGCCCAAGGATCGCCCGCTGATCCTGGTGGTGAACAAGATCGACTACGCCAAGGATCGTGCCGCGCTGATGGCTTATCTGCAGGAAGTCGCCGCCGCGCATGCCTTCACCGAGATCGTGCCGGTATCGGCCAAGCAAGGCAGCAATCTCGACGAATTGCTGAAAACCCTGCAGGCCCACCTACCGGAAAACCCGCCGCTATTCGACGCTGACGACGTCACCGACCAGACCGAACGCCAGCTGGCCGCCGAACTGATCCGTGAAAAGGTGTTCCGCCTGTGCGGCGAGGAAATTCCTTATGCGGTGGCGGTGACCATCGACAAGTTCGAGGAGGAAGGCAATCTGCGCCGCATTTTCGCCACCATCCTGGTCGACCGCGACGGCCACAAGGCCATCGTCATCGGCAAGGGCGGCGAAAAGCTCAAGACCATCTCCACCCAGGCGCGGCTCGACATGGAGCGCGCGTTCGACAGCAAGGTGTATCTGGAGGTCTGGGTGAAAGTGAAGGGCGGCTGGGCCGACGACGTGCGGATGCTGAAATCGCTTGGGATCGATTAATGGTTTTTTGCGCGCAGGGCGCAAAGGAACGCGAAGTTGAGTGACTGGAATCGCGTCGCGCGCGCAACGTTCCGGTTCGGCTTTCGGGTCGTCTTCGCGCCTCTACGCGGCTAGCGGCTTACTTGCATGTCCACCGACGCCCGCATCAACAACGAGCCCGGCTTCATCCTCCACACCTATCCCTTCAAGGAAACCAGCGTGGTGGCGGAAGTTTTCACCCGTGTCCACGGGCGCGTGGCGCTGATCGCGCGCGGCGCGCGCCGTCCGGCCTCGGCGCTGCGCGGGCTGATGCAACCCTTCACCCCGTTACTGCTGTCGTGGTTCGGCAAGTCCGAGCTGAAAACCCTGCATGCGGCGGAATGGCAGGGCGGGCTGCTGGCGCCCCAGGGACGCGCGCTGATGTGCGGGTTCTATCTCAACGAACTGCTGTTGCGCCTGCTGGCGCGCGGCGATGCGCACGAACTGCTGTACGACCGCTACGTCGATACCCTCGACCAGCTGGCAGGCGAGACGTGCAGCACCGATTACGAGCGCATCCTGCGCCGCTTCGAGAAAAACCTGCTCTCCGAGATCGGCTACGGTGCCACTTTCGATTGCGAGGCCGAGAGCAAGGCGCCGATCGACCCCGCTGCCCGTTACGTATTCCAGCCTGAACGCGGCGCACTGCGTACCCTCGTGGGCATCAATGCGGGCGGGCAGCCGGGCTGCCCGGTATCCGGGCAGACGCTGATCGACCTCGCTGCCGACCGTTTCGAGCGCCCGGCCACACTGGCCGAAGCCAAGACCCTGATGCGCACGTTGATCAACCACACCCTCGGCGCGAAGCCGCTTTATACTCGCCAGCTGTTACGCGAACTTACCGAACTGACACAATGAGCATCCATCTCGGCGTCAACATCGACCATATCGCCACCCTGCGTCAGGCACGCAAGACCCGCTACCCGAGCCCGGTCGAGGCCGCGCTGATGGCCGAGACCGCGGGCGCCGATTCGATCACCCTGCATCTCAGGGAAGACCGCCGCCACATCCAGGATGCCGATGTGGCGATCCTGCGCCAAGTGCTGAAGACCAAGATGAACCTCGAAATGGCAGTCACCGAGGAGATGCTCGCAATCGCCGTCGCGACGAAACCGCGGGACGTCTGCCTGGTTCCGGAAAAACGCGAGGAACTGACCACCGAGGGGGGGCTCGACGTGGCCGGCCAGATGCCTAGGCTGAAGGATGCCTGTGCGCGGCTGGCAGATGCCGGTATCCGTGTTTCCCTCTTCATCGACGCCGACTTCACCCAGCTCGATGCGGCCCACGCAGCCGGTGCGCCGGTGGTCGAGATCCACACCGGGCATTATGCGGATGCCGGAGATGACGCTGCGCGCAGCACCGAGTTCGAGCGCATCCGTATGGCGGTCGCCTACGGCCGCAGCCTCGGCCTGACGATGAATGCCGGCCACGGCCTGACCTACCACAATGTGCAGCCGATCGCGGCGCTGCCTGGCATCTTCGAGCTCAACATCGGCCATGCAATCGTCGCGCAAGCCTTGTTCGTGGGCTGGCCGACGGCGGTGGCGGAGATGAAGCGGCTGATGGTGGGCGCTACTGCCCGTGGCATTCTGCCGAATCGTTGACCCGCTTGAGATAGGCGATAAGGTCGGCGCGTTCCTGGCGATCCGCGATACCGGCATAGCCCATCGCGGTTCCCGGCACGGTCTTGAGCGGATTCGTCAGAAAGCGATCGAGCGTCCGCGCGCCCCACACCAGATTCGAGTGGCGCATCGCATCCGAATACGCGAAGCCTTGCACGCTGCCGGCACGGCGGCCGAACAGCCCGCAATGCCGGGGGCCGGTACGGTCATAGGCGAAGGCATGGCAAGCGAGGCAACGCTCGTAGACCGCCTTGCCCCGCGCGGGGTCGCCGTGCGCGAGCGCAGCGGCAGGGCTTGCATTCGCGAGGAGGGCATGCGCGGCGCTGGCGGCCAGGATTGCCGTCCTGAATTTTTTCACGACATGAAGGCGGATGGCACCGGAGTCTCGCCCAATGCGTTGCGCAAGATGGCCCAGTGCATCGCTTCGTCCCCGAGAATGCTGGCGGCAGCCTTGGCCAGCTCGCGATTGCCGAATACCGGCACGGCGCCGAGATACGCACTCACCGCGCCTTTTTCAAGCATCGCGGCGAAGCGCAAGACGTCGGCCTGGCTTTTCAGCGTGTCGACAGGGAAGGTGTATTTCTCTTTCGCTGCCACCGGCTGCCCGCCCAGCTTGACGATGGTTTTCGCCAGTACGTCGGCGTGCTCCTTGTGATGCCCCTGAAACGTCAGCGCAAGATCGAGCACCGGTTTTTGCAGCAGCCCGCTCTCCGCACCCAGCTGGTAGGCAGCGATCGCCTCGAGTTCGGCGCCCAGCGCCGTGTTCAGAATACGTGCGTCGGAGGCGCCGGACTGGCCGCCTTTGGCGAGTGCATCGCGCCCGGCGAGCAAGGCAACGGCCGCACCCGACAGAAGCAGGCCGGAGTGGCCGAGAAAGGAGCGACGCGTCTCATCGTCCGGATTTGCCGGAATGGATAGGTGCGTCGTGTCCTGCTTTTGAATGAATGAAAACATGGCGGTCTCCTGATAGGGAAGGTGCTGCGATGGCGCCTGGCCAACTGGGCCGGGCAGGATCAGGCGTCGTCCGCCTGGTGGGTGTTCAGCTTCGCCAGAACGCCCGCGACAATGCGGTCGCAGCGGTCGCCGGCGAAGGAGAATGCGTCCGCGAGGCTGAAATCGATTTCGCGCGCCAGTGCTTCGCGCAGCAGTCCCCTGGCGCGAAAGTAGCGGGTGCGTACCGTTTCCGGCGGAATGTCGAGGCAAGCCGCCGTTTCGTCGACGGACATTTCTTCCAGTGCGCGCAGCACGAAGACGGTGCGAAAAGCATCCGGCAGCCGACTGATCTTGTCCTCGATCAGGCGGCGTATTTCCACGCGCATCAGGGCATGCTCGGGTTGTTCGGGTGAATGCTCGCCCATATTCGCCTCCGGCAGTCTGTCGTCCTGCTCCGCATCGGCGTACAGGTCGATCACCTCGGCCTGCCGGTGGCGCTTGCGCAGACGTGCGATGGCTGCGTTGACGGCGATGCGCACCAGCCAGGTGGATAAGCTGGCATTGCCGTGAAACTGGCCCATCGCACGATAGGCAAGAAGATAGGCGTCCTGCACGGCGTCTTCGGCCTCGGCGTCGTCATTCAGGATGCTGCGTGCAGTCCGGTAAAGCGTTTGATTGTGGCGCCGCATCAGGCGCTGGAGCATTGATAGATCGCCCTCCGCGATACGCTGCGCGAGCTCGGCGTCGGTCAAGGGTTGCGCGGCTGTTTTTTCCTGGGGGCGATACATGGCGCTCTCCGTCTGTTTCGGGCTCTTGTCACATTAGATGACGGTAAAGCCTTTCGCGTTCCCGGCACCGGAGGGCGAGAACGCATTGCGGTGCGCAGACCGCGGAGAGGGCGGCGGCGTCGGGAGCGCTCCCGGCCCGCTAGCTAGCGCAGGACTTTCTTCTTCAGCTTGAGGCGGACGTAAAGCAGCACGATCACGGCCACTGCGCCGAGGGTGAACAGCGTGATGAGGTGGAGATTGTTACGGATCGCCTCCTCGTTGTGGCCGAGCGTATACCCCAGCACGGCGAGGATGGTGACCCAGATGCCCGCGCCGAGGCTGGTGTAGAAGCTGAACACGGCGAGGTTCATGCGCGCGAGGCCCGCCGGCAGCGAAATGTACTGGCGCACCGCCGGGATCAGACGGCCGGTGAAGGTGGAGATGTGGCCGTGGCGCGCGAAGAAGTCTTCCATGCGCTGCAGCGAGTGCTCCTTGAACAGGATGTACTTGCCGTAGCGCAGCAGGAAGGGGCGACCCAGCTTCATCGCCAGCCAGTAGTTGAACAGCGCGCCGGCGAGGCTGCCGCCGATGCCGGCGAGGATGGCCAGTACAAGATTCATTTCGCCCTTGTAGGCGAGATAGCCGGCGGGAATCATCACCACTTCGCTGGGGAAGGGGAAGAAACTCGATTCCAGCGCCATCATCAGAAAGATGCCGGTATAGCCCCAGGCGCCGACGGTGGCGACGATGGTCTGGATGATGTCGTTGAGCATGATGGGGTGACAGGTTCAAGTTGCAAGACTCAAGAGGCAAGGGGGAGGCGCGCCTCCTTGCATCTTGGATCTTGTGTCTTGTATCTCAAACAACCGCCTCTTCCTTCTTCTCCACCGGCTTGATGAAGTGCTCGCGCTTGACGCCGAACATCAGCAGCATGGGGCTGGCGACCAGCACCGACGAGTAGATGCCGAACATGATGCCGATGGTCAACGCGAGCGCGAAGTTGTGCAGCGCCTCCCCGCCGAAGAAAAACATCGACAGCACCATGAGCTGGGTCGAGCCGTGGGTGATGATGGTGCGGCTCATGGTGCGGGTGATGGCGTCGTCGATGATGTGCGGGATGGTGGCGCCGCGCATCTTGCGGATGTTTTCGCGGATGCGGTCGAACACCACCACCGATTCGTTGACCGAGTAGCCGAGAACCGCCAGCACGCCGGCCAGCACGGTCAGCGTGAACTCCCACTGGAAGAACGCGAACATGCCGAGAATGATGACGATGTCGTGCATGTTGGCGAGCATCCCCGCCACCGCGAAGCGCCACTCGAAGCGGATCGCCAGGTAGGCCATGATGCCGAAGGCGACCACCAGCAGCGCCAGCGCGCCGCTGTCGTAAAGTTCCTTGCCGACCTGGGGGCCGACGAAATCGACGCGCTTCAGCTCGATCGTGGCATCAACCGACTGCAAGGCGGCCATCACGCGGTTGCTGGTTTCCGCGGCGTTGGCTTCACCCTTGTTGGGCAGGCGGATCAGCACGTCGTGGCTGGTGCCGAAGTTCTGCACCGAGATCTCGGGCAGTCCGGTCTTTTCCAGCGCCGTACGGATTACATGCAGATCGGCTGGCTGGTCGGTGCGGACCTCGATCAGGGTGCCGCCGGTGAAATCGACGCCGAGGTTGAGCCCCTTCCCCCACAGCGCAAAAATGGCGAGTAAAAACGTGGCGAGCGAGATGAACGTGGTCACCTTCCCCCAGCTCATGAAGGGGATGGTTTTCTTGAACGGGAAAAATTCCAGCATGATGTAAGCCTTAGATCGAGATTTTCGTCAGCCGTGCCTGGCGGCCATAGATAAGGTTCACCATGGCGCGCGACACGGTAACGGCGCTGAACATGGAAGTGAGGATGCCCAGACACAGCACTACGGCGAAGCCGCGCACCGGGCCGGAGCCGAGCCAGAACAGCGCAATGCCGGCGATCATCGTGGTGAGGTTGGAGTCGAGAATGGTGGCCCAGGCGCGCTCGTAGCCGGCGTGGATCGCCGCCTGCGGAGTGAGGCCGGCCCGGATCTCCTCGCGGATGCGCTCGTTGATCAGAACGTTGGCGTCGATCGCCATGCCGAGCGTGAGCGCAATCGCTGCCATGCCGGGCAGGGTGAGCGTGGCCTGCATCATGGAGAGCAGTGCGATCAGCAGGAGGGCGTTGATGGCCAGCGCGACCGACGAGATCAGGCCGAATACGCGGTAGTAGATGACCATGAAGCTGACGACCGCGAGGAAGCCCCAGATGTTGGAGTGGAAGCCCTTATCGATGTTCTCGGCACCCATGCTGGGGCC
>ERZ761609.518-NODE-518-length-44086-cov-33.631737_pt1 | contig 44086 bp, 38 predicted proteins | sample MGYA00511163_ERZ761609 | MGnify/ENA primary metagenome ERZ761609 (study PRJEB28899, sample SAMN02445070) | bioreactor sludge metagenome | biome: EBPR sludge | place: Australia: Brisbane, Thorneside Wastewater Treatment Plant | collected 2011-12-16 ... | reverse complement strand
GAGAAGAAGGCCGCGCGCAAGCCCTGGTGGAAGTTCTGGCAGCGCGCGCCGAAGACCGAGGAGCCCGCGCCCGTGGACGACGGCTCCTTTTGGATCGGCGATGGCGTCTCCGGCAAGCCGAAGATCAGGATCAGCCTCGGCGAGCAAAAGATCAGCTATTTTAAAGGCGGCGAGCTGGTGGGGCAGTCGCCCATGTCCTCAGGTCGCGAGGGTTACAAGACCGTGGTGGGCACCTTTTTCATCAGCGAGAAGGACGAGGACCACAAAAGCTCCCTCTACGGCAACTATGTGGATGAGACCGGCCTGGTGCTGAAGGAGGATGTGGATGTGCGCAAGGATCCGAAGCCGCCGGGCGCGAAGTTTGACGGCGCGGACATGCGCTGGTTCATGCGCATCCACAAGGCCATCGGCATGCACGAGGGCTACCTGCCCGGCTTCCCCGCCTCGCACGGCTGCATCCGCCTGCCTTCGCGCATGGCGGAGATTTTCTACAAGGCCACGCCGCCCGGAACCGAGGTGGAGATCACCCACTGAGCGGGGGAAGACCCGGCCAAAAAAAAGGCATGACCGGAGTCATGCCTTTGAGTTTGGAAAAAATGAAGCGGGCGGATCACTCTCCGTCGCTGCCGATGGCCTCGACCGGGCAGCCGGCCATTGCCTCGTCGCATTGGGCGCGCTCGTCGTCGGTCTCGGGCTGCTTGTAAACGTAGGAGTGGCCGCCGTCGTCGTCGCGGGTGAAGTTGGCGGGGGCTGTCTCGCGGCACAGATCGCAGTCAATGCATTGATCGTCCACATAGTAGGCGCCGGTGATGTTCTGGGGGTATTTGTTTGCTGCGTCAGCCATGAAGGGTGTTCTCCTGTCGGGGTGAATTGGGCGGCGATGGTAATGCCGGGACTCCGGGTTTCAATCACTTTTTGCGAATCCCTGCTCCCGTGGTTGAGCAGGCGGCATTCCAGAGTATGGACAAAATTCACCATGAATCAGGATCCCCCCGCAACCCCCCTCGTCCCCCAGGAAGGCTGGACGGTGCAGCATCTGTTTTTCCACATTGACCACGGCTTCTGGGCCGCGCTCACGCCCTCGGAGAAAGCCGAGCGCGCCGCCCGGATGCAATGCACCGTGGACGCCATCCGCGCGCACCCGAAGACGCAGCTTCTGACCTTCAGCATGGTGGGTCCGAAGGCGGACCTCGGCTTCATGCTGCTGACGCCCGATCTGCATGACTCGGACCGCTTTTCCAAGCAGCTCGGCCTTGCCCTCGGGCCGGATGTGCTCACGCCCTGCTACAACTACCTCTCGATGACCGAGTGGACCGAGTACAGCGAGTCCGAGGATGAGGCCGCCGCGCGCATCCAGCGCACGGAGAACCTCCAGCCCGGCAGCGAGGAGTTTGAAAAACGCCTCGGCGAGTGGAAGGCGCACATGGGCAAGTATTACCAGGACCGCCTCTACCCGAACATGCCCGACTGGCCGGTGATGTGCTTTTACCCCATGAGCAAGCGCCGCAACGTGGGAGCCAACTGGTACGCGCAGGACTTCGCCAAACGCCGCGAGTTGATGGGCGGCCACGCCAAGACCGGCCGCAAATACGCCGGCAAGGTGCGCCAGCTCGTCACCGGCTCCACCGGACTCGACAGCCATGAGTGGGGTGTCACGCTTTTTGCCCACGATGTCTTCCAGATCAAATCCATCGTCTATGAGATGCGCTGGGACGAGGTGACCACGCAGTTCGGCGAGTTTGGCGACTTCTTCATCGGCATCCAGCTCCCCGTCCCCGCCCTCGTCGAGCGGGCGCTGGCTTGATGACGCGCCGAGCATCACCTCACCCATGCCCAACACCCCCCTCATCATCGCCGGACGCGAGTTTGCCTCGCGGCTCATGCTCGGCACCGGCAAGTTCGCCTCGCTTGATCTCATGCGCCAGGCCATCGCCGCCTCCGGCACGGAGATCGTCACCGTGGCCCTGCGGCGCGCGGATTTGTCAGGCAAAGGCGACCCCTTCGCCAACATCCTCGATTTCATTCCGGAAAATGTTCTTCTGCTGCCGAACACCAGCGGCGCCTTCACTGCCGAGGAAGCCGTGCGCCTGGCCCGCCTGGCCGTCGCCGCCGGAATGCCAAACTGGGTGAAGCTCGAAATCCACCCTGATCCGCGCTACCTGCTGCCCGACCCCATCGAGACGCTCAAGGCCGCCGAGATTCTCGTGAAGGAGGGTTTCACAGTGCTGCCCTACATCAATGCCGACCCGGTGCTCGCGCGCCGGCTCCAGGACGCGGGCACCGCCACCGTCATGCCGCTCGGCTCGCCCATCGGCTCGCACCAGGGCATCACCACCCGGCGGCAGATCGAGATCATTCTCAGCCAGGCCACCGTGCCCGTGGTGGTGGATGCCGGTATCGGCGCGCCCAGCCATGCCGCCGAGGCCCTCGAAATGGGCGCCGACGCCGTTTTGGTGAACACTGCCATCGCCATCGCCTCCGACCCCGTGCGCATGGCTTCCGCGTTCAAAGCCGCCGTCGAAGCCGGCCGCGCCGCCTATGAAATCGGCCTCGCGGACAGCACGGATGAGGCCAGCGCCACCAGCCCGCTCACCGGCTTTCTCTATTCCTGACGCGGCGGATGAAAGCCCTCGAAGCCCTTTTCCACACCCTCGACACGCAGCCGGAGATCCCTCTCGACGGCAGCATCCTCTTTCTCCACGCCCTGGCCCATCCGGCACTGGAGGCATGGCGCGGCAGACTCACCTGCGAGCAGGTGTGGAAGCCCGCCGCACTCCAGCTCCAGCAAAGCGGCATCCCCAGCACCAGGACCGCCACCGGCACCTTCGACACCGTCCTGCTCCTGCCCGAACGCCAGCGTGACACGGTGCTCGCCGACTTCGCCAAAGCCCACGATCTTTTGAACGAAGGCGGCACCCTCGTCGTGGCCCTGCACAACGATTGGGGGGCAAAACGCATGGAGCAGCAGCTCGCCAATGTCGCGGGTGAGTTGCAGACCGTCTCCAAAAGTCACTGCCGCGTCTTTTGGGCGAAAAAGCACCCTGGTTGGAAGACCGTCCAGCTTGCCCAGTGGAGGCAAAACGCCGCCATGCGCCGCATCCTCGACGGACGCTTCTGGTCCATGCCCGGCTTGTTTCATTGGGATGCGATTGACGAAGGCTCGGCCCTGCTCGTCGAGCATCTGCCGCGCGATCTGCGCGGCGCCGTGGCCGACCTCGGCGCGGGCTGGGGCTTCCTCAGCCAGCACATCCTCCAACATTGCCCGGACATACGCAGCCTCGACATGTACGAGGCCGACGCCCGCGCCCTGGAGTGCGCGCGGCGGAACACCGGCCTCATCCCCGTCCCCGTGCGCCCGAAGCTCCACTGGCACGATGTCACCCAGGGACTCGGCGGCGCCATGTATGACACAGTCGTCATGAACCCGCCCTTCCATGACGGACGGGATTCGAACTCCCTGCTCGGCTTGAAATTCATCACCAGCGCCGCCCAGGCTCTGCGCCCCGGAGGCGAGCTTTGGCTCGTCGCCAACCGCCATCTGCCCTATGAAAACCTCATGGCCGAGGCATTCGAGACGCACCGCACCACCGGCGAAAACAAAGCCTTCAAAGTCCTCCACGGCAAAAACCCCGCCCGAGTCACCCGCATGAGCCATGCGCGCCCGCACCGCGGCCGCAAGGGCGGGCCGTGAGGAGCGCGAGCCTTCGGCGGAGCGGATGCGGGACAATTTGCCGGCTTTCAGGGAAGGCCTCTTGCATCCTGCGCGGGCATCGCCATAAAAGCCCCATGCCCCACGCATTGCTCATCAAATTTCCCGGCACCAACTGCGATGCTGAAACCGCCCGCGCCCTGGAGGCGGCTGGCTTCACCGCCGAGGTTCTGCCCGCCTCGCAGCTCGCCCCCGCGGCCCTGGAGCGGGCGCGGCTCGTGGTCTTCTCCGGCGGTTTCAGCTATGGCGACTATGTCATGAGCGGCCGCATCGCCCAGTTGATCACCAAGCACAAGCTGGGGGAGAAATTGAAAGACTTCGTGGCCGGTGGGGGCCATGTGCTGGGCATTTGCAACGGCTTCCAAATCCTGGCGCAGCTCGACCTCCTGCCGCGCGGCAGCCTGATCCACAACGAGAGCGGGCGCTTCATCTGCAAGTGGGCGCCCCTGAAAAAAAACAGCTCCACCAGCCCCTTTCTCAAAGCCTTGCCGGACGACTTCGAGCTGCCGGTGGCTCATGCGGAAGGCCGCTTTGTCGGCGCGCCGGGCGACGCGGAAAAGTACGTCAAGGACGGGCACGCCGCGCTGCTTTACGGAGCGGATGTGAACGGCTCCAGCGCGCGCATCGCCGGGATGCAGGATGACACCGGGCGCGTCTTCGGCCTGATGCCGCATCCTGAGCGCTTCCTGTCCAAAGCGCACCACTACGATCCGGACTGGAGCCGCGCGGAGCACGGCTGGGGTTATTACTTCTTCAAAGGCGCCGCCGAGGCGATGGCCGCCGCCTGAGGCGCGGAAAAAGTGGCTGGTTCGTGAAATCCGAAATTCGGTTTTAGAATCTCACACCTTCTCCAGCTTGACGGGGTAGGTCTGGAAGGCGTTCCATTGGCAGACGATGAGGTCGCCGTTGTCCAGGACGCAGACATCGTGGCCGTGGTCGAAGACGCGCTCGGCCTGCATGAGGGGCTGGAGTTTGCCGTCCTCATAGACGGGGGCGGTGCCGCCGGGGGCGCTGATGACGCGGTCGTCGGCGCCGAGGATGACGGTGAAGCCGGAGGGGTTCTGCGGGAGTTTGTTGATCTCGGGGGTCTTGCTCCAGCAGACGCCGGCATGGATTTCCTGTCCGGCGATGACGGGGCGGCAGACCATGGCGCCGGGCACGGGAATGGTGCCCAGATATTGGCCGTCGAGGCTGAAGCGGCGGAAGCAGTTGTCGGCGCGGGAGGTGACGATCACGGTGGCTTTGTCAGCGCCCTGGCGGGTGTCAATGGCGATGCCGTGGGCGTTGTTCAGCCTCTGTTCGGCGGGCACGCCGTCCTTGCCGCCGAAGCGCTGGAGGAACTTGCCGCGCGCGTCGTAACGCAGCACGAACTGGGAGCCGTAGCCGTCCACCACATAAATGTCGCCATTCGGGGCGATGGCGACTTCGGTGGGGTTGAAGAACATTTCCGGCTCGTACGCGCCGACGCTCATGGGGTGGCTGATGGAGAAGATTTCCCTTCCGGCGAGGTCAATCTTTGCCACGCGCCCGGTCTGGCGGTAGCCGCCGGAGCCGGACTTCCACAGGCCGCTGTCGGTGACGAAGAGGAACTCCTCGCCGTTTTCCTCGGAGAGGGTGAGGCCGTGGCCGCCGGGCCAGACGGAGCCCCAGGAGTCGAGGATGGTGCCGTCGGGTTTGAAGACGAGCATCTGGTTGTCCCAATGATCTCCTACCATGAAGAGACGGCCGTCTTTGACCTGGACCATCTCGTGGCAGTTGAGGATGGGGTGGTACCTGCCCTGGCCGGGGGCGACCCAGTCCTTGACGACCTTGTAACGGTGGCTGCCGTGGCCGATGACTACGTCCTTTTTCGGGTCGGGCGCGGCGCGCAGGGTCTGCGTCCAGGTGGCGGCGGCGGCACTGCCGAGGCCGGCGAGGAAATGACGGCGGGTCTTCATGGCGGAAAAGGGCGGGGTGGCAGGCGCGGGGCGGTCAATGCGTGACTTCTTCCGGCGGGGCGAGCTGCTTGGGCGGGAAGAAGGCGATGAGCAGGAGCACGGCGGCGGCGAGGGAGAGGCCGGTGGGCCAGAGGAAAAGCTCCTTGTAGTTCACGACGCCGTCCACAGTGAGTTTGCCCTGGAGGGGAATGAAGAACCATTTGGCGGCGAGGTCACCGAGGCCGAGAACGAGGAGGTTGAAGAGGCCCTGAGCACTGGAGCGCGCGTCCTTCGGGAAGGCGGCGTCAATGAAGATGTAGAGCGTGGCGAAGAAGAAGGCGTAGCAGATTCCGTGCAGGACCTGGACGGCGATAATCATGGTCTGATTCTCCGGCATGAAGGCGAAGACGGCAAAGCGCGCGGCATGGCCGAGGATGCCGAGGATCATGGTGGTCTTCCAGCCGAGGCGGGAAAGGAACCAGCCGAGCACGGCCATGGTGAGGATTTCGGCGATCTGGCCGATGCTCATGACGGGCATGATCCATTTTTGCTCAATGCCAACCACGTCGCTGCCGAGGAAGTTCCCGGCGAGGAGAAAGTAGCCGTTGTGAATGGTGGCGTCTATGAAGGTGACGATGAAGAGAATCAGCAGAAAGGGCTTTTTGAGGAACATGGCGGCCTTCAGCCAGGCGAAGTTGCTCTCGCCCTTCGAGGCGGGTTTGGCGGGGGTGTGCGGCAGGCTGAGGCTGAACAGGGAGAGGGCGATGGAGGCGGCGCCGGAGATGAGGAAGATGTTGGCGCGGGCGGCGATGGCGTCGGCGCCGGTCTTGCCCTCCAGGATGAAATAGAGCGGCCAGGCGGCGAGGATCCAGCCGATGGTGCCGCCCATGCGCACGAGGCCGAACTCCTTCTGCGCGTCCTTCAAGTGGGTGAAGGCGATGGAGTTTGAGACGGAGATGGTCGGCACATAAAGCAGCGAGTGGACGAGCATCAGGCCGAAGAAGGTGGGGAAATCCTTTGCCCAATACATGCCGAGGATGGCCAGGCCGCCGACGAGGTGGCTGAAGGACATGAATTTTTCCGCGGCGAAGTGGCGGTCGGCGAACTGGTTGCTGAAGAAGATGCCGAGCACGGAGGCGATGGCGAAGGCGCTGCCGACCCAGGTGATCTGCAAGTCGGTGAACTTCAGTCCGTCCGCTCCCATGTAGCCCCAGATGAGCGGCAGCCAGGCGCCCCAGATGAAGAATTCCAGGACCATCATGACGAAGAGCTTTTTGGCGGCGGGTGATTTCATAATTAAAGCGCGCGAGAGTAGGAAGCCGCCGCCGGGAAGGCAAGAAGGGATTGCGCCCGGAATCCAAGGTTGACCGCCATGCAGGGTTCCTTTAGTCTCGGCGCGCAGTCGTTTGGAGCGCTCGTGCTCCGATCCCTCCCCACCCAGCCTTTGCGCCATGAGCCACGCTTTGACCGTGCCAGATGCCATGAATGGACCCGCGATTCCATCGCGGGGAGGGTTCGCCGTGATTGAACGTCACACGCACACTGGACCGGCCGTATGGCGGTCCACGCCGCCCGACTGCGGCACCGGACGGGATGGATGCGGGCCGCGTGTGCGGTCCGGCTTGGTTCCCGGTCCGCTGGAGATGACGCTTCCCGCGTCCCCGCCGCCGGCCATTTTCCATGTCCGTCAGAACGGTGCCTGCAACCCTGAAACACCACCCCTGAACGAACACCCATGTCAGACTCGAACTCGCAAGAAAACCGCCGCCGCCGCAATCGCGGCCCCCGCGGTCCCCGCAGTGGCCCGCCCCGTCCGGGCAAAACCCCGCGCGCAGGAGCTGTGCAGCCCACCGGCTTCCAGAAATTCCTGAGCGCCATCAGCTTTGGCCTGCTCGGCCAGCCGAAAGCCCTGCCGCGCGCCGCCTCCCCCTCCAAACCCACCACAGGTCGCGGTTCCGCCTCCCCTTCACAAAGTGGCGGCTCTCCACGTCCGCCACGCCCAAAACGCGAAGCGCAGACTGTGAAACCAGAGGAGGTCAACACCGAGCGACTCTACATCGGCAACCTTTCCTATGATGCGACGGAGAGCGATCTTTTCGAGCTTTTCAGCGGTGTCGGCAGCGTGCGCAACTCGGAGGTGGTGGTCAACAACCGCACCCAGCGCTCCAAGGGTTTCGCCTTTGTGACCATGGGTTCGGTGGAGGAGGCCCGCCGCGCCGTGCAGGAACTCGGCGGCAAGGAGTTCATGGGCCGCCCCCTCCAGCTCAGTGGCGCCAAACCCATCGGTTACGGCGATGATCGCGGAGACCGGGGCGACCGCGATGAGTCTTCGGAGGCCGCGTAAGTCTGCCCGTCTTTCACCCAGCCCGCAGGCCGCATGGTCTGCGGGCTTTTTTGTGATCGAGAGCGCAGTCCATGCCTTCGCAGGCGCGGCTCCTTGCGGCCGCTGCCTCAAGGCGGTGGAGAGGGTGTGTTTCTGAGGCGCACTTCGCGCTTTCGCCAGAATGGGGCAACCTTCCAGATTGCCCGCGCCTGCGGAGTGACCGCCCAGGCACTGATGCGCCCCGCATTCTCACGCCCCAGGTCGGTTGCACAAACCGCCCGATCCTAGGACAAGCGCGCTTACGCTTTCTTGAAAAACGGCTTTTTGACCACTTCGGCGGGAAAGCGGCGGCCTCGGATTTCGATCTCGATGTGCCGGCCGATCAATGCGGCGGCGGGCGGCAGGTAGGCCATGCCGATGCCGCAACCGAGGCTGGGCGACTGCGTGCCGCTGGCCACCTCGCCCACGACCACACCTTCGTGGACCACTGGATAATGCGGGCGCGGCGGGGGGCAGGAGCCGGTCATTTTGAAGGCGGCGAGTTTGCAGGGAAGACCGCTTTCCTTTTGCGCCACGAGCGCGGCTTTGCCGGTGAAGTCCGGCTTTTCGAGTTCGAGAAAAAAGGCCAGCCCGGCTTCGAGCGGCGTCTTGTCCGGCGCGAGGTCGCTGCCATTGAGCGGGTAGCCCATCTCCAGCCGCAGCGTGTCGCGCGCGCCGAGTCCGCAGGGCAGGCCGCCCTCGGCGCGCACGGCGTCGAGGATGATGTCAAACCACTCGTGGCTCGTCGCGGCGGGCATGAAAAACTCAAAACCCTCCTCGCCGGTGTAGCCGGTGCCGCACAGCCACATGAAACCCGTCTCATGCAGGGTCACGAGCACGGTGTTGCGCTCCGGAAAAGCGCTCTCCACGCCGAACACCCGCTCGAAAACGGCGCGGCTGCGCGGCCCCTGGATGGCGAGTCCGGCGGTCTGCGCACTGATGTCACGCATCTCCAGTTCGTCCACGGGGTCGCGCTGCTTCATCAACGCGGCGAGATGCGCCCGGTCCTCGGTGATCTTCGAGGCGTTGACGACGAGGAAGTACTCGTTGCGCGCGATGCGGTAGGCGATGAGGTCGTCAATGACACCGCCGCTTTCATTGAGCATGAGCGTGTACTGCCCCTGCCCGACATCCAGTTCGGCGAGGTCGTTGGTCAGGGCATGGTTGAGGAAATCCAGGGCCGCCGCGCCGCTGACGATGAACTGGCCCATGTGCGAGATGTCGAAGACGCCCGCGCGCTCCCGCACCGCCTTGTGCTCGTCCACAATGCCGCTGTATTGCACGGGCATCTCCCAGCCCGCGAACGGGATCAGCCGGCCTCCCAGGGCGAGGTGTTTTTCATGCAGGGGAGAGCGTTGGAGAGCGGCGGTGTCGGACATGTCGCGCCAAGGTGGCGGGAGGCGCGGCTTTGTCAAAGCACGCGACGGCTGTTGCGCCCGCGCCCGGCGCCTGCTTTGATGCGCCGATGAATAGCATGACCGGATTTGGGCGCGGCGAGGCGCGGCAGGGCGAAACCCTGTGGCAGGTGGAGTGCGGCAGTGTGAACCGCAAGCAGCTCGAGGTGGCGGTGAACCTGCCGCGCGACCTTTCCACCCTGGAAGGCGAGATCCGCGCGCAAGTGGCCGCCGCCTGCTCGCGCGGCCGCGTGCATGTGAGTGTGAAGCGGCACGACGCGGAAGGCGCGGCGAACATCCCGCAAATTCACGAGGCAGCCGTGGAGCACTATCTGGCGCGCCTTTTCTCCCTGGCGGGCCGGCTGGGGATCTCGGCGGAAATTTCCATGAGCGAGCTGCTGCGCCTGCCCGGCGTGCTCGGCGGCGAGAGCGAGGAGGCCAGGCCGGAGGAAGTGTGGCCGCACATCCAGGGCGCTCTGGCCTCCGCGCTGGAGCAGATGCTGCGCATGCGCGGCACGGAGGGGGCGCATCTGAGGGAGGAAATCGAGGCGCGCCTCAAAGGCATCGAGTCCCTCCTGGAGCAGATCGCGGAAAAAGCCCCGCTGGTGCCGGAGCAGCAGCGCGCGGCCCTGCGCCAGCGTCTTGAGCAGGCGGGCCTGCCTTTGCCTCTGGATGACGAGCGGCTGGTCAAGGAGATCGCCCTGTTCGCCGACCGCACCGACATCTCCGAGGAGCTTTCCCGCGCGGCCAGCCATGTGAAGCAGTTCCGCGCCTACCTCGGCTCGGGCGAGCCTTCCGGGCGCAGTCTGGACTTCCTCATTCAGGAGTTCTTCCGCGAGTTCAACACGATGGGTTCCAAATGCAACAACGCCGCCATCGCCCACTGCGTGGTCAGCGCCAAGACGGAGCTGGAAAAGATCAGGGAGCAGATTCAGAACGTGGAGTGAGCACTGCGCGGATGGCGGTCCTCATCACCGCCTCGCTGCCGGGCGGCACCCAAGTCCAGCCGTTGAGATTGCTGTCCTTCTCCTCCCAGGCGCGCTCTATGGGGATGTAGCCCGGCCCGCATTCGCCATAGCCCAGAGTGAAAACAAAACTCTCCGGCCTGCATTCCTGCGCGAAGATTTGGAACTCCACATAAGCCTCCGCAGGCAGCAGCAGCACCAGCGCCGGGCCGAGGTCCACACAAGGCACGCGCACTTGGTGCCCGCGCCGCACGCGCTCATACCAGGCAAGTCCCATCGCGGCCTCGGAGCGCTGGAAGGGCCGCTCACCCCGCGCCAAATGACCGCGCAGAACGGCCTCCGTGTGCCCTGGAGTGTTGCGCGCGCCCAGCGGCATGAACGCCTGGTGGAAGTCCGCCCGTGTCAAAGGCGCGCGCCGCGTGTCCTGCCAGGCGCGGCGCATGGCGTCTTGCAGCTTGGCAGCGAGCTCCTCGCGGCTGCCCTCGCCGCCGCTGTTCCATTTGCCGGCGGTGACATTGCCGGAGCAGCCGCTGGCGTAGATTTGAAATATGTCCGGATGCTCACGCTGCATCCTCTCCCGCGCCAGGCCGGGAAAATCGGCGGACACCCTGCCCTGCCCGTACACGCTCATCGGATGCACGGCATAACCATGCAGCGCGCACAGGGCCTGCTCCCCCTCCCAAAAACTCAGCGTGCGCAGCCTGGGGTCCACCGTGCCCGCGTCCGCTGCCCTGGCCTCCGCGTCCGTGGTGCGGCTGCCGCGCGCGTAACTGACCGTGCCGTCCGGGCGGACAAAGCGGCGGTTGCCTGCCACCTCGCTCACCTCGGCCCTGCCCATGCCGATGTGGGTGACGCGCCTGGCTTTGGTCAATGATGCCCGCAGCGCCTCCGCCACATGCTGGATGCACTGCTCATTGAAGTCCGGCCAGCACACGGACGCGTTCTGCACGGGCGCGTCCGGCGGCGGCGCCGGAATTTCCCTCCATGCGCCTGTGGCCTCCATCTCGCGCAGCAGCTTCTCCGCGTCCTCATCCATCACCGGCGCGTCGTGGACATGAGTCGAGTGTATCATCACCCGCTCCGGCAGCGTGCCCGCCGCCAATGCCAGGGCGCTCTGCCATTTGTCAAACGAAGTGCCGCGTATTTCACACCAGTCAAAACTCACGAGCACCCACGGATGTCCGCCGCCGCTCAAAACGAAGCCTTTGGCATAAAGGGGATCATCCACTGAGCGCGCCGGCATGATGCCGCCGCCCATGCCCGGATGCCCCGGCGGCGGCGTCACATCCACACTGAACACGGCCAGATGGAACTGCGCGTCCGCCGGTCCGCGGCGCGCGAGCACCGCCGCCAGCACGACGATCAGCGCGGCCATGAGGGCTTGTTTTTTGTTCATGCCACACTCATACGCGGCATGAGGTCGCAAACGTGCCCGCCGGCCTGTCAATTCAAGCGGCCGCCATCTCCGTGCGCCGCCGCCATTTCTCCTCGTTTTCGAGGGTGCGCTGGACGAAGTCCTCGGACTGGCGGGTGGATTCCTCAGGATTGAGGGGCAGGCGCATGACGAGTTCCAGCCCCTTTGGCTCCAGCCGGCGCGCCTCGATGCTGCCGCCGTGGAGATGCACGGTGACAAAGCAGGCCATCATGTTCACCCCGAAGTCGTCAGGCTTGCGGCTGCGGGTGAAGAAGGGGTCGAAAAGATTGGCCGCGCGGTCGTTGGCCTCCCAGCCGCCATTGTCGGTGAGGGTGATGACCGCCTGCTCCTGTCCGTTCACAGGATCGGTGTCGAGTTCGGCGCTTACTTCGAATCCTTCCCCCGGCTTCAAATGCGTGATCTCCTCGATGAAGATCAGGCGCCAGAGCTGCCGGAAGCGCTCGCCATGAACCAGGATGGGCGGGAAGTCCGGCTGAGCCTCAAATCGGAAGCTCACGTTGCGGTCGTGCATGTGGCCGTCGAAAAGCGCGGTCTGCTCGGCGATGACGGCATCAAGCCGGACCTGCTCGTCGCGCTCCAGTTTGCGCGCGTGGGAGGCGTGAGCCAGGTTTGAAAGGAGGGACTGGATGCGTTCGAGCTGCGCCTGCGCCTGGTTTTGCGTCTCGACCCAGAACATCGTGTCGCGCGGCGCGCGCCCGGCGATCTCCTCCATCAGCTTGATGGGCGCCAGGTCAATGAAGGCGCGCACCACCGTCAGTGCGTTGCGCAGATGATGGTTGAGACCCTCCGCCATGATGCCCATGCCGGCAACGCGGTCGGCCATCAGGCTGCCGCGGATGGTCTCGGCTTTTTCCACCAGCAGGCGCTCGCGCTCCAGCATCTCGTGGTAATGCGCCATCGCCTCGCGCAGCACGCCGCCAAGTTCATCCGGGTCTATGGGCTTGTGCAGGTAGCGGTAGGCGCGGCCCTCGTTGACGGCCTTCACCGCCGTCTCGTAGTCCGTGTAGGCCGTGACCAGGATGCGCACGATGCTCGGATTCAGCCGCCGCGCGCGCTCCATGAGCTCCACGCCGCTCTCGCCGGGCATGCGCTGGTCCGTCAGCAGCACGCCGATGCGCGCGCCGTACGCCTCCAGGATGCGGTAGCCGTCGGCGGCGTTGTCGGCGGTGTGAATGATGTATTCGTCCTCGAAAATCTGGCGGAAGTAACGCAGCGCCATTTTTTCATCGTCCACATAGAGGATGTGGAATCCGTGGGTGTGATCCTGGTTCATGACTGGGCGGGGGCGGCACAGGGAAGGTTAAGGATGAAGCAGGTGTCTCCAGGGCGGCTCGTCACGCGGATGTCGCCGCCCATGCCCTGCATCATGCGGTAGCAGAGGCTCAGGCCGAGGCCCATGCCCTGGCCCACCTCCTTGGTGGTGAAAAAAGGATCGAACACGCGCGCCAGATGCTCCTGGGGGATGCCTTTGCCGCCGTCGCGCACGCGCAGCTCCAGCCTGCTTCCCGCCGCCGGCGCGGCGCTGACCTCCACAAACGCCCCCGCCCCCTGGGCGTCGAGGCCGTTTTGCATCAGGTTGATCAGGATTTGAATCAGATGGTTCTCATCACCAAGAGCCGTCAGGTCATCCGGCACCGCGCAATGCAGCCGGGCGCCCTTGTCGCCGAAGGCCTTCGCCATGAAGCGCGCCGCCCTCGCGGCGGCGGCGGCCAGATTCACCGGCCTCGCCGCAGCGCGCGCCTCGGGGTGGGCGAAGGTGCGCAGGTCCGACACGATGTCCGACACCCGGCCCACTCCCTCGCCAATGTCGTTGAGCACCGTCGTCACCGTCCCTGCCAGCTCCGGCGGCATTTGCGCCGTCTTCTTCTTCAGCAGAAAAACAGCGGACTTGACGAAATTCAGCGGGTTGTTGATCTCGTGAACGATGCCCGCGCTCAGCCGCCCGATCGACGCCAGCTTCTCGCTCTGAGTGAGCTGGGCCTCCGTCTCCCGCAGGCGCCGCAGCGTGTCCGTCAGCTCCTCGTTGCGCCGGCTCAGCTCCTCGCGCTGCGCCTCCACCTTGCAGCGGTTCACAAACTCGCGCACGCGGATGGCATGGTGCTGGCGGCTGCCAAAGTAGAGCACCACGCAGGTCAGGAGGATGAAAATACTGTTGTTGATGAACAAACCCATGGAGCGCTGATCGCTTGTGAGGGAGAGATTCGGAAGGGTTGCGGCCAGGTAAAAGGCGAGCACCAATGCCACCGTCAGACCGATCTCCCGGAACGTCCAGTGGAAGACAAACGACGTGCCCACAAGGCACAGCATCAGCCCCGCGTAATAGGGGGAGGCGCCATCCCGCGTGAAATAAATCATCAGGCAGATCGCCAGCGCGGGCAGCAGCGGCAGTATCACCGGATACACCCTGTGGTAGCGCCCCGCCCAAGGCCGGTCCAGGGCCAGCAGCAGCGGCACGCACAACGCCGAGCAGGCAATGCGCAGGACCAGAAACTCCCAAAATCTCTGCGGATACGCCAGCCAGTCGAGCACCGAGCAAAACGGCACCAGAATCATCACAAACCACGCCCCCAGCCTGGCATTGCGCAGGTTCAGCTCGCGGATTTCCGCCTCGAAACGTTCGGATTTCTCCGCCTGGCGAAAGACCGCCTCCATCTCCGCCTTCACCGGCTTCGCGGCTGCTTGTGCAGGCGCGGCCTTGCGCGCCACTGAGAAATCCAGTGGTGCCGAAGCTGGCGCGAGCGAGGAAATAGCAGCCATAATTTATATAACAGTCATAAACAATAGACCTCTCTTAAGCCTTCGCAACCCGCGATTCGGCGGAAAATTGGAAAAATCGGGCTGCCGGGATGGATGACCGTATTCGCACTTGCTCAACACTCGTCCTCTGCTCCGCGCCAGCGCAGGGACACTCCCGTGCCGCAAGTCGCTTTCAGTTTGCCGGTTCGTTTTGATGACAGGGCGTTCCTTGCTGGAAATTTCCTCTCTGGATCATCCTTCATTATGAGTGTCATATTCGACAAACCCACGATCAGTGCCTTTGATGATCTCGACGTCCGCATGAAACATGGCCTGTGCTGATGCCGGAGACGGCGGCGTGAATATGGAGGCGTGGGCGGGCGTTTAGAGAGACCCATGTTCCGTTTTTTCAGCTCAGTTATTTTAATCTCCTGCCTCTCTTCCCTGTCTTTGGCCCAGACCCCGACGAATCCGCCCAAAGGAGAGCCCACCAACGCCGCGGAGGCCGCTGCGCAGAAGGCCAAAGCAGATGCCGTGATCGAAGAACGCTATCAGGCGCTCGTGGCGAAATTGCCGCCGGACCAGCAGGCCTGGGAACGCGTGCTGCAAGACCAGCTCGGCGGATTTTACCTGCCAATCCACAAGCGCGAGAAGATCGCCGGACGCTCCAGCGCGTGGGATTTCGTGCAGGATGATCCGAAGCTGCCGCGCGTGCTGCTGATCGGCGATTCGGTTTCACGCGGCTACACGCAGGCGGTCCGAAAGGCGCTCGCTGGCAAGGTGAACGTCCATCGCGCCCCCGCGAACTGCGGCCCCACCGCCAGCGGCCTCAAAAACATCGAGGTCTGGCTCGGCGACGGCAAATGGGACCTCATCCATTTCAATTTCGGCATCCACGACCGCAACACGCCCATCGCCGACTACCAGCAGCGGCTGGAGCAGCTCATTGAGCGGATGAAGAAGACCGGCGCGAAGCTCATGTGGGCCGGCAGCACACCCTGCCCGGACACGAAAGACGGCAAATACAAGTCCGCGCCCATCGTGGAACGCAACACCGCCGCTGCGGAGGTGATGAAGAAGCACGGCATCGCCATCGACGACCTTTTCACCGCCATCACGCCTCACCTGGCCACGATGCAGAATCCCGACGACGTCCACTTCAATGGCCAGGGCTATGATTTCCTCGGCGAAACCGTCGCAAAGGCCATCGAGGCCGCTCTGAAGTAAACCTGATCCATCGTATGAATCGCCACCTTCTTGTCTTTCTGCTTCTAGCCGCTCCAGCGCTCGCCCAAACCGCCGCGAAAAAGAAATCCGCGATGGGGGCGGATGCACCACCCGGCAAAGTTTACATCTACAAGGAGAGCGCCGCCAAACCGCGCCAGATGGAGATCTACTTTCCGCCGAATCATGATCCCGCGAAGTCCAAGGTGCCCGGCATGATCCTTTTTCACGGCGGTGGGTGGGGTGGTGGCTCGCTGGGCCAGTTTCGCATCGCCTGCGCATACTTTGCCAGTCGCGGGCTCGTCTGCGCCACGGCGGAGTATCAAATGCTCAGCAAGGCGGATGCCGCGAAGCTGCCCGCAGGCGAAACGAAGAAGCGCGTGTGCGTCACCGACGCGAAAAGCGCCATCCGCTGGTTCAAACAGCACGCGGGCGAGCTCGGCATCGATCCGCAGCGCATCATCACCGGTGGCGGATCGGCTGGCGGGCATATCAGCGCGCTCGCCACGATGAATCCCGGCCTGAACGACCCCGCGGACCCGGAGGACATCGACACCCGCGTCGTCGCCTATGTGTGGTTCAACCCCGCCTTCGCCACCGATGACGACAAAGACCCCGAAATCGACGTGCTGCGCCATTTGAAGGCCGACCTGCCTCCCGCGATCGCCTTCTTCGGCGACATGGATGGATGGAAGAAAGGCTGGGACACCGCCCACGCGAAATGGAAGTCCCTCGGCACGAAAACCATCGATCTCCAGATCGCGCCCGGCCAGTCGCACAGCTTCTTTAACAACGGCCCCTGGCAAACCGTCACGCTCATCGCCGCAGACCAGTTCCTCGTGAAGCACGGCCTCCTCACCGGCGAACCGACCAAGACGATGCCTGCCACTGGCGAGAAGCTCGTGCCCATGCCTTGACCAACACTCCAAGACTCCATCACTCCATGCGCTTCATTCCCTTCCTTCTCGTCGCTTTCGTCCTTTCAGTCCCTTCGCTCGCACAAGACGGCTTCACTTCCTTGTTCAACGGCCGCGACCTCTCCGGCTGGGACGGCGATCCAGCGCTCTGGAAGGTTGAAAACGGCATCGTCATCGGCACGAATGCGTCGCCGGAGGCGATGGCGAACAACAGCTTCCTCATCTGGCGCGGCGGCACGGTGAAGAACTTCGAACTGCGTGCCACCGTCCGCGTCATCGGCGACAACAACAGCGGCATCCAGTATCGCAGCCGCGAGATGAAGGACGTCGCGTCGTGGGTGATCACTGGTTACCAGTGCGACATCCATCCCGCCATCGAGCACACGGGCATGACGTATGAGGAGCGCGGACGCGGCATCTTCGGCCTGAACGGCAAGGATGTGATGCTCGACCCCGAGGGCGCGCTCTGGCAGCTCAGCGAGCACGCGCCGGTGAAGGTCGATGTGAGCCAGTGGAACGAGTATGTCATCCTCGCGCAGGGGAACCGCCTCCAGCACTTCATCAACGGCCAGCCCACCTCCGAGCTGATCGACCACCACGCGGACAAACGCGCGCTGGAGGGCCTGCTCGCCATCCAGCTCCACAAAGGCAACCCCAACCGCGTCGAGATCAAAGACCTCCGCCTCAAAGTCCTGCCCGAAGTGCCGCTCGTCCCCTTCGAGCCCGCCAAACTGCCCGCCACGGCGACGAAGGTCGAAAAACCGCGCACGAGCCGCCCGCAAGGCACGGGGCCGGTGGTGCCGGTGAAGAAGTGAGATCATGTGTCCTGAAAGCCGATGTAGGTCTCGCCAGTTTTCGCTGAATAGGAGACGTATTCCTTCACCTCCATGTAGTTCGGTGCCCGTTTTTCGAGATCGACCTTGAAGTATTTGGTGCTGCGGCGGTTGTGGGCCACGAAGAATTTGGCGCGTTCGTTGTTCGCGTAGTTCGCCCCCTGCTCGTAGGTCTTTTAGTCGATGGCGACGTTGTCCGCCTTGCACTCCACGACGATGAGCGCGGTCTTGCCATCCCGCCGCTCCTGCACGGTGCGCCAGATGACGAAATCGGCGCGGGCGTTTTTATTGCCTCTCGGGCCTGGGATGAACACCTCCTCGTCTATCTGCTCCAAGGTGAAGCCGTAGTCATTCACCAGGATGCAGAGATATTCCTGGCGGACGGCCTCCTCGGGCGTCTCCAGCAGCCACTTGCGCGGACATGGCTCCAGATTTGGCCTTTTTGACGACGGACGGTGATGGGTTCGGCTGCGGGCATCCGGCATACTAGCCATGCCGCGGCAGCGCGGTCAAGGAGCGGCGGATTGTCATACGGATGAAACACATCATGCATCAAGATGGATCTGCGGATGCGGGAGGTGGGATCGAAATCCAGGCGATACCCGGCGCCGTCCACGCCATCGGCTCCGTTGATGGCGATCTTTGGAGGGGAGAGTTTTGACGGCATGGGCGGCCTGGCAGCGTGTGTGGAAACCCGGTTTTGCTGAAAGTTTGGCTGGCAGCAATGCCTTCTCTCATCTGCCATGCCCCCGCCACTTTACCCGCTCACCACCCCGCAGACACTGAACCGCCGCACGTTTCTTGCCGGCTCCGCCTCACTGGCGCTCGCCACGCTCACACGCGGTCATGCTTATGGAGCCGTGGCGCGCGCGCCGAAATTCTCCGCCTACCCGTTCAGCCTCGGTGTCGCCTCGGGTGATCCCGCTCCGGATGGTTTTGTGCTCTGGACCCGGCTCGCACCACAGCCTCTGCTCGGAGACGGCGGCATGGCTCCGGAGGCGGTGGAGGTTTCCTGGCAGGTCTGCGAGGATGAGGCGATGACGAAAATCGCCGCCAAGGGCACGGCGGTGGCCACACCTGAGTGGGGGCACTCCGTGCATGTCGAGGTGGAGGGGCTGCGCCCTGACCGCTGGTATTGGTATCAATTCAAAGCCGGCTCGGAGACCAGCCCCACGGGCCGCTCGCGCACTTTTCCGGCGGCGGACGCCATTCCGGAGCGGCTGCGTTTTGCCTTCGCCTCCTGCCAGCACTACGAAACCGGGCTTTACACCGCTTACGAGCACATGCTGGCCGAGGCGCCCGACCTCGTCATTCATCTGGGCGACTACATTTATGAGTATGCGGGCATTGAGAACCGCGTGCGCAAGCATGTCGGGCCGGAGATCACCACCCTCCACGATTACCGGGTGCGCCTGGCGCAATACAAGTCCGACCCGGCCCTTCAGGCCATGCACGCCGCCGCGCCCTGGCTGGTGACGTGGGACGACCATGAGTTCGACAACAACTGCGCGGGAGACATCTCCGAGGAGCCGGGGGTGAGCCGCGAGGACTATCTCAAGCGCCGCGCCGCATCCTACCAGGCCTACTATGAAAACATGCCCCTGCGCCGGGCCGCACTTCCGAAAGGACCGGACATGCTGCTTTACCGACGCGTTCCCTGCGGCCGGCTGGCGGACTTCCATGTGCTCGACACCCGCCAGTACCGCACCGACCAGCCCTGTGGCGACGGCAACAAGCCCCCGTGCCCCGAGTCCCTCTCCCCGGATGCCACCCTGCTCGGCCACACCCAGCGCGACTGGCTTTTTGAAAACCTGGCCAAATCCCCCGCGCAATGGAACGTGCTGGCGCAGCAGGTCATGATGGCCCGTGTGGACCGCGCCGCCGGGCCGGAGGTCACGCACAGCATGGACCAGTGGCCCGGCTATGAGATGGAGCGCCGCCGCGTGCTCAAATACCTGCACGAGCAAAAGATCAAAAATCCTGTCGTGCTCACCGGCGACATTCACAGCAACTGGGCGAACAACCTCATCGCCGATTTCGACGACCTCGACTCCAGAGTGGTGGCCACCGAGTTCGTCGGCACCTCCATCTCATCCGGTGGCGACGGCGTTTTGAAGCCGAAGACGCTGGCCGAAACCTACGCGCAGAATCCTTTTGTGAAGTTCCACAGCACCGAGCGCGGCTATGTGAGCTGCGAGATCACGCCCAAGCTCTGGCACACCAAATACCAGGGCGTCGAATACGTCAGCAAGCCCGGAGCGCCGCTGCGCACACGCGCGTCATTTGTGGTCGAGGCGGGGAATCCAAGGCTGCAAAAGGCGTGACGCGGGCCGGCATCCCGCCGCGCGTCATTTCTTCTTCGCAGGACGCGGCGACTCCCACGCGCGCTCGATGTTGAAGTCGGGGTTGTCCTCCGGCATCTGGGCGCCCGTGCTTTCGAGCCATCCGTCAAGGGCCTGGACGAGCCTCCCGGCCACATCTCCCTCGATGTCAGCCACGTTGTCCATCTCCCCCGGATCGCGGCGCAGGTTGTAAAGTTCGGCGCGCTTGTCTTCGTGAAAGAAGACGAGCTTCCAGTCGCCCTCGCGAATGGCGCTGTGGGGAGCGGCGCTGCCTGGGTGGTAATGCGGGTAGTGCCAGTAAATGGCGTCACGCTTCAAGAAATCCTTTTGTGTGAGCAAGGGCAGCAATGAAACTCCGTCCATGACATGCTCCGCACCGGGAGTCACGCCCGCGGCTTCGAGGACGGTGGGCGCGAGGTCATGGCTGATGACGGGAGTGTCATTGACTCCGCCCGCCTCGACGACAGCAGGCCAGTTGATGATCAAAGGCACGCGCACGCCGCCTTCATAGGGGCCGCCCTTGCCGAGGCGCAGGGGGCTGTTGTCGGTGGGGCCGCGCCGCCAGCCCTGGGCGTTGACGAGGTGGCTGAGGCCGCCGTTGTCGCTGGTGAAAATGAAGATCGTGTTCTCGTCGAGGGACAGCTCCTTGAGCGCGGCGCGCAGGCGGCCCACGCTGTCGTCCACGCTTTCGACCAGCGCGGCATAAACTGGATCGTGATGATTGCCCGCCGGGCCTTTGGCGCGGTATTTGGCAGCGACTTCAGGCTTGCCCATGATGGGCGTGTGGACGGCGTAATGCGGCAGGTAGATGAGGAACGGGCGCTCCTTGTTCCGCTGGATGAACTGAACCGCCTCGCTGGTGAGGCGGTCGGTGAGGAACTCGCCCTCGGGCCCGTCGGTGAGAGTGGGGATTTTGTAGGGCGAGAAGTAACTCGGCGGCGATCCCGCCTCATAGCCTGCGATGTTCACATCGAAGCCATGCTTTTCCGGCCCAAATTCCGCGCCGCCCAGGTGCCACTTGCCGATGCTGGCGGTGGCATAGCCCGCCTCCCTGAGATGCTCCGCGAGGGTGGTCTCCTCCAAAGGCAGATGCTTCGTCCATTCGGGACTCTTGAGCCGCGTGTAAGGGCGCTGATGTCCGGCGATCCAGTCGGTGATGTGAAGCCGGGCGGGCGCCTTGCCGGTGAGCACCGCCGCGCGCGTGGGCGAGCAGACGGTGCAGGCGGAGTAGGCGTCCGTGAAGCGCATCCCGTCCCTGGCGAGCTGGTCAATGTTCGGTGTCTCATAATACTTGCTCCCCTGGCAGCCGAGATCGGTCCAGCCGAGGTCGTCCACCAGCATGAGAATGACATTGGGCGCGCGCTCCTGGGCTGGGAGCAGCGGGGCGCAGAGAAGGGCGAAAGCGAGAAGCGTGCGGATCATGGCGGGAAATGACGTGTTGGTGTCTCAATGCACACCCTGCTCAGCCAGGTAACGCTCCGCCTCCAGCGCGGCGGCGCAGCCCTGCCCGGCGGCGGTGATCGCCTGGCGATAAACGTGGTCCGCCACATCCCCTGCGGCAAAGAGGCCCTCCGTCTTCGTGCGCGTGCCCCGTGTCTGCAGGATGTAGCCGTTTTCATCGCGATCCACGAGACCGCCCAGGAACGCGGCGTTCGGCACATGGCCGATGGCGACAAAGACGCACCTCAGCTCCAGCTCGCTCTTTTCACCGGTGACGAGATCCTCCAGCGCCACGGCGCGCATCTCGCCCTTGTCGTCGGTCAGGTATTCGGTGACGGCGCTGTTCCAGACCGGCTCGATCTTCGGGTTCGCCAGCGCGCGGTCGGCCATGATCTTCGAGGCGCGCAGCGTGTCCCTGCGGTGGATGAGGTAAACTTTGCTGGCGAACTTGGTCAGGAACATCGCCTCCTCGCAGGCGCTGTCGCCGCCGCCGATCACGCAGACCGGCACATTGCGGTAAAAGGCCCCGTCGCAGGTGGCGCAGCTCGTCAGCCCGTGGCCGATGAGTCCCTTCTCGTTCGGCAGGCCGAGATGCTTGGGCGAGGCGCCGGTGGCGATGATCACCGCCCGCGCCTGGCGCACCGTGCCGTCCTCCGTCTTGATGTCGAAGTGCCCGTCCGCGGTCTTCGCCACGCTTTCCACCGTGGCGTATTCGATGCGCGCGCCGAACTTCTCCGCCTGCGTCTGCATGTTCATCATCAACTCGGGGCCCATGATGCCGTTTGGAAAGCCGGGGAAATTCTCCACCTCCGTTGTGGTGGTGAGCTGTCCGCCAGGCATGCTCCCGGATAGGATCAGCGGTTTCAGGTTGGCGCGTCCGGTGTAGATGGCCGCGGTGTAGCCGGCGCAGCCGGTGCCGATGATGATGACGTTTTCCATGAGGTCGGGTGTGGGAAGGTGGGCGAAGATGGGGAGTGCCCGCGCGGGCGCAAGACACACTTTCGGCGCGGCCTTTTGGGAGCGTCGGCGGCGGCGGGTTATTCCGCGCGCGGCTGCTCAGCCGCCGATCATGCCGCGCAGCTTCTCCTCCGCGTCCTCGCACAGGCGGCGCAGCATCTCCGGGCTGGTCCAGTCCGCGCCGCTGGCCAGCACCGTCTCGCGCACCATGCCGTCGGCGGAGACGACGCGCAGCGGGTGGACGGGCGCGTATTTCGAGGCCAGGCGCTCGATGATGGCATCCGCCGTCGTGCCCGCCTCCGCGTAGATGACCTGGAGTCCGCCTGGCTCGCGCTCCTCGGCCCTGGCCTGGTGCGTGCCGTCGAAGACGAGCACCACCTGCGCGCCGCTCATGTCCTGATAGACGCGCAGCACGCGCATCAATTCCAGCCGTGCCATGTTTCTGCGCGCGGAGTTGCGCATGGCGCTCCGCAGCTCCGGCCAGGCGTGCATCACGCTGTGTCCGTCCACGATCAGGTAATGTGAGGGGCCGCCATCCATGAGCGCGCAGGTAAGCACCGCCGCGTCCGATTTCCCGCAAAATATGTCTTTCCACCGCCGCCGGGCGCTGGCTATAAGCACAGCCTCAACCACGCACCCATGCCCGCCAAGAAAATCAACATCGCCGTCGTCGGCCTCGGATTCGGGGCTGAGTTCATCCCCATCTGGCAGCGCCACCCGCACACCGCCTGCCACGCCGTCTGCCAGCGCGATCCGAAGAAGCTCAAGGCTGTGGGAGAGGCCTTCGGTGTCGGGAAGCGCTTCACGGATTTCCACGAGATGCTCAATGATCCGGAGATAGACGCCGTCCACATCAACTCGCCCATCCCCGACCACGCCTGGATGTCCATCGCCGCGCTGAAGGCGGGCAAGCATGTGGCCTGCACCGTGCCCATGGCCACCAGCATCGAGGACTGCAGGACCATCTGCGAACTCGTGAGGAAAACCGGCCTCAAATACATGATGATGGAGACCGTGGTCTATGCGCGCGAGTTTCTCTTCATGAGGGAGCAACTCCACAAAGGGAAGCTCGGCAAATTGCAATTCCTCCAGGCCAGCCACCAGCAGGACATGGACGGCTGGCCGAACTACTGGCCCGGCCTGCCGCCCATGTGGTATGCCACGCACTGCGTCGGCCCCGTGGCCGCGCTGGCTGGCGCGCCGGCGGAGTATGTGAGCTGCTTCGGCTCGGGCACCATCCGCCCGGAACTGATCAAGTGCTACGGCTCGCCCTTCGCAGTCGAGACCGCGCATGTGAAGTTCAAGGGCACCGACCTCAGCGCGCGCGTCATCCGCAGCCTCTTCGACACCGCGCGTCAGTATCGCGAGAGCATTGACGTCTATGGCGACAAGGCATCCATCGAGTGGCCGCTCATCGAGCACGAGCCGCTCGTCATGCACACCGCCAAGCTGCCCGAGCACAAGATTCCGAAGCATGTCAAAGCGCCCGACTATGCGAAACTGCTGCCCAAGAGCATCCGCGACTTCACCACCAAGGGCGTCTATGACCTGGCCAAAAAGACCCACCTCAGCTTCACCCAGGGCAGCGGCCACGGCGGCAGCCACCCGCATCTGGCGCACGAGTTCGCCATGGCCCTCGTCGAGGACCGCGATCCCTTCCCGAACGCGAAACAAAGCGCCAACTGGACCTGTGTCGGCCTCTGCGCCCACGAGTCCGCGCTCGCCGGAGGCAAGATCGTCAAGCTCCCCGCCTTCACCCAGTGAGGGCGGCCGCGTCCGGGCGGAAAACCGCGGCAACATCAAGCAGGCGTCCGCGTTCCCGTCGCATGTCCCGACTTCTGCCCTGCCTCATCCTCGCCTCCATCAGTTTCGCCAACGGCCAGGAGTCGAAGAAGGCCAGGGCGGCGGTGCAGCCCTTCTCATGGGTGTCCCCCATGCAGAACGCCGAGTGGGCGAGGAAGTCCCTGCCAGCGACGGTAAGGCACACCACCTTCAAAAGCGCCTCGATGGGCATCGAAGTGGGCTGCTACATCTATCTGCCGCCGGGCTATGAAAGCAGCCAGGAGCGCTACCCGGTGGTGTATCACCTGCATGGCGGGCGGCCGGGAGCGGAGAACAAAGCGGTGCGGCTGGCCAGCCATGTGGATGCCGCCATTCAAAAAGGTACCATCAAGCCGACGATCTATGTCTTCCCCAATGGCGGCCCGGTGAGCTGGTATGACATGCCGGAGATCCCGAACGGCCTGGGCGAGACGGTGTTCGTGAAGGAGCTGGTGCCGCACATTGACGCCACCTGCCGCACCTGGGGCACGCGCGAGGGGCGGGCACTGGAGGGTTACTCGCAGGGCGGGCGTGGCACCACGCGCATCATGTTCAAGCACCCGGAGCTTTTCCTCTCCGTGGCGCCTGGAGGCTCGGGCTACGGGCCTGAAAAGCACATCCAGGAAAATGACGGCTACGAGAATGACACGCTGCGCTTCCTGCCCGTGGGCTACAACGCCTGGGACCTGGCCAAAGCCTACGCCGCGCGCGCGGACAAACCCGCGCTGAGCATCCTCGTCTGGGACGGCACCAAGTGCTTCAACTACGACTTCAATCTGCAATACTCCGCCTATTTGAAGGAGCTGGGCATCGCGCATGAGTTCCTCTCCATCCCCGACGTGCCGCACACCGCCACCGGCAGCTATGATGTGAAGGGCGACGAGATCATGCGCCACCACCAGAAGGCCTTCGACGCCCACCGGCCCGCGCGGTGAAATAGGACGGCCTTGGCGGCGTTCCCACCGGTCCATGACCGACAAACTCACCCGACGCCACAGCCTCAAGCTCCTCACCGCCGGCTCCCTCACCGCAGGCCTCTCCAGCCGCCACTCCCTGCCCGCGCAGACGCCGGACGCCAAGCCCGCGCGCGACCCCTGGGCGAAGACCCACGACCGCGTCTTCCTCGGCGGCGAATTCTGGGCGAACCCCATGGAAGACTGGCGCGTCAGCGAGGGCGGCGCGGAGTGCCTGAATGCCGGGCCTGGACGCAGCGTGCATTCCCTCACCCACCAGATCACCCGCAACGGCTCCTTCACCATGGCCGTCACCCTCACCCGGTTGGAAGCGTCCGCCAACGACGGCGGCGCCGGCTTCCGCTTCAGCCTGCGCAGCGAGATTGACGAGCACCGCAGCAACTGCTTCGTCCAGCGCGGCCTTGATGCCGGCTGGCAGGGGGAAAAGCTCATCCTCGGGCCAAAGACCGCTCCCCTCCCAGGCGGCGCCGCCCTGCCGAAGCTCCGCCTCACCCTCGCCGGCGCACCCCAGGGCGGCCAGTGCGCCCTCACTCTCACCGCTGCCGATGCCGCCACCGGCGCACCCCTCGCCACCCTCACCCACACCGCCCCCGCCCAGGCCGTCCTCGGCAATGTCTCCCTCGCCAACAGCTACGCCCCCGGAGGCGCGGGCGCGGCCAAGGGCAAGAAAGGCAAAGCCGGCGCGGTTACGGGAGGGCGCTACCGCTTCCAGGATTGGACCTTTGAAGGAGATGCCTTTACTGTCACCGAGTCGCAGCGCTTCGGCCCCATCCTCTGGTCCATGTACTCCCTCAGCGACTCCCGCGGCCCCGAAGCTTTCGTCATGAAAATGAGCGCCCTCACCGGCCCCCTCGGCGCGCGCGACAATCACGAGGTCGAACTCCACATCCAAAAAGGCGGCGCTTGGCAATCCCTCGGCACGGCGAAGCTCGACACCGATGCCTGGACCGCCACCTTCCGCATCCCGAACTGGGACGAAAAACAGGCCACGCCCTACAAGCTCGTCTATCAGGAAAAGCACACCGACGGCACTACCACAGCCCATGAGTGGACCGGCACCATCAAGGCCAACCCCGAAGGCCGCCCGCTGCGCATGGCCGCCCTCACCTGCCAGAACGACTACGGCTTCCCCTACGCCCCTGTCGCCGACAACGTCCGCAAGCTCGACCCCGACCTCGTCTTCTTCTCCGGCGACCAGCTCTATGAAAACCACGGCGGCTTCGGCATCATCCGCGACGATGCCGGGCGCGCCATCCTCAACTACCTGCGCAAGTTTTACCAGCACGGCTGGGCTTTCCGCGAGGTCATGCGCCACGCGCCCACGCTCTGCCTGCCCGACGATCACGATGTCTTCCAGGGCAACATCTGGGGCGAGGGCGGCAAACCCATGGACACCGGCGACGGCGGCGCCTCCTCAAAGGGCGGCTACATCCAGCCGGCGCGCATGGTCAACGTCGTGCATAAAACCAACTGCGCCCACCACCCGGACGCTTACGACGCCAAGCCCGTGCTGCAGGACATCAGTGTGTATTATGGCGACATGGTCTATGGCGGCGTCAGCTTCGCCATCCTCGCCGACCGCCAGTGGAAGAGCGGCCCCGAGCGCGTGGACACCGGCAGCGGCCGTGCCGACCATGTCCTGGCGGCGGACTTCGACACCGCCAAGCTCGACAAGCCCGGCCTAATCCTGCTCGGCGAGCGCCAGGAAGCGTTCCTCAAAGAGTGGGCCAGCGACTGGCGCGGCCATAAACTCAAAGCCGTGCTCAGCCAGACCGTCTTCGCCAACGTCGCCACTCATCACGGCGGCTTTGACGGTTATCTGAAGGCCGACCTCGACTCCGGCGGCTGGCCGCAGACGCCGCGCAACCGCACCATCGAGCTGATGCGTCCCAGCATGGCCCTGCACATCAATGGCGACCAGCATTTGACCACGCTCGTGCAGTACGGCGTGGACAGGCAGCGGGACAGCAACTGGTCCTTCTGCACCCCCGCCATCGCCGCCGGTTACCCGCGCTGGTGGCGGCCTGACGATCTGAGAATGCCCCACGCCAACCGGCCGAAGCACGGCCTGCCCGACACGGGCGAATACATCGAGGGCCTCGGCAACAAGGCCTACGTCTATGCCGTCGGGAACCCGCAAGTCGGCCAGGCGCCGAAGCGCTATGACAAGGCCCATGAAAAGGGCAGCGGCTTCGGCTTCATCACCTTCGACACGGACAAGCTGGTTTATCATGTCGAGTCCTTCCGCTTCCTGATTGACGCCACCGACGGCAAGCCTGGCAATCAATTCCCCGGCTGGCCGGTGACGATCCAGCAAAAGGAGAACCGCGGGGAGAACCTCCTCCAGTGACACCCCGCAGCCTCCGCGCGCGGCGGGCTGGGGGGGACTTTGCTGCCACTGCTGACCGCATTGACGCCCCGCTGCCCGCCAAGCCCGGCGGCAGGGCATCCATCCGCCGCAGGCGTGTCATGCGGTCAGTCAGGTCAATCCCGCCCCTCAGCGCCGCGTGCGGTGGGCGCATATCCGAACTGGCCGTCAGCGTCATGCGCACCCGCAGCCTCCCCGCGCGGCGGGCGGGGGCTTGGCCTGCGCCTCCCTGCATCGGCGGGTGACTTTCCCGCAAGCCTGAGTGGGCGGCGGCGTTCCCCGGGGCATGACGCGCCTCTTGCCCGCCCTGCTCGCCGTTTTCCTGTGTCTGCCTGCGCCCGCCCAGGAGAACCCAAAGGCTAAAAAGAAAGGGGCCAGGGCCGCGCAGTCAGCGCCCAGCTTCACCGCACCCCTGGCCCAGCATTTGAAGCTGGCGGATGCGGCCCTGCACTGGGACTGCCCGGACTTCGTCATCGGCGCGGACCTGCGCCTCTGGGCGGTGGCGGTGGAGCACGACGGGGCGGCGGACACGCTGCGCCTTCTGTCCAGGGTGGACGGCGGGTGGCAGCAGGTGGCGGCGCTTTCCGAGCCGGGGGTTGTCCACCAGCCGGCGCTGGCGGCGGATGGCGCGCGCGGGGTGTGGGCGGTGTGGAGCCAGGTGGACGGGCGGGAGGTGATGACGCTGCGCGCGCGCCGCCACAAGGGTGATGATCTGGAGGATGAGGTGGTGCTGGCCGCGCCGGAGGGGGCAGGCTGCGGCTTCGCCGACGCGGGCACGGATGCGGCGGGCCGGGTGTGGGTGGTGTGGCAGGAGATCCGGCCGGGCGCCTCGCAGGTGTGGGCGCGGCACTGGAGCCGGGAGGGCGGTGCGTGGTCGGCCCCCATCCGGATCTCGGCGGAGGAAAAAGGCGGCCACTGGGAGCCGCGCGTGGCATTCACCGACACGGAGGGCGCCTGGGTGGTCTATGACAGCTCGGCAGGGGCGGAATTCAACCTGCGCCTGGCCCGTGCGGGGTTGGACGGCACGGTGCGCCATCTGGAGCTGCCGTCCACGCCGGAGTATGAGGCGCGCGCCAGTGTGGCGGCGGACGGGGCCGGGGGCCTGTGGATCACGGCGGAGCGTGGCCGCCCGCAGTGGGGGCTGGACGCGCGCGGCCATGAGGGGGGCATGGGCCTGAATGCCCACAAGCGGCTGCTGCTCGGGCGGTATGACATCGCCTCCGGCACCTTCACCGAGGTGCCCGTGCCGGACAAGGGGCGGCCCACGCCCGCGCCGGACCCGAGCCCGGGATTCGCGGTGAATCTGCCCTCCGTGGCGGTGCGCGGCGGGCAGGTGTGGCTGGGCTACCGTTACTTTGCCAACACGCTCTGGCGCGCGGCGGTCACGCGCTTTGACCCGGCCTCCGGGCGCTGGGCGGAGCCTGCCGCCCTGCCGGAGAGCACCATGGGCCAGGACCGCCGCCAGGAGCTGCACACCGGGCCGAGGGGCGGGGTGTGGATAACCTGGGCCACGGACCAACGCACCAGCAAGGCCAGCGGCATCGCCGAAATCCACACCGCCCAGCTCCGCCATGACGCGGACTGGCCTTTGCTGCCGGAGGAGCCGGACGCGCAGGTGGCGCGCGCCCCGCTGCCCGCGCCCTACCTGAATGAGCCAACGCCGCCCCGCCCGCTGGAGGAGCACCATGTGTGGGAGATCGGCGGCAAGACCTACCGCCTGGTGTGGGGGGATGTCCACCGGCACACGGACATCTCGAACTGCCGCACGGGCTTCGATGGCTGCGCGGTGGAGCATTACCGCTACGCGCTGGACCTGGCGGGGCTGGATTTCCTGGGCACCTCGGACCATACAGACATCGGCAAGATTTACTCCCCCTATGAATGGTGGCACACGCAGCGCCTGGTGGATGTGTTCCACGCGCCGGGAGCCTTTGCCTCCCTCTACGCCTACGAGCGGGAGCAGCCCTTCCCCTGGGGGCACCGGAATGTGGTCTTTTCCCGCCGCGGCGGCCCGGTGGTGTACATCAACCGCGCCACCTACCGCGCCTCGCCGTGGCAGGCGGCGCTGCCGGTGGCGGCGGGCATCCAGCCCATCCTGCCGCAGGAGCTGTGGGATATCCTGCGCCGTCACGGGCAGCCCTGCGCCATCGTCAGCCACACGGGTGCCACGGGCATGGGCACGGACTGGACACAGTATGAGCAGGGCATTGACAACCTGCATGAGAACGCGGTGGAGATCTTCCAGGGCGCGCGCGTCAGCTACGAGGGCCCCGGCCTGCCCCAGCCCACGGTGGGTCTGCGCCAGGGGGAGAATTACACGCCGCACCGGCTGGCCGGCGACGAGCACCCGAAACCGCCGGGGGCCATCACCGACTTCGACGCGGGCTTCCCGAAGGCCCCGGGTTACAACAACGGCGTTTATCAAAAGGCGCTGGCCGTGGGGCACAAGCTGGGCGTCTTTGCCAGCAGCGACCACATCTCCACCCACACCTCCTTCGGCGGAGTGTATGTGGAGAAGTTCACGCGGGAGGGCATCCTGGCCGGGCTGAACGCGCGCCGCACCTGCGCCGCCACGGACAAGATCTTCGTGGAACTGAGCTGCGGTGACAGGCCGATGGGGGCGGTCTTTGAGATGCAGGGCCAGCCGGAGCTGCGCCTGCGCATCGAGGGCACGGCCCCGGTGCGGCGGGTGACGGTGGTGCGCAACGAGCAGGACCATCATGTGCTGGAGCCCGGCGCGCGTTCCGTGCAGACCGTGTGGAAAGACGCCGCGCCAGTGCCGGGGGAAAATCGCTACTACCTGCGCATCGAGCAGGCCGACGGGAACATGGCCTGGTCATCCCCGCTGTGGATCACGGTCAGGTGAGGATGGCCTTGGAGGTCCAAAGCAGATCACGCCCGCCGGCGGCGGAAGATGAGGATGAGCAGGCCGCCGGCGACGAAGCCGCCGGTATGCGCGGCAGGGCGGGCCTCAGCCGCCGGAGGCGGGCAGGCCGAAGCTGAAGTGGAGCACGCCGTCAATGAGGGCCACGGAGGCGGTGGGGGAGTCCCCTGGGGGCAGGGGAGTGACGCTGTCCACCACGGCGCCGGTGACGGCGGGCACGGCATCTATGAGGTCTTTGAGGCCGGTGAGCTGGCCGCGCATGACGGCGCTGTCCAGGGCGGAGCCGGTGGCGGGGAGGGCGGGGTCGAAGGGCATGGGAGAAGGGAGAGAGAAGGAGCCGTCACGGCGGGGGCGCGGTCACGCGCAGGCGCACAAAGCGTCTGCCCAGGCTTCCTGCGGGCAGCGTGGCCTGCATTTGCTGGAGCGTGCCGTTGTCGCCCAGCGGCTGCTGGGTCACGCCTGCGGTGTGCCAGTCATTGGCGGCCAAAGTGTCGCTCCATTCCACGATGAAGACCGCCCCGGCTGCCGCTGCCGTGAGGCTGCGGGTGTAGTGGAACTCGATCAGCTCTCCACTCCTGGCCGCTGTTGTCGTCAGAGTGCTGGCCAGGGTGGGATTGAGCCCGGCGGCCCATTCCAGCAGGTTCACCAAGCCGTCCTCGTCAAAGTCAAAGCCATCCGCCGCATCGCCGCTGTTGGCCGTGGTGCCGAAATACTGCTGCCGCCAGCTTTGCTGCGCCGTATTCACCGTAAAGTCCTGTGCCACCTCCGTGAAGCCGCCAAGAGCGTCATAGATGCGCCCTTTCAGCGTGTAGGCACCCGGTGCCCCCGGCCCCGTGAAGTTGCGCAAGGCACTGTTGCCCTGCGGGGACACCACCACATTGTTGATCAGCACCGCGTAGCTCAGCGGCGGGTCGTCGTCATGCCAGCCGGAAAACGTCACCGTCAGCGCGGCGGAGGCATCCAACGGAGACGCGGGTGCCAGCACCATCGTGCCGCCGGTGGGGCCGATGGCGGCGCTGCTAGTCTGGGGCACGTAACCAGTCTGGCTGTTATAGTCCGCGCTGGTCTGCACCCAGCCGATCAAGCCGATGCTGGTGACGGATTGCGTGTAGCCTGCGGAGCTGGCAGTACCGCCGCCGGCATCCAGCGCCTCGATGCTGGTGGAGTAGGCGGTGCTGCTGCGCACAGCTGCTTGGAGCACGCCCGGCACCCAAACCAAGGCCAGCAAACCGAGAAATCGCGTGTTCATAGGAGAGTAAGAGATGCAAGCCATGCGCAACAAGTTTGGGATGCAGCGGCGGCTCATGCGTGACTGCTTATTTGCCAACCACAATCCAGGTGCCTCCAAGGTCATAGCGCACCAGTTGAAGCACCTGATTCTGTGGCACAGTCAGAGGTGAGGCGGCGGAACCCAGGGAGATATTGCCACCTGTCGCCAGTTGAATCTGTCCTCCATGAGCTCTGATAAATACCGATTCACCTGGCAGTTTTTTGGAGTTGATCAAACTGACAGGTGTTGCGCTTGAATTGACGAGAAAGGTGTTTCCTTCGTTGAGGGTAAGTTCTCCGCCGCCCGCCACCGCCACCTGCTTGGTCATCCCAGACGTCAGCGTGGACAGAGTGCTTACAACGGAGTTCCCCTCGCTTAAAATATAGGATTCCGGTGATATGGCTGTGATCACCTTGTCGGTGGTTCCAGAAATGTTGTTGTCACGGAATGAGCAGCGCGAATTGTCGGAAACAAGCACATAACCGCTCCCGCCTCCATCCGCCGCGTTGGCAAAGCGACAATTTTGCACCGATATGGCGCGTGACATCGTCCCCACCGTGATGGCTCGGGCCACATTCTCAAACCAGCAGTTGAGAAACGTCAGGTTCTCCGCTCTGAGACACTCAACCGCTTTGTCGGTGTTTTGAAAGGTGCAGTCCAGGAACACTTGGCAAAAGGGGCCCGCACCATCGGTCGTCTCCTTGAGGAGCTGCACGTTGGTGCCTGTCGTGGTACCGCCTACCGCCTGGTACATGCAGCCGATATGCTTGAAGTGTTCGCACTGTCCCGTGGTCTTGAAGGAAATACCTGAACCATTGGTTCTATCGATCCGCACCATGTCGAACTTCAATTGTTGATGTGGCAGCAAGGTGTTGGAATCTCCGCCTTTGAACCAGAACCCATTGTCAAAGTTGGTGACGAGGACCTTCTCAAACACCGAATCCCACATGCCGCCATGAAACGGCGCTGTGGCAATCGGCACGGATTCCGCATAAATCGCCCATTGCCCCACATTCACAGGCCCAGTGGCTCCGCCGGAGAGTCTTAGATCTTCCAGATGGACACGGACCACGGGGCCAGTGGCGATCGTAAGCAGGCCTGGTGATGCACTAGGCAAAGCACGAAGAATAGTGCCACCCCGGTGGGCGCCGGTCAGATAAGTTTGCGACTTGATGATCAAATTGGTGACCATGTAGGTCCCTTTGGGCACCATCACTTGTGTGATGGTGCTGGATGAATAATCAATCGCAGCCTGCAACGCAGCCGTGTCATCCGTCACCCCATCGCCCTTCGCCCCGAATTCTTTGACGCTCAATTGGTGGTGCAAAAGCGATCTCCATCGTGTTCCATCGTGTCCTTCGAGACCACCACTGCCATTCCTCATCATGCCCGCAACTGCAGGTGTGGTGCCATTTCCCAGCCGGATCGCCCCGCTCACATCCAGTTCAGCCTGTGGATTGCCTGTGCCGATCCCCACACGCGTGCCGGTGGCCGTGACCCCAGGCAAAGAGCCCGCCATCATCGCATAACCCACGGAGGTGATGCGCTGGTCCGGGGAGAGCTGCTGGCTTCCGGTGACACCATCATTGAACCACACCCGTACCCGCACATCCGCGTTGCTGAAGACCGTGGCGGGAATGGCCGTCATGTTCGGCAGCGTGGCGTCCCCCATGGGCACAAGGTAGAGGCCGTTGACCACGGGTAGAGCCACGGCCGCCGTTGGCTCGCTGCCTGCGGTGCTGGTGCCGTCATTGCTCCAGTAGGTGGTGTTGCCGGCGCCGTTTACCAGCGCCAGCTTGAACTGCCCAGTGCCGCTGAAAGGCGTGCCGCCGGAGCTGATGCGCCCCTGGTAGTTGATGATCTGCGGCACCTGGGCGGCGAGGGGAAGGACAGCACTGAAAAGCAGCGCGGCGGCGAATAGGAGGGTGGTGGGCTTCATGAGTGGGGGAGCAGGAGCGGAATGACGAATCAGAGGGCGGGGGAGGGGCCGCTGGACCCCGGGGGTGACGCGGCGGGTGATGGCACCTGCGCGGGCTGGACCCCGGACCTGCCGGAGCGGGAGATGGCACCTGCGCGGGCCGGACCCCGGACCTGCCGGATCGGGAGGTGGCACCTCCACTGACGCCACCCCGGACCTCCCCGAGCCGAGGGTGGCACCTGCGCGGGCCGGACCCCGGACCTCCGGGAGCGGGAGGTGCCATCTCCCGGAGCCGGACCCCGGACCTGCGGCGGCTGCACCCCGGACCTCCGGCTGCCGGAGGTGGCACCTGTTTGAAGGCTTGAGGGTGGGGGTGCATGGGCAAGGACGAAGCGCGAATGACGAATGACGAAGGGGGAGCGGTGCTGCGCCCTGCCTCACACGGCGGTGATGAGGTGCGTGTAGGTGTAGCTGCGGACGCTGCCGTTGATGTAGGCGGCGATGCGCACCTGGAGCGGGCCGCTGAGCGCGGCGGGAATGGCAGCGGTGACGACACCGGGTTCATTTTGCCCATACATGCTGGCGCGCACCTCGGGGTCGGAGCCGGAGCGGAAGAAGACGCCCTGGGTGGTGTCGCTCAGCTTGAAGCGCAGGTCATCCCCCCGGAGCTGGATCATGTTGTTCGGGGTGTATTTGTCCTGCTGGCCGGTGATGAAGTCGAGGATGTTATCAATGACGGGGGTGATGCTGCTCATGCTCAGGTGGCAGTACCCAGCGGGTGGAAAATCGTTACGGACTTTATTTTGCCCAAGGGAAACACCCGCCTTGATGTTCCGGCACGAAAGCCGCTTAATGAAGCGTTTACCTACCCGCCGCATGGATGACCCTGATGTGACCCTACCCCTCCCGAGACCCGCGCCGAAGGCTGCGGAGGTGACAGGCGCTGAGGCGGAGGCGCTGCTGGCCGCGGGTGCGGGGCTCTTTGATACAAGACCGGCCTCCAGCAGCCCGCGTGGCTGGGAGCCGCCGGGTGTGGAACTGCTGCAAGCGGTGCTGCCGCAGTATGAGATCACGGCGTTGATCGCGCGCGGCGGCATGGGGGCGGTGTACCGCGGCACGCAGCGGGCGCTGAAGCGGCCGGTGGCCATCAAGGTGCTGCCGCCGGAGATGAACGATGCGGGCGGGAGCGACCTGCAGTTCGCCGCCCGCTTCAAGCAGGAGGCGCAGGCCATGGCGCGGCTCTCCCACCCGAACATCGTGGCGGTGTTTGATGCCGGGGAGGTGGTGCTGGGTAGGGCGCTTGGTCCTCCAAGCGCCGCCGGGGGTGAGGAGCGGCGGACTGAGGACAGTCCGCCCCACCAGACGCTGCTCTACTTTGTGATGGAGTTCATCAAGGGCACGGATGTGGCGCAGCTCATCGCCAGCGAGGGGCCGCTGGACGCGGCGCGCGTGGTGCCCATCATCGCCGCGGTGTGTGAGGCGCTGGCCTTTGCGCATGAGGAGGGGATCGTACACCGGGACATCAAGCCCTCCAACATCATGATTGACCGCAAGGGCCGCGTGAAGGTGGCGGACTTCGGCCTGGCGAAGGCGGTGAATGTGGAGAGCACGCTGATGACGCGCAGCGATGTGGCCATGGGCACGCCGGACTTTGTGGCGCCGGAGGCGCTGATCCCCGGCATGGCGGTGGACGGCCGGGCGGACCTCTACGCGGTGGGCGTGATGCTCTACCAGATGCTGACGGGGAAGATCCCGCGCGGGCGCTTTGAGCTGCCCAGCGGCGTGGTGCCGCAGGTGGACAAGGGTTTTGACGCCATCGTGGACAAGGCGATGCAGGCGGACCGCGAGAAACGCTACTCGACGGCGCTGGAGATGAAACGGGAGGTGGAGGCCGTAGCCGCGCCTGCAAAGGCGTGGTCAGGAGACGCGCCGGTTGCCACCCCTGACCACCGGCTTGCGCCGGCAGCTACGAAAGGCCGCAAACCCCTCCTCCTCGGCACCGCCGCCGCCGTGATCCTTGGCACGGGTGCCTTCTTTCTGATGGATGAGCCGACGGAGGCGGAGAGCAAGGCGGGCGCAACGACCGCCGGAGCCAGCCCCCTGACTGCCGCCAGCAAGGACGCGCCCTTCGTCAACAGCCTCGGCATGAAGTTCGTGCCCGTGCCCATCATCGGCGGGCCGACGGGCGGCAAGCGCGTGCTCTTCAGCATCTGGGAGACGCGGGTGAAGGACTACGAGGCGTTTGCGGCCTCGTCGAAGCGTCAGTGGGACCGCTCCCATGAATTGCCTCAAGGTGCTGAATACCCGGCCATTGATGTGTCCTGGCATGATGCGGTGGCCTTCTGCGAATGGCTGACGGCCAAGGAGCAGAAAGCAGGACTGATCGGCAGCCAGGCACGCTATCGCCTGCCCAGCGATCATGAATGGAGCTGTGCCGCGGGCAACGAATACGAGGATGCCGCCCAGCTCCCCTCGGAAAAGACCATCAAACGTCCTATCTATCCCTGGGGCGTCGCGTGGCCGCCACCGGAGGGCGAGAACTTGCGCGGCGAGGAGAACGCCGGCCAAAAAGCCCCCAGCTGGCTTGAGATCATCCCCGCGTATCGGGATCCTTACCCTTTGACCGCGCCCGTCGGGCTCTCCAAGCCGAGCGAACATGGGCTCTTCGACCTCGGCGGGAATGCGGGCGAGTGGTGCGCGGACTGGTATGACGCCTCGCAAAAGGAGCGGGTGGCTCGAGGGGGCAGTTTCAACGCTGGCAAACGTCTATTGTGTCAATCCGACTATCGCACCCATTTTGCGCCCGAAACGCACGCCTCCTCCTCTGGCTTTCGCGTGGTGTTGGACGAAGCCGAGGCGCGGTAGGCGGCGGGGCTTGAGGAATGACGTAGGCGGAGGGAGCACAGGACACCATGCGAAACCTGGAATTGCCAGGCGCGTGCCCAGAACTTATGCTGAAATCATGACGCAGAACACGCTGGCTCACCGGCTGGGCACCACGACCCACGTTTCACCGCTGCTGATGAAGGCGCGGCGGCTGGGGCTGCGCGTGCCGGAGGATCTCTGCACGCTGGCAGTGCAGCGCGGGTGCCGGCATTACTGGCAGGGAGACGAGCCTGCCACGCCGCTGCTGACCCAAGAGCAGATGTCGGACGAAGAGCTGGCGATGGCACTGCTGTGCATCGCGGGCCAGTATGATCCGCACGCGATCCGCTGCGGGGCGGCGATGCTGGGTGCGGAGGGCAATGATCCCGTCCACATCGCACGACTGGCCGTCTGGGAACGCAGTGAGGCGGTGGTGCGCTATGTGGCTGAGTGTGGCGCGAAGTTTGAGCCCGAGAATGCCTTCTGGAGCAAGCTGCTCAAACTCATGCCTCAGACACCCGCCCCTAAACCCGGTGTGCTGCCGCATCCGACGCGCTTTGTCGCCATGACCGGCATCACACGACGCGGCCGTGAGACAGTCATGCAATGGGTACGCCCCGGTCAAAGCGCCGCCTGACCTGTCTGTTCCTCATGCCTTTCTCCGATCCCAGCCCCCAGATGCCCACGACGCATTGGAGCCTGATCGCGCGGCTGAAGGGCGCGGACAGCCGGGAGGCCCGCGCCGCGCTGGATGATCTCTGCCGGGCCTACCATTACCCGCTCTACTGCCAGATCCGCCGGCATGGACTGTCCCACCACGATGCGGAGGACGTGCTGCAGGAATTCCTGCTCAAGCTGCTGCGGCTGGACACCTTTGGCATCGCGGATGCGGAGAAGGGGCGGCTGCGCACCTTCCTGCTGGTGGCGCTGCGGCGCTTTCTTTCCAACTGGCGGCGGGAGTGCTGGAGGCGGCAGGAACGCGAGGTGAGCCGGGAGTGCCTGGAGCACCTGGCGGGGGTGGAGCAGCGCTTCCAGCTCGACGCGGAGGCGCACCGCGAAAGTCCGGACCGCCTTTATGACCGCCAGTGGGCGCGGGAGCTGATGAGCCGGGTCGTGGAAAGGCTGCGTGTCCTATATGAGCGCAAGGGGCGGGAGGCTGTCTTTGAGGCGCTACGACCGGGCCTGCTCCAGGGCGGCAGCCTGGCCGGACTGGAAAGCGGGCAAACGGCACTGAGCCTGGGGCTGAGCGCCGGGGCGCTGCGCACATCCTTTAACCGGCTGCTGGAGGACTACCGGGAGGCGCTGCGGGCGGAAATCCTGCAGACGGTGGAAAGCCGGGAGCTGGCGAAGGCGGAGTATGAGGAGCTGGCGGCCTTGTTCAGCCAGGGCTGAGCGCTCACGCCCGCCGGCGGCGGAAGATGAGGATGAGCAGGCCGCCGGCGACGAAGCCGCCGATGTGCGCCAGGTAGGCCACGCCGCCGCCGCCGGAGGCTGCGGCCTGGCTGAGCACCTGCATGCCGATCCAGATAAAGAGGAAGACGTAGGCGGGCACGTCAATGACCCGGCTCCACATGCCCAGCGGGATGAGCGTGCGCACGGGTGCGTGCGGGTGCTGCACGAGGTAGGCGCCGAGCACGCCGCTGATGGCGCCGCTGGCACCGACGAGGGGCACGGCTGAGGCGGGGTCCTGCCACACATGGGCGAGCGTGGCGGCGACGCCGCAGACGAGGTAGAAGACGAGGAAGCGGACGGGGCCGCACTCGTTTTCGATGTTGTCGCCGAAGATCCAGAGGAACCAGAGGTTTCCCACCAGGTGCATGATGCCGCCGTGCATGAACATGCTGGTGAGGAGGTCCCGCCACGCGGCGGGCCGGGCGCCGCCCGTGAACTCGGCGGGGACGAAGGCGGCTAGGGCGACGCTTTCCTCCAGGCCGACGCGCGCCTGCCAGAGGAAATAGACGGCGAGATTCGCGGCGATGAGCAGGATGGTGACGAGCGGAAAGCGGTGGACGGGGTTGTCGTCGTAGAGGGGAATCATGCCGGGAGTGTGGCGCGCGGCGGTCGGCGCGCAAGAAGGCGCGGCGCCGGGCATCGTCATGACGACACTCAGAGGCCGAGCTCGCGGCGGACGATGCCGACGCCGGCGACCATGTTCTCCAGTTTCCGCCGGGCGGCCCAGCGGGCGGTCTGGCTGAGGCCGCAGTCGGGGGCGAAGACGAGACGCTGCGCGGGGGCGTGGCGCAGGCAGGCGCGGACGGCTTCGGCCACCTGCTCCGGGGTCTCGATGTGGTAGCTTTTCACGTCAATGATGCCGACGGCGGCATCGGTGTGACGGGCGATGGCGCCGATGATCTCCAGCTCCGCATACTCGCGGCTAGCCATCTCGACGTGCATCTCGTCGCAATGCAGCTCGTGGAAGGCGGGGAAGAGCGGGGCGTAGCGGCGCAGGCCGACGGCGCGGCCTTTGTAGTTGCCAAAGCAAAGGTGGGTGCAAAGGCGGGCGCGGCCGCGGGCGGGCTCGACAGTGCGGTTGAAGATGTCCACAAAGCGGCGCGGGTCCTCGCGGTGGCCGTAGCAGCTCATGCTGGGCTCGTCCACGCAGATCTCGGGCGCGCCGGCGGCGACAAGGCTCTCGATCTCCGCGCGCACAAGCGGGAGCAGGGCCTCGGTGATGGCGTGGCGGTCGGGATATTGAGCGTTGGGCGCGAGCCTGCCGCTGAGGGTGTAGGGGCCGGGCACGCTGACCTTGAGCCGGGCGCCGGAGTGGGCGGCGAGCTTTTTGAGCCGCTGCCATTCCTCCACGACGCCGAGACCGCGCGGGGCGGCGAGTGTGCCGGTGATCTCGTGCCGCCCGCGCTGGTCATGGGCGGGCGGGCCGAAGCGGCGGGGGCTGGCGGTCTCCAGGGAGATGCCCTCGATGAAGCCGTAGAAGGAGAGGTTGAAGTCGAAGCGGGTCTGCTCGCCATCGGTGATGACATCAAGCCCGGCGGCGAGCTGGTCCTGGATGGCGATGGCGGCGGCGTCGTCCTGCATCTCGGCGATGTCGGCCGCGCCGAACTGGCCAAGGTGGCGGGTGGCGAACTCCAGCCAGCCTGGGAAGGGGTAGCTGCCGATAACGGAGGTGCGCAGGGGCCGGGTGTCCATGCGCGCAGCCTACGCGGCGCGGGCGGCGCGGGTCAATGCGCGGGGCGCATAGTGCAACTCGCGCGCCGGGAAAGGACAGGGCGCCACTGGCGGAGTCACTGGTCCTCGGCAGCGAGCTTGGCGGCCTCGCGCTTGAGGATGCGGCCGACGCGGTGCTTGGCCAGATAGACCTGGGCGGCATTGACGCCGAGTTCCTTTTTCACCCGCTCGGGACTCCAGCCCTTGAGCACATAGCAGGAGAATATCTGGTATTGGCGGGGGGAGACGAGTGCTTTGACGCGGCGCAGGGCAAGGTCCATGACCTTGTCCTGCCACTCCTGGTCCCAGAGTTTTTCGAGGGCCATGCCGTTGGGGTCGGCGCAGCGGTCAATGGGCGCGGTGCGGCGCTCGTCGGTCTCGTCGCTGTAGAGATTGGCCTCGCGGCTTTGCTGCTTTTTGCGGCGGCGGAACTGGTCGAGAATGCGCCAGCGCGCCTGGTTGAGGAGAAAGGATTTGAAGGAGCCGAGGCTGGTGTCGAATTTCTTTTTCTGGAGGTTCTTGGCAACGCCGATGAAGGTCTCCTGCACGACGTCGTTGGCCTCGTCATCACTGAGGCCGGCCTTGCGGGCGACGTGGAAGACAAAGCCGGAATAGGTGCGGTAGAACTCGTCCCAGCTCGACCAGTCGGACCAGTTGTCGAGGCGTTCGATGAGGGTCTTGCGTGTGGGCAGGGTGCCGGAGGCCTCTTTGACGAGGTCTTCGGTGACTTCTTTTGGGAGTGGATCCTCCATGCGGCGATTGTAGGAGAGGGTGCGCGGCTGGCAACGGCTTAATTTGAGCCGTGCCGCACGCGGGATGGCATGAGGGGTGGGGGCGGCTTCGGCGGGGCGCGCTGGTTCCAATTTCGGGGGAAAGTTGTAGTTGCCGGCGGGAAGGGAATCCGGGAGTCTCGGCGCGTCATGATTGCCGAACCTTTTGTTCTCTGGTTTCTCGCCGGCCTGGCGCTGGTGCTCCTGGAATTCGCCGCGCCGGGAGTCATCATTGTCTTTATCGGCATGGGGGCGTGGGCCGCCTCCCTGACAACCTGGCTGGGATGGACGCCGACGCTGGGCGGGCAGATGGGGGTCTTCTCGGCGGCGTCGGTGGTCTTTCTGCTGGGGCTGCGGAACCTGTGCAAGGACTGGTTCATGGGCATGTCGAAGAACGGTGACGCCCGTGAAACGGACGAGGAATTTCTCAACAAGGAGGCGCGCGTGGTCACGGCCATCACTCCCGACCAGCCGGGCAAGGTCGAGTTCAAAGGCGCCCACTGGAACGCGCGCGGCATCGGCGCGCTGAAGCCCGGCGACTCCGCGGTGATCGTGGGGCGCGAGGGACTGCAACTCGTCGTCCGCCCGCGCTGACCCGCGCTGTTTTTCCCGTCTCATCCAAACCCAAGCACACCCACCCACCATGATCCTCGAATTCAGCACCCTCGTCGGACTCGGCTTCGCCGCCATCGTCGTCATCGCCGTGCTCAAAGGCGCCCGCGTGGTGCCCCAGCGCAACGCCTTCGTCGTGGAGCGCCTCGGCAAATACTCGCGCACCCTGGACGCGGGCTTCCATGTTCTGATCCCCTTTCTCGACAGCGTGGTGGCGAAGCACTCGCTCAAGGAGCAGGTCATAGACGTGCCCTCGCAGATGTGCATCACGCGGGACAACATCGCCATCGAGATAGACGGCGTGCTTTTCCTGCAGGTGCTCGATCCGGCGAAGGCGACCTACGGCGTCACCAACTATTTCATGGCCGCCTCGCAGCTCGCGCAGACCACCTTGCGTTCTGAGATTGGTAAAATGGAGCTGGACCGCACCTTCGAGGAGAGGGACAACATCAACGCCAACATCGTGGACGCCCTGGACAAGGCGTGCGAGCCCTGGGGTGTGAAGGTGATGCGCTACGAGATCAGCAACATCAACCCGCCGCAGTCGGTGAAGGACGCGCTGGAGAAGCAGATGCGCGCCGAGCGCGAGAGGCGCGCGCAGGTGGCGATGTCGGAGGGGGACCGCGAGGCGCGCATCAATGTGGCCGAAGGGCACAAGCAGGAGGCCATCAAGCAGTCGGAGGCGGTGAAAATCCGCCAGATCAATGAGGCGGAGGGCAAGGCAAGGGAGATTGAGCTGCTGGCCCAGGCAACGGCGCAGGGCATCGCCCTCATCGCCCAGGCGATCAACACCCCCGGCGGCAAGGATGCGGTGAGCCTGCGCGTGGCCGAGCAGTATGTGACCGAGTTTGGCCGCCTGGCGCAGCACACCAACACGATGATCATCCCCTCGAACTTGAGTGACATCGGCGGTGTGGTGGCCGGTCTCGGCACCTTGCTCGACCGCACCCGCCAGGCAGGCGCGGCGCAGGGTTGAGATCCGGCAGGGGGCGGGTGCTCAAGCCAGCAGTTCGGTGACGACTCGGGCCTGCGGGTTTTCCACGAGCACCTGCTCCACGCCGTTGCGCTTGTAGCTGAGCTTTTTGGTGTCGAGACCCAGCAGGTGCAGGACGGTGGCGTGGTAGTCGTAGTGGTTGACCACGTCCTTCACGGCATGGTGGCCGAACTCGTCCGTGGCGCCGTGCGCGTGGCCGGCTTTGAAGCCGCCGCCCGCCACCCACATGCTGAAGCCGTAGGTGTTGTGGTCGCGCCCGACCGATTCCCGGCCCTTCGCACCGGCGCGGTTTTGGATGACGGGAAGACGGCCCATCTCGCCGCCCCAGTGGACGATGGTGGTGTCGAGCAGTCCGCGTTGTTTGAGGTCCATGACCAGCGCCGCCGCAGGCTGGTCCACCTGCTTGCAGGCCGCGGGCAGGCTTTTGAGGATGCTGCTGTGGTGGTCCCACGTCTGGTTGCCGGTGAAGATGGAGACAAAACGCACGCCGCGCTCGACAAGGCGGCGGGCCAGCAGGCAGCGTGTGCCGAACTCCTGCGTCTCCGGCTTGTCAATGCCGTAGAGTTTTTTGGTGGCCTCGCTTTCCTGGCTGATGTCCATGGCCTCCTTTGCGGCGGTCTGCATGCGCGCGGCCAGTTCGAAGCTCTGGATGCGCGCCTCAAGATCGGTCTCACCGGGGCGGGCGTCGGCGTGGTCGCGGTTCAGGCGCTGGACGAAATTCAAGTAGCGCTCCTGCGCCTCGCCCTTGAGGGACATGGGAGGATCGAGATTCAAAATGCGCGGCTCCTTGGGCCGGATGACGGTGCCCTGGTAAACCGAGGGCAGCCAGCCGTTGCTGAAATTGTCCACGCCCAGCACCGGCAGCCCGCGCGGGTCGGTGAGCGCCACATAAGCGGGGAGGTCCTGGTTTTCCGAACCGAGGCCGTAGGTGATCCAGCTCCCCAGGGTGGGCCTGCCGCCGACGATCTGGCCGTTCATCAGCGCGTAAATGGACTGGCCGTGGTTGTTGACCCCGGTGTGCATTGAGCGGATGAGCGTCATTTCATCCGCGATGCCTCCCATGTGAGGCACCAGCTCGCTCATTTCGATGCCGCTCCGCCCGTGAGGTTTGAACTTCCACTGCGGTCCCATGACTTCCCGGCTCGCACCGGCTGCGTCATCGTATTTCACCTCGCCAGGGAAATCCTTGCCGTCCAGTTTCACCAGTTCCGGCTTTGGCTCGAAGAGGTCAATGTGGCTGGGACCTCCCTGCATGAACATGGAGATCATCGCCTTGGCGCGGCCAAAGCCGTGAGCCGGCTTCGGAGTCAGGTCAAAGTGCCGCTGCGCTCCCGCCAGAGCGGGGTTGGCAAGGAGGCCATGCTCCTGGAGCAGGGTAGCCAGGGCGATCGTGCCCATGCCATAGGCACCGGAAAGAAATTGGCGGCGGTCGAGGGGAAATGTGCTCACGATGCGCCAGACTACGCCGCGCGACACGGCGATCTAGCGGGCCGGGAACAAGGAAGCTCAGAGCGCTTTGAACTTCACCTCGCGCCACTGCACCTTGTAGGGGCCGGTTTCCTTTTTGATGCCATGCACCTGGAAACCGATGTGGCCTTCGGGGTCGCCGGGCTGCTTGAAGTCGGCGGTCTTAACTTCGTTGACGAAGCTCTGGTAGTGGTCGCCCTTCACCACGATGCGGTAGCGGTTCCACTCGCCTTTCTTGAAAGCCGCCTTCGCTTCTTCGGTGCGCACCGCCTCCGTGCCGGTGAGAATGCTCCACCAGGTGCCGCGTCGGGCCTCGTCATAAAAATCACCCGCCGTGCCGTTGATGGCGATCTCACACTGCGGGCCGTAAAGACGTCCGGGAGGCGGCGGCTTGCCGCTCTTGCTGCCCTCGATCACCGGGTCGCCCTCTTTGGCCACTTTGCTGCGCACCTGCACGCCGGAGTTCAACTCGTCGTCCACCTTCACTTCGAACTGCAGTTCGAAATCCTTGAACGGACCCTTGATCAAAAAGGTGTTCGGGCTGCCCTCGGTGGTGGTGCCGGTGAGCACGCCGTTTTCCACGGTGTAAGTCGCCGTGCCGCTCACGATCTGGGCGTCGCCGAGATCGTTGACGAACCATTTTTCCCAGCCTTCAGCGGCGTTTGGCGCGCCTGCGGTTTCAGCAGGCTTGTTGCAGGCGGTGAGTCCGGAGAGTGTGAGCAGGGCGGCGGAGAGCAGATGGATCTTCATG
>ERZ761609.517-NODE-517-length-44181-cov-20.786928_pt1 | contig 44181 bp, 35 predicted proteins | sample MGYA00511163_ERZ761609 | MGnify/ENA primary metagenome ERZ761609 (study PRJEB28899, sample SAMN02445070) | bioreactor sludge metagenome | biome: EBPR sludge | place: Australia: Brisbane, Thorneside Wastewater Treatment Plant | collected 2011-12-16 ... | reverse complement strand
TTGGGACGTTTGGTGGTGTTTTTGTGCCATCTATTTTAACGATCCTGGGTGTGATCATGTATCTGAGGTTGCCTATGATAGTAGGCGAGGCAGGGCTACTGATGACGCTGGGCATCATCATTGTGGCCCATATAATTTCAGTCACCACAGGTTTAAGTGTTTCCTCCATTGCCACGGATAAGAAAGTGGAGGCAGGAGGTACTTACTATATGATCTCACGAAGCCTGGGTTTGCCCATTGGGGGAACACTTGGACTCGCGCTTTTTGTGGGCTTGTCATTCAGTGTAAGTCTTTACCTGATTGGTTTTGCTGAAAGTTTTCTGGGGTATTGGGGATATGAAGTAACCATCAACACGATTCGGATAGCAGGGACCACTATTCTGGTATTGGTTACTACAATTACTTTGATAAGTACGTCACTCGCGATCAAAACGCAGTATTTTATTATGGCTGCTATTTTTTTATCGCTCCTTTCTATTGTTTTTGGAAGCCATAATTTTATTCCTGAGGCGCCAGTATTAGATCCACCCTCTGCCGGTTTTTCTTTTATGCTTTTGTTTGGAATATTTTTTCCTGCGGTGACAGGCTTTGAAGCAGGGGTCTCTATGTCGGGTGACTTAAAAGACGCTAAGAAATCGATACCCAATGGAACGATAACCGCCATTGTAGTGGGTTTGGTGGTTTATATTTTGCTCACCTTCTTTTTTGCCTTTACTGTCGATAGCAAAGTGCTATCGAGCGATCCGCAAATACTGCTTAAGATTTCCAGAGTACCTGAATTAGTAATTGCCGGGATATGGGGCGCTACACTCTCATCGGCTTTGGGAAGTATTCTGGCTGCACCCCGGATTCTTCAGGCTACAGCCGTAGATCGGATTACTCCTCGGTTTTTCTCAAAGGGGACTCGTAAAACCAACGAACCAAGAAATGCACTCATTCTTACTTTTATCATCGCTGAGTGTGGAATACTTATTGGAGAGTTGGATGTGATTGCCAGAATCGTTTCCATTTTCTTTATCACCACTTACGGTTTTATAAATTTAAGTTGTGCTTTTGAAAGGTGGACGAGTGCTGATTTCCGGCCAAGTTTTAAAACTCCGGTTTGGGTGAGTTTACTGGGTGCTGTCGCATGCTTTTTGGTAATGATACAACTCGACTTCATTGCTGCTTTAGGCGCTTCATTAATACTCGGTTTACTTTATTTCTACTTAAAAAGGAGAGAATTGACCTTGTCTTCTGGGGATGCGTGGAGTGGAGTGTGGGCGTCTTTGGTGAAATCCGGATTGAAAAAACTTACCCAGGAGAGAGTTCAATCGCGAAACTGGCGACCCAATTTACTTTTGTTTGTGGGATCAGAAGAAAGAAGACCGCATCTTACCCAATTGGGCCTGGCCATTTCTGGTAAGCTGGGACTATTGTCATCATTTGAATTGTTTGAAACTAAAAACGCCCCACTTGAAAAGGTTATTCAAGAAGAAAAAACCAATGGGGACACCATAACCTACTTTAAACATCAATACAAATGCAGTAACATCTACAAGGCCATAGGTGATATTACTACTTTATATGGTTTTTCAGGTATTGAACCGAATACCATATTGATGGGATGGAGTGAGCGCAGGGAGAATAAGGAGGAGTTCATTGAACTGATCAAGGGATTTGAAAAGAAGAATTTAAACTCTCTCTTTCTGCATTATGATCCCATCCTGGGACTGGGAAAAACTAAAACAATTGACATATGGTGGAGCGGGTGGGGACGCAACCTCGCATTTGCACTCAATCTGCTCAGGCACCTTACCAGTGAACCACCATGGCATAAGCCCACCTTGAGGTTACATATTATCCAAAATCAACCGGGCGAAATTGATAAAATATATCAGCAGGTACAGCGGATATTGTCCAATTATAGAATTGATATAGCACTGAAGGTGCATAATAATTATACAGGACAAAATAGTAAAGTTGAAATCATTGCCAAAGAATCAAAAAGAGCGGATTTAACAATTGTAGGCATTCCTGATAATAATTATGATGATCTGGGTAACACCTACGACTACGTAACCGAATTAGGACACCACTTAGGAACTTGCTTATTTATTAATGCATCCTCTGATTTTGAATCGTATACCGTTGTTTCGGAAGAGAGTGCATTAGCAACTTTCGATGATGGACAACGCAGCCTGGTTTTACCTGACCTTGAAGAGTCACGGTATCCGCTAATAGCGGAAGACATTCGTAAAATTGATCACTACGGACGAACAACGCTAAATCTCTTTTTTGAAAAAGCGATTAAAACTTTCTTTTTGATTGATCAAAAATTTTATTCGGGGCTGTCTGAACTTGTTTCCCAAACATCAAAAAGCATCAATCGAGCGGCAGAAATAGAACAGCCCTATAAAAAAAGTGAAGCCATTTTAAGAAGCAGGAGATACTTTATCGAAAAGATCAAGGAATTATTGATGGGTTATCAGGAAGCAGACATTAAAGCGAAGGGTGAGGCTTTGCAGTTGGGGCTGGACTGGTATCTGGATAGACTAACTAACGATATTAATAGATTCCCGAAGCATCTTACAATTGAATACAATAAGGAGGAGTTTTTAGTGGCGTCCAATGACAATTTTTCGGAGCGCTTATTTAAACTATGGACAAGAGCAATTCATCCTTTCTCCAAAAAAACCTTGCCGGTAACCATTAAGTACAGGGAGGTGGCCATTCACTTCTTAAGAGATAATCGTTTTCATTTCCTTTCAGTGCTGATAAAGGATTTTAACAGCACTTCTAAAGAGAGCCTGGTATTGCTCTCTGATTTTATTTCCTATTGTGAGGTCAATTTTGAAAGGCTTGCATTTTCTACAGAAGACACCCATTCCACTGACGAGGTCCAGGATTTTTCAAAGACCTTATTAGAACGGATGGATAAACTGATGACAAGAAATAAGGAATTGATTCATTTGTATGAAGGAAGAATGCAATTGGAGTTCAGAAAAAATGTGTCACAGATGGCACATTACCTGGAACGCATTCGGGTGAATAAGGAGTTAGATAAAAAAAGGAGAAAAAAGATTTATTATCTCGATAAGAAAGAAGAGGTCCAGCGCTTTCCACCCCTTTGGGAAGAGCGCCAGTTTCTCAATCTTAACACTGCACTCGCCAACGTGCATATGCTTGATTTTTTGGGGTACCTGGAGGGAGCGCTGAGGCAGTTTAAAGTGAAAATCAATCAATGGATAGTGAGGGAAAGCAATGAACCCGCTGAGCTTATAAAAACATCCCTTGTAAAATTGAAGGAGGAGCCCGTTGCCAAGCGACAACCAATTATTCCTGCCTGGAATGTGGATGGTGATAAATTGTTAGATGAATTTGAGATCATGAGTGATAAGCTCGTGGCCTATGCCAAAACATTGCCTGACGAAATTAAGGTAGCGGCTGAAGACGACAGAGAGTTGTCACTACCGCTAAGTTCCTTACTCATTTACCTTGTTGAGACCAGATTGGCCGGGCCTTACTATGACTATCTGGAAACACTACAGGAAAAATCAATGCAATCCAGTTTATTGATTCAGGATCAGGCCAACCTTTCAATATTTAATGTCTACAATGCCGAAGAGGGGGAGAGAGAAACTATTGTGGGTGACCTGGTTGGCCCGGTACTCAAAGCGATAGAGTTTGAGCAAAAGAAAATGAACACACTTGGCAAAGAGGCTTTTGACCAGTTGGATCATTTGTTATCCGGGTTAAGAGATGCTTTACATGTTTCTACCCTCACTGCGAACGTGAGCGAATTTGCGCAACTTATTCGTCAGCATAAAAGCAATAAAATAACTTCTCGCTTTGGATCTGTATTGTCAGAGTGGAGTGAGAAAGGCTACAAAATATTTGAGAGTATCCTATATTCTCAAAGCAAAGGGGTGTTGCTTGCCGAGCGTTTTGCAGGGGCTGATCAAACATCATTTGCTGAAAGATTGTTAAGAACGATTGATAGTGTTACTCCTGATCAAAAGATTCTTCAAAACCTTCCGCACTATTATACCATGCTGTTTAGTGGACGATCCAGTATCAGTGATAATTTTTGGGTAAAACGCCCTGAGGAGGAAAGTCAATTGCAATTGGCCCTGAGCCGGTATCGGTCAGGTGTCCCCGGAATGATCACTGTGCTGGGAGAGAGAAATGCAGGTAAGACTGCATTGTGTAAATATTTTTGTGAGCAAAATTTTCAGGATGAAAGGGTATATCATTTGTTTAGCCGAGATGCGGGTTCTTCCGACCCATCAGAATTTGGAGCGGCTTTGCAAAAGGCTACTCATATGGAAGGAGATGTCAATGAGGTGTTCAATGCGCTTCCGCATGGAACTGTTTTGGTTATTCATGATTTGGAATTGTGGTGGGAACGTGCATCAGATGACGGACTTAGAACTATTCGATTGATCAAGGATTTAGTAGATACCTACTCACATAAATGTCTTATTGTGGTCAATATGAATCCATTTGCTTACGAAGTTTTTAAGAAAGCAGAAGCATTGGATACCTACAGTCTGAGTACAATTCGTTGCCAACACTTCAATGCGTATGACCTTCGGCAATTAATTTTATTTAGGCACAAATCGAGCGGCATTCTTTTCAAATTGAGAGACCGCTTGGAGGCAAATGTTAATGAGGTGCGGTTGGCAAGACTGTTTAATCAAATTTTTGAGTACTCCCATGGCAATCCCGGGATGGCGATGAATGCATGGTTAAAGGGGATCACTGCCTTTAAAGACAAAACAATTACCATTAGGCCACCCAATGTGGTCGATCTTAGCGCCCTTCATAATTTGAGTACTGAATGGAACATGATTGCGCTTCAGTTGTTGATGCACAAGCGTGCCACTGTTGAAAAACTGTGCAGGGTGTTATCGGAAAAACCGGAAAATATCATTCCTGCTTTGCGGGCCATGGTGAGAATGGGAGTAGTAAAGAAAAACAGTATGGAGGTCTATGGCCTTAACCCGTATGTAGAGTTTTTGTTGATTAAAGTGTTCCACGAAAAGGAGTGGTTATGATAGATTATTTATTCTTCATTATTGCGGCACTCCTTATTTTCTTGACCTTTCGTCTTTTGCGATTGATTGACTATCGCATAAAGCGGCTAAGGAAATATTATCCACTGTTTGTGGCTACAGAGTTGGGGCTGTGGATTTTTTATATTTTCTGGGTTGTAAGTCACTTCTTGTATTCCAAATCCTATTACAACGAATTGGTACTGGTGTTAGTGATAGCCGTGGTAATACTGCTGGTATGGTATTATATCAAAGACATTGTAGCTGGATTTGTATTTAAGATTAAGCACAATCCAAGACCAGATCAAATCCTGCATTCCCCGGAAGGAGAAGGAGTAATCAGAAAGTTATCTGCTTCACAAGTGTTGGTGGAAGCAGGAGGAAGAAATATTTTGAGAATACCTTATTCAAAGCTTTTGGGCAAAGGCTTGTCCCTTGTAACGGCAGATACGCATTCGGCATGTGAAGCCATTCTTTTTTTTGAAATGGAACAGGGAAAGGACCCTACTGAATTGGAAAGGAAAATCAGAATGGATTTGCTCCAGTCTCCATGGTGCGTACCAAGCAAACCTATACGAATTGAGTTTTTGTCGGAGCCAAAGCCTGGAATAGAAGTGACATTGTATTTGCTCGACAAGACCTATACAGAAAGGGTAAAAGAAAAAATGAAGGCGTTATTGGGATAGCGCTTCAACCCTGAGTCCCTATAAAACCTCTATTTATTAAACTTATCCCTTGCCCGGGCAGGTGGTACAGTAGGAAATACTGTATGTCCTGGTTATTTTAACTTACTAAATCACAGACTTTTATGAGAGTTTTACTATTGGTTGTTGGTTTGTCCACTTTGATCCATGAATCCAGAGGGCAAATACTATTTTCGGAAAGCTTCACGGTTATTCTCGACTCCACTAAACAGGTGCAGGGTTCTGTCACACCCGAATTGAAAATTCAAACACAGAAAAAAACCTTGATTGAAATTACCAACATGGCAGACCTGTCTATTAAAGTGAAGAAAAATTACTTTAGTGTTGCCAACAAGGTTGAATTTACCAGTTTTGGCGGGGAGGTATTTTTGAGTGGTGGGTATTTATTTATGAAGTTCAAAAACGATTTGAATAAACATTTTACCGTAGAGTATTTTGGTCAGGTCCATTGGGCTGAAGCCAGAGGAATGGAACGCAAGTATGCAGGTGGAGTATATGCAAGAATTAAAATTGTAAAAAATGCAAAAACCGGTTTGTTTATCGGGGTAGGACCTTTTTACGAGTTAGAAAAATGGAATTATGATGGAGTGATTGACGAAAGGTTGCCGATTAACGTAGATCCAATCGACACTTTGAATCTCAAGATCGGATCCTACATAAGTTTTAAGCATTGGATATGGGACCGGATTTTTTTGGATATAAGCGTGTATCATCAATCGAGATTTGATCAGGTTTTCGACAAGCCTCGTATGGCTTCCAGCTCACGGATAGGATACCAAATCAGTGAACACCTTCAATTTGTGGCGATGTATCAAAATATACATGACTACAGTCCCATCGTGCCTATTGATAAATGGTTTCACCGCGCCATTGGAACTATTTCAATTTCATTTTGAAATACAAATGGACTAAATATTAACAAGTACTGCCCTCAAAATCTGGAAGACCTTTGGAACAGTAGACTGACCTTTTGGGAGCCTTCCTTTGTGGTGTTCAGTCTTGGAGGGATAATGCATTCGGGTATAATTAAGGATGCCCAAATAAATTGTTGTAAATTTTGTTCTGATACTATCAGCAGAAGTAGATTGTTCTTACAACTGTTATACATTTGCAAACTACCTGACTAGCTATATGAATAAATTGACTAAAGTCTGTTTTCTCCTCTTTGCAGTATCTCTGTCCATTGAAGGTTTTGGGCAATACAACGAAACCATTCGGTCTGGCCGTCCAGGACAGTCCATCGGCCCTTTTACCGTAGGAAAAGGTATTTTTCAGATTCAAACTGGAATGGATGGCTTTGGATATGAGAATAAATCAGCTGGTTTTAAAGGAGATGGTTTTCTCAATAACACGGTGCTTCGTTACGGTATCGCGGAGAGATGGGAGATCAGTGCTTTGGCTGATTATAAGGTGGAGACTATAAATGACAATGGTCTGGAGTCAGACTTAAGTGGCTTAGCCGCTTTCGATATTGGAGGCAGGTATCATATCTACTCTGGTGAAGGTTTGATTCCAAGTGTAGGGCTCCAACTTAGATTCCGGTTGCCTGTATTATCGGAGGACTATGAGATTGACCATGTAGCACCCAGGTTTACGCTGATTACCAGCCAGAAACTGTCGGATACATTTACACTTTTTACCAACTGGGGTGGGAAGTGGAATGGAACCAACTCAACAGGAACAGGTTTTTATACAATAAACCTTGCCTTCCCTATAAGCGGTAAGTTGGGCGGGTTTGTTGAAAATTATGGATCGCTAACGGATGGAAATTTTGATTCTCGATTTGATACTGGCCTTTCTTACCTTGTAAACAATGACCTACAGCTCGACATTTTGGGAGGCCCTGGCAGCAATGACGGTGTGAAAGACTTTTTTTTTAGCGTTGGTCTTTCATGGAGATCAAAGCGTTGATAACCCAACATTTCATTATATTTATTAATAGTACTAATTCCGAATTGAATGAATAGCATACTTTCGTTGATAATTGGTTGTGTCTTTACGTTTTCAGCTTACGCGCAATCAGCACAGCCTGCTGATTCAGTAGCTTTAGGCAAAGGAGGACTTCCCGTAGTGTATAAAAAAGACACACTCTTTTTTGTACATTCTAAAATTGGACCCTACAAACCTGCCGACAGAGTAAATACCATCAATAGAAGGATTACCTCCTTTATGAAGGATGCTGAGTTTGAACCCGATAGTCTATTCATGCTGGACAGTGAAATGAGTACAGACATCTGGTGGAGAGATCGTGTGCTGTTCAGTGTAACCGATCTGGATGCCAAGACAGAGAACATGTCGAGGAGAGCACTGGCGCAGAAGGAATTGGATGCGACCAAAGCAGCTCTTAACAAAGAACTTAAATCCAAAAGTATAAAAAGCATCTTGTTACAGGCAGGACTTACAGTTTTGGTCTTAATCGTTATTTATTTCCTCATCAAGTACATCAACAAACTATTTGTTTTCACCCGCAAGTGGTTGATCAATGCAAAAGGGAGAATCCTCAAAGGAATCAGATTCAAAGGATATGAATTCTTAGATACAGACAGAGAGCTTAAGGTTGCACTATTTCTCAATAATATATTGCGGTGGTTAGTGATCATCATCGTTCTCTATCTGGCACTCCCAATTCTGTTTAGCATTTTTCCGTGGACTAGAGGTTGGGCGGAAAAATTATTTGGCTATGTACTTGATCCCCTTACCAATGTTTTGTCCTCTATTTTTAATTATATACCCAATTTATTTACGATTGGAGTAATTTATTTTGTTACTAGGTATGCAGTTCAGTTTATAGAATTTCTTGCTGGGGAAATTGAAAAAGGTTCTTTGGTCATCAGCGGGTTCTATCCCGATTGGGCCAAGCCCACCTTTGGCATCATTAAAGTATTGATGTATGCTTTTATGTTTATAGTTATCTTCCCTTATTTGCCAGGTTCTGATTCCCCGGTGTTTCAGGGTGTGAGTGTATTTCTGGGTGTTCTGTTTTCACTGGGGTCTTCTACCGCCATTAGCAACATGGTGGCGGGATTAGTTATTACCTATATGCGACCATTCAAAATTGGAGACCGTATTAAAATTGGGGATTTGACAGGTGATGTACTGGAGAAATCTGTATTGGTGACGCGCATTCGTACTATTAAGAATGAAGACATTACCATTCCCAACGCAACTGTGCTCTCGGGTCATACCATCAACTACACCACCTCTGCAAAAGAACTGGGATTGATTTTGCACACCACGGTTACCATAGGTTACGATGTGCCCTGGCAAAAAGTGCACGACCTCTTAATAAGATCCGCCAGCGATGCAGACGGATTAATAAAATCTGAAGACAAGAAACCCTTTGTCTTACAAACAAGCCTGGATGATTTTTATGTAGCCTATCAATTGAATGCCTATACAGATCAGCCAGGAAAAATGTCACTTACGTACTCCAATTTACACCAACAGATTCAGGATAAGTTTGCTGAAGCCGGGGTGGAAATTATGTCTCCCCACTTTGGAGCAATCCGGGACGGTAATGCGGTGAATATCCCTTCTGATTATTTGCCCAAAGATTATAAAGCGCCCGCTTTTAATGTAGGTGGATTAGGCGACAAAGAAAAACCAGGTAACTAATGAAGGATTGGATTGAACAATTGGCTACTCCAGAGTGGTTACAAACATTGATATGGGTAATAGTTATTGTTATAATTATCAGGTTTGCTTTTATCTTTCTTATAAGGGGAATACAAAAATCTAAACAGGATAAAGACAGTAAGTATAGGACTAAAAAGATTTTAGATGCGGCCTCGTACGTAGTTATCATACTAGCATTGCTGATTGCGTACAGTAGGAATTTGGCAGGACTATCTGTTGCTTTGGGAGTAGCGGGTGCGGGTATTGCTTTTGCCCTCCAGGAAGTAATCGCCAGCGTAGCGGGATGGCTAGCACTTATGTTTGGTAACTTTTATCGAACAGGAGATCGGGTGCAGTTAGGAGGAATCAAAGGGGATGTTATTGATATAGGTGTACTCCGGACTACTTTAATGGAAACCGGACAATGGGTAGATGGAGATTTGTATAATGGGCGAATAGTAAGAGTGGCCAATAGTTTCGTTTTTAAGGAACCGGTATTTAATTATTCTGGAGATTTTCCTTTCTTGTGGGATGAGATTAAAATCCCAATTCAATATGGAAGTGATTATGTCCTGGCGAAATCAATATTGGAAAAAATAGCCAATGAGCACTTGCGCAAAAATGCTGCAGAGGGAAAGAGGGTATGGAATGAAATGGTAAAAAAATACTTGATCGAAGATGCTCAACTTGAACCCATGGTGAGTTTAATCGCTAATGACAATTGGGTGGAATTTACTATTCGTTATGTAGTAAGTTATAAAAAGAGACGCATGACAAAAAATGAACTGTTTTTGGCTATTTTAAAAGAAGTGGAAGCAACAAATGGAAAAGTACGCTTTGGTTCTGCTACTTTTGAAATGGTTGGAATGCCGGAATTACAGATAAAGATGAAACCTGATTGATGGAAGCATTACAGAATTTGTTGGAGTATAAATTATTCGAAATCAGTGGACATCTCTTTACTGTAGGCACTATTGTACTTCTGGTGGCTATCTATATTGCCACCAAAATTATTTTGTTTGCTCTAAAACGAATCCTTAATAGAATTTTTGAAAAGCGTGGAATAGATCGGGGCAGAAGATTTGCCTTGATCAAATTGGTGCAATATTTTGTTTGGACGTTTGCAATTGTACTCCTGATTCAGGCAGCCACCTTTCAAATTACTATTTTGCTGGCAGGGTCCGCTGCACTCCTGGTTGGACTTGGCCTGGGGTTACAACAAATATTTCAGGACTTGGTTTCAGGAATATTTATTCTCATTGAAGGGACGATACAAAAGGATGATGTGGTGGAGATTGATGGTCTGATTGGAAAAATACTAACGCTTAACTTGCGTACATCAACCATATTAACACGTGATGGGATTATGTTAATTGTCCCCAATCATAAATTTGTGGTAGACAACATCATCAATTGGAGCCACAGTGCTACCCCAACCCGGTTTAAAGTGAGTGTTGGTGTTGCCTATGGTAGCGATGTAGAGAAAGTAACAGATATTCTAATGGAATGCACTTTGTGCCATGACGTGGTCTTAAAAGATAAAACCAATAATAAATATCCATTTGTTCGTTTTGTTGACTTTGGTGACAGTGCCTTATTGTTTGATGTATATTTTTGGAGCGTTGATATCTTTCCAATTGAAAATGTTAAGAGTGATATGCGTTATCTTATCAATAAACGATTTAGGGAGCATGGCATTAGTATTCCATTCCCTCAACGCGACCTTCATATTAAGTCTGGGGGTTTAACAAAGGAGTAAATTCATTTAGCTTCTGGTCATTTAGCTTCTGACTTTTGGTGGCAAAAGAGCGTACTTATTTTAGAATTAATAGAGAAACCGCAGTGAATGAGTGAAAAAAAAGATCTGGGAATAAACGTAGAATTAGTAGACCGGTTGTTAATCGGACCATCTCCAAGCTTTATTAACAAGAGTTCAGCAAGTGGTATCGTGTTGTTCTCTTCTGCCATTCTTGCTATGGTAATTGCCAACTCAACATGGTCTGACGCCTATCATGCTATTTGGAAGTACCAGTTTGTAATTGGTTTTGATGAATTTATTATTAGCAAAGACCTTCATCATTGGATAAATGATGGGTTGATGGCTGTTTTCTTTTTTGTGGTTGGGTTGGAATTGAAAAGAGAAATTATTGGTGGAGAATTAAGCGATATAAAATCGGCTGTTTTACCAATTAGTGCTGCTGTTGGCGGAATGGTTTTTCCTGCATTAATCTACCTGGCATTCAATCAGGAAGGAGCGGGGTCAGATGGCTGGGGCATACCCATGGCTACTGATATTGCATTTTCACTCGGGGTTTTATATTTGCTTGGTGATCGCGTTCCTGTATCAATTAAAGTATTTTTAACCGCGCTGGCAATTACAGATGACCTGGGTGCCGTTTTGGTCATTGCTTTTTTCTATAGTTCTGATATTAATTTTGTAAGCCTGGGTACGGGCGCTGTGTTTTTGGCTGTGCTATGGATTGCCAATGTGATTGGTGTGCGCAATACTATATTTTATGCGCTGATAGGAATTGGCGGTTTATGGTTGGCATTTCTTATGTCGGGCGTACATGCTACCATCGCAGCGGTGCTTGCTGCCTTTGCAATTCCTGCCAGAACGAAAGTCAAGGAAAGTCATTTTGCCCAGCACATGGAATACCTCGTGGCCAGGTTTAAGAAAGCCGACCCCAATAAGGTTAGCACCATCACCAAAGAGCAGTTGGATGTTCTTCAGGATATCAGATCGTATACGAAAAAAGCGATTACTCCCCTGCAAAGATTGGAGGACAATATGCACCCACTTGTTGCTTTTGTGATCATGCCCATTTTTGCATTTAGCAATGCCGGGGTTACACTTGCTGAGGACTTTCTGACACAGTTAGTAAGTCCGGTAGCAATGGGTATAATGATGGGCTTGCTACTGGGTAAGATTGTCGGGGTGGTAGGAGTGAGTGAACTGGTACTGAGGTTTACTTCTGTACAACTTCCAAAAGGCATGAACAAACTTCATTTGTGGGGGGTCGGTTTTTTGGCGGCAATTGGCTTTACCATGTCATTGTTTATTGCTGGTCTGGCATTTCGTGATGAATTACTCCTTCAGGAATCAAAACTTGGTATTTTATTAGCTTCTTTGGTTGCCAGTATACTGGGATATTTCTTGATTAAAAAAGCCTCCCAAAAGGAACTGCAAAAAGGCGGAGAGGACACTGTGAGTACTGCTTAATTGGGAATTATGGCGTTTTTTGGCTATATTTAAATTCTTCGGTACTTGATCATGGCATCCTGTCATGTTTTATATTTGCAGCGATTTCCTGTACTTCAAAATATTCAAAGTGCATTGAATTCAGTAAACCGAGTTAATAAATAACAACCAATAAAATTCACAAATGAAAGTAGAGATTGGAGCGCTTAAGATGGTAGATTATTTGGACCTCAAAAAAAGTATGCTTCAGGCATACAAGGAGTGGGGCGCTTATTGGAGAGAGAGCCATATTCAAAAACTAATAGACATTTTTCCCGGAGGACAAATTTGCATGAAGGTGGATGGCAAAGTAGTGGGTACTGCATTGTCAATCATTGTTGATTACGATCGTTTTGGTGACAACCACACTTACGAACAAATCACAGGGAACTATACTTTTTCTACTCATGATCCGAAAGGGGATGTGTTGTATGGTATTGAAATTTTTATCCATCCAGAGTTTAGAGGGATGCGCCTGGCGCGAAGATTGTATAATGCGCGTAAAGAATTGTGCGAAGAGCTCAATCTGGAAGCAATAGTGGCAGGAGGAAGACTTCCTAACTACAGCCAGTTTGCCGATAAGTTAAGCACTAAGCAATATATCGATAGGGTAAAGTTAAAGGAGGTATATGACCCTACACTTACCTTCCAGCTTTCAAATGATTTCCACGTACGGAAGATATTGAAAGGATACATGCCCGGTGATAAGGAATCAATGGAGTATGCGGCATTGATTGAGTGGAATAATATTTACTATGATGCCAAACCAAAGTTGTACAATAGTAAGAAGTCCAACGTAAGGATGGCATTGATACAATGGCAGATGAGATTGTTCAAAGATTTTGATGCACTGGTAGAACAGATAGAGTTTTTTGTAGATGGTGCTTCTGCCTATGAAAGTGACTTTATTTTATTCCCTGAATATTTTCACGCACCATTGATGGCTACCCTCAACGATGTGCCGGAAGCACAAGCAATTAGAAAATTAGTTGATTATACAGATAGGCTTCACGCCAAGTTCAAGGAATTTGCAGTATCCTATAACGCCAATATCATCACAGGAAGTATGCCCATCATCCGTGATGGCAAGCTTTACAATGTAGGGTGGTTATGCAGAAGAAATGGAACATCGGAGATGTATGAAAAACTACATGTTACACCGAGCGAGCGGTTTGAATGGGGGATGTCAGGAGGAAATTCATTAAAAGCTTTTGACACAGATTGTGGAAAAATAGGTGTATTGATTTGTTATGATGTTGAATTTCCAGAGTTATCGCGCTTGTTGGCAGATGAAGGAATGAATTTGTTGTTTGTGCCATTTCTTACCGATACACAAAACGGGTATACCCGTGTAAAACATTGTGCACAAGCCAGGGCTATTGAGAACGAGTGTTTTGTTGCCATTGCAGGGTGTGTGGGTAACCTGCCAAAGGTGCACAACATGGATATTCAATATGCACAATCTGCCGTGTTTACCCCCGCTGATTTTGCGTTTCCAACCAATGCGATCAAAGCTGAGGCCACACCTAATACGGAAATGACATTGATTGTTGATGTAGACCTTGACTTGTTGAAGGACTTACACTACAATGGTTCTGTTCGCACGCTGACAGACAGAAGATTTGATATTTATAAACTGGAAAGGGTTTTACCTGTTGCTGTTTCGGAAAACGGGAGCACAAAAGAGAAAGTGAAAGAGCAATAAATTTCGCTGGGTCGCATATTTACGATCACCCAAAAATATAAATTGATTTAATGAGGAGAAAGGCACCATCTTGAAGTGGTGCTTTTTTTGTGTAATTCTAAACAGCCTTCAATGACAAGCCGCCTTCCATAAAGAAATTAGCTTTTATCTTATTAATTCCAATTTCTTACACCTTTATTACATTCTGTAAACGTGAGCATATTTTATACCTATATTGAAGGTGGCATAAAGTAATCTATGAGATTTTTATAAACTCATGAGTGGTTGGTTTTCTATTTGAATGGTGGCGTTGGCTAGCCGAAGTGATGTGAGATCATAACGATGAAATTGTACATAGACAAAAAGGCATTGTATGGATTTGTAGTTGCACTATTCATTTTGATTTTGCTAGGCTATTTTTCTTATCGAAATAACAATCAATTCATGAAGTCCAGAGAGTTGATTTTCCATGCCACAAGGGTACTTAACCATATTGAACAAACACAAACCAATTCGGTGAGAGTAGAGGAGATTTTGGCAAAGTATATTTTAACGGGAGATAGTAGTTTACTGGAGTCTTATAATAAAGAAGTAAAGAAGGCAACCACCCATTATAAAAGCCTTGTGCAGTTGATCGGAGAAAAAGGATCTCTGCAGGTTAAAATAGACTCATTTAAGGTAGTTGGTAAAAGAAAATTTGAGTTGCATAAAAAGATAATGAATGCTTATAAGTCGTCCAGGCAACAAGCGGAGTTAATGCTTAATTCTCACGAGAACAGGGCCTCATCGGATAAGATAGCTTTAGTCCTGGCAAATATGCGCGAGGAAGAAAATAGATTGTTGACGGAAAGATTAAAGAATGGCCAGATTGAGATAAAGTATTTTCAGGCCACCTTTTCCGTGATGATGGTCTTTGCCTTTTTAATACTGGTTGCAGTTTTCCTGGTAATAAACAGAAGTTTTAAATTAAGATTATTGGCTGAGGAAAAAGCCAGTATTGTTAACCAGGATCTTGAATCCTTTACCTATTCCGTTTCACATGATTTACGCGCTCCGCTTCGCTCCATTCGTGGGTTTACCGAGGTGCTGCGGGAAGAGTATGGCCCTACTTTGGGGCAGGAAGGCAATCGATTGCTAAGTATTGTTATTCGTAATGCTGGTAGAATGGGGTTACTGATCGATGATCTTCTTGATTTTTCCAGACTAGGTAGGAAGACGCTAACCTTCTCCAAAATTCAGGTTCGTGAGTTGGTTACTGAAATCATTCAGGAATTGACTGTACACACTCCTAGAGAGGTAAAATGGGAGGTAAAGCATTTGGATACAATACGTGCAGATGCCAATATGATAAGACAAGTTTGGATAAACCTCATAAGTAATGCCTTGAAATACACATTGAAAGTTGATAAACCTGTAATTGAGATAGGAAGCTTTCCAAAATATGGCACAACTGTTTATTACGTGAAGGACAATGGAGTTGGGTTTGATATGAAATACAGTGACAAGTTATTTAAGGTATTTCAACGGCTGCATAACAATCAGGAGTTTGAAGGAACCGGTGTGGGACTGGCGCTGGTACAGCGTATCATTTCAAAACACAACGGCAAAATTTGGGCAGAAGCAAGAGTAAATGAAGGAGCAAGTTTCTTTTTTTATTTAAATAATCCGACAGTATAAGATGATTGATAGACAAGTAGAAATATTATTGATTGAAGATAATCAGGACGATGCGGAGTTGGCAATTCGTGCACTGAAGAAAAAAAACCTTGCGAATAAACTGTTGCACATAAGTGATAGTGAAGAGGCATTGGAGTATTTGTTTGGTGAAGGCAATAACACTTATCCAAAATTGATTTTGCTTGATTTGAAGATGCCTAAAATTGATGGTATCCAGGTGTTGAAGAGAATAAAAAGCGATCCGGACAAGAAAGTAATTCCTGTGGTCATGTTGACCTCATCAAAAGAGGAAAAAGATATTGTAGAATCATATAACCTGGGTGTCAATGCCTATATCGTTAAACCTGTTCAATTCGATAAATTTCTTGAAGTAGTGGATCAATTAGGTATGTTCTGGCTTTTGATTAATCAACCCCCAAAATGACTTTGGCGAAACTCGATAGAAAATTAAAAATTTTATTCCTGGAGGATATTCTGGAGGATGTCGAGTTGGTGGAGCGCACCCTGAAGAAGGAAGGGATGAAGTTTGACATGGTTTTGGTGGACAGTAAAGAAGAGTTTGTCAATGCCATACGAAATAATTCTTTTGATGTAATCCTTTCGGATCATACATTGGCACAGTTCAACTCTTCAGAGGCATTAAAGATTTGCCGTAGGTTAGGAATAATGGCACCATTTATTCTGGTTACTGGGTCTGTATCTGAAGAATTTGCAATCACGCGTATTAAGCAAGGCGCTGATGACTATATCCTCAAATCAAGCCTTCAAAGATTGCCCTCTGCTATAATCAATGCGTTAGGCCAACGGAAACTTCAATGCGAACGCCTGGAGGCTGAGTTAGCGCTTAGGAATCAGAATGAGGAACTGATCAAGATCAATGAAGAGCTTGATAGTTTTGTTTATAGCGTGTCTCATGACCTTAGAGCTCCACTGCTTTCTTTATTGGGCTTGCTCAATATCTCCAGAATGGATGAACGACCCAGAGACAAGGTGTACGATCAATATTTTGGTATGATGGAGAAGAGTATCAAAAAGCTTGATGGAACGCTAAAAGAAATTCTTGACTATTCGAGAAATGCCCGAACTGAAGTGAAGGGTGTAGAAGTTGATTTAGTGCATTTACTGAAAAAATCAATCCAAAAGCTGGAACATATGGATGGATTCAAAGAGATAGAAATCTCTATTGACATCAGGCGTATGCACTTACCATTCTATTCCGATGTATACCGAATCTCCGTTGTTTTTGAAAACCTTCTTTCCAACGCGATAAAGTACAGAAACTCAAAAAAGAAATGTTTTCTTGAAATTCAGCTGGATGTTACTAAGAAGGAAGCAATAGTTTCATTTACCGATAATGGAATTGGCATTGATGAAAAAATACTTTCTAATGTATTTAAAATGTTTTATCGGGGCACTGAACAGAGTGAAGGTGCAGGATTGGGATTGTACCTTGTAAGGGAAACTGCTCAGAAAATAGGGGGAAGGATCAATGCAACCTCTCAGCTTGGTATCGGTTCTACATTTGAGTTCACAATCCCCAATAACGCCCCCTCTTAACCCAGGTTTATGCTTGTCATGAGGAAGTAATTGGAATTGCCCAAGCAACGCTTTGGATGTTCTTCCGTCTAGAAAAAAAATAGATTTATCGGATTTCTGGGTTACACTTTGTTATTTAGAAAGTATTCAGAGTCTTAAAATGTCTGTTGGTATAATAAAACCTTAATCTTTGACTAAAACCTAAAACAGTAGATATGAATAAGTTGATGAGTATAATAACAATAGGAATAGTTTTGTTTTCTACTTCTTGCAAGGATGATGAAATAAACCTGGTGTCAGTGGAGCAAAATGCAACCATAACTGACCAGTCGGTTACGGAAGCCTATTTTAACGAGGCCGGTGATCTATCCATTCAGGCTTTTAACACACCTACACCAAATGAAATAGCCGGAGGGCGCACCAATGGAACGATCACCATTACGGTGGAAGGAGACACAAGGTTTAATGGGGCTATTGTAACCTTGACGACCTCAGGAAACGACCCTTTAAACCCGGAAGGCACCATCACCATTGATTTTGGAGATGGCCAGACAGACCCTCGTGGGGTGGTACGAAAAGGTATCATTATTGTTAATTACAAAGGCTTGAGGTTTGTACCTGGGTCGAAAACCATTACCACCTTTGATAATTATGAAGTGAACGGTGTAGGGATTGAAGGCACGAGAACCATAACAACAAGTTCTTTTAGCGTAACACCTGCGCTCTCTGTTTCTTTTCTGGTCAAAGATGTAGACGGCAAGGCTACCTTTTCCGATCAAACCACCATAACACGCAATGCTACACACTCCCATACCATTACATTTGGCAACACGCCAGGCAGTACTACCTGGACGGTGGAGGGACAGGCAAGTGGAAAAACGAGAACCGAAGTAGAATATATTTTTCTGATTGAGCGTCCTTTAATTTTTAAAACCGAATGTGTATTTAAAGGCTTCAGCATGCCATCGGAGGGCGAGGCACTTTTTACCATTGGTAACCTCCCTGTGGGATTAAATTACGGAGATGAAGGTGCCGCTTGTGATAATGTAGTGACCGTTTCCATTAATAATGGAACACAAAATATTACTGTGAATAATTAGACACAATTTTTTACCCTATTAAATGCAACCACGCCTAAGAACCTGGTTGCATTTTTTTGTTTAAATGAAGAGAAAATTTATTATCTTCATAATGACAATTAAGAAGGTGGTGTGTGTACCGCTTGTGATTCTTGGGGAACACCTGGGATTATCAACAACCCGGAATTTAAATTGATTCCTTGCACACACTGCAGGAGTTGTGCAGGTGATTTAAGTGGTGAGTGGAAAGCTTTTCGTTAAATCAAATAGTATGAAGCGAGTGCTTTTTTTTGCTGGCATATTGTTGCTGTCCTGTACGGATCAAACGGCCGAGGAGGTTCCTAATAATATCACAAATAATCGCGTGTCTGTTCTCAGGAGTCTTCCAACCCAATTGGCGGGTACCTACGCTTTGGATAAAGCCACCCTGCAAGGTTCCAAAATGGAAGTTATCCATGGATTGAATCCACCGATAATAGTTGAATACACCCATGATTCTGATATTACTGCTATAGTAAGTAAGATACTGTTTGGAGGTAGCTCATTCAGCTCATTTCAATCCGCTTGTAATTCCCGTCAATTCGGTATTGAGTTTAAAGGGAATGGCAAAACCAGTTATGTATGCCTGGGAACATCGCTTGAAACCATGGACATGGGTACCTGGAACACCACCGGTGCAGACAACTCATTATTGGCATGGAATATATTGAATTATACGCGTGCTATTGAATGCGAGATTGTACCCTTTGAAGTGAATCTGGAAAAGTTGAAAGGGTATGTTGTTTTTCCTTTGCCAAAAAACGATGCTGAACCTTTCCTGGAGGGAAATAATCAGCAATACAGAAAAATCATGATTACTTTTAAAAGGCTTCACTAGAATAGCCAGATTCTTACCCACTTTCTTTTTTTAGTTTTCTGTTATGTATTACTTTACTCCCATGAAAAAATTTATAGCCCTCATTTGTATGATAGCATCTGGCGCAATGATAGCTCAGGCACAGGATCAGTACATTTTTCCTTTTGGAGGTGGACAAAACAAGTACTTTATCAAAGAAATCATCAAGCTTACCGGTAAGGAGCGTCCCCGGATTTGCTACCTGCCCACGGCATCAGGAGATAATGAGGCGGGGATCATTCGCTTTTACGATTTGGTCTCGGACTTGTCTGTAGAACCACACCACCAAAAAGTGTGGATCAGTTCCTATAATCAGAAAGAATCATTTGAAGAAGTACTGCTGAGTATGGATGCCATCTATGTGGGAGGCGGCAACACGCTCAACATGATGGCCATCTGGAAAGCACAAGGCATTGATGTGGTGTTGAAGAAAGCGCTGGAAAAAGGAATCGTGCTGGCCGGAGGAAGTGCGGGGTCACTGTGCTGGTTTGAAAATGGAACTACCGATTCACGACCGAAGGAATTGAGTGTGGTAGAAGGGTTGGGCTTTCTTCCGTTTAGCCATAGCCCTCATTACCACAGCGAAGAGTACAGACAACCTCTGTATCAAAAAAATATAGCCAATGGTATCTTCAAGGCAGGTTATGCCATGGACGATTACTCAGGAATAATTTTCAAAAATGGTAAACCTTTTAAAGTAGTTTCATTGGATGACGAACATCACTCTTATTTTGTGTCTATGAAAGACGGTAAGGTGGTAGAGGAGAAATTGAAGGCTGTGATTCTCAAATGATTACACGCAAGAAGTTTATCCAACAAACACTTACAGTTGCTGCAGGAGCAGCATTGATGGGTCATCGCGGTTTTTCTGCAACTCCACTCAAGCCTGATTTTATCACTTTTGATCTGCATGCACACCCTGGTCGGTTCTACCGCAAAGGAATAAGCGATTATGCTGGTGATGAAGGAGTGAGGAAGACGATCAATGAAATGAACGAAGGTGGCCTGTCGGGTGCCTTCCTGAGTACCGTAGTAGATACATTAGTGACGGAAGTAACGGCTACGGGAGTAATTCCTGCGCGACAATTTGAAAAAGGGGAGGCGTGGAAGGAGTACAAAAGACAGATCACTGCGCTGAAATTATTGTGCAAAGAATTGCCGGTGCACCAAGCCACGACAGTAGGCGAATTAACAGACCCAACGCGAAACAAGGTAGCTGTATTCTTTGCCTGCGAAGGTGGAGATTTTCTGGAAAGCGAAGAGCAACTGGATGAAGTATATGCGGATGGTGTTCGTTGTATTCAGTTAGTACACTATGCTCCTAATCCGCTTGGCGATTTGCAGACTTCAGAACCACAACATAACGGACTCTCAAAACTGGGAAAGGAAGTTGTGCGTAAAATGAATCGGTTGGGAATGGTAATAGATGTGGCACATGCTTCGTATAAAACAGTGCAGGATGTAGCAGCCATCACCAATCAACCCCTGATCCTTTCTCATAGTATTTTGAAACTTGATGAAGAAAGACCCATTGCCATACGTGCCATTACCAAAGAGCATGCGAAGATCATCAAAGCAACAAGAGGAGTGATTGGTGCCTGGCCATCAGGTTTTAACCACAACTTTAACGATTACATTGACAACATCATGCGTTTGATCGATGTGTTGGGTGTCGATTATGTAGGCTTAGGCACTGATATGGACAGTAACTACAAACCGGTATTTGATAGCTACCTGCAGCTTCCCCAATGGGCCGATGCCCTGAAAGCCAAAGGCCTCACCAGCGATGAAGTAGAAAAAATTGCCGGAAAGAATGTAGTAAGGGTATTGAAGAAAGTGTTGAAGTGAAATCCAGCATCCAGAATCCAGCCCCCCAGCCTAAGTAGTTTACTTTGTTTTTGATCTTAATTTACTATTGTTTTTCTTAGGATTGCTATTTAGATTTATCTTATATTTTCTAAATAGTAAATCATGAGATTCATTCTACCAATCATTTTGTTAGTATCTCATCTGTCATTTGGACAGGATGGAATTAGGATTGTCCTTCTTACTGATAGTACAATATATACGAAATACGCTGACCTGAATAATCAACCAACTTCCTATGTGACAATACATTCTAAAGATGGCTCAAGAGTCAGTATTAGGGGAATTCATCATATTGAAGGTTACGATCAGGAGGGAAAGTATAGGTACATTGGTGTAACAACTCTCCAGGGGAGAAAGATATTTACAGAACGAATTCATGATGGACAAAGGGTAGACCTGTATCGAACTACAGTTATTTCAAATGGCTGGAAATCAAATTTATTATGGTATTCTAAAGATGATGGCGAAATTGTAAAAGGGCGATTCGGTAAACTGAAAAGGGATTTAAGGGACAGCCCGAAAGCAATGAAATACTTACGTGGCGGTAGTGCTTTAAGGTACACTCAGTATGCTTTGTATGCAGTTGGTGCAGCCGTATTGGTGAGCGCAGCAACTAAACAATTGGATAAGGAACAAGATCCTCCTGGGGCGACATCAGGCCCTCCCGTAGGCTTTTTTGTTGGGGCAGGCTTACTTTTGGTTCCCTTCTATTTGAATAATTTAAAAAATAAACAGTACAAGAAGGCGGGTCGCGCTTATGATAAATAAGGTTTAAAGAATTTTATTCACGTTATGAGGTATTGAGTCCATATTCTAAGATTTACGACTTAATACTAAGGACTCGATACTCAATACTCAATACTATTTTTACCATCCAATCCCATAATCCTCCCCATGATTGCTCGAACCACCCCAGAAGCTGCCATGCTTCCAGTCAAAGAAGATAGCATTGATAGGGCCTGACGTCCTGTCCTGATAGGAGAGATGGTATCCCATTTTACTCAAATCCCTTCTTGTCCAGTAAGGTGTTTCTGAATTTAAAACCAAACTGCCGTCCTTGCGTTCATGGTCGCCAAAACTGGAATACATTTGATAGGTCTTGAACATCGCGGCCTCTGCAGACTCCTGCACGTTCATTCCAAACTCCACCACATTCAAAAAGAATTGAAGAAGGTTTTGATCCTGCTCATCACCGGCCTGCTTGGCAAATGAAAGAAAAGGCTTACCATCTTTTAATGCCATGCTGGGGGTAAGTGTAACGCGTGGGCGTTTGCCTGGTTCCACTACGTTAAAAGGATTTTCTTTGGGGTCGGTCACAAACGATTGCATGCGCTGGCTCATGCCTACTCCGGTGTTTCCCGCAATGACTGCCGGTACCCAGCCACCACTCGGAGTGATGGACACCACCCAACCCTCTGCGTCAGCAGCTTCTACCGATGTAGTGCCAGCCGTAAAGTCTTCCAGGTATTGTTGATCCAACACGGGCACTTTAGTACGCGGGGTGTTCAAAGAAGTGTGACTCTTTCCCCAATCTTTAAGGATATCCAGGTAAGGGTTTTTCTTTCCTTCAAAAGGGTAGGGATCACCAGGGCCAATGTTAGGATCGTTTTTATCGGGGTTAATCAATTTCATTCGTTCCTTGGCGTATTCTTTGGACATCAATCCAGCCATGGGCTCCTCCGGAGCAAAGGCCGGGTCGCCATAGTAAAAGTCACGATCGGCAAAAGCCAGATTCATGGCCTGATAGAGGGTATGGATGTACCTGGTGGTATTGTACCCCATGCTTTTCAAATCGAAGTTCTCCAGAATGTTAAGCGTTTGTAACAACACAGGGCCTTGTGTCCACTGCTGAAGTTTATAGACCTCAATGCCTCTGTAATTAGTCATCATGGGCTCTTCAATCTTCACCTTCCAGTTGGCGAGGTCAGCTTCTGTAAACAAGCCACCTTGCTCTCTGGCACCGCGAACAATTTCCTTAGCAATGTCTCCTTTATAAAAGCGATCATAGGCAGCATAGATGGCTTCCTTGCGGCTCTTCTTTTTCTTTAGTGCTTCCTGTTCTGCCTCTACTATTTTGGTAAGTGTGGCAAGCAGGTCCTTTTGTACAAATATTTCTCCTGCTTCTGGTGCTTCTCTTTCTTCACCTAAGTGTGGTAAGAATACTTTTTTAGAATAAGGCCATTCCTTGATTTTGTCTTTGCCATTCTCCATGGCGTCAGCAGTTTGTGCTTCTATAGGATACCCCGATGCCAATTGCATAGCAGGAGCGAGCACTTCTTTTAAACTCATGGTGCCATACTCTGCCAGCATGGTTAAGAGTCCACCCGGAGTGCCGGGTGTAACGGCCGCCAGCGCACCAAATTGCGGTGGGTACTTCATGCCCTTTTCCTTAAAGAACTCCGCAGTAGCGCCTGTGGGTGCCACTCCCAGGGCATTGATGGCAATTACTTTTTTAGTATGGGGGTTGTAGATAAGTGCCTGAGTTTCACCTCCCCAGCTCAATACATCCCACATGGTGGCCGTAGCGGCCAGCATGGCACAGGCAGCATCTACGGCATTACCTCCTTTTTGGAAGGTCATGGCTCCTGCAGTGGCTGCCAGGGGCTTGCCCGTTATGGCCATCCAGTGCTTACCATGCAAAACAGGCTTTTGTGTCTTTTGTGCAAACAATACACTATTAAAAAGTAGAACGACTAGAAACAGACTTATTTTCTTCATGGAGATTGATTTTAGGCCACTAAATATAGTGTTGAGTTATTATGAATCAAAGGAATTAAAGGTCAGAGGGGTGCGTTGTATAGACAACCAGTCGGTGGGCTACTGTCTATGGTAATTTGTGGATTTTAACTGAATAGCCGTACCTTTGTGGTGATTATTAAATACTTGACCCAGACTCAAACCATAGCGCTTTATCATCCCATGCTTCACAGCATTGCTTTGCGTATTGTCAAATGTAAAGCAGATGCGGAGGACATTGTGCAGGACACTTTTCTGAAGTGGCTCTCTATTGAAAAAGAGCAGATACAAAACACCAGGGCCTATCTGATAAAATCAGTAACCAACAACTGCCTCAACCACCTACAGGCATTAAAACGCAAGAAGGTAGAGTACATGGATCAAATTCCGGAGTTCATTACTAAGTTTAAAGAACTGGATCTGAGCCAGATTGACATCAATATCGACATGCAGGCAGCCTTAAAGGTGATTCACAATAAGCTGGAACCACTGGAACGTGCTGTATTTGTGCTGCGGGAGGTATTCAATTTTGACTATGAAGCCTTGCAGGAGTTGCTGGAAAAGAAGAAGGATCATTGCCGGCAGCTATTCAGCCGGGCCAAAAAGAAACTGGAAGGGGAGTCTCTTAAAATAAATTTTGATTGGCCCACAAAGCCACAATGGGTAGAAAACTTCTCAAAAGCCTGTGAAATGGGCTTTTCGAGCGATTTAATCAAGTCTTTGCAAATTGACGCAAAACCAGCATAGCCCCGCTGGAATATTTTCTTGCAATATCTGTCACAAATCCTCTACTTATTTGTCTTCTGTATATAGAGCCCTGAACCAGCTTTGTTTCACTATTATAACTAAGAACCTAAACCAATGAAGATAATTCTCATTTTTTTTATAGCGCACTGGTATTTGTCGCTATTCTTCCAGACTTTTTTCCTGCATCGGTATGCCTCTCACAAGGCATTTACCATGAATAAAACCACAGAAAAAATATTCTTTATTCTTACCTGGATATTTCAGGGATCCAACTATTTAAGCCCATTTGGATATGGTGTAATGCACAGGATGCATCACGCCTATGCCGATACGGAAGACGATCCGCATTCTCCAAAGTACGATGAGAGCATATGGAAGATGATGTGGAAAACAAAGACCATCTACCAGGCCATCACCAATGGAAAGATGGTTCCCGACAAACGATTCACCGAAGGTGTTCCCAGATGGGATGCCTTTGATAAAATTGCCAGATCATGGCCCTCCAGATTGTTCTGGGGTGCATTGTATGTAGGCATGTACGTTCAGTTTGCCGAGTACTGGTGGCTATGGTTGCTATTGCCTTTGCAGTTCTTGTTCAGCCCTATCCACGGAGCAATCATCAACTGGTTTGCTCATAAGTATGGCTACCGCAACTTTGAGGTAGGGGATACATCGCGTAACTTTTTACCTGTGGACTTCCTGATGATGGGAGAGAGCTATCATAATAATCACCATAAGTTTGGCACAAGGGCCAATTTTGGTGGAATTCGCTGGCATGAGATTGATCCCACCTATCAGGTGATCAAATTACTCAATATGCTCAACATCATTCAACTTTCTAAACAAGTAGAATTGAAGGTGGAAAGGGTCAATAAAGCCGCATAGGCGGGTAATACCCCATTATGGATTTCTTTTTCCTAAGTAGTGGATACATACCCGCTTGAGGCTGGCAGTATCAAATAAATTGATGATTTCAATTTAATCTCGTACATTGCGCGATTAATTAACAATCATATTACTAATGAAACAAGGAACAGTAAAGTTTTTCAATCAAACCAAAGGGTTTGGTTTCGTGCGTGAAGAGGAATCAGAGCAGGAGTATTTTGTTCACGTAACTGGACTTATTGATGAAGTTCGTGAGAACGACAAGATTACCTTCGAATTGAAAGAAGGTAAAAAAGGCCTGAATGCCGTCAATGTACGATTAGCGGAGTAATCAACTTATGAGTGCATACAAAGCCCCGATGTTGTCGGGGCTTTTTTTTGAATTACAGTAATTCTATTTTTTAAACAAAGAACCCCAAACGGTAAGTGAAATTTGAAGAGTTTAACCTAAGCTCATCGCTGTTGGACGGGCTTAGCGCTATGGGATATACCCAACCTACTCCCGTACAAGAGCAAGCCATTCCCATCATCCTCGCAGGCAAAGACATTGTTGCCTCCGCACAAACAGGTACGGGGAAGACAGCAGCCTTCTTGCTGCCCATCCTCGATAAAATCGCCAAAGAAGAATCGGATCATATCAATACCCTGATACTCGTGCCAACCCGGGAACTGGCCTTACAAATTGACCAGCAGGTGGAGGGTTTTGGCTACTTCGTGGGCGTAAGTTCTATTTCAGTATACGGTGGAGGAAGTGGGCCCGCCTGGGACCAGCAACGCAAAGCACTAGAGTCCGGGGCAGATATTATTATTGCTACACCCGGCAGACTAATTGCACACCTGGCATCTGGCACGGTGAAGTTCGACCACTTACAACACCTGGTTTTAGACGAGGCCGACCGCATGCTCGACATGGGTTTCTATGATGACCTTATTAAGATTGTAAGCCACCTGCCCAAGAAAAGACAAACGTTAATGTTCTCAGCGACTATGCCACCGCGCATCAGAACATTGGCCAACAAAATTTTAATTGAGCCCGAACAAATTTCTATTTCCATTTCCAAACCAGCGGAAGGCATATTGCAGCAAGCCTACATGGTGCACGACAGCCAAAAAGTAGAGTTGCTTACCTATCTGCTTAAGCACGACAGTTATAACAGCATTATCATTTTTGCTTCTACCAAAGACAACGTAAAAAAACTGGAGACGGTATTGAAGAGAAATGGAGTTGCAGTGAAAGCCTTTCATTCCGATCTCGATCAGCAGGAGCGCGAGCACATCATGCGTGAGTTCAAGAGTAAAAAGATATCTACCATTATTGGTACCGACATTTTATCCCGCGGTATTGATGTGGATGGCATTGATCTGGTAGTCAACTTCGATGCACCGCCCGATCCGGAAGACTACATCCACCGCATTGGCCGTACCGCACGCGCTACCAAGACAGGTACTGCAATTACGTTTATCAATGACAAAGACCAGCAGAAATTTGGCAGCATTGAAAAGATGATTGGTAGGGAGATACCTAAGGAAGTCCCACCGATGGATTTGGGTGAAACGCCAACATACAATCCGAATGCGAAGAGAAAACCAGCCTTCTCCGGCCGCAGACCACCCTTCAGAAACCAAAAGGGCAGAAGACCACCTAAGAAGAAGTAGGGGGTAGGTAAACCCTTCCTCATTCCCCGCCCCATCTTCCAGATTCTAGCATCCAGCCCCCTATAGAGTCCTAAAACCTCAAACCACTTAATTAAAGGAGTCTTCACACCCACGATTTATAAAATCTTTAATATTTCCTAATTTGCAAAGGGCTTAATCTACTTTGTGAAACGACTTTGGCGTTCCATATCTTATAATGGTGTTGCAAATATTGAGGATCCAGTTGAACTGCAATCCTTAGTGATCACTAACCGCACAAGTTTCCTGGCTTTAATCCTGGTTATCCTGGTGGGTTTATTTCTAGGATTCCGACAGTGGAACGCGGAGCCGATCTATGTGATCTCTTTTTCAGTGCTCTTTGCTGCCATCTTGGGCCTTGTCAGGATGCAGTACTTCTCAACAGCACGACTGCTTTTGTGCTTAATTGTGCCCGTGATCGTGGTTGGAATGTCCGTGATTTCCAAAAAGATCCCTGGCGAAGAAATCACCGAGTCAGAGTTTTTTGATTACCGATTCGTGCTCATCGCCACATCCATTGTTCCACCGCTTATTTTTGGGTACTCTCGTTTTGTCCTGCTCGGAGCGTGCCTATTGGTGTACCTGCTGGCTTTTATTCTATTCGACCCCATTCACAATTATTTCAATGTGGGCTACTATCAGATTGAACATGTGTTGCCTTCTTATCAAATGTCGCAGTGGATATCCACCATCATGTTTTGCACCCTTACTGCTGGTGTACTGGTGTTGAGAAAAACTACAGACGAAATCCAAAGAAAAAACACACGACTCATTAAGTCCATGCACGAATCAAATGCATTACTGGAAGAGCGTACCAAAGAGTTGGAAAAAGCACATCAACGCATTCAACATCAAAATGAAGAACTCAATAAAGTCAACAGCAGATTAACGGAAAAAGTAAACTTGGCCAATAGCGATCTCGCAAAAACTAATGATGAATTAGTGAAACACAATAGTGAGCTACAGCAATATTCGTATATCGTGTCACACAATCTCCGTAGCCCGGTTGCAAGCTTATTGGGATTGGTCAATCTGGTGAAGCATGAGGAGTTGATTTGGAATCACCCCGTCTTTGAGCATATAAGAAAGGCATCAAAATCCCTGGACGACACGGTAAGTGACCTCGGTATGATCGTGGATGTGCGCAACGATATTTATAAGATCAGACAGTTTGTAAATGTAAACGAACTGCTCACCGAGGTAATCACCCCTTTTCAAAAGGAGATACAGGAATTTAACATTGAGTTTTCTTATGATATCCAATGCGAAGAGTTGTACACCATAAAGCCGATGCTCACCAGCATAGTGTACAATTTATTGAGTAATAGTATAAAATACCGATCAAAAGATCGGGTGCCGCATATACACATTAGAACTGCCGAAGTAGACGGAAACTTTCAAATGGTAGTAAAAGACAATGGCATTGGCTTAAATGTGGAAGCCAACAAGCAAAATATTTTTAAGTTGTACAAGCGCTTCAACACGCACACCCAAGGCAAAGGGATTGGATTGTATTTGGTAAACCTACAAGTCAACTCGTTAGGTGGATCAATAGATGTTTGTGGTGAGGTAGATGTCTATACCGAGTTCATTGTTACTTTGCCACCTGCTGATTCAGTACAACATCAATCGATCTGGGAGGAAACCTACGCGGAAATCTTTTTTGATGCGCACTTGAGTCTTATTGGATTGAATTGGAAATCAGCCGTCACCAGTGAGGAGTTGAGAGGCACCTTGCAAAGGAGTGCGGAGTGCATGCGTGAGTACAATGCCACACATTGGCTGATGGACATTAGGGATAGAGGCAATATCAGTGACGAGGATCAACTGTGGCTACTTGATTCTTTCCTTCCTACTATCTTTAAACTGGGGCTCAAGCGCCTTGCGCTGGTTTATCAAGACGAATTACATCCCGATACACTGCGATTCTATAAGAAGAACTCCGAGGTTCTTGAGAAATACGATATTCAGATTTTCTTCACCCGTTCTGCACAGGAAGCATACAAGTGGCTACAGAAGCAAAAGTTCGTGTTGTCCACGAAATAAGAACTTGAGGCAAATGCAGCAATCCCCTATTCGGTAGGTTGGTAATCAATAGGTCAGTTATTGATGATCAGTAATCAGTAGTCCGTCATTGCGCCTGCCCCATCCTCCAGTATCCAGCATCTAGAATCCAACCTCCACCTTAAAATCTTAATACCTGAAACCTAAAACTATACTGGCATGGTACTTCCGTACCATGATTCCTGATCTCCTTTTATTGATGTGATATGGAGGCAATGAGTCCAAATATCAGGATGGAAAAGTAATATCCTTTCAATGATTTGTATTTGGACATTCCAAAGGCTGATGGTGAATCGAATCATTCCAGATCCTACTGCATCCCATAAAGCGACAAAATAGGCTTGTGATAGTTTTTGTTGCGCAATGAATTTGTTCAGTGATACTAATTGTTTTTAATTCAGAGAATAATCGAAGGGGGAGAAGGTTATAATGAACAAAATGAAAAAGTTTCCTAAAAGACTCAAAATTGATCAATAAACGATGGTATGTGTACACCAGGTTGGAAGACCTGGACTCACTAAAAGTTGCTACTTCTGCTTTTTGGAAATGATAATGTTCACAATAATTGCAGGAATTTGCGATTCCTGCATTAACAGCTGGTGCCATTATTATTAATATAAGAAGTGATGTGAAAGTATTTTTCATGGAATTATTGTTCGTTTGTCATAATTTTGAAATCAGCAACATAATATTTTCAATGACCAGTTGAGGTTCTTGAATTTGAATATAATGACCAGATTTTGTAGTTGTGATATGAGTAAAATCACTTACTCCTTCTTTTAAATTCTCGTGAGAATTATACCAACGTTGTTTACTTTCTGCATCGTGCTGAGCATCAACAAGCATACTTGTTAGAACAACTACAGGCACATCTGGCAAACTAGGAAGACTTTGCATGTATTGAGTATTTTCAATCAGCTCCTTGGCTTCCAAAGTGCCACCAAAGTTTGTTCCATGTGTGTCTTTGAAGTTCTTGTAAATCATGTCCTCTTCAGGTTGAGTTAGGTTGTTGAACAATTCATGTGAAGTATCAACAAACAACAAAGCAGCCGTTTTTGAAGGATACTTAATGGCAAAATCCCTGATGATCATTCCACCTAATGAATGGCCAACAAGAATCACTTTTCTATTATTTGCGAATTGATCAATGACCAAATTAAGTTCAGTGCTTAGGCGGTCTATGCCGCGTAGACCTGTACTCTCACCTGAGCCCCCGTATCCTGCACGATCATATAGTAAGACATCCGCTGAGTTTGATATTTTGCCGGTAATATCCTTAACATTCCAAACCCCGTGGTCATCTCCCAAGCCACTTTCAAAGACCACGAGATAGTTTGATCCGTTGGAATAGGAGAAAGATTTTAAATTGTGTGTGCCTACGTCAACGAATATTTCATTAAATGAAATTGATGGACCAATTGTTTCCTTAGAACAACCTGAAAAGGAAATAGTCATGACTATTAGAATGAGAGCTACTACAATGCTCATAGTTACCCACAGAGAAATACGTTCGATGATTTTCATTTCTACTAAATGTTTTGGCTTATCAATTCCAAAACAAATTATTAACAGGGGTATTAGAAAATTTGATTGATGACTGGCTGTATTATATTGATATTATGCAGATCATTGGGAGATAGGTCATAGTAATTGACCTTGACTACTTTTTCAATATTTTATCTTCTGTCAAGGATTTTATTACTTCATCTTTGAAGCTTCTTGCTATCTGGATTTTGGTGTTTCCCAGAACGACCTGGTTGCCAGAGATAGCCACCACTTTAGATTTTGAAACTATGTATGACTTGTGAATCTGAATAAACTTGTTAGAAGGAAGTATCTCTATTATTTTTTTAAGTGGTACGAGAATTAAATGAGACTCTTTCTCACAATGGATACGAATGTAATTTTGCATGGACTCAACATATAAAATATCATCAAGCCTTACCCTAGCCAATTGTTTCTCAGTTTTTACAAAAATAAATTCATCATCTTCCTTTTCTAGTGACTTTAATGATGTGGATTTTGGTATATTTTCCTTAGTTATTTGCTTATAAGCCTTGTTGGAAGCTTGAAGAAAACGTTCAAGCGATATCGGTTTAATCAGATAATCAACCACGTCAAAAGCAAAGCTCTCAACAGCATACTCAGAATATGCCGTAGTGAATATTATTTTTGGTGTTGTATTTAGAGATTTTAAGAAGTCGATGCCTGAAATCATAGGCATTTCAATATCTAAAAATAGCAAATCTATTTTCTCGTTATTTAATATGGTGTTTACTTCCATAGCGTTCTTGCAAACACCTTTTAGGGATAGAAATTCTATTTCATTGACATATTTTTCTAGCCCCTTACGTGCCAAGGCTTCATCATCTACAATCACACAGTTTATTTTCATGCAAGGTGTAATTTCAACTTTACAGTATAAGTGTTATTTTCGTTTGATAGACTAAGATCATAATTGTCTGCATACAGAATTTTCAGTCTCCTCTTTACATTTTCTAGGCCTATTCCTCCATCCTCTTTTTTTTGCTTGTTTATCATTTCATGATTGATTGTATTTCTAACTTGAAAATCCAAAACTCCATTGGATATATGGATTCTTGCATCCAATTTATTTTTTTCTTTTTCGGAGTATAGACTCATGAATTTAAACGCATTTTCCAGGAAAGGAGTAAATAGGAGGGGTGCAATAGTAAGACTCCTTAAGCTCTCTGAGTCAGCGTCAGGTAATTCAATATCAAAATAAGCGTCTTCCCCCTTTCTAATTTCTTCCAACTTAATATAATTAATAACATACTCAAGTTCTTTGGATAATGGAATAAATTCTTCATTGCATTCATACAGTTGATATCTTAGTAATCCAGAAAACTTTAAAAGGATATCTTTTGCCACGTTATCGTTATAGCCAATGAGGTGATAAATACTATTGATCCCATTGAACAAAAAATGCGGATTAATCTGTGCTTTTAGTAGTTCTAACTCTGCAGATAATTTATCTTGTATTAATTGATTTTTGAAACGCTCATTTTGTATCCAATCAAAGGGTAATCTATATAAGAATGCAGCTCCCCAATACAAAACATTGATAAATGAAAAAAGCAACAACAATGCAGCGGCTTCAAGTATAATGGTTTGAGTTGTTGGAATTATGTCAGTTATGCCAGTGGTGTCTATTTGGGATAGGTAAATTAGGTCAAAAATACATTCTACAGTGGAGAGACAAACAATCCAAAAAACAGATTTCGCCCAAAACCCTTTGTTGTCCTTATTGTGTAAATAACGAGGGATTAAGTGGTAGGCATTTAAATAGAAAAGAATCGCGTTGAATACCATTCCATAGGCAGTAGGTACAAGCAATGTACCTTCAGATTGAGTGAATGGGCCTAGCTCTAAGTTTATGAAGGGCGCATTAATGATATACAATATTGAGAACCACACTATGGCGTGCAGGCTAACTTTAATCCAGGAGAATTGATCTCTTGTAGTATTCATCGATATATAAAGTTCTCGGATAAGTTAGTCATGACCAAATAATTTTTATTTCAACTTCAAGATTCTTGATAACCTGTAAGGTTTTAAGGACAAAATGCCATAAATGTTGATTTATGATTTTCATCAACATCCAACTGCACCACGTCAATTAGATTATTTATCTACCTCATTTCATTTGTTTATTCGCAATATCATTTACGAAATGTTATAAGTGAAGTATAATATTTATTAATTAATGAAATGAAGTCTAAGAAAACAGCAATCATACTTATCCTAATCGTACATCTATTCTCAGGATCAGCAGTGGCTTTGCAAACGGATGAAAAATTTACGATCAGCGGTTATGTCAGAGATGCTGAAAGTGGAGAAAGCCTCATTGGGGTTTCAGTATTTGATCCTGTACAATCAAAAGGAACAGTAACTAACATTTATGGATTTTACTCCTTGTCATTGTCTTCTGCTGAATATACCATTCGATTTTCCTTCATCGGCTATAAAAGCCAAAATGTGACAATACTCCTAAACAGAAATCAGACGTTGGATATTGAGCTATCAACAGAAGTATTACAGATGGACGAGTTAGTTGTTTCCGCTGACAAAATGGATAAAAATGTTACCGAAGTTAGAATGAGTACAGAGAAGCTCAATATCCAACAAGTAATAAATATGCCAGCTCTCATGGGAGAAGTTGATGTAATCCGTGGTGTACAATTGTTACCAGGTATTCAATCTGCTGGTGAAGGAACTACTGGCGTGCTCGTTAGAGGAGGATCTGCAGATCAAACTTTGATTCAGATTGATGAAGCTACCGTATTTAATCCATCTCATTTTATGGGTTTCTTCTCAGTATTTAATCCAGACGCCATTAAGGATCTGGAAATATACAAGGGCGGAATTCCATCTAAATATGGAGGAAGGTTATCATCCATTATGGATGTAAGAATGAAAGAGGGCAATAAAAAGAAGTTTGGTGCTTCTGGTGGAATAGGTTTGATCTCAAGTAGATTAACAGTAGAAGCACCTATCATCAAAAACAAGTCTTCATTTATTGTTTCGGCTCGCAGGACTTATGCGGATTTATTCGCAAAACTTTCACCTGACACAACAATAAATAAAAACAAGCTTTTCTTCTATGATGTTAACGTAAAAGCAAACTATGAGATCAATGACAGGAATAATCTATTTGTTTCAGGGTATTTTGGGAGAGATGTTTTTGATTTTGATGATGAGTTTAGATTAGAGTGGGGAAATAAAACGGGTACGGTCCGATGGAACCATCTTTTTTCGAATCGATTATTTCTGAACACAACATTGCTGCATAGCAAGTTTGACTACCTAATTGGAATCGATAGTGGTGCTGAAAGTTTCAAGTGGACATCAGGACTGGAGGAAACCAGTGGCAAATTAGATTTTACTTTTTTTGCCAACCCAAATAACCAAATAGATTTCGGCTATAGTGCCTCTTACCATAAATTTACACCCGCTGTAATTAGTCCATCAGAAGGTTCACTGATTGGCAACTATAGAATAGATGATTTGTTTGCCATCGAACATGCCTTGTATGTTGGTAATGAACATAAAATATCTGATAAGTGGTTAGTAGCGTATGGAGTTCGTTATTCCTTATTCCAAAATTTTGGTCCAGCCGATATTTATACTTATCAAAATGGTAATGATAGAGTGCTCTCTGAAATTACTGACACTACCAGGTATTCGAAACGAGAGGTTATTAAAACCCAAGGTGGGATTGAACCTCGAGTTTCTGCCCGGTATCAGTTAAACAATACTAGTTCATTAAAAGTATCTTATAATAGAACACGACAGTATTTACAACTGGCATCTAACTCTTCAGCGGGTCTACCGATAGACAGGTGGGTGCCAAGTGATGCGTACATAAAGCCTCAAATAGGTGATCAGGTTGCACTTGGATATTTCAAGAACTGGAGTGATAATAAATTCGAGACTTCCATAGAGGGATATTATAAGAACATGAAAAATCAAATTGATTTTAAAGATGGGGCTGACTTGCTTTTTTCAAAAAATATTGAAACAGAAATCCTTTCTGGTAAAGCATGGTCCTATGGGATAGAATTGTTATTAAAAAGAAATATAGGACGAACAACAGGTTGGATAGGCTACTCAATTTCCAAAACAAGGAGACAAGTTCCGGGGATCAACGGAGGAAGAGCGTATAGTCCTAGGTATGATCGCACCCATGATATATCGCTCGTGGTAAGCCATGAACTGAATGAACTAATTACTTTTTCAGGGAATTGGATATTTGCCACCGGGAGTGCAGTATCAAGACCAAAAGGAAAATACGAATTTGAAGGACAATCTGTTGCTTATTATGATGCGCTTGATCGAAACGGATATCGTATGCCAAACTATCACAGAATGGACCTGTCGGTAACCATCCAAAGCAAGAAAAATATGAATCGTAGATGCAAGAGCAGTTGGAATATTTCTATTTACAATGTTTATATGAAGAAAAATCCTTGGTCAATTGAATACAGAGATGTCATTAATGGTGATCCCAATATCGATGACACCAACAAGGTGGTCGTTCAGTCGAGGGAGTTCAAACCAGTTAGTACAATACTTTTCAAATTGGTGCCTTCCATCACCTACAATTTCAAATTTTAAATGCACTTATGATGAAAAAAATAATATTGTTTTTAGGTATAGCCTGCGGATTGGTTTCCTGCCTGGAAGTGTTGGAACTCAATCATGATAATAGCGATCCTGTTTTGGTTGTCGAAGGGTTGATTACAGATAAGCCTGGGCCATACACAGTTAGATTGAGTACTACTGTTAGTTTCAACCTGAGTCAACGATCTAACCCGGTAGAAGATGCAATCGTCACCATATCTGATGACTTAGGCAATCAAGAGATTCTAAATTATGTGGAAAATGGACGATATGAAACAACATCAATGCAGGGTATGATAGGCAGGACCTATTATCTTGATGTTGCTTATGGTGGAGTTAATTACAAATCACAATCAACACTCCTCCCTGTCTCAGCGATTGATACCCTGTATTCTACATTTGAAAAGGCTACCCGCTTTATAGAGGGGGGGTATTATTTGTCCATTGGTGCTAAAAGCGCTAACCCGAACCTTGTAAATTATTTTCGATGGAAAGTATACGAAGCAGATTCCTTATACAATGGAGTGAATGACATTATGGTAGCAAGAGACGATTATTTTGAGGGTGAGTTTGTATTTCAATTTGGATATCCTTTTGAGATTGGTGATACTGTAAAAGTAGAGATGTACTCTTTGAACAAGGATGCTTATGATTACTACCAGGGATTTGTAACCATACTTCAAAGTGATGGGGGACTTTTTAGTCCACCTCCTGTCAACGCTCCATCTAATATTAGCGAGAGAGTCCTTGGCATTTTTCAGGCGTGTTCTGTAGTATCAGAAGAGGTGATCATTGCTAAATAGCCTTAGAGTTTAATGCCAGATGAATAATATAGCTACAGAGGGAAGGTTCTGGCTTGTTCTATTATTTTTTTGGCTTTTAAATTCACATTGCACTTCACTTTTGGCGCAAAGTTATTTATTTGGAAAAATAACTGGCGAAGTCTATGAATCTGACACAAACCAACCCTTAGTTGGTGTGAATGTTATTTTGATAGATACAGAACCCTTGAAAGGATCTTCGACAGATTTATATGGGGAATTCAAAATTGAAAATGTACCTATTGGACGCGTTTCGTTGACGATTTCACATATAGGTTATATCAATAAACATGTCGACAATTTATTATTGACGTCAGGAAAAGACCTTTTTATTAAAATATTTTTACAGCCTGCTTTTGAAGCATTGGATGAAATTGTCATTACTCCAGAAACAGATAAGTCAAAAGCAAATAATGATTTATCACTTGTAAGCACTCGTTCGTTTAACGTTGAAGAAACACAGCGATATGCAGCTGGGTTTAATGATCCCGCCAGGATGGCTTCAAATTTCGCAGGAGTAGCTACTTTCAATGATGAAAGTAATGAGTTGATCATTAGAGGAAACAATCCAACTGGTTTATTATGGCGGCTTGATGGTATTGAAATACCCAATCCAAATCATTATAGAGATGGTGTAGGGAGTGCGGGCGGAGGAGTAAGTATGATTGCGAGCTCAGTATTGTCCAATTCAGATTTTTTCACTGGAGCCTTTCCCGCTGAATACGGCAATGCTTCTTCGGGCGTATTTGACTTATCATTTCGAAATGGCAATAGAGATAAGTTTGAATATTCTTTTCAATCCGGACTACTCGGAATTCAAGGATCAGCTGAAGGACCTCTTAGAAGGGATAATAGATCTTCCTTTTTATTTAATTACCGTTATTCTACGTTGTCCTTATTATATAAAGCAGGATGGCGCTGGGAAGAGGAAGATTCTCTCGATCCTGAATTTCAGGACATAAATTATAAGGTTCAACTTCCAACAAAAGCCTCTGGTTCATTTGCATTATTTGGTTTCACTGGATTAAGTAGGACTGGCGAATCTGCTAGGGGACCTGGATCCCATGATGATAAACAGGAGTTTGAAAGCTATAAAACATCGTTTGCAGGAGTATCTCATACTTACTCATTTAAGAACGGCAAAACGGGTTGGAAGTCTGTTTTGGGATACTCGTATGAGTACGACTTATTCAAAGAAGATACAGTGGGATACGACCGAAAGGAATTTAACATTTTGCTCCGAAAGTTTGTGAACAATGCATTTAGATTCAATACAAACCTTACTCATAGATTCAATAGCAAAGTCCTGATACAAGGGGGAGTTATTTATTCGAAGTATTGTTTCTCTTTATTAAAAAGAGAGTTTGCGGATAACCAGATTGATCTAATGTTAAATAACCGGGGAAGAACTTGGTTTTTTCAAGCTTTTGTACAGGCTCGCAACCAACTGCGTCCTAAAATTGAGATTGTTACTGGCGTTCATTACAACTATCTAAAACTTAATGAAGCCAATTCTATCGAGCCCAGAGTGGCGGTTAGGTATTCATTAGACGGTAAATCTAATTTATCATATGGATTTGGTATGCATAGTAAAATCGAACATTTCACTACTTATTTGACTTTAGGTACCGATGAGAATACTGGAAGACAATATCCAAACAAGAACATTGAATTTGCAAAGGCCTTTCATCATGTTGTAGCAATAAATAGGAATGTGAGTGAAAATGTTTCTATTAAATTGGAGGCCTATTATCAATATAAATTCAATGTCCCTGTCGCAGCAGACAGCGGGTATTATTCCACCATCAATGGGGATGGCCATAGCATTAACATCCCGTTAATCAACGAAGGAAAAGGAAAAGGTAAGGGTGTCGAGTTATCAATTGAAAAGTATTTATCTCATGGCTACTATGGCTTATTTACGGGTTCCATTAGCACCGGAACCTATTCAGATAGGGCATCTGTATGGAGAAGTACACGATACAACGCTAAATACATTGCTACTATTTTGGGAGGAAAGGAGTGGGGTGTAGGAAAGAATAAAAGAAATATCATGTCAATAAATCTAAAATTGTTTTATAGAGATGGATTTAGGATCACGCCCATTGATATTGAGGAGTCTATAAAAAGCGGTAGAGCCGTATTGGACTTGAAAAAAATTTATGACAGTAAAGGGCCAAACTATTTCCGAATGGATTATGGAATGTCATTTCGTAAGAATAATTATAAATATTCCTGGATGCTCTCATTTGACCTTCAAAATGTTACCAACCGATTGAATGTGCATCACCAATACTTTGATAGCAAAGACAAGGCAATCAAGAACACAACCCATTTGGGTTTGATACCAAATGTTAATCTAAAAGTTGATTTTTAATTCCTAGCAACTAAAGCATGGATAGTGGACAAAACACGGAGCATCACAAGGATTACCCCACTACCACATGTGCCTTTTGATTAATTCCTAAGCTCCACACTCCCGTGTAAGAAACACGTACTTTCTGAAATTAAGTTAATTCTTAATTAGTAGGCATGCATACTAAACTGGATGTCCTCAATAATTAAGAATTGGCCTTTTCGATATGAAAAATCCAATAACACATAATTATTTTCTTTGTGATGGAGCATTTCTCCTCAGTTTTTTGCAAATTCATTACAGCTTTAATCAATTCTATAATTAACTCTCTTTAGCATGGGAGTAGGGTGAATTTGCTATGCGCAAACCCTGCTTCCACTTCTCTCTTCTTGGTTATTGCTACCAATTTGTTTTCCAGTCGCTAACAGCTATTGACTAATGAACATCAAGCAAGTTGCCAACTACCTCACGACAGAACGCAGTGCCACACCTGAGGTGATCTCCTTTCGTGCCACGCGCAGAGCAATTGGCATGCTCGGGGTAGCCTTGCCCTTTGTGCTTTGGTGGGGTGGCCTGCTTATCAATAGCACAGCATTACAACCCTCCATCAGTCACTATTACTTTACCAACATGCGCGAGGCTTTCGTAGGTGTACTTTGTGCCGTGTCTCTGTTCTTGTTTACCTACAAAGGTTACAACAAGATGGACAGCTATGTAGCTAATGCCGCAGGCTTTTTCAGTCTGATGGTAGCCGTATTTCCTACCAACATCATTGAAGGCTATCCGGGGCAAAGTATGGTAGCCTCTATACTGGATACCAAAATTCACAACGCCATCCACCTTACCAGTGCGGGATTGTTTTTTGTAACACTGGCTTGCATGTCCTTATTTCTATTTACCAAAAGTGACAAGCCAAAATCACAGTGGAGTAATGCCAGAAAGAGCAGAAATACGGTGTATAAGGTAAGTGGATGGGTCATGCTGCTGTGCATTGTGCTCATAGGAATAAGCGAGCCACTGTTGGATGTTGGAGAAACCAGTAAGATCACCTTTGCCATGGAAACGGTGGCGTTGTTCTTTTTCGGTATCAGTTGGTTGACGAAAGGAGAGGTAGTATTTTCTGAATAATTAAAAACTTAGAGCTCAATATTTAAAATTACCCCCAAACTTTTAAGGTTTAATCGTCAACCCCTAACCCCCAAAATCATGAGTGCAATAATTACCCCCAGTATTCCAGCGAATACTTATCCCACTAATGACACGCTCATTACCATGACCATTGATACAGATGAGATCATGGCTGCAACCACCCAGGAAGCCGTAATGGCTGCTGCAAGGTTCACAGACAACAGGCGCCAGAGTACAGATGAAGGCCCCAATCACCAGACCATGCTGGTGAAAAATAATTTTGTTACGTGGGTAGGGGCGGTTCAAGATGTCAAGGACCATCCTTTGGACAAAGTCTTAATTTATGATGTGACGGGAGCGGGCAATGCATGGCAGAGAAAGGAAGCATCAAGTGGACCAGGGCAAACACATGTCGATGGAAAATCGAAAGGTTCTGGTGCTGCACCGGAGGACTACACCATTGTCTTCTGGGTTTGGAATAACAACCTGGGGTTGGGAAAAGCCTTTCAGATTGATCCCAAGCTGGGTGTTAACAATTAATATGGATGAATTCATTTCATCCATTGAGGCCAATCGTTCTTTCCTTCGTTCTAACTTCTATTTTTCAACTCAGCTTTGCACAGGATCAGAGGATCGCTGACAGTCTACAGTTGATATATGAAAGCGGCACCATTGCTGATTCGTTGCAGCTTCAACTGCTGCGCGAATTGGCATTTAACGAATTGCAAAACCTGGACCGGGGTCTGGGTTATGCAGACGAACTCGTAAAACTAAGCCAGGAAAAGGGAGACTTGATTTATTTGTATCGGGGATACCTTCAAAAGGGTCGCATCAGTAGGCTAAAAGGCAATTTAACGGTTGCCATGACAGCTTTATTCAACAGCGTGAAGGCCGCTCAGGAAGCGAACTACCCAGAGGGCGTAGGTGGTGCCTACATCACCATAGCGGATATCTACTCAGCAAATGGAAACAGCAACAACGCCATCCTGTATTACAACAAAGCAATTGAAATACTTCGAACTACTCCTGATTCAATAACGCTGGCAACGGCCTTCTCCAATGCCGGTGACGAATACTTTAACAAGAAGGCCTACGATTCTGCTTTGTATTACTTTGATGAGTCAGGCAGGATATTTCAACAAACAAATTACAGGATTGGCACGGCCTATAATTTGGGCAACAAAGGGATGGTGTATGCTGAATTGGGAAGAAATGATTTGGCGGAGACCAATATCAACGAAGCCATTGCTATTCTTCAAGAGCTACAGGACTTCTATCCAATTGCAGTTTACCTTACCTACATGTCGGACATCTATCTTAGTAAAAAGGACAATACAACAGCTTTAAAATACGCGCAAAGAAGCCTTGAACTGGCAAAAGGATATGGGCTGAAGGAACAAATCAGCAATGCTAATTTATTGCTTTCAAAACTGTATGAACAGTTTGGCAATGCGAGTGAATCTTTAAAATATTATAAAGACTACGTCACTTATAGAGATAGCGTCAGGAACATTGAAGCGGTACAACAACTGGCAAATCAAAGAACCGATTTTGAAGTTGCTCAGAAACAAATTGAAGTTGATTTACAAACAAGAAACAGGCAGATTATTGTGGTGGCAGCAACCATCGCTTTATTTTTAATTTCGCTATTGGCCTTTGGTTTGTACAGGCGCTATTTATTTATTCGCACCACCAATAAAATTATTGAAGAGGAAAGAGAAAGATCGGAGCGCCTGCTCTTGAACATCCTTCCTGAGCAAACAGCGCGGGAACTAAAGGAAAGGGGGGTAGTCCAGGCTAAGAAATTTGAATCGGTAACGGTATTGTTTACCGATTTTAAGGATTTCACCAGGTCAGCGGAATTCATTGAGCCTGAATTGTTGGTGAAGAGCATCGACTATTACTTCAAAGCTTTTGATCAGATTACGCTACGTCACGGATTGGAGAAAATTAAAACCATTGGAGATGCTTACATGTGCGCCTGTGGTCTCCCCGATAACAATAACAACCATTGCAGAAACACAATACTGGCTGCCAGGGAAATGATAAATGTAGTAAATCAAAAACTGCAAGCTAAGGACGACTTGGTTCATTTTGAAGTAAGGATAGGTGTTCACACAGGACCGGTGGTGGCAGGAATTGTCGGGGACACAAAGTGGCAGTATGACATCTGGGGCGACACAGTAAATATTGCCTCCAGAATGGAGACCAACTCAGTGCCAGGAAAAATTAACTTATCTGAAACCACATTCCAGCAAATAAAGGATGAGTTTCCTTGCGAGTATCGCGGGGTCATTGAGGTAAAACATCGAAGCCCCCTGAAAATGTATTTTCTGTCCTGAACGTCAGGTTGCATGATGGTGCTTTGTATCCTACGCCACTTCGCCATGCAATACTGCTGGCTTACTTATTTTCACCTGTTTCACGGAAGGACACCGACCATTGGAATATGTAAGTGTAAAGTTGTAAATTGTACTTGCCATGAAGTTGATAGCTTTCATCTTGATTCCCATCTGCCTATCATCATGCATTACTTATAGAAACGTAGCCAGGGATCAAGTCCTCACGCCAGAATTGATACGCACTAAAATTGTGTTGGGTAAGAAACATCAGCTGACGATGAAGACTGGGAAGAAGCTTAGAGTTAGGATTTTGAGAGTGGATGACACCAAAGTTTATGGCAACTTGATGGGCGTGAACGATCACGGCAAAAAAGAATGGTCACCATTTGAAGATAATATTGAGAACATGGCAAATAACCTGACCAAATTGGAAGTGCTGAAAGTGAATGTACCGGTCGTGGTGGCCAGTGCTGGTGTGCCGCTCATCATCTTTATATATGCACGTTTATCTGTTGTTGTGGACTGATTGATTTATTTCCCAAAGCGGTCTTCTTATTCTCCAACCATACTGGCGCATTACTTCCGTGCTCTCGTACGGGTACCGGCAACCTGAAACTATCCAGCATCCAGAATCCAGCTTGCCTGCCGTAGCTAAAGCGAAGGCAGGAATCCAGACTATCGACTAAAGACTATTTCAAAACAACCCCGTCTGCACCACCACCAACTCCTGATAATCATACTTCGTTATAGCCCTCTCCGTATTCCCTACAGCCAGCTTCCCCTTCAACTTCGGCACCGTATACGCCTCCAGCAAACGCTCATCAAAAGGTATTACAAGGTGCTCCAAATCCTTCGCGTCACGCACACTCAAGTTCAGCCAATCCTGTTCATTTTCTTTCGGAAGGATCAGCGGCATCCGCGGCCCCTCACTTAGCTTCGGATTGTTGTGTATCCTGCCCATCAGCGCATTGGCCCGGGTAGTCACAATGGATACCGTAGTCCGCTCCACCCCCTCACCACGCCACGTATCCCAAATTCCTGCCAACGTCATCGGCTCATTATTTTTCATGTGGATGTGATAGGGAAAAGCCTTGCCGTTTTTATGATGGTGCTCAAAGAACCCATCCGCAATCACCAAACACCTGCGGCTCACCACCGATTCCCTGAACGCAGGTTTCTCAAAGAGCGTCTCTGCCCTGGCATTGAGTGTTTGATTTTGAATCCGCACCACATCTTCAATACTTTTTGTCCAATGCGGTATCAGTCCCCAGTTCAGCAGCTGGATGCTATCCGGGTTTTGACGGGTAATCACCGGCAGGTCCAGGTGATCGAAACCCGAGGCATGATAGACGGGCCGACTCCCATCAAACACACGATCAAACTCCCTGGGATCCAGCGAATCCCCATACCGGTTCACATACTTCTCCTTAGAGAGGGTAGACGTCCTTATCTCGTAGCACATAGTGCGAATTTAACCAAAATCCCACCGACCACTGGCGGGAGGACGTGGCAATCCCCCAATCCCCAACCAAAAACTAATCATCAGTTGCATACTTGATAATGATCTAAAACAGGTCACTGCACTAACCCCGTTGTTCCTAGTGCGCTGGCCCGGCAAAATAGCGGGGGTGCGCTGGGTGGCGGGCAGAAGCATTATTTTGCCTTGATTTTTTGGTTACTTTTTCATCTAAGGAAAAAGTAACAGCCTGCCCGGCTTGAGGGCGATAGGGTCTCCGAATAAAAAGGACAAGCCCGCCCCGCCTGCCCGTCCGAAGCAACGCGAAGGCGGGGCTTGAGGGCATTAAACGACTATGGACTAAATACAATGGACTATCGACTCACGACTATCGGGACTAAATCCCACAACCTGAACCAGCATCCAGCAACTGGGCATTGTAGGGTACTGAAATAAGTTGACCGTTTTTTGAGGTTTATAACTTTTAAAAAA
>ERZ761609.516-NODE-516-length-44258-cov-59.686424_pt1 | contig 44258 bp, 37 predicted proteins | sample MGYA00511163_ERZ761609 | MGnify/ENA primary metagenome ERZ761609 (study PRJEB28899, sample SAMN02445070) | bioreactor sludge metagenome | biome: EBPR sludge | place: Australia: Brisbane, Thorneside Wastewater Treatment Plant | collected 2011-12-16 ... | reverse complement strand
ACCACCGAGATCTACACTCTTTCCCTACACGACGCTCTTCCGATCTAACCACCACCCCCACAGGCCACCGCACCCATTCCGGCAACGCCCCCTCCTCCCCCGGCAGGCAGTTTCCAGCCGCCCCCCGGACCACCGCCGCAGCCTTCACCCTACCAGCCACCGCCTCCACACGGTGGCATTCCCACACCCGCGTCCCGCTCCCCGCTGCCCCTGATCATTGGAATTCTGGTGATCGTTCTGACGGGCGCAGGCGGCTGGTTTGGCTACCAATACTGGCAGAAGGGCCGGAACGAAGCGCCCCCGGTCGTCGAAACCCGGCAACCGGAACCCGTCCAGACCACCCAGGCTCCTCTGCCGGAACCGGAATCCATCCCTGACCAAACACCGCCTCCTGAGCCTCCAGCTTCGGAGATCTCCCCGCTCCTTCCGCAAGCCCAACAGCCTGTCACCCGGCCAGTGACCCGGCCAGTCACGACACCACCTGCGATCCCGCAGCAGCCGCAGGTCCAGCCCCAAGACACTCCAGCCAAAACCCAACCGGCACCACCGCCTGTGCAGCCGAACCTGACGCCAGCCCCGCCGGTTCAATCCACCCCCGCTCAGTCCGCACCAGCACAACCCGCACCAAGCCGGACTCCCGTCTTCCAGCCAGAGCGAACCTACCCGCCCGAGCGCCCAGCCGCCCCGGTTCAGCCTCGCTATTCCGGACCCAACTCCGGAGTTATCGTCTGGTCCGGCCAGCTTGAGCGCGGCGCTGCCGTCCAGATCGATGGCGACCGCCCCAGCACCGGCAGTATCAGCGGCGCCCTCCCTGGCGTGCCCGTCATTGTCGAGATCACTCCCTCCGACATCGCCGTCGCCGAGGCCCCGGGGCCCGGCAATGACTGGAAGCGCATCTCGATCCGAAGCCGCAAGAACCGCCACTCGGTTGTCACCATCCGCTGGCGGATTCTCTGATCCGATCCGTAGGAAACCACACTCATGATCCCGTGCCCTTACTGCCAGGCTCCTCTCGAACCCAATACCCGCTTCTGCGGCGGTTGCGGCCGCCCGGTTCCTGCCGCAACTCCCCCTCCGCCGGCCTTCGCAACGCCGCCCCAACCGCCGCAGCCGTCCTTCGCCACACCGCCGCCGCCTCCACCCGTGGCCATGCCTGCCATTGCCGCCCAACCTTCCGCCCTCACCTGCCCGCCCGGCCAGACCCGTTTCGATGTCGAAACTTTCGAGATGTGGCGAATGCCCAAGATCATCATCAACCAGGCCACGGTTACCGTCGAAGCCGGCGAACTCCACTACATGCGCGGATACATCCAGATGCAGGCCGAAATGCCCTCCATCGGCGGCATTGCCAAGTCCTGGGTCACGAAGGAGAAGGCCGTTCGTCCTACATACTCCGGCAGCGGCGAGATCTATCTCACGCCCACCTTCGGCGAAGTGAATCTCCTCGAACTCCAGGGCAATGAAACCTGGATTCTGGACAAAGGCTCCTTTCTCGCCTCCGAAGTCACCGTGGAACTTGGCGTCTACTCGAACAAGTTAATGACTTCATTCTTTGGCGGCGAAGGTATGTTCCAGACTCAGGTCAGCGGCTATGGCAAAGTATTCTACGGCTCCCCCGGCCCCCTGCGACGGATCGATCTCCGGGGCGAAACGCTTACCGTGGACGGCTCCTTCGCCGTGGCGCGCACGGCTTCCCTGGAGTACAAAGTTGAGAAAGCATCCAAGCGGTTATTCGGCAGCTGGCTCTCCGGCGAAGGCCTTGTAAATACGTTCACCGGGCATGGCACCGTCCTTCTGGCGCCCATGTCGAACCGCTATCTGACGATGATGTACCAGTTCGGCGGCCTCATGCAGGCCGTCCGCTCGATCAGCCGCTCCGGCTAGAGGTGAACCATGAATGCAGGCCACGCCAGCAGAGTCGCCGGTGGGCAGTGCCCCGCTTGTGGGGCTCCCACTGCGGGCGAGGCCCAATTCTGTGGTCTTTGCGGCGCGGCTCTGCCCGCATCTGCCACGGCGCCCCCCGGCGAAATCGTCTGGGAAATTGACATGCCCCTGCTCACCAGCAGGTTCATCCTCTATGACTTCGGCAAAGTCTTCCTCTGGACCGCATTGATCATGATCGTCCTGCTCAGCGTCGCATTCGCCCTGGCGGGAGAGTTTTCCGCCGAAGAATTCCTGATGATTAGCGCGATGACCGGGCTTGCCGTCTTCATCCTCGCCCTCCTCGTCATCTTCGTCATGGCCGTCTTTTTCAACAACCGTTACCGCGCCTCCTTTGCCATCAACAGCGAGGGTATCGGCTACGTGTCCAGGTCCAACCGCGGCAGATGGGCCAACCGGGCGGCCATCGCCGCTGGCGTACTCAGCGGGCGCCCGGGCGTTGCCGGAGCCGGCCTCCTCGCAGCGTCACGGGAATCCATGGGCATCGAATGGAGCGAGATTCAGCGGGTCAATGAACACGCCGCCGATCGCGTCTTCAGCCTCAGAAACAGTTGGCGTGTGGTCCTCCGCCTCCACTGCACCCCAGAGAACTACGCTGCTGTTCGGGCTCTGCTCGCAGCCCGCCTGCCCGCCGGCGCGATCGTCTCCGGACCCGGCATTGGCGCCGCCGAACCCTTCCGCCGCCTGCTCCTCGGCTTCGCCGCCTGGGCCGCCATCCATTTCGGCGCCGCCTCCCCCGAACCGTTGCCCTGGATAGCCGCCGCCTCGATCGCTCTCGCGGCCTCGGGCTGGTTCCAGGGCGGTGTCCGGACCCTGCTCAGCCTCGCCGCTGCCGCCACGGCCACCGTCCAACTCGCCGCCTGGCCCGGCGGCCTCGACGCCGTGTTCGCCTCCGGCTGGAACGCCCTCCCCACCGCGATCGGCTTCGCCGCTTTCGCCGCGGCCGCCCTCCAGTCCTTCGCCACGCCCCGCCCGGCCGCCACCTCCCTCGTCCTCGCAGCGTTGCTCCTCGCTCCGCCGCCAGCCGCCGCTGATCGGCAGAAGCAGCCCTGGGAGGGCCTCAACTTCTTCTCCGTGGACGACGAACTCGCCCTCGGCCGCAAGTATGCCGCCGATCTCGACCGCCGCCTCCCCCTCGTCGCCGGATCCGAAGCCGGCACAGCCGTCGACCGCATCGGCCGCCGCCTCGCTGCCCACGCCCCACGCGCCGCCGAATGGCGTTTTTCGGTCGTCAATACTCGCGAAGTGAACGCCTTCGCTGTCCCTGGTGGCTACATTTACGTCAATCGGGGCCTGGTCGAACTCGCCGAGAGCGAAGACGAACTCGCCGGCGTCCTCGCCCACGAAATCGCCCACGTCGTCGCCCGGCACAGTACCCGGGCCATGTCCAAACAACTCCTCCTCACCGCCGTCGCCATGGGCGCCAGCCTTGCTGTCAGCCGCAAGAGCGAACGGTGGGGCGACATCATCGCCACCGCGGGCGGCGCCGGCGTCCTGATGGCCGGCCTCAAGTACAGTCGCAACGACGAGTATCAGGCCGATCGCCTCGGGGCGGAAATCATGCAGGCCGCCGGCTACTCCCCGCACGGCCTCGCGACGTTCTTCGAGAAACTTCAGGGAGAATCCACAGGTCGCGGCGCCTCCCGCGGCGCCCGCTTCCTCGCCCTGGTCAGCACCCACCCACCCACCGGCGAACGCATCGCCCGCCTGCAACCCCTTCTCGCCACCGCCTCCCCGCCTGCCGTCCAGCCTCGCAGCGAACTCGCCCTCGCGCAGGCCGCCCTCCGCACTCTGCCGTTTCCTGACGCCGCACGCGATTCCGGCATTTCCGGCGCCGTCGCCGCCCTCGCCCGTGAACATGGCCAGTCCGCCACACCAGCCCCCTCCAGCCTCGAATGGAGGGCAGCTCACCGGATTCGCGTCCCCGGCAACACCGTCTGGCTCTCTACCGGACTGTCCGTCCGCCGCAATAACACCATCGCCATCCAGGCCGAAGGCGAGATTCAGCCCATCAAGGGCAGTGACGATGCCTGTGGACCCGAGGGACTCCCGGGAGCCACCGGCGGCTTCTTCAAACCCATCTCCCGCGCCAACACCGGCGCCCTGCTCGCCCGAATCAAGTCCCTGAAGAATCAGACATCCACACCCGTTCTAATCGGCGAAGGCGCCGCCTTCACCGCCCCCTTCGATGGCATCCTCGAACTTGGCATCAACGACGACAACAACTTCGACAACCGCGGCGAGTTCCAAACCCAGATCCTGATCCGGAAGGGTGGCGCGCGATGAGGGAACTCCTCCGCCGCCTCGCTCTGGCCGCCGGGGTCGCGGCCGGCATCTGGCTCGCCGCCTGGTCGCCCGAAGCCCTGTTCCGCGTCGAGGCCATCGACTTTGAAGTAAGGTACAAGGCCGAGTACGCCCCCCGGAACGGGCCCGTGCTGCCCGGCGCCATGTTCGCTGCCCGCGAGTTCCTCCGCAGGAACACCAACCCCGGTTCCTTGGAGAGTTTTCGCGCCCGCCAGGTGGAACACCGCCTTCTCGAACCCATCGATGACACCAGGGACTGGTTCCTGGAAACCGAACGCGCCGGTGGCGCCTGGCTCACCGTCGACGATCCCCGCATTGCAGCCTATTTCGACCAACTGAAGCAGATCCGCGCTGTCTGGCTCGTCAGTTACCTCCCCTCCGGCCTCTCTCCCAATCACTACCTCGAAATCCGCTGGGAAACCACCCCGCGCGACAGCAAGGCCCCTCGATCACTCGTGTACCCGTTCCGCGGCCTGGGCTTCGCCTGGATCGCCGCCGCCGTGCTGCTCTACCTCCTGCTGCCCGGACGCGCGCCCCGCCCGGATGAAGCCCATTCCGATCCCGCGATGCTCGCCATTCTCGATGCCGTCTCAATCGTGATGTTCGCCGTCATTTTCTATTTCCCGCTCTACCTCGCCGATTCCGCCGCCGAGGCTCGCGACGAAATCGTCGGAGGGGTCGGCTTCTTCTGGGCCATCGCCGCCCTCTTTCTTCTCCGCCTGCTCAAGAATGCGACCGCCGCCGCCCGCCGCGTCTCAGCGGATCGCGAGGCGCTTCGCGTTACGTCCATCCTCGGCGTCCGCGTTATCCCGTTCTCTCAATTGACCCGCGTCGAACCTCTCGTTCGCAAGGAATCCACCACCGGCGTTCGCCTTCACCTGTCGCAGAGTTCCCCATTCGACCTCGACTGGTCCCAACTCAACAACGTCGAACCCGTCCGACGCGCGCTCGAACCCCTGGTTGCGCGCGCTGCCCGTTTTTCCCCTTAATAGAGGTGTGCCATGATTCGTTCCACTCTTCTCCTGCTTCTCTCGGCGCTTCTGGCTCTCGCCAACGGCCCCCAGCTCGCCAAGAACACCGAGTTCCGCGTCCGCCTGCTCGCTCCCGTCAGCACGAACACGAACCAGAAGGGCGACAAGATCTCCGCCCAGGTCATGACCCCCGAGCAATTCGCCGGCTCCATCGTCGAAGGTGAGGTCCGCGAAGCCAAGAGCGGCAAAAAACTGAAAGGCAAGTCGACTCTGTCGCTCGCTTTCCAGACCCTTCATCTCAAGGACAAATCCAAACTCGATATCCGCAGTGACGTCAAGTCCTTCACGAACTCCCAAGGTAAAGCCGACGTGGACGAGGAAGGCTTCATGGTTTCCAAGAAGAACAACATCGGCAAGGTCGCCGCTGTCTCAGGCATCGGCGCCCTGATCGGGGGCATTGCCGGCGGCGGCAAAGGCGCCGCCATCGGCGCCGGGGTGGGCGCGGCCGCCTCGCTCATCATCGTCCAGATGGCCGCCACCGCCCCGAATATCACCTTCGACTCGGGCAGCATTCTCGTTCTGGACGTTTCTCCGCGCGAAAAGCGCTAGCTGAATCGGTTCCTGGCTATTTGAGTGGCTTGAGACGAGCTTCCTGCCCAGTCCTTGCACGCCGCCGGTCCCCATGGACCCCCTCCGGCTCTCCATCCACCGCCCGTGGCGCTGCTGCTGCCGGCCTCTGCCGCTTCGTGCTCCTCCGCCGCCACATGACGCCCCGCTGATCCCCTCTTGTGATAGACATAACAGGCAGAAAGCCCACTCATGAAACGCCGCGACCTGCTGTCCGCCCTCCCCTTCACCGGCTACTCGCTCTATGTCTTCGCCTCGCCTGGGCAAGCTGCACAATCCCCGGCCCTCCCCGTCACGGCGCCCCGTTTCGAGGTGATCGCCCCACCCTCTGCCCGCCGCGGTGCCCTTGCTGCGGAGCCGAACATGTCGCTCGTCGAGATCCAGGCCGATGTCTGCATCGCCGGTGGCGGACTCGCCGGCATCTGTGCCGCCCTCGCCGCCGCCCGCCGCGGCGCCCGGGTCATCCTCCTCCAGGACCGCTCCCGCCTCGGCGGCAACTCCTCCAGCGAAGTCAAAATGCACATCGTCGGCGCCAACTCCCATCGCGGTCGCCCCGGGTGGCGGGAGGGCGGACTGATCGAGGAACTCCGCCTCGACGACGCCGCCAACAACCCCCAACGCTGCTGGGAACTCTGGGACCTGCTCCTCTACGACAAAATCATCTCCGAACCCAACATCACCCTGCTGCTCGAAACCACCCTCTACTCCGCCACCATGCAGAATGGCCGCATCGCCAGCATCATGGCCCGCTGCGACAAGTCCGAACACCTCTACCGGATCCGCGCCCCTCATTTTGTCGATGCCACCGGTGATTCCCGCCTCGCCCTTGAAGCCGGGGCCGAGTTCCGTACCGGGCGCGAAGCCCGCTCGGAATTCAACGAGTCGCTCGCACCAGAAAAGGCAGATCAGGAGACCCTCGGCTCCTCCATCCTGTTCACCTCGCGCGATTTCGGCCGTCCCATGCCCTACAAACCCCCAAAATGGGCGCGCAAAGTGACTAAAGAACACCTCCGGTTCCGCGGCACACGCGCCTGGGAGTATGGCTACTGGTGGATCGAATGGGGCGGCGATTACGACACCATTCGCGACAACGAACGAATCCGATTCCAGCTCCTCTCCATCGTCACCGGCGTCTGGGACTACATCAAAAACAGCGGAAACCACCCCGATTCCGCCAATTGGGCCCTCGACTGGGTCGGCATGATGCCCGGCAAACGCGGTTCTCGCCGCGTCATCGGCGACCACCTGCTCACCGAACACGACCTCCTTCGCGGCACCTTCGACGACGCTGTCGCCATCGGTGGCTGGCCCATGGACGACCACCCGCCCGGCGGTTTCGACCGCCCCGACCTGCCCCCCAACACCGTCCTCCGGACTCCCGAAGTCTTCAACATCCCCCTCCGTTCGCTCTATTCGAAGAACATCCCCAATCTCTGGATGGCTGGCCGCAACATCAGCGCCACCCACGCCGCGTTCACCTCCACGCGCGTCATGGCCACTTGCGCCTGTATCGGTCAGGCTGTCGGCACCGCCGTCACCCACTGTCTCGACCAGAACATCACCGCTCGCCAACTCGCCCAGGACCCGAAGCGCGTCCAGCGCCTCCAGCAAACCCTCCTGCGCGACGACCAGACCCTCCGCGGCGTCCGCAACGAAGACCCCGCCGACCTCGCCCGCCAGGCCTCCGTCTCCGCCTCCGCCGAACTCCCCCACGCACCCGCCGCCCATGTTCTCGACGGCTGGGTCCGCGACATCCCGGGCAAGGAAATTCATCAGTGGCAGGCCCGCCTCTCCGACGCGGGTGCCTGGCTTGAACTCCGCTGGCCCAAGCCTGTCACCCTCCGCGAAATCCAGTTGACCTTCGACACCGGCTTCCAGCGAGAGTTGACCCTCACTTCCGCCAACACCCACAACAAGCCGATGATCCGCGCCCCCCAGCCCGAAACCGTCCGTGACTACCGCCTCCTCGCCGGCGACCGCGAAATCGCGAACGTGACCGGCAACCACCAGCGCCTCAACCGACACCGAGTCGACCCGGTCACCACCGATCGCCTCCGCATCGAGATCACCGCCACCAACGGCTCCGATCTCGCCCGCGTCTTCGAAATCCGCTGCTATGCCTGAGCCGCCCCGGCGCCTCCTCAGAAGCAAAATGGCCGGGATTTCCCGGCCACGCAACCTTCAAGTTCCTGGCGGTGAGGGTGGGATTCGAACCCACGGAACCCGTAAAGGTTCAACGGTTTTCGAGACCGCCCGATTCAACCACTCTCGCACCTCACCTCCTCCAGAGTAGCCGACTCCCCCGCCCCTCCGCAACGCTCACCTCTCCTGACAGCCCGGACAGTAAAACGTCGCACGCGCCGCCTGCACCACCCGTTCTACCACCGACCCACACCGCCGGCACGCCTGCCCTGCCCTTCCGTACACCCGCGTCAGCAGCAGGTCCGCCTCAGGAAACTCCTCCGGCCCCGCCGTCACCTTCATCGTGTTTTCAATCGCCCGCCGCAATGTCGCCCGCACTGACCGGTGCAGCGCCTTCCACTCCCCCTCCCCCAGCGAATCCACTCGCCGCGCCGGATGAATCCTCGCTCCGAACAGCGCCTCCGCGGCCCAGATATTCCCCAAACCCGCCACCCGCCGCTGGTCCATCAGAAACGGCTTCACCTCCTGCCGCAATCCCCAAGCCGCCGCCCTCAGATCCTGCCATCGGAATCCCGCGTCCAGCGGCTCCGGGCCATACTCCGCCAGAACCTCCGCCAGGTGCTCCGTCCGCACCGCCGACACCGTCCCGAAGGTCCGCGCATCCTCGAAGACCAGCGCCCCGCCCCCCTCCAGCACGAATGCCACCCGCGTGAAACGCGGCCACTCCCCCGCCTGCCCCACCGGGTACACATGGCCCGTCATCCCCAACTGAATCCGCACCGTCCACCCCGTTTCCAGGTGGATCAACACATTTTTCGCCCGTCTCGCATAGGAAGTCACGCCCCCCAGCGCCCCCTTCACTAGCGCCCCCTCCGCCACGGTCTCCCGCAGAACGCGCACCTTCGTGATCCGAACCCCCGGCGCCGCTTCCCGCAGTCGCCGCACCATGTACTCCGCTTCCGGCAATTCAGGCATGACTCTTCGTCAGATGCCCGTCACCCGCGCGCGGACCGTGAAAGCCCGCGCCGGATTCTCCACCGTCAACCGTTGCACTTCCCGCCTCGTGAACCCACTCTTTTCCAGCAACGGCAGAAAGTGGGTGAACAGCGCCGTGTACGGCTTCAAGGGCCTCGTCCCGTTTGCCCGGAACGAATTGCCGTCGTGCGACAGCAACACCTGCCCCAGCCGCCTCTCGCTTTTCATCATCTGGACCAGAGCCAGGTGCCGCTCCAGCGTTTCAGGAGCAATCCCGTCGAAACTCAGCCATGCCCCAGCCCGCGCCGCCTCGCGCAATGCCCCTCCGTCCCCGCAGTTGTTCGCGTGCACCCAGATCCACGCCTCGCCGGCCACGCCCTCCTCCCGAAGGATCGCCATCTGCCGCCGTGCCGCCTCCGCGTTGTCGCCCGTGTGGACCGCGATCACCAACCCCGTCTGCCGGTGCGCGATCGCCGCCGCGCGGATCAGCTTTTCGTCCACATCCTTGAGCAGCCCCGCGTCCACCCCCAACTTGATGAATCCCGGCCGGATCCCCGTCGCCCCGACCCCTCCGTGAAACTCTTGCACCCACCGCGCCGCAATCCGCCCCGCCGATTCCTCGTGCACATGCCCCGGCACATAGCGGCCACTCGCCGCCCCGTAGTAGCCCGTGTTCGTCAGGACATGCACTCCAGTCCCCTCGGATATCCGCCGGAGCAACTCCGGCGCCCTCCCGAAGTACTGCGTCGTGCAGTCCACGATCGCCCCCACCCCCAGATACTTGACGCTGTTCACATAGCGCAATACCTCGCGCAGCAGTCTCGGGGCGTCATAGACCGGCGGGTCCGCCGGCTCCAGGCCGAAGTTCGAGAACAGATGCTCGTGTGGCAGGCACACGCCCAATTCATCCGGGCGGATTGCCCCGCGGACGGTCAAAATCCGGTCGCCCGATGGGGAGAAGGCCGGCGCGAGGCCGGCCTGTAGGAAGGTGCGGCGGTGCATCACCTGTGATGGTTCCGCCGCTCTGCTGTTGGTTACGGCTAGAACTTGTAATACAAGCCGAATTGAATGATCCGGCGGCCGGAAGCCGTCGAAGTGATACGCCCGAACTGCGTTGAGTTCACGTCGCCGCCATTGAAGTAGAAGCTCGGGGTGTTCGTCAGATTGAACCATTCCGAACGGAACTCGATCCTCTGCGTTTCAGTGATCGGGAACGACTTCAGGATCGCGAGGTCCGTGTTGTAGAACCGGGGACCAGAGAAGTAGTTCCGCTGCAGGGTGCCGATCGTACCGGCGCCCGGGTTGAAGAACACCTGGCCCGCGAAGGGATCCCGGCCGTCCGGCTGAACGCCGCGGCCGTCCGCGCCGATCGCCGCCTCGGACACGAAGAACGGTCCGCCCGGCGTCATCCGGAAACTCAGAACGTCGTCGAGCTGCGACTTGTTCAGCAGCGTCACCGCCGTCTGGTTCCCCGATCGGGCCGCCCGGTTCAGCGTGCCGCGCGGAGACGTGATCGAGAACGGATTGCCCGACTGGAGCGTCATGAAGCCGGACACCGACCAGCCGCCGAAGATCTGATTCAGGATCGGGTTGGCGATGTCGAACTTCATCCCCCTTCCGAAGGGCAGATCCCAAACACCATTCAGCTTGAAAGCATGGGTCAGATCGAACGGCACGCGGCCGCGCTCGATGCCCGCATTTCGAACATCCAGGAACGGCTCGAAGCGTGTCTGACCGTCGCCAGAAGCGTCTGACATAACCTTCGAGTACGTGTAGTTCCCCTGGAGCTGAAGGCCCCCGCGGAAGGTCCGGCGGTAGTCCATCTGCAAGCCGTGATAGGCGGCCGACGAGTAGTTGCTCACTGTGTTCGTCGCCAAAGCGTTCGGGTTCGGGTGGAACGAAACCGGACCATTCAGGCGGTTCGTCTGGTACAGGCTCGCCAGATTGCCGGCCTGACCCTGTTGGATTTGCCCAATGATCGTCGCGTTCGTCAGCAGGCCTCCCGAGGGCAGCTGTGCGAAAAACGGCAGCGGTTGCGAACCCGCAATGTTGGGATTGTACACTGGGCGAAATGCGCCCGTCGCGTTCAGCGAAAGGATGCCGTTGTTGTACGCCCGCTGGAAGTCCTCGAAGTAGCCGGGCATCTCGTCCGCACGTACCAGCACCTGGTTATAATCGAACGCCCGGAACTGTTTCACCGCCCGGTTGCCCACGTAGCGAACGTCCAGAACGCCCTTCGCGATCTCCCGCTGGATGCCGAAGTTCCACTGCATCACATAGGGCGTCCGCAGCGTCGGATCCGGCATGCCGATCGCCGAGGTCGGGCTCGCGGCCCAGTTGTCGGCGAAGGTCCGAGGCACCTTGAACGCCGGAACCGGCACGGCCGTTGGGTTCGACGCCCGCGTCACCAGGTTCGGTACGGTCACTCCCTGCGCCAGGCCCGAGTTCGTGTTCACATTGTTCCGGATCGACTGAATGAAGTCGTCGTTCGGAAACTGAGTCGAGAACCCGGCCCGGATGACGGTCTTGTTGTCGCCGAATGGTTGATAGGCAATGCCCACGTTCGGACCCAGGTTATTCAGATCGTTGCCGTAGAAAGGCCGGTTCAGCACTGTCCCGGCGAAGTCGAGAACCCCATTCGGATTCCGCATCGCGCTCAGGAAGTCGCGCCCCTCCAACCGCGGCAGCAGCCCTAGGCCGTCCTTGTCGGTTACCCGCGTGTAGGTCTCCCAGCGCAGGCCCAGCGTCAGCGTCAACTTGCGGCTCATTCGCCACGTGTCGTTCACGTAGAAGGCGAAGTTGTTCATCCGGAAGCGCCGCAGATTGGTCGCGCCATCCACGAAGCCCGAATCGATCGACGTCACGTTGAACGTCTGCGCCACGCTGCTCAGGAAGCCCGCGTGCAGCGACAGTAGACCGTTCGCGATGCCCACATCCGTCGCCCGCAAGCCAGGCACGTTCGCCGTCGTCAACCCGTTCGGGTTCGCCGCGCTCACGCCCATCGCGTACACCGGGATGTTGCCGGCATCGTTGAACGGATCCGTGTTGATCTTCTGGAAGTGGAAACCGAAGGCGATGCTGTGCTTGCCCTTGAACCAGTTCGCGTTGTTCTGGAAGTTGTAGGTGTCCGTCTGGCGCCCTTGCGCCCGGAAGGTGTTGACCGGGTTCGACACCAGCGGCAGCGTGAAGATCGCCCGCCCGAAGGTTTCATCGGTCAGGAAGGCCGCCGGCGTCAGGTTGAAGCCGCCGCGCAATTCGTTGGTGAACCCGGGCGTCGGCGAGAACCGCCACGTGCCCTGCGTGCCCGTCACCGCGCCGTCGTTCTTCACCTTCGGCGCCGTCGAGAAGTCATTGGCCAGGTCGGGCCGGTCCACGATGTCCCGGTTCCACAGCATGGTCCACGAAAACACGTTCTTCGGGCTCGCTACATAATCCACCTTGCCGGTGATGTTGTCGCGTGTCCGGTTGTTCTGGATGTTGAACTGGTAGCCGCCCGTGTTCAACCCGTCGCCGATGTCGGTCCGGTTGATGTTCGAGGCGTCCGGAATCTGCCCGATGAACTGCTGCATCAGCGGATCGGCATTCACGCCAACCGTTGTCAGCGGGTTGATCGTCCGAACGTTGCCCGCCGTGTCGCGGTAGCTCAGAATCCCCTGGCGAGCGCTCTGCGTCAGAATGGTGCGCGTGGCATTCGACTGCTGCCGCAGACGGAACAGTTCATAGTTGCCGTAGAAGAAGAGCTTGTCCTTCACCACCGGGCCGCCCAGCGAACCGCCCGCCTGATTCTGGTTCAGGAACGGACGCGCCGTCCCGTTCCGGTTGCCGAACCAGGTGTTCGCCGAGGCGATGTTGTTGCGGTTGTACCAGTAGAGCGATCCGTGATATTCGTTCGTACCCGAAGGTGTCACGAACTTGATCTGCGATGCTCCGGAACCATCCGCGGCGGTCGTGTTCGACGTCGTGATCGTCATTTCCGCCACCTGGTCCATCAGGAGCAGGTTCGGCAGAAAGTCCAGACCGTTCGTGCGGATGAAGTTGTCCTGAATGTTGATGCCGTCGATCGTTACGTTGGTGAACGACGGGCGCATGCCGTTGATCGTCGTGTTCGTGCGGTTGTTCGAGTTCACACCCGCCTGCGTCGTGATCAGGCCCAATGGCGAGCGGTTCAGGGTCGGCAGACGCCGGACCTGCTCGTTCGTCACCGACGTCGCGATTTCCGCGTTCGCGGTCTGCACGCCTTGCACTTCAGCGGTGACTTCCACCACCTCGGCCTGAGTGCTCACTTCCAGCGTCAACGGCGGCAAAGCGAGCGTCAGACCCGCGTCCACCTTGATGCCGCGCAAAATCTGCTTCTGAAAACCCTTGGCTTCCACCGCCAGATCGTAATTAATCGGGCGGACGCCTACAAACTGAAACAGACCTTCCTGATTGGTTTCCTGTACCGCGATCGGCGTGGCCCCCCCCTGCACGAACAGTTGAATGCTCGTCCCGGGAATCGCCGCACCTGACGCATCCAGCACCCGGCCTGAGATTTGGCCGGTGCCTTGAGCTGACAGCATGCTCACGGTCAGAGCGGCTGTCATCGCTAGCCAAAGACTGATCTTCATGAAGTTCTCCCCAAAAGCGGTCAGAACCGGGCGAAGTTACAAACCTCACACGGCCCGTAATGTGAATTTACCATAAGATAGTCGCTAATGAGTCTACCTTTAGAACCCGTCTCGTGATTTTCTCCGGCGTAAGCCCATCCGCACGCCTGCTCCCGCTACAATCGAAGGAATGTCCCTCGTCATCGTCGGATCCGTCGCCTACGACGGCCTCCAAACCCCCGCGGGCAAAGTCGACCGCGCTCTCGGCGGCGCAGCCACCTACATCGCGCTCTCCTCTTCCTACTTCGTCCCCTCCTCCATCGTCGCCGTCGTTGGCGACGACTTCGACCAGCAGGACTACGATTTCCTCGCCTCTCGCAACATCGGCCTCGAAGGCCTCCAGCGCGTCCCAGGCAAGACCTTCTTCTGGGCCGGCGTCTACAGCGACGACATGAACGACCGGACCACGCTCACCACCGAACTGAATGTCTTCGCCGACTTTGACCCTCAGCTTCCCGCCTCCTATCGCAGCCAGCCCTACCTCGTCCTCGGCAACATCCAGCCAGCGCTCCAGCGCTCAGTACGCGCCCAAATGACCGCCCCCAGACTTGCGGGCGGCGACACAATGAACTTCTGGATCAACGACTTCCGCGACGAACTGCTCGATACCCTCAAAGGTTGGGACTTCCTGCTCATCAATGACAGCGAAGCCCGCCTGCTCTCCGGCGAATCCAACCTCAAACGCGCTGCCCAGACGATTCGGGCTCTCGGCCCCAAGATCCTTGTCATCAAGCGCGGCGAGTATGGCGCAACCCTTTTCCATGACGGCGGATTTTTCTCTGTACCCGGCTATCTGCTTGATTCCCTGAAGGATCCCACCGGCGCTGGCGATTGCTTCGCCGGCGGATTCATCGGCTATCTCGCCTCCCAGGGCGTCTCTCTTGATGACGCCGCCTCCGCCCCCGCCGCCGAACTCGCCCGCGCCGTCGTCTATGGCTCCGTCATGGGCAGTTTCTGCTGCGAAGCCTTCAGCGTGGACCGCTTCCGAACCCTGACCCGCGACGAAATCGATGCCCGCTTCGCCGAATTCCAGAAGTTTACGGCGTTCTAGCCTCTGGCTCCACGCCCTCGCCGCCTTCTTGCTGCTCGGCGCTCTCTCGGCCGCCGCCGCCACTTACGTCCACCACCAGGGCTGGACCCTCTGGTATGGCGACGCCGAAGCCCATCTGAACATCGCCCGCCGTCTCGCTGACGCCCGCGAACCCGGCTACGAGCAAATCGGCACTGTCTGGCTCCCATTACCGCACCTGATTGCCGCCCCACTGGCCCGCACCGACATCTGGTGGCACGACGGCCGGGCCGGTGTCCTGCCCGCTGCAGCCGGCTTCGTCCTCGGCGGCCTATTTCTCTTCCTGAGTTCGCGCCTCGTTTTCAAGGGTTTAACCCCAGCCTGGGCCGCTCTCGGAGTGTACGCCCTCAACCCCAACCTTCTCTACCTTCAGAGCGCCCCGATGACCGAACCCCTGCTCTTTGTCTGTTTCTTCGGTACATTGTGGCTCCTTCTGCGATACCGTGAGAACCCCCACTGGCTCAACGCCGCCGGTGCCGGGTTGTTTGCCCTCCTCGGCACGCTCACGCGCTACGACGGCTGGTTTATCCTCCCGTTTTGCACATTCTGGGTGCTTCTCGCTGCCAAAAAGCGCGTCTGGAAGCATGTTTTTCTCTTCTCCCTGATCGCCGCCGCCGGCCCACTCTGGTGGTTCGCTCACAACCAGGTGCTCTATTCAAACGCCCTCGAGTTCTACAACGGTCATTGGTCGGCCAAGGCAATCTACCAGCGGGCATTGGATGGAGGGATGGCCCGGTATCCGGGGGATCACGACTTCCCTAAAGCTTTTCAGTACTTTATGGCTGCCGCGCGGCTCTGTCTTGGGTCAGCTCTGTTTTGGTTGGGTCTGACCGGAGCCCTGGCGGCGGCTTGGCTCCGGGCGTGGTGGGCGCTGGCGTTTTGTCTTTTGCTCCCAGTGTTTTACATTCTGAGCCTGTACTCCTCGGGGACGCCCATCTTCGTCCCCCACCTTTGGCCGAACAGCTACTACAACACTCGTTACGGGTTGAATCTGTTGCCTTTAGCCGCTTTGGGGGCCGGCGCGCTGACGATGCTGGCGCCAAAGCGTTTCCGGTGGTCTTCAGCAGTGCTTGTTGTCGTGGTTTGTACATCGTTTTGGGCGTTCAAACCGCTTCCGGAGCGCGTGATTTGCTGGAAAGAGTCGCAGGTGAACTCGGAGACCCGCCGCTGGTGGACCCAGCAGGCGGCGGACTATCTTGGCCCCCGCTACAAGCCCGGCGCGGGGATCTTCATGATGTTCGGTGACTTGACGGGCATCCTTCGCTCCGCCGGCATTCCGCTTCGCGAGTCCTTTCACGAGAGTGATCGCCCGCCATGGATGGCGGCGGCGGCGCATCCAGAGCTGTTTCTAAGGGAAGAATGGGCGATTGCGTTCTCCGGCGACGCGGTTTCGCGGACAATGAACCGGCTGAAACGGGGTCCGCTCCGCTACGAATGTGTGAGAATGATCAGCAAAAAGGGGTCTCCCGTGGTGGAGATCTGGAGGCGTCTCAAATGATCCGGATACCGTTCACTAAGGCGCACGGAGCGCGCAACGATTTTCTGCTCACCTGGGCGCACGAAGCGCCGCAATCGAGGCTGGTCGAGGCGGCAGTGGCGCTGATGGACCGGCACGCAGGAGTCGGCGGCGATGGCTGGCTGCTCGTCAGTCCGCCTCGCGGCGGCGAACCGGCGGCGATCCGGCTATTCAACGCGGACGGCAGCGAAGCGGAGATCTCGGGCAACGGGACACGCTGCGCGGCGGCGTTTCTGGTTGATTCGGGGCTGGGAGCGGAGGAGATCCCAATCCGGACCGGGGCGGGCGTCAAGAATCTCCATCTACTTGAACGGAAAGGGCTTTTGTTCCTGTTCGAGATGAACATGGGCGAGGTGAAGACAGTCGAACTCCGTCATTCATTGAAGCTGAGCGCGGAGACCCGCGAGGCCACACTGATCGACCCGGGCAATCCGCAGTGCGCGCTGTTCGTGGAGGACTTCGAGTTCGATTGGAAGGCGACAGGGGCGGAGATCGAGGTGCATCCGGACTTCCCAAACCGGACAAACGTCAGTTTTGTCCGGTTTGTTGACGGCGAAACGCTTGATGTTCGGTTCTTCGAACGCGGAGCAGGGTTCACAATGAGCTCGGGGACGGGTTCGACGGGGGCATTCGCTGCAGCGCGGGCGCGGGGGTTGGTGGGGGACAAAGTGACGGTGCAGACGCTGGCCGGGGACCTGGCGTTGCGCTGGGAGGACGGGGTGGTCCGGATGCAGGGGCCGGCGGAGATCGTGGCAGGCGGGGAATACTACTGGAATCCTGAGGTTTAGCGCGTCAGGGAAGCTGTTCGAAGGGGATATTCTCGATCCGGTAGCGGCGCCAGTCGCGGTAGTCGAAGTGCCACCATTCCTTGTCGTAGACCGTAAACCCTTCGGATTCCATGGTTTGGCGGAGGAGGTCACGGAGCCGGCGGGCTTCGGCGGAGCCGCCGGAGTAGTTGGGCCATGCTCGTTCGGTGAATTCGTCGTAGACGGAGGGCATCTCGACGGGCTTGCCGGTCTTCAGATCGTACAACGTGACATCGATGGCGCAGCCGCGGTTATGGCGGGAACCCTGGGCGGGGTCGGCAACGTAGTCGCGCTGGTGTTCGGGGGTGGCATCCCAGAAGATTTTGGTGACGAACCAGGGCCGGTAGGCGTCGTGGACGAGAAGTCCGAAGCCGAGGGGGCGGAGGCGGCGGTGGGCGCGGAGGGCGGCTTCGGCGGCGGGGCGCTGGAGGAAGGCGCGGGGCTGGGTATAGACGGGGGTGGAGAGGAAATTGTCGGCGGTGGCGTATTTGATATCGAAGCGGAGGGTGCGATCGAGGGTGGCGAGGTCGATGAGATCGGAGTGACGGAAGTCGCCCGATTCGGCGGGCGGGGAGGCCTGCAGAGCCTCGATGCGGAGCTCAGAGATGGGACGGAGGGGCTTGATCCTGTAAATTCCCTCCGCTTGCGCCACGGCGGCGGGGGCGAAGAGAGTTAGGATCAAGAGGAGCCGAGTCATGAAACGCATCGTACCGCTTTTTCTCCTTCTCGCCGCCGCAGCGGCGGTTTCCGCGCAGACCTTGCTGCCGCAGCAGCCAGCAATGAGCAGGACACACATTGTGTTCAGCTATGCCGGCGATTTATGGAGTGTGCCGCGCGGAGGCGGGGCGGCTATCCGGTTGACAACCGGAGACGGGATCGAAACGGGCGCGGTTTTTTCGCCGGATGGGGCGACGATCGCATTTTCGGGTTCTTACGACGGGAATCCGGATGTATTCACGATGCCGGTGACGGGCGGGGTGCCGAAGCGGTTGACCGCACATCCGGGGCTGGATGTGCCGCTGTCGTTCACGCCGGACGGAAAGCAGTTGTTGATCCGGTCGAGCCGCCAGTCGGTTGTGGGTCTGCAGCAGTTCTACACGATCGGGGTGGATGGCGGACCGGCGGAGCAGGTGCCGCTGCCGGGCGGATTCAGCGCGGCGTACACGCCGGACGGGCAACGCCTGGCCTACACGCCGATGCCGCCGGCTTTCACGATCTGGAAGCGGTACCGGGGCGGGCGGACGTCGAAGGTGTGGCTGGCGCAGTTGAGCGATTCGCGGGTGGAGGAGATCCCGCGCGAGAATTCGAACGATTTCAACCCGTTGGCAACGGCGGACGCGGTGTATTTTCTCTCGGACCGGAATGGTCCGGTGACGCTGTTCAAGTACGAATTGAAGTCAAAGAAGGTGACGGAGGCGATCAAGAACACGGGGCTGGACTACAAGAGCGCGTCGCTGGGGCCAGGGGCGATTGTGCTGGAGCGGTTTGGCGGGATCGAGCTGTTTGATTTGAAATCGGGGCGGGTGTCGCCGGTGAAGATCACGCTGCAGGGGGATCTGCCGGGCGTGCGGCCATCGTTTGACCGGGTGGCGGCGCGGATCAGCCACGCGTCACTGAGCCCGTCAGGTGCGCGAGCGGTGTTTGAGGCACGCGGGGAGGTGTTCACGGTGCCTGCGGAAAAGGGAGATCCGCGGAATTTGACGCGGACGCCGGGAGTGGCCGAACGGATGCCGGCGTGGTCGCCGGACGGAAAGAGCATCGCCTATTTCAGTGATGAATCGGGCGAGTATCAGTTGCACATCGCGCCACAGAACGGCTCCGGCGAAGTGAAGAAGATCGACCTGGGGGAGAAAGCGTTCTACTACTATCCGTTGTGGTCGCCGGACAGCAAGAAGATTTTGTTCCGGGATTCGATGCTGCGGCTGGGGGTGGTGGAACTGGAGACGGGGAAGGTATCGCGGTGGGACGGGGATTATTACGATTCACCGTTCCGGGATGAAGTGAACCCGCACTGGTCGAAGGATTCGCAGTGGGTGGTTTACACGAAGATGCTGAGGAGCCATCTGAGGGCGGTGTTCGTGTACTCGCTGGCGGAGGGCAAAGAGACACAGATTTCGGACGGGCTGAGCGATGCGCGGTATGCCCGGTTTGACAAGAACGGGAAGTACCTCTACTTCACAGCGAGTACGAACCAGGGGCTGGGGACGGGGTGGCTGGACATGACGTCGATCGACCGCCCGCAGGACCGGAGCGTGTATCTGGCGGTGCTGCAGGCGGGCGAAGCGTCGCCGCTGGCGCCGGAGAGCGACGAAGAGAAGGTGGAACCGGAGAAGAAGCCGGAGCCGAAGAAGGAACCGGAGAAGCAGGAAGAAGGGGTCCGGATCGATTTCGAGGGGACTTCGCAGCGGATTCTGGCGCTGCCGGTGCCAGCGCGGCCGATTTCACAACTGGAATCGGAGAAGACGGGTGTTGTCTATCTGCTGGAGGACCCGCCGGTGGGCGCGGCGGGCGGACAGGGACCGCCGTCACGGGTGCTGCACAAGTTTGACCTGAAGACGCGGAAACTGGACAAGGTGATGGAGGGGGTCCGGGAGTTTGTTCTGTCACAGAACGGGGAGAAGATGCTGTTCCGGCAGGGCCCACGGTGGGCGGTGAGCGGGACGGCAGCGCCGCCACGGCCGAACACGGGGACGCTGAACACGGCAGCGATGGAGATGCGCGTGGACCCGGTGGCGGAATGGAAGCAGATGTACCGGGAAGCATGGCGGCTACAGCGGGACTATCTGTATGCGCCGAATTTTCACGGTCTGGACCTGGCGGCAGCGGAGAAGAAGTACGAACCGTTCCTGGCTGCGGTGGCGCACCGGGCGGACCTGAACTATCTGTTCGCGGAGATGCTGGGCGAGATCAGTGTGGGGCATCTGTATGTGTCTGGCGGGGCATCTCCGCCGGTCCGGCAGGTGCCTGGCGGGTTACTGGGCGCGGATTACGCGCGCGAGAACGGACGGCACCGGTTCGCGAAGGTATTGAACGGGGAGAACTGGAATCCGCAGTTGCGGGCGCCACTGACGCAACCTGGCGTGGACGTGAAAGCCGGAGAATATCTGCTGGAAGTGAACGGGAGAGAAGTCCGCGACACTGACGATCTGTTCCTGCACTTTGAAGCGACGGCCAACAAGAGCGTTCGCCTGAAGGTCGGGCCGAACGCAAACGGCGACGGCGCGAGAGAGGTGACCGTGGTGCCGGTGGCGAGTGAGCAGGGCTTGCGCTATATGGATTGGGTGGAAGGCAACCGCCGGAAAGTGGAACAGCTTTCGGGCGGGCGTGTGGGTTATGTCCACCTGCCGAACACGGCAGGCGGCGGGTACACCAATTTTAACCGCTGGGTGTTCGCGCAGATGGGCAAGGAAGGATTTGTCTTCGACGAGCGCTTCAATGGCGGGGGACAGATCGCTGATTACATCGTGGATCTGCTGCGGCGGCCGTTGTTGAGCTATTTCACAACGCGGGCGGGCAATGATTTCACAACGCCAATGAATGGAGTGTTCGGTCCGAAGGCGATGATCGTGAACGAATTCGCGGGTTCGGGCGGGGACGCGATGCCGTGGATGTTCCGGCAGTTGAAGGTGGGGACGCTGGTCGGAAAACGGACGTGGGGCGGCCTGGTGGGGATATTTGGCTTCCCGGCGCTGATTGACGGCGGGCGCATCACGGCGCCGAACCTGGCGTTCTACAACTTGCAGGGCGAGTGGGAGATCGAGAACTGGGGGGTGGCTCCGGACATTGAAGTGGAGCAGGATCCGGCGCTGGTCCGGCAGGGGCGCGATCCGCAGCTGGAGAAGGCGGTGGAGGTGGTGCTGGAGGAGTTGAAGAAGAATCCTCCGGTGAAGCACCGGAAGCCGGCGTATCCGGACTACCACGGGAGGAAGTGAGCCCGGGGCTGGAGGCGCGGGCGTTCAGTGCTCCAGAAGGGCGGAGCGGTTCACGCGTTCGCCCTTGGAAAAGACGGCCACGATGCGCTCGGTCGCGGAAATGTCTTCGAGTGGGTTGCCGTCCACGAGAAGGAGGTCAGCATCGGCGCCGGGCCGAATACGGCCCACGTTTTCAAGGCCGAAGCGTTGTGCCGCACCTTCGGTGACCCGGTGGAGGATATCCACTGGCTCCACCCCGGCAGCCGCCATCAGCTGCAACTGTCTGTGAAAGGATGGCCCGTGAGGCAGATTCCACAAACCAGCGGCTGAATAGGGAGGATTTGGCGCCGGCCGGGCGTCGCCGGGTTCCGGCCGGTCGCGCCATCCGCGCATGAATTGGGCGAGGGTGGCGCGGCGATCCGGGGGCAAGACCTGCTGGGTCAGCGACCGGCCAAGCAGAACCGGTTCGGGCACTGAGGAGTCGAGCCACTCGCGGGCGGCCAGCGAGGGTCCCGCCGGCGGCTCTGGTGGCGCGAAGCCCGTGATGGCGGCGCCGAGAGTCTCGCCATCGCGAATCCGGGCCGCCAGTTCATTTAGCAGGCCAGGCCGCTCCGTGCCGACTCCCACGCCAGTGATGCCGCAGTAGAGAAGCGCGGCCAGCGCCCGCTGCTGGTCGCCGGTTTCTGGAGGGAGTTGAATCCAGGCGTCGATGAAGCCGGGGAGGAGGGTCCGGCCCGCGGCTTCGAGCAACTCGGCGCGGACGGTATCCGGGTCGGGGCCGCGGCCGGGCCAGACGGCTTCAATCCGTCCTCCGCGAACGAGGACGGCGCCGGATTCGATGACTTCGCCGTCGCCGGTGAAGATGCGCGCGTCACGGATGAGCCACGAAAGGCTCCGGCGCTGTTCGCGGTCGATCATCTTCGTTTTGCGGAGATTTTCCTGGCTGTAGGCCTGCCAGCCGCCGATCAAGAGGAACGGCAGGAGCGCGGCGGCGACCCAAAGCTTGGCGCTGGGTTTAAGGCGGTCGTCTTTTTCCCAGCGGAAGAGTTTGACGCCGATGAAGAGGCAGACGAGGGTGGCGAGGGACAGGGCGCCGATGGCGGCCAATTGATCCATGGCCGATTCGTTGCGCATGAGGATGCCCTGCATGCCGAGGTACAGATGGGTGGCGGGGAGGAACTGGGCGACCACCTGGAGCCACTCGGGCAGAGCGCTGAGCGGGATGGTGGCGCCGCTGAGCAGGAGCATAGGGAAGTACAGAAGCTGGATGATGATCTGGCTTTCGGCCATGGAATTGACGACGGAAGCGACGATCAAGCCCATGCTGCGGAAGGCGACGACACCGAAGGTCAAGAAGAAGAGGAGGGAGAACCAGTGTTCGGGGAAAGCGAGGCCATAGCGGAAGCGGGCGATGCCGAAGAAGAGGAAGACGGCGGGCATGTAGATGACGAGACCGGTGACGATGGAGGCGACGAGGATCGGCACGGGGGTGATCGGAGCGACCTTAAAGCGTCTCAAGATGCCGGTTTCGCGCTCGAAAGTGGCACGCATTCCGCCGCCGAAGAAGCCGTTGCCGAGGACGCCGAGGACGAGCACCATGACGATGACCTGGGTGGCGGCGCCGGCGCCCTGGGCGGCGCCGAAGCCTTCACCAAAGGCGATGAAGAAGATGAGCGGAAAGAGGTAGCTGAAGAAGAGCACGGTCCGGTCGCGCAGGGTCAGCAGCAGGGTGCTGCGGATGTAGGCGGAGTAGGCGCGGAGGTTAATCACGGAGTTTCTTCCCCGTCAACTGGATGAAGACGTCTTCGAGGGTAGGCCGGCGGATGTGAATGTCTTCGAGCCCGGCGCCGCAGGCATCGACCCACTTGACGAGTTCGAGGACCGCGTGGGCGGGCTTCGGGTGGGCGACGGTCAGTTGCTTGCGATCGTTAGTGAAGACGAGCGGGAACTCGGCGGACCAACCATTAGGAGGCTCTATGGGGAGTGGGTGCTGGCACTCGATTTCGACGCGGGTATGCCCGAGAATGCGCTGCTGAAGATCGCGGGGGGTGCCGATGGCGATGACGCGGCCTTCGTCGACGATGGCGACGCGGTGACAAAGGCGTTCGGCCTCCTCGATGTAGTGGGTGGTGAGCAGGATGGTGCGCTGCTGGTCGCGAAGTTCTTCGATGAGGGTGTGAATCTCGAGGCGGACCTGGGGGTCGAGGCCGGTGGTGGGTTCGTCGAGGAAGAGGATCTGGGGGTCGTTGACGAGGGCGAGAGCGAGGGCAAGGCGCTGTTTCTGGCCGCCGGAGAGGGTGGAGTAGAAGGCGGCGCGTTTATCCCAGAGTTGGAGGCGGTGGAGCAGGGTTTCGATGCTGGTCTGGCGGGAGTAGAAGGAGGCGAAGAGTTCGGCGGCTTCGAGGACGCGGATTTTGTCGGGGAGGTTGGTGGCCTGGAGGCTGACGCCAATGCGGTCCTTGACGGCCATGGTTTCGCTGGCGGGGTCGAAGCCGAGGACGCGGACGTCGCCGGCGGTGCGGGGGCGGAGGCCTTCGAGGATTTCGACGGTGGTGGTTTTGCCGGCGCCGTTGGGGCCGAGGAGTCCGAAGACTTCGCCCTGGGCGACTTCGAAGCTGATGTCCTTGACGGCTTCGAAGTCGCCGTAGCACTTGCGCAAGCCGCGCACGGCGATGGCGGGGGCGTCCGGCACCGGGGGGAGTCCTACTTCTGGCCGGCGACGACGGCGATACAGGCTTTCATGAAGGCGGGGAGGTCGGCGGGTTTGCGTGAACTGACGAGGTTGCCGTCGACGACGACTTCGCTGTCTTCCCACAGGCCGCCGGCGTTCACGACGTCATCCTTGATGGCGAAAAAGCTGGTGACGCGGCGACCGCGGAGGACATCGGCGGAGACGCAGCACCAGAGGCCGTGGCAGATGGCGCAGACGAGTTTGCCCTGGCGGTTGATGTCCGCGATGAACTGATTGGCCTTGGGATGGCGGCGGATGTAGTCTGGGGAGAAACCGCCGGGGCAGACGACGCCGTCGTAGTCGTCCGGGGAGACTTCGTCGTAGGCGAGGTCGGCGGTGACGGGGTAGCCGAGTTTGCTTTTGAAGGTTTCGCCTTTGGTGGCGCCGACGCAATGGACTTCGGCGCCGGCTTCCTGGAAGCGGTAGTAGGGGTACCAGACTTCCATTTCCTGGTAGAGCTGATCGACGAGAACAGCGATCTTCTTGCCTTTGAGATCCATGTTCTACAGTGTATCGTCCGGATCAGCGGACGCGATGACCGGCGGCGTTGATGGAAGCGAGGCGCTGGAAATGGCGGAGGACGATGGAGGTGATGGCGCCGACGGGGTTGGGGGCGCCTTCGGGGGCGGCGGCGCTCATGACGCTGAGGGCGAAGGGGCGGTGGCGGAGGTAGACGATGCCGGTTTCGCACTGGACGCCGGGGACCCCGCCGGGCTTGGAGGCGACGCGAATTTCTTCGGGGATGGCTTTGCGCATGGAGGCGTCCACGAGGGTCATGATGGCGATCATTTCATCGGAGGCGCGGGGACTGATGAAGGCGCCGTCGTGGAGGAGGCGGACGAGGCGGACCATTTCGAGCGGGGTGGAGACGTTTTCGAGGCCGCGCTGGGCGGCGCCGGAGTCGATCATGATCCGGCGGAGGCGGGTATTGAGGAAGCCGAGTTCGTCGAGCATCCGGTTGACGGAGGCCATGTCAACGAGGGTGATTGCGCGATTGGTGGCGACGTTATCGCTGTCGCGCATCATGGCGGTGAGCAGGTCGCGGATGGAGAGGGTAACGGGGCCGGATTCGAGGAGGCGCTGGAGTTGGCCGCTGCCGCCGACGGTGTCTTTCGTGGTCAGGGTCAACTGGTCATCGAGGGAGAACCGGCCCTCGGCGGCGGCCTGGAAGGCGCGCATGAGGATGGGGATCTTGATGGAACTGGCCTGGGCGAAGACGGTTTCTCCGTGATAGGCGAAGGTGCGCCCGGTGGTGAGATCGAGGGCGGCGACGCCGATGGCGCCGTCGAAGGAGCGGTCGAGGTCCGCAATGGCGGCGAGGGTTTTGGATTCGAGAAGGTCCTCGATGGACGGTTGGGCGGCGGAGGAGGAGGCGAGCAGGAGGGCGCAGAGAAATGCCTTTGGCATAATCATGTAGAAAGGATAACCGGGCTTGACGTATCTTTGGGTCGGACTGGGCGCGGCGATCGGCGGGGCGTTCCGGTACTGGTGTTACGGAGCGGCGGCGCGATTGGGGGCGGAGTTGTTTCCATGGGGGACGCTCTTCGTCAATGTGACGGGGTCAGCGCTGCTGGGATTTTTCGCGACGTTGAGCGGGCCGGACGGGCGGGTGCTGGTGGGCACGGAGGCGCGGGTGTTCGTGATGGCGGGTTTGTGCGGGGGATTCACGACGTACTCGACGTTCAGTCTGGAGACGCTGCGATTGATGCAGGACCGGCAGTGGCTGCACGCGTCGCTGAACATCGCGGGGACACTGGCGCTGTGCATGGCGGGGGTGTGGCTGGGGCACCTGCTTGCAGTCCGGCTGAATGAGCGCTAAACAGGAACCATGCAGGCTCCACTGAAGGCCACGTTGTTACGGATCTTTGTGGGCGAAGGCGACCGTCATGGTTCGCGTCCATTGTATGAAGCGATCGTGCTGAAGGCGCGGGAGGCACATCTGGCGGGGGCGACGGTGTTGCGGGGGCCGATGGGCTTCGGGCAGTCGTCGCGATTGCACACGGCGAAGTTATTGCGGTTGAGCGAGGATCTGTCGTTCGTAGTGGAGATTGTGGACCGGACGGACAAGATCAACGATTTTCTGCCGGCGCTGGATGCGCTTTTCACGGAGAGCGGGGGCAGCGGTCTGGTGACGATGGAGGGGGTGGAAGTGCTGCACTACGGGAAGAAGGAGATGTGAGGAGGCGGGCGCGGCGCCCGATGAGGCACCGCGCCTGGGGTGACGAGGGTCAGGCGAGTTGGAGTTTGAGGATGGTGAGGGAGTGTTTGGGGAAGGTATAGCGGAGTTCGGGGGAGACGGGGACGGAGCGGGTGACGGGGCGGACTTTCTGGTCGTCGCCGAAGGTGTGGGTGGTTTTGAGGTTGGAGTGGTTGAGTTCCCAGACAGACATGGAGGAGGCGGGGCGGGCGTCCACCAAGTCGATGCGCGCCTCGATGTCTTCGCGTTCACTGCGGTTGAGGACGTTGATGTGAAGGGTTTTTGAGGCCTGGTGGAGGGTGACGGAGACGTCGAGATACTTGAGGCCCTGGCGGCGGGGGGTGTTGTAAGTGGGCGAGTCGACTAGGGGATCGAGGGCGAGGGTGTCCTTCTGTTTGGCGTACTCGGCGATGGGGAAGAAGATGGTCTGGAGGAAGAGGCCCTTGGGGTTGGTGAAGATGGGGGCGATGACGTTGACGAGTTGGGCAATATTGGCCATTTTGACGGTGTCGGCGTGGCGGATGAAGGAATTGATGAACATGCCCATGGCGAGGGCGTCCTCGTAGTTGTACTGTTCTTCGAGAGCGGTGGCGCCGGTGGCGTGTTCGGAAGAACCCCGGGCGCGGTACCAGACGTTCCATTCATCGAAGGCGATGTGGATGGGGCGGCGGCGTGGCATGCGAGCCTGGACGGCGCGGATTTGTCCGGCGACGACTTCGATGCGGTCGTCGATATCGGCCTGGGCGGCGAGGAAGCGTTCAAAGTTGTTTTCGCGGTTGCCGATGTAGGTGTGGAGGGAGATGTAGTCGATGTCGTTGCGAAGGGTTTCGAGGGTGACGCGGTTCCAGGAGACCCAATCGCCGCCGAAGTCGGAGGAACCGGAGGCGATGAGGCTGATGGAGGAGTCGGTGCGTTTCATGGCCTTGGCGGCTTCGAGGGCGAATTTGCTGTAGTCTTCGGCGTTCTTGTGGCCGAGTTGCCAGGGTCCATCGATTTCGTTGCCGAGGCCCCAGTATTTGACCTTCCAGGGGAGGTCGCGGCCGTTTTTGCGGCGCTGGCGGGCCCAGTAGGTATCGCGGCCTTCGTTGCAGTATTCGACCCATTCGCGGGCCTCGTTAATGGAGCCGAGGCCGGCGTTGATGCAGATGTAAGGGGTGAAGCCGCCGACTTCGCAGTAGCGGAGGAATTCGTCGGTACCGAAGCGGTTGGATTCGACGGCGCCCCAGGCGTGTTCGGGGCGGGCGGGACGTTCGTCGCGAGGGCCGATGCCGTCCTTCCAGTTGTAGCCGGAGACGAAGTTGCCGCCGGGCCAACGGAGGATGGTGACGCCGAGGTCGCGGGCGGCGGCGAGGACGTCCTTGCGGAAGCCGTTCTCGTCGGTAAGCGGGCTGTTTTCCTCGAACATGCCGCCATAGATGCAGCGGCCGAGGTGTTCGGCGAAATTACCGAAGACGTGGGGGTGGACGAGTCCGATGGAGCGTTCCGGATCGATCTTGATGCGGGCCTGGGGGCGGGGGGCCTGACCGAGGAGGAGTCCGGCGAAGGGGAGCGGGAGAAAGGATCGGCGCAGCATGGGAATCTGCGCGGGATTGTATCACCGGGTCGAATTCGAGGGAAAGGGCGGCGCCGCGCGAGGCGGCGCCGCGAGTTTATTGGAGGATGACTTTCTGGCCTTCGCCGAGTCCGGCGACGAGTTCGGTTTTGACGCCGTTGGAGATGCCGAGCTGAATATCGAGCTTGCGGCGGCCTTTTTCCTGGGCGGGGTCGGGGACTTCGACGGAGGCTTTGCGCTGCTTGTCATAGATGACGGCGGCTTCGGGGATGAGGAGGACGCCAGGTTTTTCCTCGAGGATAATTTCGGCGTTGGCGCTCATGTTGGCTTTGAGTTCGCGGCCGGGATTGGCGATGGAGACCTGGACTTCGAAGGTGGTGACGTTTTCCTTTTCGACGCCGAGAGGGGAGATTTTGTAGACTCTTCCGGCGAATTTTCGGTCACGGAAGCTTTCGACGACGATGCGGGCGGTCTGGCCGATGTACACCTTACCAACATCGGCCTGATCGACTTTGCCGCGGACGAAGACGTCACTGACGTCGCCGAGAGTGAAGATGGGCTGGGCCTGTGAGCCGACGACGAGGATGGAGGAGACGGCGTTGCCGACTTCGACATTGCGAGAGAGGACGAGACCGTCAATGGGGCTGACGATGGTGGCGTTGCGGAGGTCCTCCTCGGCGCGTTCGAGCATGGCCTTGGCCTGGGCGACCTGGGCCTTGGCGCGGGTGATATCGGCGCGAGCCACGGCGAGGTTGGAGGTGGCGGACATCTGCTTATTGAGGGCCATCTGGTAGATTTTCTCAGCATCCTCGACGACGGACTTAGCCATCAGCCCTTCCTTATAAAGCTGGTTGGCGCGGTCGAGAGAGAGCTTGAGGAAGGGGAGATCAGGGCCCTGGGCATCGACGCGATTGCGCTCAAGCGAAGCGACGGCGGCGGTTTCGGCGGCTTCGGCCGCCTGAACATTGGCGCGGAGTTCGCGGACTCGGGCCTGGAGATCTTCCTTGTCGAGTTCGACGAGGACCTGGCCGGTGCGGACGATGTCGCCATAGTCCACATGGATCTGCTTCACGATGCCGGAGGCCTTGGATTTGACCTCGACGGTGGAACGGGGTTCAATCTTGCCAGTGGCGACGACGCTGCGGGCGATGTCACCGCGCTCGATAGTGGCGAGTTTGTTGGGGTCGATCGCATTGTTGGGCTTGAGGGCGCCGCGGACGGCGGCGCCGGCGCCGCCGAGGATGACGACGGTGATTCCGATCCAAAGCCACTTCCTTGATTTCCTGCGTCCGTTGCTGCCGTTCGTCGCCATGGTGCTGTTTCGCTGACCTCGCTGTTCAAGAGTAGATACGCAGGGGGGGGCGGCGGTGTTCCCGCAATCTTCGCGGGAGGGCGTGATAGCATCGGCAGCATCATGCTGAGCCGACGCGCGCTGTTGCAGATGTTACCGGCCGCCGGGATGGCGGCGCAGGGGGGGCGTCCGCCGAATGTGGTGGTGATTTTCGCGGACGACCTGGGCTATGGCGATGTGGGGTGTCAGGGGTCGAAGATCCGGACGCCGGCGATTGACGGGCTGGCGCGGGAGGGAATGCGGTTTACGCACGGGATTACGGCGAATCCGGTGTGTTCGCCATCGAGGGCGGGGCTGCTGACCGGGCGGTATCCGACGCGGTGCGGCGTGCCGAACGTGTTCTTTCCCCGGGATGAAAAGGGGATGAACCTGGACGAGCAGACGCTGGCGGAACTGCTGAAAGGGCGAGGGTACCGGACGGCGTGCGTGGGGAAGTGGCATCTGGGGCATCACAAGCCGTGGCTGCCGACGTCGCGGGGGTTTGACCGGTATTTCGGGATCCCGTATTCAAACGACATGAAGCCGGCGTGGCTGATGCGGGATACAGAGGTGATCGAGGAAACGGCGGAGCAGACCACGTTGACGCGGCGGTACACGGAGGAGGCGGTGAAGTTCATCGGGGAGGCGGGGCGGGACCCGTTCTTTTTGTATATGCCGCACACGTTTCCACATATTCCGCTGTATGCATCGCCGGAGTTCCGGGGGAAGAGCCGGCACGGGATCTACGGGGATGTGGTGGAGGAACTGGACTGGAGCGTGGGGCAGGTATTGGGGGCGTTGAAGAAGGCGGGGGCGGAGCGGAACACGCTGGTGTTGTTCTCGTCAGACAACGGGCCGTGGTATCAGGGCAGTTCGGGAGGACTGCGGGGACGGAAGGGGATGACGTGGGAAGGGGGTGTGCGGGTGCCGTTCATTGTGAGGTGGCCGGGGCGGGTGCCTCGGGGGCGGGTGTGCCATTCGCTGGTTTCGACGATGGACGTGGTGCCGACGGTGACGCGGCTGGCGGGGGCGGCGGCGCCGGCGAAGGCGGTGGATGGAGTGGATATATTGCCATTGCTGACGGGGGAGCGGGCGGTGCTGGAGCGGGAGCCGGTGGTGTATTTTCACGGGCGGGATGTGCACGCGGCGCGATGGGGGAACTGGAAACTGCATTTTGCGCGGTCGAACGCGGAGATGTATAGCGCGGCGCCGGAGGGGGGACGGCGGAGTTTGCGGCTGTCGTCGCCGGAGTTATACAACCTGAAGTTGGATCCGGATGAATCGGCGGATGTGGCGGCCGAGAATCCGGGTGTGGTGGAGCAGATGAGCGCGTATGTGGAGAAGTTGATGGGGGGATTCCCGGAGGACATTCAGGCGGCGTGGCGGAGGTTGAAGGAGACGCCGGTGGCGCCGCGACCGGCGGGGACGTTTCCGGCGGCGGCGCGTTGATTCAACCCGGAGTTTCCGATACGCTTATCGCAGGTTATGCAAGAATCCCGCGCGCGAGTGGTGGCCGCGATAGAGAAGCGGCCGGGACCGGTGCCAGTGGACTTCGGGTCCACGGCGGTGACGGGTGTGCACGTTTCGGTGGTGGCGGCATTGCGGGAGCACTTCGGGCTGGCGAAGGCGCCGGTGAAGGTGCATGAGCCGCTGCAGATGCTGGGGTGGCTGGACGAGGATCTGAAGCGGGCGATGGGGGTGGACGTGGAGGGGGCGTTCCGGGCGAAGAACGGGTTCGGGTTCGCGAACGAGGGGTGGAAGGAGTGGTCGTTCAACGGGTTGGACGTGCTGGTGCCGGGGCAGTTCAACACGACGGTGGACACGAACGGGGACATTCTGTTGTACCCGGAGGGTGATTTGCAGGCGGCGCCGTCGGGGCGGATGCCGAGGGGGTTTCACTTTTTCGACGCGATTATCCGGCAGAACCATTTTGATCCGGAGGATCTGGATCCGGAAGACAACTGCGAGGAGTTTCAGGCGATTTCGGAGAGGGATCTGGAGTATCTGGAGCGGGAGACGGCGCGGGCGGAGGCGACGGGGCGGTTTGTGATCGCGAACTTCGGGGGGACGTCGTTTGGGGATATCGCGCGGGTGCCAGCGACGCACATGAAGGATCCGCGGGGCATCCGGGACGTGACGGAGTGGTATATTTCGCTGCGGTCGCGGCGGGATTACGTGCACGCGGTGTTTGAGCGGGAGTGCGAGGTGGGGATCGCGAATCTGGAGCGGATTCATGAGCGAGTGGGTGCGCGGGTGGGGGCGCTGATGGTGTGCGGGACGGATTTCGGAACGCAGACGTCGGCATTTTGCTCGAAGGCGACGTTTGATGAGTTGTGGTTGCCATACTACCGGCGGGTGTGCGAGTGGGTCCACGAGAACACGAACTGGAAGTGTTTCAAGCATTCGTGCGGGAGCGTGGACCGGTTTATTCCGTCGTTCATCGAGGCGGGATTTGACATTCTGAATCCGGTGCAATGTTCGGCGGCGGGGATGGAAGCGGAGCATTTGAAGCGGGAGTATGGAGGGCGGATCGTGTTCTGGGGCGGGGGTGTGGACACGCAGCACACGCTGCCGTTCGGGACGCCGGCGGAGGTGCGGGAGCAGGTGTTGAGCCGGTGCGAGGTGTTTGGGCGGGACGGTGGTTTCGTTTTCAATTCGATCCACAACATACAGGCGGGGACGCCGGTGGCCAATGTGGTGGCGATGCTGGATGCAGTGCGCGAATTCAATGGACGGAGTTGAACAAGATGGCCGAACTGAACCGACTGAATCAGGCGATACTCGAAGGCGACGCAAAGACGGCGGCGGCCGTGACGAGGGAGGCGCTGGACGGGGGCGTGGACCCGGTGGTGCTGATCCAGAAGCACATGGTGCCGGCGATGGACGAGGTGGGGCGGCTGTATGAAGCCGAGGAGTACTTCGTGCCGGAGTTGCTGCTGGCGGCGCGGGCGATGAAGGCGTCGCTGGAGTTGCTGAGACCGCTGCTGGCGGCGAGCGGGGCGGAGCCGGCGGGGCGGGTGGTGATCGGGACGGTGAAGGGGGATCTGCATGACATCGGGAAGAACCTGGTGGGCTCGATGCTGGAGGGGGGCGGGTTTGAGGTGATCGATCTGGGGGCGGATGTGGCTCCGGACAAGTTCATCGAGGCGATTCAGACGCGCGGGGCGCGGATCGTGTGCCTGTCGGCGCTGTTGACGGTGACGATGCCGTCGATGAAGAAGACAATCGAGGCGCTGAAAGAGGCCGGGGTCCGGGATCAGGTAAAGGTGCTGGTGGGGGGAGCGCCGGTGACGCCGCAGTTCGCGGAGGAGATTGGCGCGGACGGCTACGGTGAGACGGCGAACGCAGCGGTAGCGCTGGCGCGACGGTTCAGCGGAGTGTGAGCGGGGTGGACCAGGGGCTGTTCCTGGACCTGGCGCGACGGAGCCTCCGGTTTCCGATTGCGGCTGATCTGACTCTGCACGAACAGGCGGAGCCTGAGACGGCGCGGCGCGACGCGACTATTCTGGGCCGGGTGATAGCGGAGTCGGCGAAGCGCTGGGGTTGTCCGATTGGATTGCCGCTGATGGATTTGCGCCTGGAGAAGGCGGATCTCGTGAGCAGGTTGGGTTTACCAGCGGAGGAAGCGGAAAGGTTTCACTTTGCGGAACCGCCTCCGGACACGCTGCCGGAGCGACCGTTTCCGGAGGCGCACGCCGCGGCGATCGGGGCGATCCGTTGGGTTCGCGCACACACAGCGCTGGTTCCATGCGGAATCACGATCGGGCCCTTCTCGCTATTGACGAGGCTGCTGGCGGACCCGATCACCCCGCTGGCACTGCTGGCGCGAGGGGGAGATGGGCGGGAGGATCCGGAGATTGAAGTGGCGCTCCGCGCGAGGACGCTGGCGATGGAGACGGTGGAGCGGTCAGTGGGAGCGCAACTGGAGGCCGGGGCGGAGGTCATCATCGTTTGCGAGCCTTCGGCATCAACGGCGTACTTGTCACCGCGACAGATGCGGGCGGGCGGGGGATTGTTTGAGGAGTTCGTGCTGGCGCCGAACCGGCGGTTGCGCGACCGGATCCGGGCGGCGGGGGCGCTGCTGTTCTTCCACAATTGCGGGGAGTTGACGGACGCGATGGTGGCGGCCTTCGGGGCGGATCTGCATCCGGAGGTGTTGAGTCTGGGCAGTTCGCGCGATCTGGCGGCGGACACGGCGCTGGCGCCCGAGGATGTTGTTCTGTACGGCAACCTGCCGACGAGGCGGTTTTACAGTGATTCGGCGATGCCGGTGGAGGAGGTTGTCCGGTTGACCGTGGACTTGGTGGCGCGGATGCGCGCGACGGGGCATGCCCATATTCCGGGCTCGGAGTGTGACGTTCTGCACGTGGAAGGCGCGGCGGAGACGATCGGGGTGAAGTTGGCGGCGTTCATGAAGGCGGAACCCGAGGCGTGATGTATGCCTGTTGGATCGCGACGGTGGCCGCGACGGCGGGTTTGCTATTTGGCTATGACATCGCGGTGATCAACGGGGCGCTGGTGTTTCTGAGGCAGCAATGGGGCTTGAGCGAAGTGCAGACCGAGATCGCGGCGTCGTCGCTGCTGTTCGGTTGCGTGTTCGGGGCGGCAGCGGGCGGGGCATTGAGCGACCGTTATGGACGCCGGCGCGTGCTGATGCTGTGCGCAATGCTTTTTGGGGTGTCGGCTCTGGGAGCGGCAGTACCGAGGGATCTGACGGAGTTTGTCGCGGCGCGATTCCTTGGGGGCGTGGCGATTGGGGTGGCCTCGCTGATCGCCCCGCTCTACATCGCGGAAGTGGCGCCAGCGGGGTTGCGGGGGCGGTTGGTGTCGTTGAACCAGATGGCGATCGTCACTGGGATTCTGGTGGCCTATTTCGTGAACTGGGCGCTGTCGTTCGAGGGAGAACAGAGTTGGCGGTGGATGTTTGCGGTGGCGGCGGTTCCGTCGGCGGCGTTTCTGGCGGCGTTGTTCCTGGTGCCGGAGAGCCCGCGCTGGCTGGTGGCGCGCGGACGGCGGGAGGAGGCGGCGGGGGTGTTGCGGCGGACGCTGGGGGGCGAAGCGGCGGCCGGGCGCGAGTTGGGAGAGATTGAACGGACGATCGCGGAGGAGAGCGGGTCGTTGCGGGAGTTATTGCGGCCAGGGCTGCGCCGGGCGTTGGGAATTGCGCTGTTCCTCGCGGTGATGCAGCAGTGGTCGGGTGTAAATACGGTGCTGTTTTACGGCGCGTTGATTCTGAAGGAGCAGGTGGGCGGGCAATCGGACACGGCGGCGATCGGAGCGAGCGTCCTGATTGGACTGATCAACTTCGGAGCGACGATCGTGGCGATCGGATTGATTGACCGGGTGGGCCGGAAGCGCCTGTTGATTGGCTCGGCGCTGGGGATGGCATTGTGCTTGGCGGGTCTGGCGGCGGTGTTCGGACAGGAGGCGCCTCCGGCGGTGTTGGTGATTGCGGGCATGCTGGGCTGTGTGGCGTGCTTCGGCATTGGTTTGGGGCCGGGGGTTTGGGTGTTGCTGGCGGAGATCTTCCCAAACCGGATCCGGGGGCGGGCGATGGGGCTGGCGACCGTGGCTCTCTGGGTGGCGTGCGTTGTGTTGACGATGACATACCTGAGTTTGTCATCGGCGCTGGGACCGTCCGGGGCCTTTTCGTTGTACGCGGTGATGTGCCTCGGGACGGCTGTCTTTGTGTGGCAGGTGACGCCCGAAACCAAAGGGCGTACGCTGGAGGACATCGAGAGTATGTTTGAGGAGAAACGGCCATGAACCGCCTGTTGGACTGGCTCCACCGCGGCCCGCTCATCACTGACGGTGCTTGGGGAACTGAACTGCAACGGCTGGGCCTGGCGCCCGGCGAGAATCCGGATCCTTGGAATTTGATGCATCCGGAGCGAGTGGAGCAGGTGGCGCGGGCGTATGTGGAGGCGGGCAGCCAGATCATTCTGACCAACACATTCCGGGCAAACGCGATCAGCCTGACGGAGCAAGGCAGAGTGGAGATTGCGGAGATCAATCGCGCCGGCGTGGCGATTTCGCGGAGGGCGGTGGAGGGGACAAAAACGAAGGTGATCGCGTCGATGGGGCCGTCAGGGAAGATGCTGATGACGGGAGAAGTGGCGCCGGAGCAGATCACCGCGGCGTTCCAGCAACAGGCGCGGGCGTGCGCGGAGGCGGGGGCGGACGCGTTGCTGCTCGAAACGTTCTCGGACTTGGAGGAGGCGTCGCTGGCGCTGTCGGCGGCGCGCGAGGCGCGTCTGCCGGTGATTGTGAGCTTTGTTTTCGATTCGGGAAAGAATAAGGACCGGACGATGATGGGCGCGACGCCGGAGCAGGTGGCCACGCGGATGCAGGGCGAAGGCGCGGCGGCAGTGGGCGCGAACTGCGGATTGGGTCCGGACGGATTCCCGCCGATCAGCACGCGGCTGCGCGATGCTTGCGAGTTGCCAATCTGGATCAAGCCGAACGCGGGACTTCCTGCGATCGTCGATGGGGAAGCGCGGTACACGTTGCCACCGGCGGAGTTCGCAGGATATCTGGCGGCGCTGCTGGACGCGGGGGCGTGTTTCATCGGGGGGTGTTGCGGCACGAATCCCTCGTTCATCAGGGCCCTTGCCGGGGAAATGCGGCGATGCGCTACAAACTGATCGCGTGTGAGATTCTATGCCGAGAGTTCGCGGACGCGCTGGCGCGCTCGCCGCACACGATTGACGTGGAGTTTCTGGGCAAGGGGTTGCATGACCGGGCGGGGAGTTCGATGCGCGACGAGATTCAGGCGCGCATCGACGCGGTTCCGGAGGGCGAGTATGATGCGATCCTGCTGGGGTATGCGCTGTGCGGGAACGGCCTGGACGGGCTGAAGGCGCGGGGGACGCCGCTGGTGGCGCCGCGGGCGCACGACTGCATTACGCTGCTGATGGGAAGCCGCTCACGCTACGAGGAGGAATTTCACCGGAATCCGGGCACGTATTTTCGTTCGACGGGGTGGCTGGAACGCGGACAGGGACTGGAGCCGCTGGTAACGCTGCAGACAGGCGCGGGGGCGTCGCTGAATGATCTGGTTGCGCAATACGGCGAGGAGAACGGGCGGTACCTGTACGAGACGCTGAACAGCTACAAGCAGTCGTACTCGCGGCTGGCGTACATTCACACGGGGTTGGCGCCGGACGCGGAGTTCGCGGAGCGGACGCGGGCGGAGGCGGTGGAGCGAGGCTGGGCGTTCGCGGAGATCGAAGGGAGTTTGCGGCTGTTCAGGCAGTTGCTGGCGGGGGAGTGGGACGATGACGATTTCGTGGTGGTGCGCCCGGGCGGCCGCCTGGCTGCGCGATACGACGAGCAGATCCTTGGGGTGGTGGAACAGGAGGAACCCGCGTCATGACGGGCAAAGAGAGAGTGCTGGCGCGGTTGCGCGGCGAGGCGACCGACTGTCTGCCGCTCCTGCCGATCACGATGATGTTCGCGGCGGACACGGCTGGAGTCCGCTATGGAGACTACGCACGAAACGCCCAAAAACTGGCATATTCGCAGCTGAAGACGGCGGAAAAATACGATTTTGACTACGTTTCGGTGATCTCAGACCCGGCCCGGGAGGCGTCGGATCTCGGCGCGGTGGTCGAGTGGTTCGACGATCAGCCGCCAGCGATCAATGAGTCGCAGGCTCTGATTGATTCACCGGCAAGGCTGAAGGAGTTGCCAGTGCCGGAGGGCTTTCTGGGGCCGCGGATGACGGACCGGATCGAGGGCGTTCGTCTGCTGCACGAAGCGGCGGGTTCAGCGCTGGTGGTGGAAGGATGGGTGGAAGGCCCGTGCGCGCTGGCGGCGGACCTGCGGGGCGTGAACACGCTGATGCTGGATCTGTACGATGATCCGGGTTTTGTCGAGGATTTGTTCGATTACGTCCTGGCGATGGAGATTGTGTTCGCGAAACGGCAGGTGGAAGCGGGCGCGACGATGATCGGCATTGGCGACGCGGCGGCTTCGCTGATCGGGCCGAAGTTTTACGAGCGGTTCGTGCAGCCGCGCGAGAAGCGGATGATGGCGGAGATCCAGGCGCTGGGCGTGCCCGCGCGCCTGCATATTTGCGGGAACACACGGAGGATGCTGGCCGGGATGGGGGCGACCGGCGCGACGCTGGTGGATCTGGACTATCCATCGCCAGTGCACGAGGCGCGCGCGGCGATGGGCCCGGAACAGGTACTGCTGGGCAATCTGGATCCGCTGCGCGTTGTGCATGACGGGACGCCCGAGACGGTGACGGCGGCTATCGCGCAGTGTCATGCCGAGGCCGGACCGAACTTCATCGTGGGTGCGGGTTGCGAAATCCCGCGCGGGACGCCGGCGGAGAACCTGCTGGCGTTGACGCGTTACGCCCGGAGCCACGCTTGAGCCGGATTCTGCGGCTGCCCGCTGGGGCCCCACTATCGGACCGCTTGTTCGCTTCGGGCGTCGAGTTCCCTTGTGGAGGCGAGGGCATTTGCGGCGGATGCCGGTTCCGGTTTCCGGGCGGCGACTGGGAACTCGCGTGCCAGGCGACGACGACGGAAGCGGTGACGGTGGAAGTCGAACAATGGACCGCGCCGCCCACGGTGCTGACCGACGAGGCGAGCGTCACATCGATCGAGCCGCAAGGCGGGTTGGGTTACGCGATCGATCTGGGTTCGACGACGCTGGTGGCGCAGCGGGTGGATCTGCGGACGGGAGAGATTGTCAAAATTCGGACGGGCATCAATCCGCAGACGCGGCGTGGCGCGGACATCATGAGCCGGATCGCGTACGATTTGCAGCATCCGGGGGAGTTGACGGACGCAATCCGGCGGCAGTTGGGCGCGCTGCTCGGCCGCCAGGCGAAGACGGCGATCGTGGCGGGCAACACGGCAATGCACCACCTGTTCTGCGGGTTGAGCGTGGAGCCTCTGGCTGCGGTGCCGTTCCGTTCTCCCTGGCTCGGGGCGCAGCGGTTCACAGGCAAGGAGTTGAACTGGCCGGTGGACGAAGTGATCGTGCTGCCGTGCATTGGCGGGTTTGTGGGCGGGGACACCGTGGCGGGACTGGCGGTGACGCCGTTGGGGGAAGGGGACGCGCTGGTGGATCTGGGTACGAACAGCGAAGTCTGCGTGGCGCGCGCGGGGCGGATCCGTTGCGCGTCCACAGCGGCGGGACCGGCTTTTGAGTCGCCGAAGTTCCGGCGAGGCACCCATCTGGTGGAGAGCGTGGCGGCGGCGCTGGCGGCGGGGCAGGTGCAGCCTTCGGGACGATTGTCAGGGGAAGCGATCGAAGGGTTATCGCAGGCGCACGTGCGGCAGTTACAACTGGCGAAAGCGGCGGTGGCTTCGGGATTGCATCTGCTTGGAGCTTCGGGCACGCTGCACGTGGCCGGCGCATTCGGGAATTACGTGCGGGAGAGTGACGCGAAGCGGATCGGCCTCTTGCCGGCGGGGAGCGCGATACAGGCCGCAGGCAATGCCGCGTTGCGCGGCGCGCGATTTCTGCTGCTGAACCCGTCGCGGCGTGAACAGGTGATCGAGGAACTGCTGGCGCGCACGGAGCATGTCGAACTGGCGGCGTTGCCGGAGTTTCAGGATGCTTACGTGTCGGCAATGCGCTTCGCGTGACGCGGGTCACGGAACGTGGCGGGGCCGACGTGCATCATGATAGACATGATCCGACCCGAGACGTTGTTTGGCGAACAGGGCGACACGCTGTCGCGCCCCCTGGAGCATTTGAAGGCCTGCCACCGCAGGATCGAAGAGCGGTTGGACACGCTGGAGCGAATCGCGGCGCACATTGACTCGGACCGCGAGGAAGCCGTGGCGGCGCTCGGGCGCGTGTTCGCGTTCCTCGATTCGAGCGGCGCGTTGCACACCGCGGACGAAGAGGAGAGCGTGTTTCCCCGGCTGACGCCGAGGCTGGAACGTGCGGAGATGAGCTTCGTGGCGGGCCTGGAGCACGACCACACGACGGCGCATCAGCTCTACACCGAGTTGAAGAAGCGGGCGGCGGAAGGCGATTATGGCGCGCGGTTCCGCGGAGTGATAGAAAGGCTGGTGGCGCACTACCGGAAGCACATTGCGAAGGAGGATGAAGTCCTCGATTCGTTGTGCCGCGAGAAGCTCACGCCGCCGGAGCTTGCGGAGATTTCGCAAGAGATGGTGGCTCGTAGACACACCTAGGATCGGAGCCGGCGTAGTCGCCGGTCAGCGCGTAGGCGCGGGAGCGGGAGCCGCCGCAGAGATTGCGATATTCGCAACCTCCGCACTTCCCGGCAAAGGAGTCGGGATCTCGGAGCACCTGGAAGAGCGCCGATCCGCGGTAGGCCTCCTGCAACGTGTTCCGGCGCACATTGCCGGCGCTGACTTCCAGGAAGCCCGAGGGGAAGATTTCGCCGGTGTGGGAGACGAACATGAAGCCCTTGCCGTCATTGATGGGGAGCAGTCCGCGGGCGGATTTGCGGCGTTGGGCGACGTAGCGGCGGTAGTGCTGGGCTTCGGTGGTTTTGATCTGAAAGGGTGCGCGGAGGCTGGTTTCGTAAAGGAACTCGAAGACCTGCTCGTACTCTTCGGCGGTGAGGTCGTCATCGAGTTGGGCGCGGCCGGTTACGACGAGGAAGAAGACGCTCCAGAGGGTGGCGCCTTCGTCGCCGGCGACCTGGGCGATCCGCGCAAGTTTGTCCATGCTGAAGCGGCTGACCGTGGTATTGATCTGGGTTTCGAGGCCCACGCGCCGGGCGGCGCGGAGAGCCTCGATAGTGCAGTCGAATGAGCCCGCAACGCCGCGGAAGCCGTCGTGGCTTTGGGCGTCGGGGCCGTCGAGGGAGACCGCCATTCGCGAGACGCCGCAATCGCGGAAGCGTTCAACGGCAACCGGCGTGAGCAGCGGAGTGGCGCTGGGAGTGACGGTGGTTCGCAAGCCGATGCTGACACTGTAGCTGAGCAGGTCGAACAGGTCGGCGCGCTTCAGCGGGTCGCCGCCGGTGAAGACGAGCAGAGGATCACCGAAGGCCTTCACCTGATCGAGCATCCGCCGGGCCTCGGCCGTGGACAGTTCGCCGGAGTGGCGGTCGGGCACGGCAGAGGCGCGGCAGTGGCGGCAGGCGAGGTCACAGGCCTGGGTGGTTTCCCAGATCACCAGGAACGGGGCTTGCGAGAAGTCGAGCATGAACGGTCTCCCTCTGTTTGGGTGGAGTGGCTCAATCGCCCGCGGCCATGGAGGGCTCGGGGGTGGCTTCCGGAGCGGCATCTGCGGCGATCCAGACCTGCGCACCGGCTTCTTCAGCCGTGGTGCGCCGGAGGTGGAAGTAGCCGTAGGCGAGTCCGGCGACGATGGGGAGGATGCCCACGACGATGAAGACGGTATCGGGGACCATGCGCAGCCAGAGGAGCTTGTTGATGATGGGCTGCGAATAGAATTCGAAGCTGCGTGCCCACCAGTAGCCGCGTTCATAGGTTTGCAGCGACTGGATGGTGCCGATGGGCAGCAGGGTCATCAGGATCATGCCCATCAGACCGGCGTTGAGGCCCCAGAAGCCGGTCATCATCCAGCGCTCCTTCCAGCGGTCCGGCTTGATGATGTTGCGAAGCGAGAACATGCCGAGCGCGAGCGCGAGCATGCCATAGACGCCCATCAGCGCGCCGTGGGCGTGGGCGGCGGTCAGGAAGTTGCCGTGCTGGAAGTAGCTCACGAAGGGGAGGTTGATGAGGAAACCAAGCACACCCGCGCCGAAGAGGTTCCAGAAGGCGGTGGCGACAAGGAAACTGAAAGCGACCTTGTAGGGGAACTCCCGGCCGCCCTCGCGGACGACGCGGTATTGGCCGTAAGCCTCGACCATCAGCAGCGACAGCGGGATCACCTCCAGCGCGGAGAAGATGGAGCCGAGCGCCATCCAGAATTCGGGCGCGCCGATCCAGTAGTAGTGGTGGCCGGTGCCGATGATGCCCGAGCCAAGCAGGATGGTGAGCTGGAAGTACAGGGCGCGCAGCGTCGAGCGGGCGGTGACGAGGCCGAGGCGCACCATCAGGAAGCCGATAACCACCACGGCGAAGACTTCGAACATGCCTTCCACCCAGAGGTGGATCAGCCACCAGCGCCAGTAGTCGGCCATGGTGATGTGGGAATCCTTGCCGATGAACAGGGCGAAGCAATAGAAGACCGGGATGGCGGCAGCGGAGTAGAGCAGCAGGTGGGTCAGGCCGCCTTTGTCGCCTTCGGCCTGGAGGGCGCCGCGGAGACCACGATAGACGATGAACAGCCAGATGAGCATGCCGGCGATGAGGAGGTACATCCAGAGGCGGCCGAGTTCGAGGTACTCCCAGCCCTGCGTGCCGAGCCAGTACCAGTTGTCGCCCAGCATGCCCTTCACGGACATGTATTCACCGGCAAGCGAGCCAACGACGACGATGACCAGGGCGGTGAAGAGGATGTTGACGAGGGTCTTCTGGCCTTTCGGCTCTTTCGGGTTGACGAGCGGCGCGGTGAAGATGCCCATGCCGAGCCAGGCGGTGGCGATCCAGAAGATGGCGAGTTGGAGGTGCCAGGTGCGGGCGACGTTGAAGGGCAGAATGTCGTTCAGGGGGAAGCCATAGAAGGAGGCGCCATCGGCATAGTCGTGGGCCATCTTGCCGCCCAGCAGGGCCTGGGCGAGGAAGAGGATGAAGGCGACGACGAAGAACTTGGCGGTGGCTTTCTGCGAGGGGGTCAAGGGCATCGAGAGGATGTCGAACTTGAGGCTGGCGCCGGGGGCGTCCACGGGTTCGAGGCGGTAGCGATGCCAGAAGAAGATGATGACGGCGAGGAAGAAAATCAGGCCGGCGACCGAAGCGGCCGACCACATCACGGAGCCGGCCGTGGGGCCATTGCCGGCCTGGGCATCGTAGGGCCAATTGTTGGTGTAGCTGTGATTGGCTTCGGGGCGCTTGGCGGTCGAGAGCCAGGCGGTCCAGGTGACGAAGGCGGCGAACTGCCGCGAAGCTTCCGCGTGTTGGGCGGGATCTTCGCCCTGTTCACGCGCGGGCAGCAGCGCGCCCTTGGGCAGAGCGAGCGGCTCGGAGCCGTCCGTGAAATGGGCGTCGTAGCGATTCGAGACGAGTAGGAACGCGCGCGCCTGGCCGTCAGTGAACAGGAGGCGGCGGGTCGAGTCGTCATAGCGGTTGACGCGGAGTTCCTCCTTGATCTGGGCGTCGACGCCGGCGCGTTCGGCAGCTGACATCTGAGCATAACGGCCGCCGGATTTCTCCTCCTGCAGCGCTTCGACGATCCAGTGCAGGGTCTCAGCGGTGTAGTCGGGGCCGAGGTAGGCGCCATGGCCGAGGATTGAGCCGTAGTTCATCAGGTCGCGTTTGCGGAACAGTTCCTGACCGGCCTGGATGTCGGCAGCGGTGAAGAGAACCTCGCCACGCGAAGTGACGACGGCTTCCGGAATCGGCGCCTTGCTCTTGTACATGAAGAAGCCGCCCACGAGCATCACGGTGAAGCCAAACAGCATGGTGATCAGGAGACCATGCTTCCAAAGGCCTGAATTCGGGGTTTGAGTGCGTGTCATCGAGAATTTGTACTCCCTGCATTCAAGGCTAAGGGGGCACCCCCGGCGCACAACATGACTCCAGTCACGGTGGAACCGGAAAAAAAGGTCCAGACTGGAAATGTGAACGGAAGCGGCTTAGAATTCGGTCTCAGCTTCCCGGCGCAGGGCGCCGGAATCGAGAATTTCCACGCGCCGCTTCACCACGCGCAGAAAGCCCTCAGCCTGGAAGCGCGCCAGATTGCGGGAGACCACTTCGCGGACGGTCCCCAGGCGAGCCGCGATCTCCTCGTGGGTCAACGGCACGTGGACGAGGTCGCCCCCCTGCTCCTCGGCCGCCTGAAGGAGCACCTGCGCCAGACGCTGGCGGACGCTGCCGAACGTGATCAATTCCACCAGTTGGACAAGCTGGCGCAGACGCCGGCCGGCGATGGCCAGCACCTTGAGCGGCACCTGCGGGTGCTCTTCACAGAAGCGGCGAAAGTCCTCTTTGTGCAGGAAGTAGGCCGTGACAGGCTGAATGGCCGTCACTGTGGCCGGGTATGGGCCTCCGTCAAACAGGGGAATCTCGGCCACGCTTTCGGGAGCGGCGAGAACGGTCAGCATGATTTCACGCCCAGTCGGCGACAGTTTGGCGATTTTGACCGCGCCTTCCCCAATCACCCACAGCCCATCCGCGGGGTCGCCTTCATAAAACAGAATCTCTCCCGTCTCGAAGCGGCGTTCTCCAGCGAGAGAACCGATTTGTTGGCGCTCGATCGGCGTCAGCGAGGCAAACAGCGTGGTGCGCGCAAACGTCTCCCGGCGCAGGAGAGGCGAGGCTGACGGAGGTTCGGATGGCTTACGCAATCGGCTTTCAATGTACCGCATGCGCGCAATGCCTCTCCACTTGCCCCAATGGAGCGATCCAGCCAGGGCGGCGCCGGTATCGCATCGAGCCCCTGCTGTGCACTGAGTGTCTTTTCTATGATGACGAGCCCGCCTGCGTGGTCGCTTGCCCCCACGGCGCCGTCCAACCCGATTACGAAACCACCCCGGACCGAAAGGAGTCCCACCCCAAATGAGTGATCTTTACATCTACCACGCCAGCCTTGCCGACCAGGGCGAACTGCCATCGAACGGCATCCTGAGCCGCACGCTTCAGAACGACGCCCGCAGCAAGGTGATCCAGTTCACGTTCGCGCCCGGCACCGAGTTGACCGCCCACACGGCGCCGATGCCAGCCACCATCTTCATCGTCAGCGGCGAATGTGAGCTCCAGCTTGGCCCGGACACAATGGATGCCGCCGGTGGCGCCTTCGCCTACATGACGCCCAAACTGGAGCATGCCATCCGGGCGCGGACCCAGGTCGTGATGTTGCTGACGATGATCAAAGGCGTAGCGCCGGAAGCGGCGAAGTAAGCGGAAAAAGGGCGTCAAAACCTGCATCAGAGCACGTTTTGACGCCCGTTTTGCGTTCGTTTACTGCCGTGTCAGCGCGGTGCCGATCACTTCGCCGGAGACGATCAGTTCGACACGCCGGTTCTGCTGGCGGCCGTCACGGGTGGAGTTGTCGGCGATCGGCATGGTCTTGCCGAAGCCCTGGGAGGTGAGCATGCCGGCCTCAAGACCCTGGGAAACGAGATAGTTCCGGACGGACTCGGCTCGCCGTTCACTCAGCCGCTGGTTCAATTCGTCGCTGCCGGTCGAGTCGGTGTGACCCTCAACCGCAATCCGCAGTGTCGGATAGGCGAGAACGACGCCCGAGAAGCGGGCGAGCTTCTCACGCGCTTCCTGGCGGAGGTCAAACTTGCCGACATCGAACAGCACATCGGCCATGTTGACGACCAGACCACGCTCGGTGTCACGGGTTTCCAGAATCTGGTTGAACCGGGCCAGCAGCGAAGCGCGCAAGGCCTGCTTCTCTGCCAGCGCCTGACGGGCGGCTTCCTCGGCGTCGCGGGCGGCATCTTGCGCGCGGCGGGCGGCGTCGGAGCGACGAGTTCTTCATGTGCCCGCAATGCGCCTCCAACATCGCCCAGAAAGAGAT